>Ga0160428_1000983_pt1 | contig 24917 bp, 19 predicted proteins | sample SolpanmetagenomM_FD_108198 | JGI IMG/M metagenome (GOLD analysis project Ga0160428, IMG submission 108198) | Solar panel surface microbial communities from Lawrence Berkeley National Laboratory, California, USA - M | ecosystem: Engineered > Built environment > Solar panel > Unclassified ... | reverse complement strand
GGCGTCACGTGGTCGTGCAACGCCAAGGCGAACGTGCCGCGCGAGACCCTGAAGGTGCTCAAGGAGAACGGCCTGCGCCTGCTGCTGGTCGGCTACGAGTCCGGCAATCAGGCCATCCTGCACAACATCAAGAAGGGCATGCGGGTCGAGGTCGCTGAGAAGTTCACCCAGGATTGCCATGACCTGGGCATCGCCATCCACGGCACCTTCATCCTCGGCCTGCCGGGCGAGACGAAGGAGACGATCCAGGAGACGATCGCCTTCGCCAAGCGGATCAACCCGCACACGATCCAGGTCTCGCTCGCGGCCCCCTACCCGGGCACCTTCCTGTACAAGCAGGCGGTAGAGAACGGCTGGCTCGACATCGAGAACGCCGAGCTCGTCGACGAGAACGGCGTGCAGGTCGCGCCGCTGCACTACCCGCACCTCTCGCACACCGAGATCTTCACCTCGGTTGAGGAGTTCTACAAGAAGTTCTACTTCCGGGCTCCGAAGATCGCCTCGATCGTCAGCGAGATGGTACGCTCGCCCGACATGATGAAGCGCCGCCTGCGCGAGGGCGTTGAGTTCTACCGCTTCCTCAAGGAGCGCCAGGGCACCGCCAAAGCGGCCTGACGTCAGGGGTCCGGGGCCTACGGCCCCGGCGGGGAGCGGGGCGGAGCCCCGCGCCTCTTCCAGGGCTCCGCCCTGGACCCGCGAGAGGGCGCGCCCTCTCGACACCCGTGACCGAGGTCCCCGTGAAGCGTCTTGTCGTCACCGCCGACGATTTCGGGCTGAGCCCCGAGGTCAACGAGGCCGTCGAGCAGGCGCATCGCGACGGGATCCTCACCGCCGCGAGCCTGATGGTCTCGGCGCCGGCCGCCGCGGATGCGGTGGCGCGGGCGAGGCGGATGCCGTCCCTGCGGGTCGGGCTGCACCTCGTCCTCGTGGAGGCATGGCCGACTCTCCCGGCGACTCAGCTGCCGGACCTGACCGATGCGGCCGGCCTGATGCGCGCCGACATGGGTCGTCTCGGATTCGACTTCGCCCGCAAGTCCGCCGCGCGCCGTCAGCTCGCCGCCGAGATCCGGGCCCAGTTCGAAGCCTACCGGGCCACCGGCCTGCCCCTCGACCACGTCAACGCCCACAAGCACTTCCACGTCCACCCGCTGATCGCGGGCGCGGTGCTGCGCATCGGCCGCGACTTCGGAATGCGCGCCCTGCGCGTGCCTCGGGAGCCGCGGGAGATCCTCCGCCGCGCCGAGCCCGGTGCCCGCCCCTCGGCCGCCCTCGACATCGCCCCCTGGGCGGCGCTGCTGGCCGTGCGCGCCCGGCAGGCTGGGCTGCTGATCCCGGACCGCACCCTCGGCCTCGCTTGGTCCGGCGCCATGACGCCGGCCCGCGTCGCCGCGCTGCTGGCCGAACTTCCTGACGGTCTGACCGAACTCTACACCCATCCCGCGACCGCCGGCGGCTTCCCCGGCGAGGCGCCGGGCTACCGCTACGCGGACGAGCGGGACGCGCTGATCGCCCCCGCCTCCCGATCTGCCGCCGACGCGTCGGGCGCGATCCGCGGCGGCTTCTCCGACTTCCTCGGTTGACCGGCGTTGATATCTGACTTTAGTCAGATATCATGAGACCTGCCGACATCGCCCGCGTCCGCCGGTTCGCCCGCGCCGTCACCGCCGAGGTCGGAGCCCTCGATTCCTCGTTCCTCGGCCGGGGCCGTCCCCTGGGCGCGGCCCGCGTCCTCAACGCCATCGGTGCGGGACGCACCGAGATCGCCGAGATTCGCGCCTATCTGGACCTGGATTCCGGCCTGATGAGCCGTCTCCTGCGGAGCCTGGAGGACGAGGGGCTGGTCGCGACGGCGCCGCATCCTGCGGATGCCCGCCGCCGGATCGCGTCCGTGACCGAGGCCGGCCAGCGGGAATTCGAGGCCTATGAAGCCCTGTCGGATGCCCGCGCCACAGCGCTGCTGGAGCGCGCGCCGCGGGCCGACGCCCTCCTGCAGGCCATGGATCGTGTCGCTCTCGTCCTGGGCCGCGACGCCATCACGATCGTCGCGGCCGATCCCGTCGACGCGCCGGCGCGGGTCTGCCTTGCGGCCTACTACGCCGAATTGGCTGCCCGATTTCCCGGAGGATTCGACGTCGCGCGGTCCTGCGATCCGGAGGCCGGCGACATGGTGCGGCCGCGTGGCGCCTTCCTGCTCGCCGTCGCCGACGGTCTGCCGGTCGGCTGCGTCGGGCTCAAAGGGTGGGGTGGCCCCGAGGCGGAGATCAAGCGGCTCTGGATCGATCCCGCGGCCCGCGGGCTGGGCCTCTCCAAGCGCCTGATGCACGAGGCCGAGAGGGTCGCTCGCGAGCTCGGCATCCGGATGCTGCGGCTCGACACCAACAGCGCACTTCCGGAAGCCCTGATGCTCTACCGGGGCACGGGCTGGGTGGAGATCGACCGCTTCAACGACGACCCCTACCCGGACCATTTCTTCGAGAAGGCCCTCTAGGGCCTCGGGGTGCCGGCCGTTACTTGGCCGGCACAGGATCCTTCTGCGCGACGCTCTTGCGCAAGGCGGCACCGGCGGCCTTCTCGGCTTCCGGACGGTCCTCGTCGGGCTGCGCCGGCGGCTCGCCGAGGGTCGCCGGCACGACGAAGAAGGCCGCCACCAGGGTGAAGAACAGCGAGAGCGCGAGCAGCTTGCCCATGCTCGCCGTGCCCGGGTGGCTGGACAGGACCAGCGAGCCGAAGGCGCTGCCGGTGGTCAGCGCCGAGAAGAAGATCGCTCGGGTCAGGCTCGACGCGAGCATGTCGTTCACGCCCGCTCGCCAGGCGATCACGTAGTAGATGTGGAACGCGACGCCCACCGCGAGCATCAGCGGCAGCGCGATGATGTTGGCGAAGTTCAGCGGCATGCCGATGATGCGCAGGGCCATCAGCGTCCAGAGGGTCGCGATCACCAGCGGGCCGAGCGTCATCGCCACGTCCCAGGGCTTGCGCAGGGCCACCGACAGGATGACGAAGATCAGCACGAAGGCCGTCACCGCCGCCTGAACGAAGGCGCCCAGAATCGTGTAGCTCGACTGCGTGGTCGCGACCGGAGCGCCGGTGGCATGGGGCGCGACCTTCAGGACTTCATCGGAGAAGGTGCGCAGCACTTGATCGTCGTTCGAATCCCCCTTGGGATGGACCTCGATGCGGGCGCGGCCGTCGGCCGCCACCCAGTCGGCCTTGAGCTGCGGTGGCAGGTTGTCGAGGGTGATCTTGTCGGGATGCAGCAGGTCGCGCAGATGCGCCAGCAGCGGTCCGAGATCCTTCGTGAGGGCGACGGAGGCCGCCTCGCGCTGCGCCACGGGGCTGGTCGCGAGCTTGTCCAGGGTGCCGGCAAGCTGCTTGGCCGCCTGAGCGCCCGTCGCGTCGCCCTTCGCCTCGCTCCCGACGCCGTTGAGCGCCGTCGCGGCGTCCTTGAGCGCCTTGACGTTGTCGGCGTCGGTGGGCGGCGGCGGCCGGCGGCCCGGGTTGAGGACGGGGTCGAGGAGCTGCGCCGTGTCGGCGATCTGGGCGAGCTTCTTGTCCTGATCCCGCGGCACGAAGGTGTCGATGCTGTTGACCGACGCCGTGACCGGCAACGCCGTGAGCGTCTTCGAGAGCGACGGAATGGCCTCGACGCTCGGGGCGAGCACGTCGATGACGTTCGGGCTGGTCTCCGGGTTCTTGATCAGGTCGAGATAGGTGGCGATCGACTGCGTCTTCGCGCTGCGCAGGTGCATCGGGTTGGAGTCGAACGGCAGGTGCCAGAGAAGCGGCGCACCGGCCAGGGTCACGAGCCCGACGCCGATCAGGATCGCCTTGCGGTGGCGGATGATCCACGGATCGACGCCCACCAGCCACGCGGTCTGGACGGCCGTCTTCTCGCCCTCCGGCTTGAACACCGCGATCAGCGCCGGCAGCAGCGTCAGCGAGAACAGGAAGGCCACGACCATGCCGACGCCGGCGATCAGGCCGAGTTCCGACACACCCCGGAACGCCGTGGGCAGGAACGCGAAGAAGCCCGCGACCAGCGACACGGCGGCGAGCGTCAACGACCAGCCGACGCCCCGAGCGGCAGCGCGGATCGCGCTGTCCAAGCTCGGCTGCTCGTAGCGGTCGGCGCGGTAGCGCACCGAGAACTGGATGCCGAAATCGATGCCCAGTCCCACGAACAGGGCCGCGAAGGCCACGGAGATCGGGTTCAGCTCCTTGACCATGACGAGGCCCAGCGCCGCCGTGACGACGAGGCCCGCGAAGGTCGTGATGATGACTGCGCCGACGAGCTTGCCCGAGCGCAGGGCGAGCCACAGGAACAGCACGATCGCGCCGACGATGATGCTGTTGTTGAGGCCCGCATCCTCTGAGAGCGTCGCGAACTCCTCGTCCGCCACGGCGACGGTGCCGGTCAACCGCATGCGCAGGCCGTGCTGCGCATCGATCTTGAGATCCTGGGCGACGTTCCGGATCAGCTTGGTCGCCTGGTAGCCCGGCTCCAAGGCGTTGAAGTCGAGCACGGGCTGGATGATCACGAACTTCATCTTGTCCGTGACGCGGCCTTCGCCATTGGACAGGAGTTCCTGCCACGACATCCGCGCCGGCTCGCCCGCCAACACCTTCTGCAGCGTGGCGTCGATCTGCCCCATGGGCTTCTCGAGGTCGTCCAGTTTGGCATCGCCGGTCTTCACGCCACGGGCGCCCAGCGTCAGCACGCGCATCACGCCCCGCAGCGACGGATCGGCGGCAAGCGGCCCGAGCAGCCCCTGCTGCTGGGTCAGTGCCTCAAGGGTCTTGTCGAGTTCGGGCTGGGACATCAGCAGCAGCCCGTTCTTGTCGAAGAACGGTCCGCCGTCCGGGCGATAGACGGTCTCGATCAGGTTCTTGTGAGCGGTCAGCGCCTTGGCGAGGCTGGCGGCCGCCTCCTCGGTCTCTTCCGGCGTCTGCCCGTTGATCACCGCGACGATCGTGTTGGTGCGCTGAGGGAAAGCCTGCTCGTAGTTGATCTCGTCCTGGCGCCACGGCTCCTTCGGATCGATCAGCCGCTCGACGTCGGTATTGATTCGAAACAGGTGCGCCGCGACTCCGGCACTCGCGACCGTGACGAACGCCAGGACGGCAATCACGATCCACCGATACCGCACCGAGAACGCGACGAGACTTTCGATCACGAGTATCCTGCCTGTTCGCCTCGGATGCGCTGTCGGCGCATCCGGCTCATCCAATCCGGCTCAGCGGACCCACGGTGACCGGCGCGGCCGGGGCCCGAAGCCCCGGTGTCGGCCGCCCCGCGCTCCGCTCGAACACGCCTCAGGTTCGGGAAACGCCGTACCGTCCGCTCCGGCCGTCCGCCACGCTTGTGTGCGCAAATCGCGACCGATATGGGCTCCAGCGCCGCGATCCGCCACGGGTCGCTCTTGCGTTGCAGCCACGTGGCTCAGTAAAGAGAGCGATGCCAGAATGCAACGCGACCGCCCCGGCGTGGTCCTTGCACCCGTCCATGTGCGCTGGCGCACATCGATATCGGCGGGGCGACCAAAATCATGGATGTCCGGTCGCATTGCCGACGCATTGCGCGTGCTGACCTCAGCGACCGAGCTTTCCCGTCCCGCACGTCCGCGCAGGCGGGCCGTGTGGCAGCGTTGCGTCAGGCGCGGAATAAGATGTCATGATCCCGCCGAAACGGGGTCGTTTGAGATTAGTTCCAAGCTAGGTCGCTGGAAATCGATATTTTTTCGCGTTAAGCACCCCGACGCCCCGGGGTCGACGAAGTAAGGAGCCGCAATCTTGGGTATCCCCCTCCGGTACGTCGCGAAGATCGGCGGCTACATCCTCAAGCAGCACCTGACGGGTCGTAAGCGCTACCCGCTCGTGATGATGATGGAACCGCTGTTCCGCTGCAATCTCGCCTGCGCCGGCTGCGGCAAGATCGATTACCCGGACGAGATCCTCAACAAGCGCCTGCCGGTCGCCGACGCCCTGGAATCGGTGCGCGAGTGCGGCGCCCCGGTGGTGGTGATCGCCGGCGGCGAGCCGCTCCTGCACAAGGATCTGCCGCAGATCGTCGAGGGCATCATTGCCCAGAAGAAATTTGCGATCGTCTGCACCAACGCGCTGCTCCTCGAGAAGAAGATCAAGGAGTACAAGCCCAGCCCGTACTTCACGTGGTCGATCCATCTCGACGGCGACAAGGAGATGCACGACCAGTCGGTGTGCCAGCGCGGCGTCTACGACAAGGCGGTGGCGGCGATCGCGAAGGCCAAGGAGATGGGCTTCCGCGTCACCATCAACTGCACCTTCTTCAACAATTCCGCGCCTGAGAAGATCGCCGACTTCTTCGACAGCGTGACCCGGATGGGCATCGACGGCATCACCGTCTCCCCCGGCTACGCCTACGAGCGCGCCCCGGACCAGAAGCACTTCCTGAACCGCAAGGCGACCAAGGAACTGTTCCGCGGCGTGTTCCGGCACGGCAAGGAGAAGGGCCGCGAGAAGTGGACCTTCCAGCAGTCGGGCCTGTTCCTCGACTTCCTCGCCGGCAACCAGACCTATCACTGCACCCCGTGGGGCAACCCGACCCGCACCGTGTTCGGCTGGCAGAAGCCCTGCTACCTGCTCGGCGAGGGCTACGCGGCGACCTTCAAGGAGCTGATGGAATCCACCGACTGGGATTCCTACGGCACCGGCAACTACGAGAAGTGCGCCGACTGCATGGTCCATTCGGGCTACGAGGCCTCCTCGGTGGTCGATTCGGTCCGCAAGCCCTGGAAGCCGCTGGTGCACGCGATTCGCGGCATCAAGACCGAGGGCGCGATGGCTCCCGAGGTCAGCCTCGAGAACCAGCGGCCCGCCGAGTTCGTGTTCTCGCGCAACGTCGCGCAGAAGCTGTCCGAGATCAAAGCGGCCGGCGTCGACACGAAGCAGGAAGCCCGCAAGCGCACCGCCGCCTGAGCGGCGCGCGCCGCTGACGACACGAGACCCGCGGCCGCGAGGCCCGCGGGTCTCTTTCGTTTCAAGGTCTTCGCAGGCGCGTCAGCCGAGCCGCGGCACGTGCGGTGCGCAATCCCGCGGCAGGGTCCCGTCGAGCCGCGGATCGGGGGCGACCTCGACATGGACGGCGAAGGGAGCGAAGCCCGCGCGGCGATAGAAGGCGAGCGCGCCGGGATGGTCCAGGGTGCAGGTATGCACCCAGAACCGCGTGATCGGGCGCGCCCAAGCCCGGCTTGTCGCCGCGTCCATCAGCGTGCGGCCGATCCCCGTTCCGACCACGTCTCCGGTCAATCCGAGGAAGACGAGTTCGCAGGCGCCGGGCTGTCGGAAATCCAGTTCCAGCAGGCCGAGGTTCCGGCCCTCCCGGCGGAGCGCGAAGATCTCGACGTCCCTGTCGGTGAGGATCGTCGCCAGCGCGCCCTCCGCCAGGGTGAGTCGCGAGAACCAGAGCCAGTCGGCCCCGACCTCCCGGAACAGGGCCCGGTAGGTCTCCGGTTCGGGGCGCAGCAGCGGCTCCAGGGCGAGCCCGGGCGGGAACGGGCGCCCGGGACGCGGGGGCGGTGGGCGGAGCATCTCCAGGCTGGTGACGATCGTCGCGATATGGCCGGGCGGCACCGCCGCGTATCCCGGCGCCAGGGTCGGGATGCCCGTGTTCGGCAGCATGGCGTCCTCCGAGGTCCTTCCGGAGCAGCTTCGTCACGCCGCCCGCGGGCGGCGTCGCGCCACCAGCCAGGGCAGGACGCAGGCGGCCGACCCCGCGATGGACGCGGCGTAGGCCGCGACCGGATCGATCCGTCCGAGCAGCAGGTGCACGCAGACATAGAAGGCGAGCACGCCGAACGCGCCCTGGGCGCTGCCCCGCACCACGGCGAGCGCGGCGTCGACCCCGTCCTGCGCCCGAGCGAAGACGATGAGCGGCCAGGAAATGATCGGGATCGGCGCCAGCACGCCGCTCAGGCCGGAGCCGAGGTGCGGCGCCAGCGTCGACACCACCAGGACCAGGGCGGTGGCGGCCGCGAGCCGGGCCGGCATGTCCCAGCGCGGCGGTCGCACCCTGCGCGTCGTCACCCCCGCGTCGGCGGACGGCCGGCCCAGGACGACGACCAGCACCATCGCGGGCAGGTCGATCGCCGTGGCGAGCCACAGGTTGGGCTGGATCACGCCGTGCAGGAGTGCGCCTCCAAGGACGAAGGCGGCTAGGGCGAGGAGGACGGACGCGAGACTCCCCAGCCGCGGTGCGCAGGTCGTGTAGGCGAGATAGCTGGCGGTGACCGCGCCCAGCCCCTCCACCGACCCCACGGCGGCATCGGCGGCGAAACGCTCCCCCTGCTCGGCCGCCAGGTAGATCGAGATCGGTGCCGAGGTCAGCGGCAGGCCCGACAGCAGGCCGCCGACGAGGCTGCCCCACCGGCGCGCGGCCGCCGATACGGCCCACATCAGCGTCGGCGTGACGATGATCTTGGCGGCGATGAGGCTCATGGCGACTCTCGCCTCCGGGCGTTTCAGGCCGCCTCGGGGGGACCGTCATCCTCGGGCTCGGCAGGGGAGTTGAGGATGTCCTCCAGCTCATCCACCAGCCGGTCGATCTGATCCTGGGTCGCGAGCACCTTCAGGATCTCGCCGCTTTCCGCCTCGATGGCCAGCTCGATATGCGGCCCGACCCGGGCCGTGAGGATCCGGGCCAAAATCTTGATTGCGCTCATGCGTGTGCATCCTCCGCGGCGATCAGCCCGACCGCAACCGCCGGTCCGCAGGTTGAGATCCACGCGTCCGCGCCGGCGATCCGATTCTCCAGGAGCGATACCAGGAGCCTCGCCGGGCGCCCGAGCCGCCCGGCGAGGCGCTCGCCCAGGAAGGTGCCGGCGCCGCACAGGATCAGCGGCGCGTCCGGCGGCAGGTCGGGCCGGGTCAGCAGGAGGGAAGCCGCATCGTGCATCAGCCGCAACTGCGCCTCGGCGAAGTGGTCTGCGAGCGCCGTCCAGGCTTTGGCCGTCCCCTCCCCCCGGTCACGGCCGACGATTCGGGCGAGCCGAGTCTCGCTCTCCGGGATCGACTTGCCCTTGCGGTCGCCGCTCGCCTGCTGGTCCGCGCCCTCGGGGAGAAGTCCGAGGATTCGATAGACATCTGCCATGTGGGCGAAGGTCTCGGTCATCAGCCGGGTCGGACGTCCCGCGAAGGGGGCATGGTCGGCGAGCGCGATCACCGGCGTGCGCACCACCCCCGTGTAGACGAGCTCGCCGGTCTCCAGGCGCTCGGCGTCGCTGTAGCCGGTCGCGGAGGGGCGACCCCGCACGATCGGGATCAGGTCGGCGGTCGTGGAGCCGACATCGACGAGGAGCGCGTCCGGCACGCTGTATCCGGCGAGCGCCGCAGTGGCGTGCCAGTTGGCCGACGCGACGTCCGCGGAGACCGCAGCGGCCGCCGCGGGGGCGACGAAGCCTGAACGGCCGGCATAGATGCGTACGGAGCCCTCGAGATGGGCCTCCGCCCATTCCGAGAGCGAAGCCACGCCCGCGCGCCGGTCGGCGAAGCAGTCGGTCAGCTCCCCGGTCATGGTGACGGCGTGGAGAGCCTCGCCGCGCGCCCAGTCGGGTGCGGCGGCGAGCGCTTGGTCGAGGGCCGAGACACCCTGCCAGAGGGGGCACGGCACCTGTGCGGCGGCGACGATCTGCCCGTCCGCAACCAGCGCAGCCTTGACGTGGACCCCGCCGAGGTCCCACCCGATGGTCTTTGAGGTTGGTGAGCGCATGGGACCGCGATGAGCGCCTCGATGGACCACAGGATCGGGCGCCCCGGCTTCGCGGTGATCCCGGTGCTCGACCTGCGGGGTGGCCGCGTCGTGCGGGCGCGCCGGGGCGAGCGCTCCTCCTATGCCCCGATCGAGACGCCCTTGGCAAAGGGATCGGCGCCCGGAGCGGTGGCGCGCGGGCTCCTCGACGCGTGGCCGGCCGAGATTCTCTACGTCGCAGATCTCGACGCGATCATGGACGGGACCGGGCCCGATCTCGACGCGCTGGAGGCGATCGCGGTCGCGTGCCCGAGCACTGCGCTGTGGGTGGATGCGGGCTTCGCGGACGCCGCGGCCGTGGAGGCTTTCCTGGTCTCCGGCCTCGGGCGACCGGTGATCGGCAGCGAGAGCCAGGCGGATGCCGGCCTCGTGACGCGCCTCGCGGATCGCGCCGTGCTCTCCCTGGATACGCGCGGCGCGGAGCGCCTCGGGCCGCCGATGCTCCACGACGACCCGTCGCTCTGGCCGCCCGAGGTGATCGCCATGACCCTCGCGCGGGTGGGCGCCGGAGCCGGGCCCGACCTCGCCGCCCTCGCCGTCCTGCGGGCGCGGGCTCCGGATCGCCGCCTCTACGCGGCCGGCGGCGTGCGCGGCCCCGACGACCTGCGGGCGCTTCACGGAGCCGGGATCGCCGGCGCGCTGGTCGCCTCCGCGCTCCACGACGGCACCCTGTCCCGGGCGACGGCCCCCGACCTCGCGTGATGCTTCCGGCCCGGGCCGGCGGCTGCTAAACGCTTCCCGGAGAGACCACCGGCACGAGCTGTCAGACGATGGAAAAATTCACCACCCTGGAGGGCGTCGCCGCGCCCATTCGGACGATCAACGTCGACACCGACCGGATCATCCCGGCCAAGTACCTCAAGACGATCAAGCGGACCGGGCTCGGCACGAGCCTGTTCGCCGAGATGCGTTATCGCGAGGACGGTTCGGAGAACCCGGACTTCGTGCTCAACCAGCCCGCCTACCGGAACTCCAAGATCCTGGTCGTGGGGGATAATTTCGGCTGCGGCTCGTCCCGGGAGCACGCCCCCTGGGCGCTCGCCGATTTCGGCATCCGCTGCGTGATCTCCACGAGCTTCGCCGACATCTTCTTCAACAACTGCGCCAAGAACGGCATCCTGGCGATCGTCGTATCGCCCGAGGATCTGGAGAAGCTGTTCGAGGATGCTGAGCGCGGCGCGAACGCCACCCTGTCGATCGATCTGGCGGCGCAGACCATCCGGGGGCCGGATGGCGGCACCCTGCATTTCGACATCGACGAGGGCCGCAAGCACAACCTGCTGAACGGGCTCGACGAGATCGGCCTGACGCTGGCGCGCGCCGCGTCCATCGACGCCTACGAGCAGAAGCTCGCCCAGCGGGAATGGGCCTGAGCATCCCGACGGCGGTCGCGGCGCGCTGAGGCGACCGCCGGTCCGGCCTGGATACCGGGCCCTGCCTCATCCGAGCCGCATCGACAGCTCGACATCCTCGGCGAACGGCACCGACAGGTAGCCGCGGCTCGGCGCGCGCACCCGGGCCAGATAATCGGAACTGTATTCCGCGTTGTCGGCGACCACCAGGGCACCCGGTCCGAGGCGGCTCTCCACGAGGCTCAGAACGTCCGGATAAAGACCCTTCGCTCCGTCAAGGAGCAGCAGGTCGACCGAGTCGGGCAGGTCGAGGCCGAGGGTCTGCAGGGCGTCGCCCTCGCGGAACTCGACCAGATCCGCCAGTCCGGCCTCCATCAGATTCGCTCGCGCCCGCACCACCTTGGAGGGCTCGAACTCGCAGGTGATGAGCCGGCCGCCGCCGTTGTCGCGCAGGGCCGCGGCGAGGTGCAGGGTTGAGAGGCCGAAGGAGGTGCCGAACTCGACGATCGTCCGCGCTCGGCAGCTCCGGGCGAGCATGTAGAGCAGCCGGCCGGTCTCTCGCGAGACCGCGAGCGGCATGTCCTTGAGCCGGCTGTAGAAGTCTCGGTAGCCGGTGCGGCTGCCCATGAGACGCGTCCGCTCTCCGGCCGAAAGATCGCCGACGATGTTCAGGGGTGAGGATGCCTCCGCCTGCACGAAGAGACTGTCCAACAGCGACGCGACGCGCGGTTCAGTGAGTTTAGACGCTGAGCGTGACATGGCGTGTTGCTTTCCGTCTTGCGTGTTCAACTGAACATGACGCAGAATACCGGCGCCCCCTGCCTGCGCCTATTCGCGTTCCGAGCACCACCCCATGCCTGATCGGCCAAGTCTCGGGATTTCCAGGCGAAAGCAGCCCCGACAGGCCCGCTCCAGCGACCTTGTCGCGGCTATTCTGGAGGCGGCCACTCAGGTTCTGGCGGAGGTCGGCGCGGAGCGCTTCACGACGGCGCGAGTCGCCGAGCGCGCCGGCGTCAGCATCGGCTCGCTCTACCAGTACTTTCCCAACAAGGCGGCGGTCCTGTTCCAGTTGCAGAGCGACGAGTGGCGGGACACGACCGCCCTGCTGGCCGGGATCCTGACGGATCCCGAGACGGCGCCCGCCGAGCGTCTGCGCCGCGCCGTCCACGCCTTCGTGCGCTCGGAATGCGCCGAGGCCGCGATGCGCCGGGCCCTCGACGAAGCCGCCCCGGCCTACCGCGATGCGCCCGAGGCCGCGGAGCCGCAGCTGATCGGCACGCAGGCGTTCCGCGATTTTCTCCGCGCGGCGCTTCCGGCGGTTCCCGAAGCGGAGCTGCAGGTCGCGGGCGAGATCATCGCGATGACGCTCGGCGAGGTCGGCGAGCGCATCTCGGAGGCGGTCCGGACCGAAGCGGCCGTGGAGGTCCTCGCGGGCGCCCTGGCCGACATGCTCTGTGCTTATCTGGACCGCCTGGGAGGCGGAGACCGGGCTGGCGCACCGTCCTGATAACCAGCCCCCGGCCCCGCTGGAGGTTCCGGGGCGCGGCCCCGGCTCGGCCGGTTCAGCCGGACTCGCCGCTGAACGCCTCGAAGGCGCGGGCGGTGTAGACCAGGGCGGCGCCGGCGTTCAGCGCCACCGCGACGCCGAGCGCCTCCACGACCTCCTCCTTGCTCGCGCCGGCCGTGCGGGCGAAGTCGGAGTGCACGGCGATGCAGCCGTCGCACCGCGTCGTGACCGCGACCGGGAGGGCGATCAGCTCGCGGGTCTTGGCGTCCGGCTAGCGCTCGGTCGGGGCCGCCGCGGCCAGCTGGTCATGGGCTTCGAGGAGGTCCGGGCTCACAGCACCGATACGCCCGAGCGTGCTGACGAGCGCGGCGCCGTGCTAAGTCCAATCCTTCATCATGCGTCCCGCCTCCCGACTCCATGGGCCGGCCGCTGGTGGACCGGCTCCGGATCAACCTATCGATTGGTAGGCAAATGGATGAAGGCGCGGCGGCTTTCCTCATGATTCGTTAACCCACATGTCGCCTGAATCCGGACCCAGACTCCGTCCCGCATCGTGAGGATCGCCAGTATGCCGAAGCACTCGACGGGACCGAGGACTGTGCGCGCGCTCGGGCTTCTCGCCGGCATCGCGGCACTGCCGCTGGCAGCCCTTCCGGCCCGGGCCGATTTCGACAGCTGCCTCGCCGGCATCCAGGGTCAGGCCGCCGCGGCCGGCGTCTCGGCGCAGACCTTCCGGTCGGCCACGAGCGGCATCAGCTTCGACGACAAGGTGATCGAGCTGTCCCAGGCGCAGCCCGAGTTCAAGACGCCGATCTGGGACTACATGGCGGCGCTGGTCGACGACGAGCGGGTCGAGGACGGGCGCGCGGCCATGCGCCAGCACGCGGCGGCCCTGGCCCAGGCCGAGGGCCGCTACGGCGTCGACCGCTACACGATCGCGGCGGTCTGGGGCGTGGAATCGAATTTTGGCAAGAACCTCGGCAAGATGCCGCTGGTGCAGTCGCTGGCGACGCTGGCCTGCTCCAACAACCGCCGCCGGGACTTCTTCCGCGGCGAGCTGATCGCCACCCTCCGGATCATCGAGCGCGGCGATATCGCGCCGGAGCGACTGACCGGCTCCTGGGCGGGCGCCTTCGGCCAGACCCAGTTCATGCCGACCACCTACCATCGCCTCGCCGTCGACGGCGACGGCGACGGGCGGCGCGACGTCGTCGATTCGGTGGCCGACGCAGTCGGCTCGACGGCCAACTTCCTGCACGTCGCCAAGTGGCAGAACGGGCAGGTCTGGGGTTACGAGGTGAAGCTGCCGCGCAGTTTCAACGTCGCCGCCGCCGGGCGCAAGAACAAGAAGCCGGTTGCCTACTGGGCGTCGCTGGGTGTCACTCGTGTGGACGGTCGCCCGCTCTCGGGCGAGGGCCCGACCGGGATCATCGCGCCCGCCGGCATCGACGGCCCGGCCTTCCTGGTGACCCGGAACTTCGACGCGATCTACTCGTACAACGCCGCCGAATCTTACGGCCTCGCCATCGCGGTCCTCTCCGACCGATTGCGCGGCAAGGCCGGCGTCCAGGCCGCTTGGCCGACCGACGACCCGCCCCTGTCCCGGGCCGAACGGCGCGACCTCCAGACCCGGCTGGCCGCCCGTGGCTACGACGTCGGCGAACCGGACGGCAAGGTCGGCCAGAAGACCCGCGACGCCATCAAGGACGTGGAGCGCCGGCTGGGCATGGCGCCGACGGGCCGCCCCGGCGGCAAGGTACTGGAAGCGCTGCGCGGCGGATGAACCGGCGGCTGATCTCGTCCGGCTCGCCGTTCGAACGGGATTACGGCTACTCCCGGGCGGTGGTCGACGGGGACTTCGTCTACGTCTCCGGAACCACCGGCTACGACTACGCCGCCATGACGATGCCGGAGGGCGGCGGCGCGCAGGCCGAGGCCTGCTGGCGGACGATCCGGGACGTCCTGGCAGAGGCGGGAGCCGGCCTCGCCGGGATCGTACGCGCCACCTACTACGTCACCGACCGGGCCGACGCTGATGCCGTGCTGGCGGTCTGCGGCCGGGTGCTGGCCGACGTGCGCCCGGCCGCCACGATCGTGGTGGTGGCCGGGCTCCTGCGTGCTGAGATGCGGGTCGAGATCGAGGTCACCGCACGCATCGGATAGGCGCCGAGCTTCCTTGCGGCCGCGCGCGACGGCCAAGGCGCTGGAAATGGCCCCAATCACCCCAGCCACAGACCTGCCGGCCGCCTCGCTCCCCCTCCGTCGATGCGTTCGAGTGGTCCGAAACAGAAAACCGGCCCGGCTGAGCCGGACCGGTCTGTGACGCGGTCGATCCTGCGGCGCAGGCGGACTGCTTACTCGGCGGCGGCGGGCGCCGCCGGGGCCTCCTTGGCCTTGTAGCGATCGGTCCGCTCGACGATGCGGGCCGACTTCCCGCGGCGGTCGCGCAGGTAGTACAGCTTGGCACGGCGCACCTTGCCGCGGCGGGCCACCTTGATCGAATCGATCATCGGCGAATGCACCGGGAAAACGCGCTCCACACCCTCGCCGTACGAGATCTTGCGCACCGTGAAGCTCTCATTCAGGCCGCCGCCCGAGCGGGCGATGCAGACGCCCTCGTAGGCCTGGACGCGCGTGCGCTCGCCTTCCTTCACGCGGACGTTGACGATGAGCGTGTCGCCCGGCTCAAAATCCGGGATGGTCTTGGCAAGGCGCGCGACTTCCTCGCGCTCCAGCTGCTCGATGATGTTCATGGCATAGCTCCAGCCGTCGCGCCGTTCCGCCCCTCATGGGCGATCGGCACCAGGATTTCGGCGATCCTGTTGTGAGTTGCGCGGGTCTCTACAGGATCACCGCCGGCTTGTCGATTGGGTTGCCGAGATCGGTCCGCGGTTCCGCTTCGCAGATCCGGTCGGGTCGAGGACAGGTGCCTCAGCGATGCGCCTCGACCGTCCGGCTTCATCGGACGATCCGCGATGAGGCGCCGATGCTCGTCAGCGGTGCTCGTCGGGCTCGCGTTCCGCCTGGGGGAGCACGCAGGCGGTGAGGAACGTGGCGAGATCGTCGGTGATGTGGTCGATATGCGGTTCGCGCACCGCCTCCTGCTCGAACGCCTCCCGGTAGGGGTCGACGATCTTGGGCACCACCAGCACGGTCGCCATGCCGAGGTCGTGCGGCACCGCTAGGTTGCGGGCGATATCCTCGAACAGGACTGCGCGCGTCGGTTCGACCTCGTGAGCCCGGAGAAAGCGCTCGTAGGTCGAGCGCTCCGGCTTCGGCACGAAGTCGGCGGCCGCGATGTCGAACACGTCCTCGAAATGGTCGAGGATGCCGAGCTTGGCCGCGACGTTCTCGGCGTGGCGGCGCGAGCCGTTGGTGAGGATCAGCTTGCGGCCCGGGAGCCGCTCGATCGCATCGCCGAGGTCCTTGTCGAGCCTGATCGACGAATGGTCGATGTCGTGGGCGAAGTCGAGGAAGTCGTGCGGATCGACCCCTTCCTCCTGCATCAGCGCCGACAGGGTCGTGCCGTAGCGGTGATAGAAGTGCTTCTGCAGGGCCCGGGCGGAGATCCCGTCGAGACCGTAGAGCCGCATCACGTAGAGGGTGATGCGCTCGTCCACCTTCGGCCACACCTGCGCATCGCTCGGGTAGAGCGTGTTGTCGAGGTCGAACACCCAGGTGTCGACGTCGGCGAACCCGCGGGCCGCGGCGGTGGTGAACTGCGCCTTGCCGGGGTGATGCACAGGATCCCTTTGGCTCGTGGTCCCCTGCGGCCGAGTCTGGACCTTCACGGCCACGCTCGCAAGGCTGGCTTGCGCGAGCCTTGGCCGGGGAACGACAATGTGCGAGCGGGGCGGAAGTTGCCGCCCCGCTCGCCGTCAGCCGCGCCGGATCAGCGTGCCGGCACCGTAATCGGTGAACAGCTCCAGCAGCACCGCGTGGTTGACCTTGCCGTCGAGGATGACGACGGCCTCGACCCCACGCTCGATCGCGTACATGCAGGTCTCGATCTTGGGGATCATCCCGCCCGTGATGGTGCCGTCCGCGATCAGGCGGCGGCAATCCTCGACGGTGAGTTCGGGAATCAGCTTCTTGTCCTTGTCGAGCACGCCCGGGACGTCGGTGAGCAGCAGAAGGCGCTTGGCCCGGAGCGCCCCGGCGATCGCCCCCGCGAAGGTGTCGGCGTTGACGTTGTAGGTCTGCCCGTCCGCCCCGTAGGCTACGGGCGCCAGCACCGGGATCAGCTCGGCCTTCAGCACCGCGTCGAGGACGCCGCGCTCGACGTGATCGGGCTCGCCGACGAGGCCGAGATCGACGGTCTGCTCCACGCGGCTCTCGGGATCGACGACGGTCTTCATCGCCCGCTTGGCCCGAACCATGTTGCCGTCCTTGCCGCACAGGCCGACGGCCCGGCCGCCCTCGGCCGAGATCCAGCCGACGATCTGCTTGTTGATCAGACCGGCCAGGACCATCTCGACCACCTCGACGGTGGCTTCGTCGGTGACGCGCAGGCCGCCGCGGAACTCGGACTGGATGCCGAGCCGGTCGAGCATCTTGCCGATCTGCGGTCCGCCGCCGTGGACCACGATCGGCTTCAGCCCGGACTGCTCCAGAAGGACGATGTCCTCGGCGAAGTCCTCCGCGGCCGCCCGGTCACCCATGGCGTGGCCGCCATACTTGATCACCACGATTTCCTGGTCGTAGCGCTGCATGTGGGGCAGCGCCTGTGCCAGGACCTCGGCGCGCACGTGCACGTTCGGCAATTCGGTCATCGCGGTCCTTCACCGATCCTTGGGTCGGGTCCGTTGGGGGCGGATCTGCGGCCCCCCGTCGGGCGGGGGCGCTTCTACAGGAAGCCGCCCGCGCTGCGAAGCCGCGCGACGCGCGGCGCAGGACCGGGCCAGAACCGGGCCAGCCTCGGGACGCGCGTCGGGATCGCCGCCAAGGCCACGCTGTCAAAAAACAGTCACCCTTCCGGAGTGTTGCTCGCAGGCGACAGATTGGACCGGATCCAGGGTCGCCCGGGTTGCATCACCGTGCGACCCGGATCATGCTGCGTTGCAACAAGCTCAGATCGGGCTGCCGGGAGGGCCGGATGCGGATCGCGATGATTGGAGCCGGGTATGTCGGCCTGGTCTCCGGAGCGTGCCTGGCCGATTTCGGCCACAGCGTCGTCTGCATCGACCGGGAGCCCGAAAAGGTCGCGAGCCTGAACGCCGGCCGCATGCCGATCTACGAGCCGGGCCTGGACGCCCTGGTCGCCGAGAACGTCAGGCAGGGCCGGCTCGCCTTCCACACCGCCCTGCCGGAGGCCGTGGCCGAGGCCGACGCGGTGTTCATCGCGGTGGGCACGCCGTCGCGCCGCGGCGATGGCTTCGCCGACCTCAGCTTCGTGTTCGACGCCGCCCGGGAGATCGCCGGGGCGCTCTCGGGCTTCACCGTGGTGGTGACGAAGTCGACGGTCCCGGTGGGGACGGGCGACGAGGTCGAGCGGATCATCCGGGAGGCCAACCCCGGCGCGGACGTCTCGGTGGCGTCGAATCCCGAGTTCCTGCGCGAGGGCGCGGCCATCGCAGATTTCAAGCGCCCCGACCGCATCGTGGTCGGCACCGGTGACGCCCGCGCCGAGGCGGTGATGCGCGAAGTCTACCGGCCGCTCTACCTAAATCAGGCGCCGATCCTGGTCACCGACCGGCGCACGGCGGAGCTGACCAAGTACGCCGCCAACGCCTTCCTGGCCGCCAAGATCACCTTCATCAACGAGATCGCGGATCTCTGCGAGCAGGTCGGCGCCGATGTCCAGCAGGTCGCCCGCGGCATCGGGCTGGACAAGCGCATCGGGCCGAAGTTCCTGCATGCCGGCCCGGGCTACGGCGGCTCGTGCTTCCCCAAGGACACGCTGGCGCTGGTCAAGACCGCCCAGGATGCCGGCACCCCGCTGCGGCTGGTCGAGACCGTGGTGGCGGTCAACGAGCAGCGGAAGCGGGCCATGGCCCGCAAGGTGATCAAGGCCTGCGGCGGCTCCGTGCGGGGCAAGACGATCGCGCTGCTCGGGCTGACGTTCAAGCCCGATACCGACGACATGCGCGACGCGCCCTCGCTGGCCATCGTGGCCGGGCTGCAGGATGCGGGCGCGAAGGTGCGCGCCTACGATCCGGAGGGCATGGACCACGCGCGGGCGCTGATGCCGGCCGTCGATTACGCCGAGAACGCCTATGCCTGCGCGGAGGGCGCGGACGCCCTGGTCATCGTCACCGAGTGGAACGCCTTCCGGGCCCTCGACCTCGACCGCCTGCGCAGAACCATGTCGTCGGGATCCGCGCCGGTGCTGGTCGACCTGCGCAACATCTACGACCCGGCGAGCGCCGCCCGGTACGGTTTCACCTATTGCGGCGTCGGACGAAGCAAGGAGAACGCGGCGGTGAGCGCGTCCTGATCGTCGCAGCAAGTGCCGCGCACCGGTATTGCCGCATCAGATCCGTGCGGCGTCGCGAAGATCTCCTTCCGGGTGCGCCTAGACGGGTCCCGGCTGCCGGAACGCAACTGTGGCTTTCTGATGATCGTCTCAGCGTCTCGGCGGGCCGCCGCGCTGTTCAATCCTGGCAATCCAATCGTTGGCACTGGATAAGCGCCTGATGAATACATGTCACAGCCGACGGCAATTTCACTGCGCAGGGATGACCTCGCGTGTAGGCCGGTTGGACACCGCAATGGTGCCACAGTAAGGGGTGACAGGGTACTCACTCGTCGCGAGCCGAGCCGACTTCCGATAACGAGCGTGTGCGAACCGAACGTGACACAACGTACAGACATTGCGATCGTCGGACGCGCATGCCGACTGCCCGGAGCCCCCAGCGTCGATGGGCTGTGGTCACTCCTGTCCGAAGGGCGCTGCGCCGTCAGCAAGGTGCCGGCCGACCGGTTCTCCCTGGAGCGGTTCGCGCACCCCCGCGCCCATGAGCGCGGCAAGAGCTACACCTGGGCGGCGGGCGTCATCGACGACGTCTGGTCGTTCGACCCGGCGGTGTTCGGCATCTCGCCCCGCGAGGCCGAGCAGATGGATCCGCAGCAGCGGATGCTGCTGGAGCTGACCTGGGAAGCCCTTGAGGATGCGGGCCTGCGCCCGTCGAGCGTGGCCGGCAGCAACATAGGCGTCTTCGTCGGTGCGTCCTCGCTCGATTACGGCAATCTGCGCATCCTCGACGCGCCGTCGGGCGACGCCTACGCGGCCACCGGCAACACGCTCTCGATCATCTCGAACCGCATCTCCTACATCTTCGACCTGAAGGGCCCGAGCTTCACGGTCGACACGGCCTGCTCGTCCTCGCTCGTCGCCTTCGACAACGCCGTCCAGGCGATCCGGTCGGGCCGCGTGGACACCGCCGTCGTCGCCGGCGTCAACGTGCTGGCCAGCCCGTTCAACTTCATCTGCTTCTCCACCGCGCAGATGCTCTCGCGCACCGGCCTGTGCCAGGCGTTCTCCAAGAACGCCGACGGCTACGTGCGCTCGGAGGGCGGCGTGGTGTTCGTGCTGCAATCGGCCGAGGCCGCGCGGCGCAACGGCGCCACGGTCCGCGCCGTGGTGGCGGCGTCGGGGATCAACTCCGACGGGCGCACCACCGGCATCTCGCTCCCCTCCGGCTACGCCCAGGGCGCCCTGCTGGAAAAGGTCTACCGCGAGGCCGAGATCGGGCTCGACGACCTCGCCTTCATGGAGGCGCACGGCACCGGCACGCCGGTGGGCGACCCGATCGAGGCCTCGGCCATCGGTTCGAAGCTCGGCCGCGGCCGGCAGGCGCCGCTGCCGATCGGCTCGATCAAGACCAATATCGGCCACACCGAGCCGGTCTCGGGCCTCGCCGGCCTGATGAAGGCGACGCTGGCGCTGGAGCACGACCTCGTGCCCCCGTCGCTGCACGCGGCCGAGCTGAATCCCGACATTCCCTTCGACGACCTCAACCTGCACGTCGTGCGCAAGGCCCTGCCGATCAGCCGCGGCGCGCGCGAGCGCTTCGCGGGCGTGAACTCCTTCGGGTTCGGCGGAACCAACGCCCACGTGGTCATCACCGACGCGCCCGCCTGGGCGAGGCCTGCCGAACCGGCTCCCCAGCCGGCCGCGCAGGTGCTGCTGCTCTCGGCGCAGAGCCGGGCGGCCCTGAACGAGCTCGCCCTGGACTACGCCGAGCGCCTTGAGGCCGAGCCGGACCAGGTCGCGACCGTGGCTGCCGCCGTCGCGCATCGCCGCGAGCGCATGCCGGCCCGCCTCGCCGTCTCCCTGGATGGCAAGACCGACGTCGCCGCAGCCCTGCGGGCCGTCGGCGAGGGTGAGGACAGCCAGGACGCGTTCACCGGCACGGCGGTCGATCGCGTCGCAGAGGTCGCCTTCGTGTATTCCGGCAACGGCAGCCAGTGGGCCGGCATGGGCCGCGAGGCCTACGAGGAGAACCCGTCCTTCCGCGCCGCCTTCGACCGGGTCGACACCCTGTTCCGGGCCTACTCCGACTGGTCGCTGAAGGACGCGCTCTACGCCGACGACCTGGACGAGCGCCTCGCGCTCACCAGCGTCTCGCAGCCGCTGATCTTCGCCATCGAGAGCGCTTCCACGGCCGCGCTCAAGGCCAAGGGCCTCGTCCCGTCCTACGTCCTCGGCCACAGCGTCGGCGAGATCGCGGCCGCCGAGGCTGCCGGCGTCCTGAGCCTGGAGGATGCGGTCCGGGTCATCTACTACCGCAGCCACCATCAGGAGACGACGCACGGCCAGGGCACCATGGCGGTGCTGCTGATGCCGTCGGAGGAGGTCGAGACCTTCCTCAAGGATTTCCCGACCCTCGACATCGCCGCCTACAACAGCCCGAAGGCCGTGACGGTCGCCGGGCCGGTGGCCGATATCGACGCGGCCCTCAAGGCCCTGTCGCGCAAGCGCCGCCGCGGCCGCAAACTCGACCTCGCCTACGCCTTCCACGGAAGGCTGATGGATCCGACCGAGAAGCCGCTGCTGCGCGACCTCGCCGGGTTGAAGGCCAAGGCCGGCACCACCGCGATGGTCTCCACCGTCACGGGCTCGGTGCTGGACGGGACCCATTTCGGCGCCGGCTACTGGTGGCGCAACATCCGCGAGCCGGTGCGCTTCTGCGAGGCCGTGCAGGACGCCACCCGTCGCGGCGCCCGCGTCTTCGTCGAGGTCGGCCCGCGCGCGACCCTGATGTCCCATGTCGGCGACGCGGTCGAGCCACTGGGCATCGAGACCGCCACGGTCGGCGTGATGCACCGGAAGGCCTCCGGCGGCGATCCGATCGCCAAGGCGGTCAGCGCCGCCCTGGTCCAGGGCGCGCAGGTCGACGAGAGCCTGCTGTTCGGCGACGCGCCGAAGGGCGACGTGCGCCTGCCGACCTATCCCTGGCAGCGCCGCCCGTTCCGCCTCGCGGACACCACCGAGGGCGTCGGTGCCATGAGCGCCCGTCCCTACCACCCGCTGATCGGCTCGCGCACGACCTTCGACGGGCTGGAATGGAACGGCTTCGTCGACCCGGCGACCGTGCCCGAGCTGGAGGACCACAAGGTCGACGGCCAGGTGATCATGCCGGGCGCCGGCTTCGTCGAGATGGCCCTCGCCTGCGTCCGCGAGGCCCTGCGCGACGACGAGGTCGTGCTGGCCGATTTCGAGATCGTGGCGCCGATGGTCTTCACCGAGGAGGCCCTGCGCGAGGTCGCGGTGCGCCTGTCGGGATCCGGCAACGGCATCCAGGTTCTCAGCCGCCCCCGCCTGACGCAGACGCCGTGGCAGCTCCATGCCCAGGCCAAGATCGTCGAGGGCAGCTTCTCCGCCCCGAAGGCGCCCGACCTGAACGGCTTCAGCTTCGAGACCGCCGGCGACCATGTGCTGACCGGCGATGCGCTCTACGCCCGCGCCCTCGCCTCCGGCCTGGGCTTCGGCCCGAGCTTCCAGCAGGTGGCGATGAGCGCCCGGCTGGATGACAGCACCATCGTGTCCGACCTGCTGCCGGCCCAGCCCGACACCCGCTACGCCCTGGTGCCGAACCGGCTCGACGCCTGCTTCCACGGGCTGATCCTGCTCTTCGCCGACCTCCTCGGCGAGAACGGCGGCAAGGCCTATATCCCGGTGCGCTTCGGCGAGGTGCGCCTGCTGCGCCCCGGCGCCGTGATCGCCCGCTCGATCATCCGCACCCGTCGCTGCAACGAGCGCTCGATCCTGGCGGATTTCACCCTGCTCGACGCCGAGGGCGGCATCGTCGCGACGATCCGCGAAGGGCGGTTCCAGGCCCTGCGCGCGAAGGCCGGCGGGGACCTCGCCGCCTTCGCGATCTCGCAGATGCCGGAATTGGCAACCGAGCCGACCGCTATCCCGATGGAGCGCCGGCCGAGCGTCGCCGCACGCCTGCGGCCGCTGGCTGCCGAGGCGAAGGGGCCGGCCGACGCGGCCCTGTCGCCGGGGCATCTCCTCCTGGAAGGCTGGGCGACCTCGCTGGCCTACCGCCTCGCCTCCGGGCTGGCGGAGGGTGAGACCGTCTCGTCCGCCGACCGGCGCGTGCCCGAGACCCTGCGTCCCTGGCTGCTGAATGCCCTCTACGCCCTCGAGAGCAGCGGCCTCGCCGACCGGGTCGGCCAGAACTGGTCGCTGGGCGACGGCTCCGCCCTGCCGGCGCCCGACGAGATCATGCGCTGGATCGCGGGCGACCACCCGGATCTCTCCGCCGAACTCGTGCTGATCGCCGACGTCGGCGCCATGGTCGACCGTCTCCTCGCGGGCGAGCTGACGGACGCGCCGAGCCTGCCGCAGGGTGCCATCGACGCCTTCGCGCTTCGCTCGGCCACCGCGCGCCACGGCGCCGACGTCGTCGCGAACCTGATCGAACGGAGCCGTGCGCAACTCCCGAAGGAGCGGGCGCTCCGGATCCTTCAAGTCGGGTTCGGCCCGCTCTCGGCCCAGGCCGCGACTTTCGCGGCCGCCGCCGAAGCCCGGCTCACGGTGTTCGAGACCGACCGCAGGCTCGCCGAGCGCGCCCGCCTGTCCCTGGGCCGTGCCGCCGCCGTCATCGAGGCGGCCGATGAACTGGCGCCCGGCAGCTTCGACCTGATCCTGGCCTCCGGCAGCCTGCATCGCGGCGACCGGGCCCTGCCGGGCCAGCTCGCCGGGGCACTCGCCACCGGCGGCCTCCTGGTGGCCGTGGAGCCCAGCGCCTCCCTGTTCCGCGACCTCGTCTTCGGCCTCTCGGCGGGCTGGTTCGAGGAGGCGGTGGGCGGCATGCCCGTGGGCCGGCTCGAGGATATCGAGGGCTGGCAGCGCACGCTCAGCGCCCATGGCCTCGTCAAGGTCGAGGTCGAGCGGGCCGCGTCCGCCAACGGCAACGATCTGCTGCTGACCGCCGAGGCGCCGGTCCGGCCCGGACCCGCGCCGGCGCAGAGCTTCGCCTTCATCATCGGCTCGGATGACGAGTTCGCGGCCGAGACCGCCTCCTCCCTCGCGACCCTGCTGGTCGCGGGCGGCGTGCACGTCTCGATCATCCTCGACTCCGAGACCTCCCTGATGGAGCTGGAGCGGGAGACCCCCGACACGGTGGTGTTCCTGGCCGGCGCCTTCACCCGCGGCGGCGAGGCGGCCGAGCGGCTGCGCGACCGCTGCCTCAGCCTGAAGCGCTGCACCGAGCATCTCGGCGCCCGCCAGACCCGCCTCTGGGTCGTGGCGCCGGGCGCCACCCGGGACCGTGGTGGCCAGACCACCAACATCGAGGCCGGCGTGTGGGCCTTCTCCCGCACGCTCGCCAACGAGGCCCCGAACCTCGACATCCGCCGCATCGACCTCTCGCCCGAGATGTCGTCCAAGCGCGCCTCCGAGCGCCTGCGCGACCTGATCCTTTCCGGCACGCCGGAGACCGAGATCGTGCTGGACGACGAGCGGACCCAGGTGGTGCGCTTCCATGCCGGCCGGCCGAAGCACCGGGATCCGGCGGACGCCGTCCCGGCCGAGGCCGCGCGGCTGGAGCGCAGCAACACCGGCGGCCTCAGCGAGATGATCTGGGGACCGGCCGAGCGCCGCACCCCCGGCAAGGGCGAGATGGAAATCGCGGTCGAGGCCACCGGCCTCAACTTCCGCGACGTTCTCTGGGCGCTCTCGATGCTCCCCGAGGAGATCCTGGAGGTCGGCTTCGCCGGTCCGCGCCTCGGCCTCGAATGCGCCGGCCGCGTCACGGCCGTTGGACCGGGCGTGAAGGGCTTCAAGGTCGGCGATCCGGTGGTCGCCTTCGCCCAGTCGGGCTTC
>Ga0160428_1000982_pt1 | contig 24924 bp, 21 predicted proteins | sample SolpanmetagenomM_FD_108198 | JGI IMG/M metagenome (GOLD analysis project Ga0160428, IMG submission 108198) | Solar panel surface microbial communities from Lawrence Berkeley National Laboratory, California, USA - M | ecosystem: Engineered > Built environment > Solar panel > Unclassified ... | reverse complement strand
TGGGAGATCGGGTGGATCCGGCCGCGCACCTCCGGCGCCTCGCGGACCGGCAGGGTCACGTCGACCCGCTCGGAGGCGAGGCGGGCCTCCAGAGCGGCCTCGGCGAGTTCGGCCTTGCGCGCGGTGACGGCGCCCTGGACCCGGTCCCGCAGGCCGTTGATCAGGGGCCCGCGCTCCTTGCGCTCCCCGGGGGTCATGGCGCCCAGGGTCTTCAGGAGCTCCGAGACGCTGCCCTTCTTGCCGAGCGCGGCGACGCGGACCGCGTCGAGGGCCGCCTCGTCCGAGGCCGCCGAGATCTCGGCCAGGAGATCGCGTTCGAGGGAATCGAGATCGGTCATCGCTGTCTTCGAGCAGGGTTGGCGGAGTCGGCCGTCGGGCCGTGCTCTCGCGCGTTGTGCGCCCGGGTGCAAGCGCGGGGCGTGGGACCTCGAGAACGACGAAGGCGCGGCTCCCCGGGGGAACCGCGCCTTCCGTACGTCTCGCCTCAGGCCTGGATCAGGCCGCCTTGGCGGTGGTCTGCGGCAGCGCGGCCTTCGCCTTCTCGACGACGGCGGCGAAGCTTGCCGGCTCGTGGATCGCCAGCTCCGACAGCGCCTTGCGGTCGACGACGATGCCGGACTTGGCCAGACCGTCGATGAAGCGCGAGTAGGTCAGGCCGTGCTCGCGGACCGCCGCGTTGAGGCGCTGGATCCAGAGGGCGCGGAACGTGCGCTTCTTGTTCTTGCGATCGCGGTAGGCATACTGCATGCCCTTTTCGACCGCCTGCTTGGCGATCCGGATCGTATTCTTGCGCCGGCCGTAATAGCCCTTGGCGGCCTTCAGGACTTTTTTGTGCTTCGCGTGACTGGTCACGCCGCGCTTGACGCGGGCCATCGGTTATCTCCTGGATTCGACGAAAGACAGTGGCAACGGGTGTCGAAGGACTTACCGCGCGTTCGGCAGGAAGTACTTCTTCACGTTGGCGGCATCGCCCTCGAACAGGGTCGTGGTGCCGCGCAGGTTGCGGATCTGCTTGGTCGTCCGCTTGATCATCCCGTGGCGCTTGCCGGCCTGGGCGTACATCACCTTGCCGGTGCCGGTGATCTTGAAGCGCTTCTTCGCGCCCGATTTCGTCTTCAACTTGGGCATTTGGCTCTCCGTTGCGCGAAGATTCCCCGGGCCGACCCGCGAGGATCGGATGAGGTTCGCGCGTTGATGCTTCTGGTGGAGCAGCACGAGCCGCCACGGCAGCCCTAATCAGCCGGGCGGTTCGACGCGGGGCGGCTTATGACAGAAAGGCGGCGCCGCGGCAACGCCCGCGCGAACGGGCCGCCGGAGCGGTCTGCCGTGGAGGCGCGCGCCACCCTCTTCTCCGCGAGCAAAAGGTCGAGAACGCCCGGATAGCCTCGCTGATTCGGGGGAATTCGGGGACAGCGCGCGCACTGCACAAAACGGGGAGCGACAGCTGGGGCGCCAGGAACCATAACCTTGGCCGTCCGTTTCATTCATGTCCCGCTCAGGCCGGCAGGGTTAGACCCCCCGTCAAATTCGGCCAACCAGGAGACACTTCGTGCGCATTGCCCAGATCGCTCCGTTGTCGGAGGCCGTCCCTCCGAAGTTCTACGGCGGCACCGAGCGCGTCGTCAGCTGGATTACCGAGGAACTGGTCCGCCAGGGCCACGAAGTCACGCTGTTCGCAAGCGGCGACTCGAAGACCTCATCGAAGCTCGCATCCTGCACGCCCGAGGGCCTGCGCCTTCTGGGATACCGGGATCACACCGCCAGCCACTTGGCGATGCTGCATCAGGTGCACCGGCGCGCGCACGAGTTCGACATCCTGCACTTCCACATCGATCTGCTGCAGTATCCGATGTTCGAGGATCTGAACCACAAGTGCATCACCACGATGCACGGCCGCCTCGACGTGCCGGACTTCATGCCGGTCTACCGCACCTTCACGGGCATGCCCCTGGTGTCGATCTCCGACAACCAGCGCCTGCCCATGCCGCCGACCTCGAACTGGCTGGCGACGATCCATCACGGCCTGCCGGCCGAGAACTGCCCGTACTACCCGGACGCGAAGGGCGGCTACCTCGCCTTCCTCGGCCGGATCTCCCCCGAGAAGCGTCCCGATCGCGCCATCGAGATGGCGATCCGCTCGGGGACGCCGCTCAAGATCGCCGCCAAGGTCGACAAGGCCGACCAGGATTATTGGGATGAGGTCATCGAGCCGATGATCCATCACCCGCTGATCGAGTATATCGGCGAGATCAACGAGGAGCAGAAGAAGGAATTCCTCGGCAACGCTCTGGCGCTCGCCTTCCCGATCGACTGGCCCGAGCCTTTCGGCCTCGTCATGATCGAAGCGATGTCCGCCGGCACGCCGGTGATTGCCTTCCGCAACGGCTCCGTGCCGGAGGTCATCAAGGACGGCGTCGGCGGCGTGCTCTGCGAGACCATGGACGACGCCGTCGCGGCGGTCGCCCAGGTCAAGGCCATGAGCCGCGCCGGTGTCCGCGGCCACTTCGAGAGCCAGTTTACCGCCGAGTGCATGGTCAAGAAGTACGTCGCCGCCTACGAGGATCTGCTGGCCCGCGGGGCCGACGTGATCAAGCTGCCGAAATCCGGCTTCAAGCCGCAATTCGGTGAGCTGAACGGCTCCGCGCGTCCCGCGATCCCCGTCGCGGCGATGCCGGCCTGATCGGCCGGTCGGGGCCCCGCAGCGCAAGGAATCCCGGCATCGGGCTTGCGAGGCAGGGCCGCCCCGGCCTAGCGTCTTAAAGGCGACTCATCCGTAGAGTGAACAAGGGCCGCCGCATCCGAGGTGATGCGGCGGCCCTCTCGATTCGCACCCTCACACGTACCCGGAGATGCCCTGTATGGCGGCGGAGAACTCGGCAGCGGCCCACCCAGCGACGGCCCGCACTCTGGCGAGTGCCGGAAACGCGGCGCTCGGCTTCCAGGATGCCGACGACGTGCTTCCGCCCTACCATATCGAAGCGCAGACCTCCCTCGTGGAGCGACCCCTGCGCTCGCTGAAGTTCGGCGAGGCCTTCGGGGTCCTGGATTCCTACGGCGATATCGGGGTCCAGCCCGGACCGGAGGGGCTCTACTTCCAAGACACGCGCTATCTCTCGCGCCTGGAGCTGACCGTCGAAGGCCAGCGTCCGCTGATGCTGTCCTCGGTCATGCAGGACGACAACGGCGCCCTCAGCGTTGACATGACGACGCCCGACATCCGTCTCGAGGCCCATGACGAGACCTCGATCCCCCGCGAGACGATCGCGATCGAGCGCACGAAGTTTCTGTTCCGCGGAACCTGCTACGACCGGATCGGCTTGCGCTCCTTCGATTCGAAGCATCGCCGCGTTCGCATCGCCGTGACCTTCGACGCCGATTTCCGCGACCTGTTCGAGGTGCGCGGCACCGAGCGCAAGGAGCGCGGCAAGCGCGGCGTCCTAGTCGCGAGCGACCGCGAGGTACAGTTCCGGTACGTCGGGCTCGACGAGATCGTGCGCTCCACGGCGCTGCATTTCGGCCCGAAGCCCGACCTGATCGAGCCGGGTCGGGTCGCCTTCGACGTGTCGCTGCCCCCGGGGGGACGGACGTCGCTGTTCATCCGCGTCGCGTTCGAGGCGCACCGCGCCTTCACCAAGCCGCCGACCGACACGATGGTCGGCGAGGACGCCGCCGCGAAGCTGACGCTGGCCGCCAATGTCGGCGGTGCCCGGCGTGAGGCGAAGGATCTCGGCGAGGGGACGATCTTCGCCCGCGCCTACCGCGATGCCCGCCGCGACCTGCGCGCCCTGACGGCCGGGATCACCACCATCATCTCGTCGAACGACCAGTTCAACGAGGGCCTGTGCCGGGCCACGGCCGACCTCTACATGCTGGCGAGCCGGACCCCCGAGGGCATCTACCCGTTCGCCGGCATTCCCTGGTACTCCACGGTCTTCGGCCGCGACGGCATCATCACGGCGATGATGGCGCTCTGGATCGATCCGAAATTCGCCCGCGGCGTGCTGCGCTACCTCGCCTCAACCCAGGCCAAGGCGGTCGATCCGGCGGCCGACGCCCAGCCCGGCAAGGTCCTGCACGAGACCCGCCGCGGCGAGATGGCGATGCTCGGGGAAGTTCCGTTCCGGCACTATTACGGCACGATCGACGGCACGCCTCTCTTCGTGATGCTCGCCTGGGAGTACTACGCGGTCACTGGCGACTTGGAGACCATCCGGGCGATCTGGCCGGCGCTGGAACTCGCCCTCGAATGGATGGACCGCTACGGCGACCGCGACGGCGACGGCTTCGTCGAGTATGCCCGTGACACCGACAAGGGCCTGGAGAATCAGGGCTGGAAGGACAGCCACGATTCGATCTTCCACGCCGACGGCCACCTCGCCAAGGGGCCGATCGCGCTGTGCGAGGTACAGGGCTACGTCTACGCCGCCAAGCACGGCATGGCGAAGCTCGCCGCGCTCCTCGGCCGCGACCCGCTGGCCGAGCGCCTGACCCAGGCGGCCACCGACCTGCGGGAGCGATTCGACGCGGCGTTCTGGAACGAGGAGATCGGCACCTACGCGCTCGCCCTCGACGGATCCAAGAAGCAGTGCGCGGTGCGGTCGTCCAATGCCGGCCACGCGCTCTTCACCGGCATCGCCAAGCCGGAGCGCGCGGCGCGTGTCGCCGAGACGCTGCTGTGCAAGGACGGGTTCAACGGCTGGGGCGTGCGCACGATCGCCAAGGGCGAGGCACGCTACAACCCGATGTCCTACCACAACGGCTCGATCTGGCCGCACGACAACGCGCTGATCGCGATGGGCCTCGCGCGCTACGACCGCAAGCACGAGGCCGCCCGCATCTTCCAGGGGATGTTCGACACCTCGCTCTACCAGGACCAGAAGCGCCTGCCGGAGCTGTTCTGCGGCTTCATGCGCCGCAAGCAGCGCGGGCCGGTCTCCTACCCGGTGGCCTGCAGCCCGCAGGCTTGGGCGGCGGCAGCGCCGTTCGCATTCCTGGCCGCCTGTCTCGGCCTCGAACTCGATCATGCGCGGAACAGGGTCCGTCTCAAGAACCCGATCCTGCCGAACTTCCTCGACGGCGTGACGCTCTACAACGTGAGACTCGGCAGCTCGCACCTGGATATCCGGTTCCAGCGCTACGACGACGACGTCACCGTCTCGGTCCAGCGCCGCCACGGTGACGTGCAGGTGGTGGTCACCAAGTAGGGGACTCCAGAGCTCCCCCGTCCGGGCCGCCTCGGGGCAGGCGGCCCGCGCGGCGTGTCGGGCCGCCAAGGCCGGAACGCCAAGGGCGGGCTCGTGACGGACGGGTTCTCCAAGGACGACGGGTTCATGCCGGCTGACAACGACGCTTCCCACGCCGCACTGCGTCTGGCGCAAGACCTGATCCGCTGCCGGTCCGTGACCCCGGAGGATCGTGGCGCCCTCGACGTGGTCGCCGACGCGCTCCGGAACGCCGGGTTCGCCATCGAGCGCCCGGTCTTCTCCGAGGCCGGCTATCCCGATACGCCGAACCTGTTCGCGCGCATCGGGCAGGGCGGCCCCTGCCTCGTCTTCGCCGGTCATACCGACGTCGTGCCGGAGGGTGACGGTGCTTGGCGGCACGGGCCATACGACGGCGCGGTGGACGAGGGCATGCTGTACGGCCGCGGTGCCGCCGACATGAAGGGCGGCATCGCCTGCATGCTGGCGGCGACGCGGGCCTTCCTGACGCGGCGCGGCGCCGGGTTCACCGGTTCCATCGCGTTCCTGATCACCGGCGACGAGGAGGGGCCGGCGGTCAACGGCACCGTGAAGCTCCTCGCCTGGGCCCGCGCCCGGGGCGAGCGCTTCGACCATTGCCTTCTCGGCGAGCCCACCAACCCGGGTCGGCTCGGCGAGATGATCAAGATCGGTCGGCGGGGCTCGCTCACCGGCAAGCTCACGGTTCTCGGCCGCCAGGGCCATGTCGCCTATCCTCACAAGGCGGAGAACCCGATCCCGGGCCTGCTGCGCCTCGCGTCGGCGCTCGCGGCCGAGCCGCTGGACGGCGGCACCACGCATTTCGATGCCTCGAATCTCGAATTCACGACGATCGACGTGGGCAATCCGGCCACCAACGTGATCCCGGCGACGGCGCGGGCGACGTTCAACGTGCGGTTCAACGATGACTGGACCGCGGAGAGCCTCGGCGCCGAGATCCGACGGCGCCTGGAGCAGGCAGCCGGGAACGCGGTGCGCTTTGCCCTCGACCTTCATCCCTCGAACGCTCCGGCCTTCCTGACGCGACCGGATGACTTCGTGACGCTGGTGTCCGACGCCATCCGGACCGAAACGGGCCTGACCCCCACGCTCTCGACCACGGGCGGCACGTCGGATGCCCGTTTCATCAAGGATGCCTGTCCGGTGATCGAGTTCGGCCTCGTGGGGGAGACCATGCACCAGGTCGACGAGTGCGTGGCGGTCGCCGATCTCGAGCGGCTGACCGCGATCTACGAGCGGGTGCTGGAGGCGTACTTCAGCGCGGCCCGCGCCTGAGCCACGCGAAGTCGAATCCGTCGATGGCCCGGAAGCAAATGCGGATCCCGACGACGTGGCTGCCGGCCCGGGCACCGATCGGATCCCAGATCCAGGCCGAGCGATTCAATCTCCTGCATCGACGGGTCCCGGCAGACACGCGTGCCGCGGCGCTCAGGAATGTCGCCGGGTCGGGGTTGGCGAAGTCTAGATTGGCCAAGCCGTGGAGCGTGACGACGAGGGCCGACGGAAGGCGGTCGAGAGATACCTCACGATGCCGGGGCGATGCGTTTTCGCCGTGGCGGGAGCCACGATGAGGAGAACCGGCGACGCCGCCGCCCCCGCGTAGTGAGCAGCCCGCCCGTGCGTTCCCCGTCGCTCGAATCTCAGATCGCAAATCCGGCTTCTCAGACCTGAGAGTGGTCCAGATCCGGGTAATCCACCTTGACGAAAGTCAGGCCCGCAGCGGGCGCCAGGGGGCCGCACCGGCGTTTCTCGCCGGAGGCCAGAATGTCGGCCACTTCGTCCGCAGAGAGACGCCCGCACCCGGCGAGCATCAGCGTCCCGACCATCGCGCGCACCTGATGATGCAGGAAGGAGCGTGCGGAGGTCGCAACGACGATCTCGTCGTGCAGCGCCATCGGGGACCGGCGGACGTCGAGCTGCTCCAGCGTGCGCACCGGGCTGTTGGCCTGGCATTCGGCCGCCCTGAAGGCCGAGAAATCATGGCGACCCACGAGGCGCTGGGCCGCGACATGCATGAGATCGGCGTCCAGCGGCCAGGGCACGTGCCAGACATGGGCCCGCGTCAGCGCGGCCGGGCTGCGCCGGTTGAGGATGCGGTATCGGTAGTGCCGCCGGATCGCCGAGTGGCGGGCATCGAAGGCTGCCGGCACGATCTCGGCCGACAGGACCGCCACCGGTTGCGGACGGAGATGGGCGTTCAGCGCGTCCCGCACCGTGTCGGTCCGCCATTCCTTGATCAGGTCGAGATGGGCCACCTGATGGACGGCGTGAACGCCGGCATCGGTCCGGCCCGCGCAGGTGAGCCGGGCTTCCTCCCCGGAAAATCGCGTCACCGCCGCCTCGATCGCCCCCTGGACCGTGGGCTCGTCGGCCTGCCGTTGCCAGCCACAGAACGGGCCGCCGTCGTATTCGATGACGAGCTTGTAGCGGGGCATCAGCCGAGGCGGGTGCCGGGCGTCAGGCGGGCGCCGCGGACGAAGTCGGATCCCGCCGCGCTGCCGCCCTTGCCGGCCCGCCTGAGCTCGATCAGCCGCACGGCGCCGTCGCCGCACGCCACCGTGCCGTCGGAATCGAGGAGCGTCCCGGCGACGCCCCCTCCGTCGGCGCGCGCGGCCCGCAGGACCTTCACCCGCTCCGGGCCCTTGCCGAGATCGACCTCGAAGAAGGCCCCCGGGAATGGCGACAACCCGTTGATCCGGTTGGCGACCTCGTGCGCCGGCCGCGACCAGTCGATCCGCGCCTCGTCGTTGGTGATCTTGCGCACGTAGACCACGCCCTCTTCGGGCTGCCGCGTGAACGCCAGGCGGTCCTGACCCAAACGGACGATGGCCTGCGCCATCAGGTCGGCGCCCACGGGCATCAGCGCGTCGTGCAACTCACCGGCCGTCATGCCGGGTGCGATCGGGATCCGGGCCTCGAGGGCCACGGGACCGGTGTCGAGCCCGGCTTCCATCCGCATCACGCCGACCCCGCTCTCGGCATCGCCCGCCATCACGGCGCGCTGGATCGGCGCGGCGCCCCGCCAGCGCGGCAGCAGGGAACCGTGCAGGTTCAGGCAACCGTGCGCCGGCGCGTCGAGGATCGCTTGCGGCAGCAGCATCCCGTAGGCCACGACCACGGCGACCTCCGCGCGGTGACCCGCGAAGGTCTCGGCCGCCTCCGGTGTGCGCAGCGTCGACGGCGTCAGAACGGACACGCCGAGCGTCTCGGCCAGGGCCTGGACCGGGGAGGGGCGCAGGCTCATCCCGCGGCCGGCCTTCGCGGGCGCGCGGGTATAGACCGCGGCGATGTCGTGACCGTCCTGTGCCAGCCGGGCGAGGGTCGGCACCGCGAAGTCCGGCGTGCCCATGAAGATGACGCGCATGGCCGCCTCAGGCCGCGTCGCGCTTGGCCGCCTTGGCGAACTTCTTGATCACCCGGTCGCGCTTCAGCTTCGACAGGTGGTCGATGAACAGCACGCCGTTGAGGTGATCGATCTCGTGCTGGATGCAGGTCGAGAGCAGGCCACCGGCCTCGATCTCCTGCTCGTTGCCGTCGATGTCGCGGAACCGTACGCGGACCCGGTCCGGCCGCTCGACCTCGCCGTAATATTCAGGGATCGACAGGCAGCCCTCGTCGTAGACCCGCATCTCCTCCGAGGACCAGATGATCTCGGGATTGATGAACACCTTCGCGTCGCGGACGCCTTCCTCCTTCGACGTGTCGATCGTGACGACGCGCTTGGCCACGCCGATCTGGATCGCCGCCAGCCCCACGCCGGGGGCGTCGTACATCGTCTCGAACATGTCGGCGACGAGGGTGCGGATCTCCGCGGTGATCGGGCCGACCGGGTCGGAGGCCCGGCGCAGAACGGGATCGGGGAGGATGACGAGCGGGCGGATGGTCATGGCGGCAACCGGCAGGGACAGCGCCGGGACGTCTCCGGGCTGGACGTCGAATAGGATGCGGCCGGGAACCGGTCAAATGATCCCCGGGCTGCCGAGGAAGTCCGGTCAGAAGGCGGTGCGGCTGCGGATGGCGGCGGTCAGGGTCCCCTCATCGAGATAATCGAGCTCGCCGCCCACCGGCACGCCGTGGGCGAGGCGCGTGACCTTCACGTCGCAGTGCCGGATCGACTCGGTGACGTAATGGGCCGTCGTCTGCCCGTCGACGGTGGCGTTGAGGGCCAGGATCACCTCGGTGACCTCGGGTCGAGCCACGCGATCCACGAGGGTCGCGAGGTTGAGATGCTCCGGCCGCACCCCGTCCAGCGCCGAGAGCACGCCGCCGAGCACGTGGTAGCGCGCCTTCACGGCCCCCGAGCGTTCGAGCGCCCAGAGATCCGACACGTCCTCGACCACCACGAGGGTCGTGGGATCGCGCTCGGCGTCCCTGCAGATGGTGCAGGGGTCCGAGGTGTCGACGTTCCCGCAGCCGGTGCACACGATGATGCGGTCGGCGGCGACCCGCATCGCGTCGGCCAGAGGCCCGAGCAGGGTGTCGCGTTTCTTGATGAGCTGGAGGGCGGCGCGGCGCGCCGAGCGCGGCCCGAGCCCCGGCATGCGGGCGAGGAGCTGGATCAGGCGTTCGATCTCGGGGCCGGCAACGGCTTGGGGCATCGTGCCTCTTGGTGCCTCTGGGCGAGGGAAGAGCGGGCGTCCGTCAGGGGCATAGACGTCGCCGCCTGGCATGCAAGGGTGCATGAGCGCCCACCCCGCATCTGGGTATTCCAGAGGCGAACTGCTCGTCCGCGCACGTACGCGAACGGGTGCGACTGCTTACAGACGGGGGTTCCTGCGTCCACAACTGTGGTCTAGCCTGTTCGTACACATTGCGGGCCTCGGACGAAGCCCATAATGACAGCGAAGCTTCGCCGCCTACTCAGCTGAGGGGATCGAAGCTGCCGGGGAACGGAGATCCTGCGCGCGGCGGACCTGTACGACCGCGCGGACGTCCCCTGGTCCTTTCCGGACGGCATTGCCGTTCGGTGTAGTCGCGTCGACGGTCGAACAGGGGCCCGGAGGATACGATCTTGACCAACATCGGTGATCACAACGCGGCCCACGGGGCCGAGGCCGCGGGCTTCCGCGACCTCAAGGCCGTCCACTGGAATTTCGAGGCGCCGCGGCTCTACGAGGAGGCGCTCGCCCGCAACGAGGCGCAGCTCGCCCGCGGCGGCGCCCTCGTGGCGACCACCGGCAGCCACACCGGCCGCTCGCCCAAGGACAAGTTCGTCGTGCGCGACGCCGCCACGGAATCCGAGGTCTGGTGGGACAACAACGGCGCGATCACGCCCGAACAGTTCGAGACCCTGCGGCAGGACTTCCTGAAGCACGCCGAGGGCCGGGAGCTGTTCGCCCAGGACCTCTACGGCGGCGCCGATCCGGCCTACCGCGTCAAGGCCCGGGTTTTCAGCGAGTTCGCGTGGCACTCGCTGTTTATCCGCAACCTTCTGATACGGCCGGACCGCTCCGAGATCGCGTCCTACGTGCCGGACATGACGATCATCGACCTGCCGAGCTTCCAGGCGGACCCGGCCCGCCACGGCTGCCGCTCCAAGACCGTGATCGCCATCGACTTCGCGAAGAAGCTCGTGCTGATCGGCGGCTCGGCCTACGCGGGCGAGATGAAGAAGTCGGTCTTCACCTACCTCAACTACATCCTGCCCGGTCAGGGTGTGATGCCGATGCACTGCTCGGCCAACGCCGCGCTCGACGCCGACGGCGGCTCGGCGATCTTCTTCGGCCTCTCGGGCACCGGCAAGACGACGCTGTCGAACGACTCGTCCCGCCAGCTCCTGGGCGACGACGAGCACGGCTGGTCGAATGCGGGCATCTTCAACTTCGAGGGCGGCTGCTACGCCAAGACGATTCGCCTCTCGCGGAACGCGGAGCCGGAGATCTACGCCACCACCGAGCGCTTCGGCACGGTGATGGAGAACGTGATCATCGATCCGGTCACCCGGGTGCCGGACTTTGACGACGCCTCCCTTACCGAGAACACCCGCTGCGCCTACCCGCTCGACTTCATCGCCAACGCCAGCGCCACCGGCCGGGCCGGGCATCCGAAGAACATCGTGATGCTGACCTGCGACGCCTTCGGGGTGATGCCGCCGATCGCCAAGCTCACCGGCGCCGAGGCGATGTACCACTTCCTCAGCGGCTACACCGCCAAGGTCGCCGGCACCGAGCGCGGCCTGACCGGGCCTGAGGCGACCTTCTCCACCTGCTTCGGCGCGCCGTTCATGCCGCGGCACCCGAGCACCTACGGCAACCTGCTCCGCGACCTGATCGCCAAGCACAGCGTCGATTGCTGGCTGGTCAACACCGGCTGGACCGGCGGCGGGGTCGGCACCGGTCGGCGCATGCCGATCCGCGTGACCCGGCGCCTGCTGGGCGCCGCCCTCGACGGTTCGCTGGCGCAGGCCGAGTTCCGCCGCGACCCGTATTTCGGCTTCGCTGTGCCGGTCTCGGTGCCGGGCGTCGAGCCCCACATCCTCACGCCGGTGAAGACCTGGGGCAACAAGGGGGCCTTCGTGGAGACGGCCGCCCGCCTCGTGAAGATGTTCGACAACAACTTCAAGCGGTTCGAGGCCCATGTCGACGCCGACGTGCGCGCCGCCGGGCCGACCGCGCAGGCGATCGCCGCCTGATCGACCGGTGCGGGCGGCCGGAGCGGCCGCCCGACCTCGACTGGCGAGCACATCCCAGCGGCGTTCCCAGCCGCGCTTCGTCACGGCGCCCCGAAGCGGAGCGGTCACCTTAGGACAAGGGCCGCGGGCGGAACGAGACGGTCAGTGCGCCCCTAGAACGGCAGCTTCATGCCTGGCGGCAGCGGCAGGCCCTTGGTCAGCTCGGCCATGCGCTCCTGCATGGTCGCCTCGGCCTTGCCGCGGGCGTCGTTGCAGGCTGCCACGATCAGGTCCTCAAGGATCTCGCGCTCGTCAGCGACCATCAGGGACGGATCGATCGTAATCCCTTTCATCTGGCCCTTGGCCGACATGGTCACCCGCACCGAGCCGCCGCCGGAGGCGCCGGAGACCTCGATCGCGTCCATCTCAGTCTGCAGGTTGGCCATCTTCTCCTGCATGGCCTGAGCCTGCTTCATGATGCCCATCAGGTCGCGCATGCAGCTGTCTTCCCGTTGTTTCGTCGCGTCCTGATCTGGGGACCGCGCCGCCGTTCCGCCACGCAGCGCCCGGCGAAAATCTCTAGACGTCGTCGTCCGCGGCGTCGTCGACCCGTGCGGCATCGCCTTCGCCGAGAGTCTCTTCATCGGCCGGGGGCGCAGCGTCGGCCGCCATCTCGCGTACGTCCACGATCTCCGCGCCGGGGAATCGCGTCAGCACCTCGCGCACGAACGGGTCGGCGGCCGCGTTCTCGCGGCGGGTCTCGGTGGCGGCGCGGGCGGCCGCGTCCAGGGTCGGCGCGCCCTCTTCCTTCGAGAGCGCGACTGCCCAGCGCCGCCCGGTCCAGCGCTCGATGGCGGCGGCGATGTCGGTGGCGAGGCTCGGCCGTCCGCCGGGGGCGAGCCGGATCTCGAGCCGCCCTTCCTCGAAGCGTACGAGGTGCACGTCGCGCTCCAGCGCGGTCCGGAGCAGGATGTCGCGGTTGGCGTCCGCGAGGGCGATCAGGTCCTCGAACCGGCCGAGCCGCGGGCTCGGCGGCGCGACGGCGGCCGGCCGCGGGGCCGGCGCGCTCATCGCGGTCGGAGCGGTGACCGGGACCGGCTCCGGGGGCAGGGTCCGCGGCGCCGCGGCGAGAGCCGCCGAGCCGCCGCCCCGCAGGTCGGGAATCGGTGGCAGGGGCGGGCGGGCCGTCGGCTCAGGTGGATCCCCCGCCGGTGCCGCGGCCGCCTCGGCCTTGAGCTGGCGCAGCGCCTCGTCGGGCGTGGGCAGGTCGGCCGCGTAGGCGAGGCGCACGATTGCCATCTCGGCCGCCGCCAGCGGCCGGGGCGCGGCCTGCACCTCAGGGATCGCTTTGAGCAGGATCTGCCACGCGCGCGAGAGGGCGCGGATGGACAGCTTCTCCGCGAACTGACCGCCGCGAACGCGCTCGGTCTCGCTGAGCGTCGGGTCGGCTGCCGTCTCGGGCACCGCCTTGAGCCGCGTCACCAGATGCGTGAAGGCGGCGAGGTCGGACAGCACCACCGACGGGTCGGCACCGGAATCGTACTGCGCCCGCAGTTCCGCGAAGGCGGCGGGCACGGACCCGCGCATGACCGCCTCGAACAGGTCGAGGATCCGGGCGCGATCGGCGAGGCCGAGCATGTCGCGCACGCTCTGCGCGGTGACGGACCCGGCGCCGTGGGCGATTCCCTGGTCCAGGAGCGAGAGGGCGTCGCGCACGGATCCCTCGGCGGCGCGCACGATGGCGCCCAGCGCCTCGTCCTCGGCCGCGACGCCCTCGGCGGCGCAGACCTTGGCGAGGTGAGCGTGCAGGGTCGGAGCCTCGACGCGCCGCAGATCGAACCGCTGGCAGCGGGACAGGATCGTCACCGGGACCTTGCGGATCTCCGTGGTGGCGAACACGAACTTGGCGTGCGGCGGCGGCTCCTCCAGCGTCTTCAGGAAGGCGTTGAACGCCTTCTCGGAGAGCATGTGGACCTCGTCGACGATGTAGACCTTGTAGCGCGCCGAAACCGGTCCGTAGCGGATGCCGTCGATAATCGCCCGGACGTCGTCGATGCCGGTATGGGAGGCGGCGTCCATCTCCAGCACGTCCATGTGCCGGGATTCCATGATCGCCGCGCAATGGAGGCCGAGTTCCGGCATCGACACGGTCGGTCTGGTATCGGGCTGGCCGGCCCGGGCATAGTTGAGGCCGCGGGCGAGGATGCGCGCCGTGGTGGTCTTGCCGACCCCGCGAACGCCCGTAAGCATCCAGGCCTGGGGAATGCGGTTGGCCGCGAACCCGTTGGCAAGGGTACGCACCATCGCGTCCTGGCCGATCAGGTCGCCGAAATTGGTGGGCCGGTACTTGCGCGCGAGAACCCGGTAGGGCGTGGCCGCGACGGGCGGCGCTGGAAACCCGGGCAGGCCCGGCTCGTCGTCAGGCGTGCCGGTCGAAGCGTCCATGCCGGGTCGGGATCGGGCTGCCGCACGCGGGAATGAGGTGGGAGGCTGGACGAAGACCCGCTCGGTCTCGTTAGGGCTGCTTCCTTCCGGACCTGACCCGGTTGGCGAGTGAAACGTCCCTCGCCAACCCCCCGCCGGCTATATGGCCGGGGCTCGCCCCGAACGCAAGCGTCGCCTACTCGGCCTCGCGCTTCACGATGGCCAGGCTCTTCGGATCGAGCTTCAGGTCGAACTGCTTGCCATTGGCGTCGACGGCGTCGTCGACCTCGATCATGCCGTCGTCGAGTTCGATCTCCTTCCACTTGGTGAAGCCCTCCTGCTTGAGCATGGCTTCAACCTTGGCCTGCTGATCGGGCGGGAGCTTCTGATCGGCGTGGGCGGCGGCGGTGAAGCCGGCCACCAGGGCCAGGACGAGGAGGGGCTGGGCGAGGCGCATGGCGGTCTCCGTTCCGTTGCGTGGTGCCGGCTGTGAACAGGAATGCGGGATCGGGGTTCCATCCCGACGCCGATCCCCTTGAGCGCCCTGCGATTCTCCCCCAAACCTACGCCGTGCGGCCCCCGCGGCGAGGATTGTTCACCTATGGTCACTCACGTCGCCACCGTGGCCTTCGAGGGCATCGAGGCGCGGGCGGTCGACGTACAGATCCAGATCATCCCGGGATCGGTGGTCTTCAACATCGTCGGCCTGCCCGACAAGGCGGTGGGCGAGTCCCGCGAGCGGATACGCGGCGCCCTGATCGCCTCCGGCCTGGCGCTGCCGGCCAAGCGCATCACCGTCAACCTCGCCCCGGCCGACCTGCCGAAGGAGGGGTCGCATTACGACCTCCCGATCGCCCTCGGCGTCATGGCGGCGATCGGCGCGATTCCGGCCGACGCCCTCGCCGGCTACTGCGTGCTGGGCGAACTCGCCCTCGACGGCAGCATCACGGCGGTGAACGGCGTGCTGCCGGCTGCCATCGCGGCGGGCGGCCGGGGTCTCGGTCTGATCTGTCCGGCCGCCACCGGGCCGGAGGCGGCCTGGGCCGGGGGCGACCTCGACGTCCTCGCCCCCCGGTCGCTGATCCAGCTCGCCAATCACTTCAAGGGCAGCCAGGTCATGGCCCGGCCAGAGCCCGCCGTCGCGGGCGTTTCGGGGCCGCTGCCGGACCTCGCCGACATCAAGGGCCAGGAGGGCGCCAAGCGGGCACTGGAGATTGCCGCGGCCGGCAGCCACAACCTGCTGATGAACGGGCCGCCCGGCTCGGGCAAATCGATGCTGGCCGCGAGGCTGCCCTCGATCCTGCCGCCGCTCGGCCCCCGCGAACTGCTCGATATCTCCATGATCCAGTCGGTGACGGGCGAGCTCAAGGGGGGCGCCCTCTCGAATCGCCGGCCCTTCCGGCAACCGCACCATTCCGCCTCGATGGCCGCCCTCGTAGGCGGCGGCCTGGGAGCCCGACCGGGGGAGGTTTCCCTCGCCCATGGCGGCGTGCTGTTCCTGGACGAGCTGCCCGAATTCACGCCCCAGGTGCTCGACGGCCTGCGCCAGCCGATGGAGACCGGCACGGTGATGATCGCCCGGGCGAATCACAGGGTGACCTACCCGGCCCGCTTCCAGCTCGTCGCCGCCATGAACCCGTGTCGCTGCGGCCAGGGGCTGGAGCCGGGCTACGCCTGCCGGCGCGGGCCGAACGAGCGCTGCATGGCGCAGTATCAGGCGCGGATCTCCGGTCCGCTCCTGGACCGGATCGACCTGCGCATCGAGGTTCCGGCGGTGATGGCGGCCGACCTGATCCTACCGCCGCCCACGGAAGGCTCGCGCGAGGCGGCCGGTCGGGTTGCCACGGCCCGCACGCTCCAGACGACGCGCTATGCGGGGCGGGGCCTGCCGGCAGCCACCACCAACGCCACCTGCCCGCCGAACCTGATCGAGGACGTCGCGTCTCCCGATGCGGACGGGATGTCGCTGATTCGCCAGGCGGCCGAGACCATGCAGCTCTCCGCCCGCGGCTTCCACCGCACGCTCCGCGTGGCCCGGACGCTGGCCGACCTCGACGGGGAGCCGCAGGTGCGGCGGATGCACGTCGCCGAAGCCCTGTCCTATCGGGGCCGCGCTGACGGCACGGCGGCGGCCGCTTGAGCACCGTGGCGGGCGGGCCGCCGCGGGACCTGACGGTTTCCGTCGGCCAGCACAGCGCCGCCGGCCGGAAGGCGGCCAATCAGGATTTCCACGGGGTCCTCGTTCCACCGCAGCCGGGACGGGGTTTAAAGGGCGTCGCGGTGGCGCTCGCGGACGGCATCAGCTCCAGCGCCGCGGGCGCCGCCGCGAGCCAGACCGCGGTCACGAGTTTCCTGAGCGATTATTACGCCACGCCCGACACGTGGTCGGTGAAGAACGCGGCACAGCAGGTGATCGCGGCGACGAATTCCTGGCTCTATGCCCAGACACGGCGGGGAAGCGACCCGAACGATGTCGACCGGGGCTACGTCACCACCTTCGACGCCCTGGTCCTGAAGGCGCGGGCCGCGCACCTGTTCCACGTCGGCGACGGCCGGATCTGGCGCGTGGCGGGCAGGTCCCTCGAGCAACTCACCGAGGATCACCGCGTAGTGGTCTCGGCTGCGGAATCCTACCTCGGTCGGGCCCTCGGCGCCGGCGGTCGCGTCGAGATCGACTACCTGAGGCTCGCCACCGAGCCCGGCGACGTCTTCGTCCTCACCACCGACGGTGTCCACGAGCATCTCCGGCCCCGGGACATCGCGGCGGCCATCGCGAACGCGGACGACCTCGACGAGGCGGCCCGCACCATCGTCGAGATGGCTCTGGCCGCGGGCAGCCCGGACAACCTCACGGTCCAGATCGTGCGGGTGACGTCGCTGCCGGAGGGCGAGCCGACGGATCTGCTCGGCGATGTCGAGGGTCTCGATCCTGCGCCGTTGCTCGAACCGCCCGCGGAATTCGACGGCTACCGGCTCCTGCACGTCCTGCATACCGGCCCGCGCAGCCGGGTCTACCGCGCGATCGACGCGGAGACCGGGGCGCACGTGGCCCTGAAGGTTCTGTCCCTCGACCTGCGGGACGATCCCGCGCAGCGCCGCCGCTTCGCGATGGAGGAGTGGATCGCCCGCCGGATCGACAGCCCGCACGTGCTCAAGGCTCATCCGCAGGGCCGCCGGCGCAGCCACCTCTACACGGTGATGCGCTACGTGGAGGGACAGACCCTCGCCCAGTGGATGCGCGACCACGCGGCGCCCGATCTGGAGACGGTGCGCAAGCTGTTGGACCAGCTCGCCAGGGGCGTGCAGGCTTTCCACCGCCGGGAAATGGTTCATCAGGACCTGCGTCCCGACAACGTGCTGATCGACGCGTCCGGGACCGTGCAGGTCATCGATTTCGGCGCCACCAAGGTCGCCGGCGTCGTCGAGGGAGATCCACGAATCGACCCGGCCGAGATTCTGGGAACGGTCCAGTACACGGCGCCGGAATGCTTCCTGGGGGAATCCGCCACGGCCGCCTCGGACGTCTTCTCGGTGGGGGTGATCGCCTACCAGATGCTCACCGGGCGGCTGCCCTACGGCGATGCCGTGCCGCGGGCGCGGACTCGGGCGGCACAGCGCAAGCTGCGCTACGCGTCGGCCCTGATGGTGCGTCCGCTGCTTCCGGTCTGGATAGACGGCGCGTTGCGCAAGGCCGTTCACCCGAACCCCCTGCGGCGCTACCAAGCCCTGTCGGAACTGATGCACGACCTGCGGCACCCCAATCCGGCCTTCACGGATGCCCGGCGGGCCTCGCTGCTGGAGCGCGACCCCCTTCAGTTCTGGCGGCTGCTGTCGCTGGTGCTGTTCATCGTGGCGCTGACGCTCGCGGCCGTTTTGGTCGCGCAGAAGGCGCGGTGAGCCGGCGCGCCCGGCATCCCGCCTCCCGGACAGCTCGCTCCAGCGCCGCAGCGAAGCCGACGCGTCGCGTCAGGCATCGAGTTCGGGGTAGCGGCGGAAGATGCCGTCCTCGCTGAAGGGAACGCGCCGGGAGCTCGCCAGGTACGCCGCCAGGCGCGGACGCCGCGCCACGGCCTGATGCAGCCCTGCGACCCGCGGCGTATCGCGCAAGGCAGCGGCGCTCGCCTTCGGGAAGGCGTAGCGCAGCCCGTCGACGAGCTGAAAGAGGGAGAGGTCGGCGTACGACAGGTCTGCGCCGACCAGACGCTCGCCGCCGTTGGCGCTCAGCACACGCTCGAAATAGCCGAGGTACTTCGGGATGCGCTCCGCCCGGAACCCCTCGGCCCGGCGCCGGGCCTCGGGCTTCTGGTCCGCGTAGTACAGGCCGACACCGAGGGGGTGATGCGTATCGTGCGCCTCGTCGACCGCATCCGCGATGGTGAGCTGGAGCTGATGGGTCCAGATCCGGTCCGCTTCCGAGGTGCCGACGAGGCCGAGGCGCGGACCGAGGTAGAGCAGGATCGCGGCGGTCTGCCCCACGACGACATCACCGTCGCGCAGGAACGGCGGCGCCAGCGGCGGCCGGGGGTTGGCGGGATCGGTGAGGCGATCCAGCATCGGCTCGATCCCACCCGCCTCGTCGTCCTGCCGGGCGACGTCGATGTAGGGGGCGCCGGCGTCCTCCAGGGCGAGACGCACGAACTCGCCGCGGCCCTGGATCATCGGCCAGTAATGCAACTCGTAGGGCATCGCCGTCCCGGCGACCGGTGCCGGGCCGGGGCCGATCAGTTGCCCGGCGCGGCGTCCTCGCCGCTCCGGTCGACCGGCGGCTCGGCGCTGGCGACCGCCTTGCGGGCCAGCATCGGCTCGAGGCGCTGGGCGAGTTGCTGGTCGAGATGCTTGACGTAGGCGCCCTTGAAGTAGCGCTCGCCGGATTTCGGCCCGTAGATCCGGTCATGCGCCTGGATCATCGCGGCGACTTCCGGCCGGCACAGGAAGCCCGTGATGCCCACGGCCTCGTACCAGTGGCCGGCCCGCGCCTCGGCCGTCGCCTTCGGGTTGGACAGGACCGTGTCGGCAAAGCATTCGGTGGCCGCCAGGCGGAGCGGAGCCAGCGCCTTCTCGGCCACCTCCGCGTTCACGGCGGGAGCCGCCGGCTGCCGATGCGGGCGCGCCTGCGCTGCCGGGACGAGCACGAGGACGGCGAGCGTGGCGAGGAGCGAAGACTTCATGCGGGCGGTCTCGTCGGGTTCCGAACCGCGTTCAGCATTCCCTCACGATTGCGTCGGGATCGGGGCTGAGGACGCGGTTCGCCTGCCCGATTGCGGGCAAGATCCGGACCGTTCTGCGGCGTCTCAGTCGCGGCGTTCCGCGTTCCAGCGGCCCCGGCACTGCAGCAGGCCGGTGGACACCCAGGTCCCCGCACCGAACCCGTTGCGGCCCAGCCGCCCGCGCACGTCCGCGGTGGACGTGCCGTTCGAGATGGAGCCCTGGATCGCGCCGGTGCCGGTGACGCCGCCCGCGATCGTGAAGGCCGCCCCGACGAAGCGTGCCCGCCCCCGCTCGATCTTCACCGGGTAGCGGTAGGCACGGTCGCAGTCGCCCGCCTCCGTGATGATCTCCACGCTCCACGTGCCGTCGAAGCGGTTCGGCAGCGCGGCCCCGCGGGGCGCGGCCGTGGCCGGCATCGCGCCGATGAGGATCAGGGCAGTGACGGTAAGGCGCGACATGCGACTCCGATCCGGTCGGGCGTGCGGCCTCGCCACGGCGGTCCGCGCCGTCACGCGGCCTGGGGCGGGACGGGCGCGCGCATGGCCGCGCGCAGCGCCGCGTCGAGCAGGGCGAGCATGTCGCAGCCGACATGCAGGAAGGCGCTCACGCCGGCCTGCTGCAGGGCCTCGGCACCGTCCCGCGGCTTTCCGGCGAGGTAGATCGTGCCGGCGCCGGCCTTCGCCAGCGCTTCAGCCGCTCCGGCAGCGTGCTCGGCATAAAGCGCGTCGGTGGAGCAGATGCAGGCGAGCGTGGCGCCGGAGGCCTTGTACGCCTCCGCCAGGGCGGCGGGATCGTCGAAGCCGTCGTTGGACAGCGCCGCGATGCCGCCGGCGGCGAAGGCGTTGGCCGCGAAGGTCGCCCGCGCGTTGAACGCGGCCACCGGGCCGAGATTGGCCAGGAACACCGACGGCCTGCGCCCGGTCTTGGCGAGATAGGCATCGGACGCGTCGCGCAGCGCCTCGTAGGGCTCGGCCAAGCGCTGGGACGGCAGGGCGTCGCAGGCGACCGCCGACCCGGCGCCGAAATTCGCGCCGCGCGGCGCGGTCACGGGCGCCACGTCGAGCACGGCGACGGGCTTCTCCGCGAGATTCGGAAACTCGCTGGCACCGGTGAGCGCCTCACGGCGGCTCGCCACGGCCTTGGCGCGCGCCTCCCGGGTCTGCTCGATCCGGCGCTGCAGCTTGCCGACGCTGAGCGAGGCGACGATGCCGCCCTCCGCCTCGATCGCCTGGAACGACGCCCACGCCGCTTCGGCGATCTCGGCGGTCAACGCCTCGAAGCCGCCCGAACCCGCTGCCGGATCGCTGACCCGGGCGAGGTGCGATTCCTCGATGAGGACGATCTGGCTGTTGCGCGCGACGCGCCGGGCGAACGAATCGGGAAGGCCCAACGCCTGCGTGTAGGGGAGGATCGCGACGCTGTCGGCGCCGCCCATTCCGGCGGCGGCCGCCGCCATGCCGGTCCGAAGGATGTTCACGAAGGGATCGCGCTTGGTCATCATGCGCCACGCGGTCTCGGCGTGAAGGCGCAGGGGCTTCGGATCCAGCCCACAGGCCTGCTCGATCCGCGCCCAGAGGCGCCGCATCGCGCGGAACTTCGCGACCGTCACGAACTCGTCCGCGTCGGCGGCGAGCAGCACCGCGATGCGGTCGCGGGCGGAGGCGAGATCGTGGCCGGCAGCCTCCAGGGCGCGCAGGTAGGTCACCGCGGTGGCCAGCACGGCGCCGAGTTCGGCTGCCTCACCGGCCCCGCCCTCGTGGTACGGGCGCCCATCGGCCAGGAAGGCCCGGCCGGTGAAGCCCGCGGCTTCGAGTTCCGCCGCGGTCTCGGCGAGGCGCGGAGCGATCTCGCTCCAGACGGCCCCGAGGCTGCCCGACGCTGCCAGGACGCCGACGGGATCGATGCCGAGATCGAGGTCGTAGGACGACAGGTCCTCGCCCCGTCGCTCGGCCAGGGCGCGCACCAGCCGGGCGGCCCCGAGGCCGTCGCCGCCGGCGTCGAGCCGCAGGGCGATCAGCGGCAGCATCACGCCCTTCAGCGCCGCGTCGAGATCCTCGACCGTCGCGACGGTCAGACCGTAGCCCCGGGCGCCACGGGCACCCGCGAGAGCCAGAACGAGGGCGTCGGCGCCGCCCTCGAGGTCGGTCATCGCCTGCGCGTTGGCGGTTGAGAGATCGGGATGGTCGACCCGCTGGGCGATCCGCCACGGGCCCGGCGCCCGTACCGGTTGGGCGGCCGGCTCCGCGGAACCGTAGAGCGGCTCGATCCGCAGGCCGTCGGCCGTCCGGGAAACCAGCCGCTTCTCGAAATCGGCGCCCTTCAGCACGCCTTCGACGAGGCCGAGCCACCGCGCCCGGTCGGCGGGCTCGAAGAGGTCGGCGAGCGGTCTGTCTTCCATCGGATCGTCCCAGAGCGCGGCGTCTCGCGCACCGCTGTCTCGGGATTGCCTCGCACGCCGCTCCGCTCGTGGCAATCGCCCGATGGTTGAGGAAACCTCAAGCCGCCGGTCACCGATTTTTGATCGCCGCGCCGACGCTCCGCCGGACCCGGAAGGGGGCTTTCGGCCGCTCCCGTCACCCGTTCATCCGCGGCTTCCCGCACCGGCGGGCCTTGACGGCCCGCCCCCGGGTTGTTGGGAATTGGAGCGCGTGAGGGGGTCGACGTCACCCGGCACCGTCACCACGGGGCGGGCCGGGCGCGGGCCCTGCTTCGGCGATCAACCGAAGATGATGAGCCCAGCAAAGCCCAGGGCGCCGACGATGATCCGCCACCACGCAAACAGCCAGAAGCCGTGGCGCGACACGTAGTCGAGGAGCACGCGCACCACGATCAGCGCAGCGATGAACGACACGACGAAGCCGATCACGATCAGGCCGACATCGTCGCTCGACAGATACTTGTAATTGTCCAACAGGTCCTTGGCGAAGGCGCCCGCCATGGTGGGCATCGCGAGATAGAACGAGAACTCGGTGGCCGAGCGCTTGTCGGCGCCCATCAGCATCGCGCCCACGATCGTCGCGCCCGAGCGCGAGACGCCGGGGATCATGGCGAGGCACTGGAAGATGCCGATCTTCAGGTCCATCGGCAGCGGGAAATCGTAGACGTCGGTCTTCTTCACCTTGAGGTCGGTGTCGTCGATGACGAGGAGCACCAGCCCGCCCGCCACCAGGGTCGCGCACACGATCCACGGGTTGAACAGGTATGCCTTGATCATCTTCGAGAAGATGCCGCCGATGATCGCCGCCGGCAGGAAGGCCACCAGGATCCCGAGCACGAAGCGGCGGGCCTTGGGGTCCGACGGCAGCGCCGTGGCGATCCCCAGCAGGCGGCGGAAATACACCAGCAGGATCGCCAGGATCGCGCCGAGCTGGATCAACACCTCGAAGGTGTTGTTGGGCGAGTGGAAGCCGATGAAGTGACCCACCAGCAGCTGATGGCCCGTGGACGAGACCGGGATGAATTCGGTCGCTCCCTCAACCAGGGCGAGCAGGACCGCCTTGCCGATGCTTGCCAGATCCATGGTGGTGCCTCGCGTCCGGGCGCACGCCGGCCCGTACCGGGCGCACCGCGAACCGCTTCAATACCGGCCGGTGACTGCGCTCATCAGGGTTGACGGGCAGTTACCGGGGCCGGCTGCGCGTGTTAAGGGCTCGGCAACGGTCGGGCAATAACGCTCGGTCCGACGTCCTGCGCGCCGAACATCCGCGCGTCGGGGCCGACGCGCGGGCCCGGCCGCGCGGTCAGACCGAACCAGTCTCACGGCCTCGATGGCAACCCTCTACCACTTCCCCTTCTGCGCGAATTCCCGGTTCATCCGTCTCGTGCTCGCCGAGATGGGCATGGAACCGACGCTGTTCGAGGAACGGCCCTGGGAGCATCGCGACGACTTCCTGCTGATCAATCCGGCGGGAACGACACCCGTGCTGCTGGAGCAGAACGGCCTCGTGATCCCCGGGGCGGGCGTCGTCGCCGAGTACCTCGACGAGACCCGCGGTCTCGGCCTCTCCGGACGCCGGATGATGCCGGAGGACACGGTCGGGCGGGTCGAGGTCAGGCGGCTGCTCGACTGGTTCCTGGTCAAGTTCGATTCCGAGGTGACCGGCTACCTCGTCAACGAGAAGATCTCGAAGCGCTTCATGGCCGCGCACGAGGGCGGCGGCCCTCCCGACATGAATGCGATCCGCGCGGCGCGCACCAACGTGCGCTACCATCTCAAGTATATCGGATACCTGATCGCCCGTCGCAAATGGATCGCCGGCGACAACCTGACCTATGCCGATCTGGCCGCCGCCGCGCATCTCTCCTGCGTCGACTATCTCGGCGACGTCCCCTGGGACGAGGACGAAATGGCCCGGAACTGGTATGCCCGCGTGAAGTCGCGGCCCTCGTTCCGCGGCCTGCTCGCCGATCGGGTGCCCGGGATGGCCCCCTCCGGCCACTACGCGGATCTGGATTTCTGAAACAGCGACGCATCTACCACGGCGCCGACCTGCGGGGCCTTCTGGAGAGCAGGGCCCGCGACCTCGGCTTCTGCAGCCTGCGCGTGACGCGGCCCGACCGCCTGCCCGATCTGCCGGCCCGCCTGTCGGCGTGGCTGGCCGAGGGAGCCCAGGGCACCATGGACTGGATGGCGGAGCGGGCCGACCAGCGCGCCCGCCCGATCAGCCTGTGGCCGGGCTTGCGCAGCATCGTGGTCCTGGCGATGAGCTACCGGCCCGAGGACGATCCCCTGGCGCTCCTGGCCCGGGCAGAGCGGGGCGCCGTCGCCGCCTACGCCCAGCGCCGCGATTATCACGAGGTTTTGAAGGGCAAGCTGAAGGAGCTGGGCGGCTATCTCTCCGCCAAGGGCGACGTGCGGGTAAAGGTGTTCTGCGACACCGCCCCGGTCATGGAGAAGACGCTGGCGGAGGCGGCCGGGCTCGGCTGGCAGGGCAAGCACACGGTGCTGATCTCCCGCGACCACGGCAACTGGCTGCTCCTGGGGGCGATCTACACCAGCGCGGAGTTCGAGCCGGACGAAGCCGGACGCGACCATTGCGGATCCTGCCGCGCCTGCCTGGACGTGTGCCCCACCGATGCGTTCCCGGCGCCGTACCGGCTCGATGCGCGGCGCTGCATCTCGTACCTGACCATCGAGCACGCGGGGCCGATCCCGCTGGAATTCCGGCCCGCGATCGGAAATCGCATCTTCGGCTGCGACGATTGCCTCGCTGTCTGTCCCTGGAACAAGTTCGCCCGCACGGCCGCCGAAACACGGCTCGCCGCCAAGGCGGATCTGGCCGCCCCGGCGCTCTCGGATCTGGCGGGCCTCGACGATGCGGCCTTCCGCACGTTCTTCGCGGGGACGCCAGTGAAGCGCACGGGGCGCGACCGCGTCCTGCGCAACGTGATGATCGCCATCGGCAATTCCGGCAGGCCGGACCTCGCGGGCTCCGTCGTCGC
>Ga0160428_1000981_pt1 | contig 24940 bp, 20 predicted proteins | sample SolpanmetagenomM_FD_108198 | JGI IMG/M metagenome (GOLD analysis project Ga0160428, IMG submission 108198) | Solar panel surface microbial communities from Lawrence Berkeley National Laboratory, California, USA - M | ecosystem: Engineered > Built environment > Solar panel > Unclassified ... | reverse complement strand
ATAATCGTAGCGGTCGAGGCTGCGTTGCAGCGCCTCGGCATCGATCGGCGCCTGCGGCGCGAAGCTGTCGAAGCCGCAGCGTCGCATCAGCGGCAGCTGGTCGACCAGCACGTCGCCGGCGGCACGCAGTTCGCCGGTATAGCCAGCCTCGCGCAGCACCCGCGCCGCACTATAGCCCCGGCCGTCACGAAACGTCGGAAAGCTGACTTCGACCATCGCCAATTGGCCCAGCTGCGGCAGCAGCGCGCGCGCATCCTCGCCCGCTTCCAGCCGAACGGCGGTGGCGTTGCTTTGCCCCAGAAACGCATCGAGCGTCACCGCAGGTTCGTCGTGGGGCTCGTCGTCGCGGAAGCGGAGCAGGGCTGCATCAACCATAGATCGCCTCCTTGAACGGTTCGAAGCCGACTCGGCGGTAGGTGTCGAGGAAGCGCTCGCCCTCCGTCCGCATCGCGACATAGGTGTCGGTGACGCGTTCGATCGCATCGACCACGCCGTCCTCCGAGAAGCCGGGTCCGGTGATCTTGGCGAGGCTGACGTCCTCCGCCCCGGACCCGCCCAGCGACAGCTGAAAATTCTCGACGCCCTTTTTGTCGACGCCGAGGATGCCGATGTGGCCGGCATGATGGTGGCCGCAGGCGTTGATGCAGCCGCTGATCTTGAGCTTCAGTTCGCCAAGGTCCCGCTGCCGATCGCGGTCGGCGAAGCGGTTCGCGATCTTCTGCGCCAGCGGAATCGAACGCGCGTTGGCGAGGCTGCAATAATCCAGGCCGGGGCAGGCGATGATGTCGGTAATCAGGTCGAGGTTCGGCTCGGCCAGTCCCGCAGCGTCCAGCGCCTGCCACACCGCCTTCAGGTCGCGTACCGCGACATGCGGCAGTACGATGTTCTGGGCATGGGTCACGCGCAGCTCGTCGAACGAATAGCGCGCGCCAAGGTCGGCGAGTAGATCGATCTGGTCGGCGCTGGCATCGCCGGGAATGCCACCCGCCGGCTTCAGGCTGACGTTGACGATGCGATAGCCGGCCTGCTTGTGTGCCGCGACATTCTGGTGGAGCCACACGGCAAATGCATGGTCGCTGCGGTCGAGTTCGTCAGATGCGGCCGTGTCGAACGCAGGGGCTGCGAACATCGCGGTGATGCGGTCGAGTTCGGCACGCGGCGGATCGATCCCCAACTGCTTGACCGCGACGAATTCCTCCTCGACCTGGCGACGATATTCGTCCGCGCCGATCTCGTGCAGCAGGATCTTGATCCGCGCCTTGTAGATATTGTCGCGGCGGCCATAGCGATTGTAGACGCGCAGGCACGCTTCCAGGTAGCTCATCAGGTCGTCGGCGGTGACGAAGTCGCGGATCAGGTGGCTGATCATCGGGGTGCGGCCCATGCCGCCGCCGACGTAGATCGTCGCGCCCAGTTCGCCGTCGCGTTCGACCAGCTGGATGCCGATATCGTGCAGCCGCATCGCCGCGCGATCCTCGGCGGCGGCGATCACCGCGATCTTGAATTTGCGCGGCAGGTAGCTGAATTCCGGGTGGAAGGTGCTCCACTGGCGGATCAGCTCGGCCCAGGGGCGGGGATCGGCAACTTCGTCGGCAGCGGCGCCGGCATATTGGTCGGCGCTGATGTTGCGGATGCAATTGCCGCTGGTCTGGATCGCGTGCATCTCGACCGTCGCCAGCTTCGCCAGGATGTCCGGCGTGTCGGCGAGCTTGATCCAGTTGAACTGCAGATTCTGCCGCGTTGTGAAGTGACCGTAGCCGCGGTCGTACTGGCGCGCGATGCTGCCGAGCATCCGCATCTGGCGCGAATCGAGCGTGCCATAGGGTATGGCCACGCGCAGCATATAGGCATGCAATTGCAGATAGAGGCCGTTCATCAGCCGCAAAGGCTTGAACTGGTCCTCGGTCAGCTGTCCGGACAGCCGCCGCTCCACCTGATCGCGGAATTCGTCGACTCGGGCATCGACGATCGCCTGGTCATATTGGTCGTATCTGTACATCGTTGATCCGGATCTCACGTCGCGCGGGGCGGGGTACATGGGACCCCGTCGCCAGTATCACATTAGATGGTGGAGCGGTGCGCGCGCTACAAACGAGGGATGCTTCGCCGCCAGCAAGGCAATCTACCAGTGCCCAAATCGCGTGAGATATCTGACGCATGACTTGGGATCATGTCCGCTGTCGATCGATCGGTGAAGCGATGACGATGACATCGGAAGCACGAGCTTGTTGAAGGCAGGCGCCCCAGGCGAACCGGCCTGTGCCGGCCCATCCGAACGTTAGAGCGCGACGATCGGCACTCGCGACGTCGTGGACTGGTTGGTCAGATTACCCAGCTGCCCGCCGACGGGTCGGCGGGCTTCAGCGTCAGGTCGGGCCGAACCGTTGGGCCGAGCGCGCGGATGCGGTCCTTGATGTGGGCGGGGCGGGGGCCGTCCGGCGTGGGAATGGCATCGATCAGATACGGTACGTTGATCCGGCGCGCGCCTTCCTCGGCCTGAAGGATCGCCTCGCCGTCCTGGCCGACGTCAGCGGCATCCTCGACGTGTCGCGACCAGCCGGTGCCGGTCCACCACAGGACATCGCCGCTCGGCAGGTCGTTCCCGGTCAACAGCCTCATGCCGCCGCCTCCGCGATGCGTGCCCAGCGCGCGAGCTTGTCCTCGGCGTCCGAGAGTTCGACGACCTCTCCGACGACGATGATCGCCGGGCTTTGCACCGCCTCGCGCGCCACCATCGGGCCGAGGTCGGCGAGCAACGTGCGGATCGCGCGACTGCCGGCGAGCGTGCCGCGCTCCAGCACCGCCACCGGCATGTCGGGCGCGACGCCATCGGCCATCAGCTTGTCGGCGATGTCGGTCGCGGTCGCGACACCCATGTAGATGACGAGCGTGCGCCCCTGCCCGGCGAGGCCGGACCAATCCTGTTCGGACAAACCCTTGCACTGGCCCGCGACGAAGCTGACCGCGCTCGAATGGTCGCGGTGGGTGAGCGGCAGCATCGCCTCTGCCGCGCACCCAAGCGCGGCGGATACGCCGGGGATGACCTCGACCGGCAGGCCGGCGGCGCGCACCGCCTCGACCTCTTCTCCGCCGCGACCGAAGATGAAGGGATCGCCACCCTTCAGCCGGATCACTATCGCGCCGGTCTTCACATGCGCGACGATCAAGGCGTTGATCGCCTCCTGCGGAAGCGTATGCCGCGCCCGCTGCTTCGCGACGGAGATCCGCTGTGCGTCCGGCGGCGCGATATCGAGCACGCGCGGGTCGATCAGGCCGTCGTGCACCACGACATCGGCACTCCTGAGCGCCTCGACCGCGCGCACGGTCAGCAGCCCGGGATCGCCCGGTCCCGCACCGACGAGGATGACGCGCCCGCGGGCACTGGGATCGAGAAGCGTAGCCATGATCGCCAGATGGGCCGCCATCAGGGGCCGGGCAAGCCAGCGATGCTTTGGCAGGCCCTAGGCAGGCTTTCGCGACAGATCGATGCGCCGGCGGATCACGCGTCCCGCAGGCCGATACCGATATTCGCTCGCGCCGACTCCGCCTCGTTGCTGACCACCGGATAGGCGCAGTAATCGGCGGCATAATAGGCGCTGGGGCGATGGTTGCCGCTCCAGCCGACGCCGCCGAACGGCGCCGACGACGACGCACCGTTGGTGGGCCGGTTCCAGTTGACGATGCCGGCGCGGATGCCGGCCCAGAAACGGTCGTAGAGCGACGGGGTCTGGCTGATCAGCGCCGCGGACAAACCGTAGCGGGTATCGTTGGCGGTGGTGATCGCCGCGTCGAAATCCGCTTCCCGGAAGACCTGGAGGATCGGCCCGAACAATTCGATGTCGGGCCGCTCGGTTGCCTGGGTCATGTCGATGATCGCAGGCACCAGGAACGGGCGATCGTCCGCCAGCCGCTCGAGATGGCGGATGGGACGGCCGCCACGCATCAGCAGTGCAAGGAAGCTCTCGGTCAGCTGATCGGCGACCTGGTTGTCGATCACCGGCCCCATGAACGGTTGCGGATCGTCGTGCGGGGCGCCGACGATCAGGCGCCCGACCATCGTGTTGATCGTTTCGATCAGCGGATCGTACAACCGGTCCTGCACGATCAGCCGCCTCGCCGCGGTGCAGCGTTGCCCGGCGGTGGTGAAGGCGGACTGGATCACGAGCACGGCCGCGGAATGCAGGTCGGGCGTGTCCCAGACGATGATCGGGTTGTTGCCGCCCATCTCCAGTGCCAGGATCTTCTCGGGCTTGCTGGCGAAGGCACGATTGAGTGCGAGCCCCGTGCGCGCCGATCCGGTGAACAGCAGACCGTCGATGTCCGGATGCTCGGCAAGCGCCTTGCCCTCGGCAGGACCGCCGATGAGCACGCGGATACAGGTTTCGGGCACTCCGGCGGCGCGGTAGCAATCGACCAGGAACGCGCCGGTCGCCGGCGTTTTTTCCGACGGTTTGAACACCACGGCGTTGCCGGCCAGCAGCGCCGGCACGATGTGGCCGTTGGGCAGGTGCGCGGGGAAATTGTAGGGGCCGAGCACCGCAAGCACGCCGTGCGGCTTGTGACGCAGCGCCATGCGGCTGCCCATCGGCGATTCGAGCCGCCGCTGCGCGGTCCGCTCGGCATAGGCCGTGACCGAGATGTCGACCTTGGCGATGACCGTATCGACCTCCGTCCGGGCCTCCCACAACGGCTTGCCGGTTTCGCGCGCGAGCAGGTCGGCGAAGGCTTCGTGGCGTTGGCGCACGACATTGCCGAAACGCCGCAGCGTTTCGATGCGAACGGCGAGAGGCAGCGCAGCCCATGCGGCCCAGCCGGAGCGCGCAGCCGCAACCTCGGCATCGGCATCGCCGATCGCACCGCTCCACAGCTCGGCGCCGGTCGCGGGTTCGTAGGAAATGATCGCGTCAGCCATGCTTGCCAGTCGCCCTTTCGGCCGGTGGGTTAGGCGAATGGCGATATGGCGGCAAGATGCGCGAGGTGCCGGAAGATCAGGCCAGCGCTTCGCCCATCGTGCGGATCGCCGCCACCTTGGCGTGCAGCGCGGACCAGTCGTCCGCATCGGCGATCGGTGTCCAGATCGCCTCGACCTCGTCGATCAGCATGCCACAGGGTTTGCCATGCCAATAGGCGTGGTCACGATTCTTGCGCGGACCATAGGCGCCGAGCGCGGTGCGGAGCGCATCCCATGGCTCCCCGTATTCGGCGGGCAGGTCGCCGCCGAAGACGTCGAAGAAGAACCGGTCCATCGGCGCGGCGGTCGTGCGCAGCGCACGCTCCATGACCTGGACCAGTGCGCGGTCTTCCTCCGGCGAGCGGGGCAGGACCCCCATGCGCCAGAGCAGTGCACCGGTGATCTGCGGTTGATAGCGCGGTCCGAATTGTTCGAGCAGCGCGATCAGAGGATCACTCTCGGCGATCAGGCGCAGCGAGGCGGCGAGCTGCATCACATCCCAATGGACGGCTTCGGGCTGGCGGCCGAATGCATAAAGGCCGGCGTGATCGAAATACGCGGCGGTGAACGCCGGGTCCCACGTCGGAGCGAAGCGCCACGGGCCGTAATCGAAGCTTTCGCCGATGACGTTGATATTGTCGCTGTTGAGAACGCCATGGACGAAGCCCGCGGCCATGTAGCGCGATGCCAGCAATGCGGTGCGGGTGACGACATGGTCGAGCAGACGGAGCGGATCGTCCGAGTCCTCGCCGTACAGGTTGCGCAGCACATAGCCGACGAGGGCGCGCATGCCGTCCTCGTCCTGCAGATAGGCGAGCCGCTGGAACGTGCCGATGCGGATATGACCATGGCTAAGGCGGACCATCACCGCCGATCGGGTCGGGCTGGGTTCGTCGCCGCGCACCAGATCCTCGCCGGTTTCGATCAGCGACAGCGTGCGGCTGGTCGGCACGTTCAGCGCCTCGAGCATCTCGGTCGCCAGGATTTCGCGTACGCCGCCCTTCAATGTCAGTCGGCCGTCGCCGAACCGGCTGTACGGCGTCTGCCCCGATCCCTTGGTGCCGAGGTCCATCAGGCGTCCGCCATCGTCGCGCAGCTGGGCGAAGGTGAAGCCGCGACCGTCGCCGATGTCCGGGTTGTACTGGCGGAACTGGTGCCCGTGATAGCGCAGCGCCAGCGGCTGCGGCAGCGTACCGGGCAGCGGCGCGAAGCGACCGAACGCCTCGGTCCATTCCTCGTCGCTGAGCGTGTCGAGCCCCACCTGCGACGCGGCGCGATCGTTGCGGAAGCGCAGGACCGTCTGCGGAAAATCGGCGGCCGCGACCGGGTCCCACAACGTGGGGCCGAGATCGAGCAGCGCGGCGGCGGGGCGGTATGCTTGCGGGCGGGTAGGCATGTGTGGATATGGAGGTCGACAACCTCGGGACGCAACCATGGCCGCTTATGAAAACTGCTATTGGCTGTCCGCCGATGGATTGAAGCTGCATTACCGGCTCTATCGCGGCGACGAGAGCCTGCCGCCGGTGCTGTGCTTCCCCGGCCTGACCCGCAACGCGCGCGACTATGATGCGCTGGCGGCGCGGCTGGCGGGGCGGCGGCAGGTGATCGCGGTCGAATTCCGCGGGCGCGGCGGCAGCGAATATGCCAAGGACCCGATGACCTACGTCCCCGCGACCTATGTCGCGGACGTGCAGCGGTTGCTGGAGGAGCGGGGCATCGGCCGGTTCGTCGCGGTCGGAACTTCGCTCGGCGGGATCGTGACGATGCTGCTGGCGCAGGCGGGGGCGGATATCGCGGCGGCGCTGCTCAACGATGTCGGGCCGGAGATCGACCCGGTCGGCACCACCCGCATCCGCAGCTATGTCGGCAAGGGCAGCAGCTGCCCGACCTGGATGCACGCCGCGCGCAGCCTGGCCGATAACAACGCCGACATCTATCCCGACTGGGCCATCGAGGATTGGCTGGCGATGGCCAAGCGCGTCTATCGATTGAACAGCGGCGGCCGGATCGTGCTCGACTATGATCTCAAGATCGCCGAGCCGTTCCGCGTGCCGGGAAACGAGAGCGGACCGGACATGTGGGCGGCGCTGTCGGCGTTGCGCGACGTGCCGGTGCTGATCGTGCGGGGCGGGCGATCCGACGTGCTCGCGCAGCCGGTGGCGGAACGGATGCTGGCGGCGCTCGACCGGGCGGAACTGCTGACGCTGCCGGGCGTCGGCCATGCGCCGACGCTGGCCGAAGCGGCGCTGCACGGCCCGATCGACCGGTTGCTGGAGAAGGCCGTTTCGTGACCCCGCGTCCGGCCGAGGAACCGGACGGCGCGCCGCGGATCGCGCTGTTCGACATCCTGCGCGGTGTGGCGATCCTCGCGATCCTGTTCATGAACGTCAGCGAGATGGGCGCGTCGATGACCGCCAATTGGGCCGACGTGCGGCACCTCGGCTGGAGCGGGATGGACCGGGTCGCGTGGTGGTTGCGCACGCTGTTGATCGAAGGGACCGCACGGGCGCTGCTCGAAATGCTGTTCGGTGCGGGGATGCTGATCCTGACCGACCGGATCGCAGCCACGTCGGAAAGCCTGCTGGCCGTGCCGCTGCGCTTCGGTTGGCGGCAGGCGGTGCTGTGGGCGTTCGGCATGGCGCACATGTTTCTGCTGCTGTGGCCGGGCGACATCCTGCATACCTATGCGGTCGCGGCGCTGGTCGCCTGTACGATGCGTGCGCTGCCGACGCGGGCGCTGCTGACGCTCGGCCTGTCCTATGCGGCGTTCACGATGGCACTCGGCACGACAACGGTTCTGGCACGGTCGCCGGAGCAAAGCGTGGCGGAACGGGTCGCCTTCGATGCGGCCAATCGCGCCGCGGTGCTGAGCGAGGATCGCTTCGGGCACGGCGACCGGACGGCCTGGGTGCACGGGCAATGGCGGGTGGCGATCGACCGGCTGGGATCGGACGAGGTCATGTTCGTCTGGGAAGCGGCGGCGACGATGCTGTTCGGCGCCGGCCTCTATCGGTTGGGCTCGCTGGGTGGGCGGTGGTCGCGCCGAGCATATTGGTGGATGCTGGCGGCGGGCTATGGGCTGGGCGTGCCGCTGCGTGTCTACGCCGCATGGGAGGCGACGCGCTTCGACGGTCGCGCCGAACTGGCGTGGATATGGGAAGATGCGTCGCGGCTCGCGATGACGATCGGCCATGTCGCCCTGTTCGCGCTGCTGGCCTCGACCTTCCGGGGCGAGCGATGGCTGCGGCCGTTCGTGGCGGCGGGGCGTGCGGCGCTGACGCTCTATGTCGCGCAGACGGTGATCGTGTCGTGGCTGATATTTTCGCCCTTCGGCCTCGGCCTGTACGGACGAATGGGCTGGGCCGCGCTGATGGCGGTGGCGCTCGCGGTGGATGTTGCGCTGTTGTGGGCGGCGGTCGTTTACATGCGGCATTTCCGCATCGCGCCGGTGGAGTGGGCCTGGCGTTCGCTCGTCGAGGGGCGTCGCCTGCGGTTCCGGTGATCGCTGCGCACCACTGCGGATCGCGCATCTCTGCCGGCACGAGCGTTCTTCCTCCAGTAACGGCATGCGGTTAGAGGAGCATCATGCCGCAACCGGTCCATATCCTTCATCTCCATTCCAGCTTCAGCCTTGGTGGCAAGGAGGCGCGGGCGGTGCGGCTGATGAACGCGTTCGGCGACGCGGCGCGGCACACCATCGTCAGCGGCGTGCCCGATCAACTGGGTGCCCGTGATTCGATCGCGCGGGGCATCCGCTACGAAATCGCGCAGGATCCTCCCTCGCTCACCGGGCGGCCCTCGGTCACCCGTTACGAGGCGCTGGCGAAATACATGCGGCGCTTCGATCTGGTGCTGACCTATAATTGGGGCGCGATCGACGGTGTGATGGCGCGGAGGGTGTTTCCCAAAGGCGCGCCGCCGCTCGTGCATCACGAAGACGGCTTCAACGCGGATGAGGCGCGGGGCCTGAAGATCGAGCGCAACGTGTATCGCCGTCTGGCCCTCGGTGCCGCGCAGGCGCTGGCCGTGCCGTCGGCGGTGCTGGAGGCGATCGCGCTCAGGACGTGGAAGCAGCCGCCGGCGCGCGTGCATCGCATCGCCAACGGTATCGATACGATGCTCTATACGCAAAAGCCGGATGCGCGCGCCATTCCGGGTTTCAAGCGGCAGCCGGGCGAGGTCGTGATCGGCGCACTCGCGGGTCTGCGCGCGGTCAAGGACCTGCCGCTCCTGGTGCGCGCCTGCGGCGGGATCGCGGGCAAGTTCCGGCTGGTGATCGTCGGCGAGGGGCCGGAGCGCGAGGCGATCGCAGCGGCGGCACGGGCGATGGGGATCGCAGACCGTGTGGTGCTCGCCGGCTTCCTCGATCGCCCTTACCGGTTCGTCGGGGCGTTCGACATCATGGCGCTGTCTTCGACGAGCGAGCAGTTTCCGATTTCGGTCGTGGAAGGGATGGCGGCGGGCCTGCCCGTGGTCAGCACGCCGGTCGGCGACGTCGCACGGATGGTAGCGCCGGAAAATGCACCGTTCGTCACCGGCGGTGACGCGGTGCTGCTGCGCGACGCATTGCAGGCCCTCGTCTCGAACGCCGATCTGCGCGCGCGCATCGGCGCGGCAAATCGTCGGAAGGCGCAGGCGGAGTTCGACGCCGCGGTCATGATCGCGCGGTATCGCGATCTGTATGCGGGCGCGATGCGGCGACCGGGCGTGCTGGACCCATCGTAACGGCAAAGCCGGCTACGCAGATCCCGGGCCTAGTTCGCCTCGATCGACTCTTCCTTCACGCGCGCGACAAGATGCAGCGAGGCGCCGGGTTCTCCGGCAGCCACCAGTGCCAGATCGGCGGCACCGTGGAGCAGGCCGTCCTCGACCTCCGGCTCCTGTGCTTCAGCGGCGGCGATCGTTTCGGCAAGGATCAGCCGCGCGTTGGTCTCGCCATAGGTCATGGCAAAGGCGGTATGGGCGATCGCAAAGCATTCCTGGTCGCTCGACGGTGCAGCGTCCTGTTGCTGGAGCGAGGCGCAGGCGGCGCCGAGAACATAGGCGCGCGACCAGGCCGAGCCGGTCGGACCATGGCTCGGCACCTCGCCGGCGTTCAGGCCGAGCCGTTCGAATTGCGGCAGCAGCAGCGCGCCCAGCGGCGAACGCATGGTGGCGGCGAGCTGGCGACGGGCGGGCCGTCGCGGCGCGATCAAATGATTGAGGACCCCCATTGGTCTGTTCCCTGACTGGTCGTTATGTGCGTGGAGAAACCCTTTGCCCGATCAGGGTTAATCCATGGCTAAAATGGGTGGGAGAGTCGCTGCGCGGCCCTCATGCCTAACCCACATCGCAATTCCTTCGCATCACCGCATCCTTCTTGTATAGCCGGCCGTATTTACCCCCGGGATGAGGTGATGTTTTCCGTGTTCAAGGGCCTGAAGCCGATCGTGTACAATGGCCGTGAGGTCTGGCCGCTGGTCGAAGGCGGCAAGGGCGTCGCTGCGACCAACCATGCCTCGGCCGGCGCCTGGGCCGCCGCCGGCGGGATCGGCACGGTTTCCGCGGTCAACGCCGACAGCTACGATCCGGACGGCAAGATCATTCCCCAGGTCTACAAAGCGCTGACCCGCCGCCAGCGGCATGAGGAGCTGGTCGAATATGCCATCGAGGGCGCAGTCCAGCAGGTTCGTCGCGCCTATGACATCGCGGGTGGCAAAGGCGCGATCAACATCAACGTGTTGTGGGAAATGGGCGGTGCTCAGCGGGTGCTGCACGGCGTGCTGGAGCGGACGCGCGGCATGGTCGCGGGCGTCACCTGCGGCGCTGGCATGCCCTATAAGCTGAGCGAGATCGCGGCGTCGTACGAAGTGTCGTACCTGCCGATCGTATCTTCCGGCCGTGCGTTCCGCGCGTTGTGGAAGCGCGCCTATTCGAAGGCGGCGGAGTGGCTGGCGGCGGTGGTCTACGAAGACCCCTGGCTCGCCGGCGGGCACAACGGCTTGTCGAATGCCGAGGACCCGTTGAAGCCGCAGGATCCGTTCCCGCGCGTCGCCGAACTCCGTGCCGTCATGCGCGAAGGCGGCATTCCCGACAGCACGCCGATCGTCATGGCCGGCGGTGTCTGGTATCTGCGGGACTGGAACGACTGGATCGACAATCCCGAACTGGGAACGATCGCCTTTCAATATGGCACGCGCCCGCTGCTGACTCAGGAAAGCCCGATTCCGCAGGATTGGAAGGACCGGCTGACCCAGATCGAGGAAGGCGAGGTGCTGCTGCACAAGTTCAGCCCCACCGGTTTCTATTCGTCCGCGGTGCGCAACCCGTTTCTGCGCAACCTGGAAGCACGCAGCGAACGCCAGATCGCCTTTTCCACGCAAGAGGCGGGCGATCACGTCTTCCAGCTCGACGTCGGCGTTAAAGGCAAGAATTTCTGGGTAACGCGCAACGATCTGCTGCGCGCGCGTCAGTGGTTCGGCGAGGGCTATACCGATGCGCTCAAGACGCCGGACAACACGTTGGTGTTCGTCACGCCGACCGAGAAAGGCGTGATCCGCAAGGACCAGGCGGATTGTATGGGCTGCCTGTCGCAATGCTCCTTCTCGAGCTGGGCGGATACCGAGACCAACTCGACCGGACGCCTCGCCGATCCGCGCAGCTTCTGCATCCAAAAGACGCTGCAGGACATCGCGCACGGTGGCGACGTCGATCAGAACCTGATGTTCGCCGGCCATGCCGCGTACAATTTCAAGCGCGACCCGTTCTATTCCAACGGGTTCGTCCCAAGCGTCAAGCAGTTGGTCGACCGCATCCTGACCGGCGATTAAGCGCCGTACGGGCAGGGCGGTTCGGACCGTGAGCGCCCTGCGGTCCCAAAAAACCGCTCGTCACCAATTCGGCGGGCGGCGATGACGCTGCCGTAGCGCGAGCCCGATCAGGCCCAGCCTTCGAGCACCTGGTCGGGCGGACGGTGACCATCCGCCCACATCCGGATGTTCTGGATCACGCGTTCGCCGGTGGCCTGCCGGCCTTCCAGCGTCGCGCTGCCCATGTGCGGGGTCATGACGACGTTGGGCAGGGCGAGCAAACGCGGGTCGATGCGCGGTTCGTGTTCCCACACGTCGAGTCCCGCCCCCGCAAGGCGTCCGGCTTCCAGCGCCTCGACCAGCGCGGCTTCGTCGACGATGCCGCCGCGCGAGGTGTTGATGAGGTACACGTCGGACCGCATCAGGCCGATGCGCCGTGCATCGATCAGGTCGCGGCTATCGGCGTTCAGCGGCGTGTGGATCGTCACGATGTCGGTCGTCGCCAGCATCGCGTCCAGATCGGCATGCCAGATGGCGCCCAGCTCGGCCTCGACCACCGCGGGCAGGCGGCGCCGGTTGTGGTAATGGATCGACAGCCCGAACGCCCGCGCCCGTCGCGCGACCGCCTGGCCGATGCGGCCCATGCCGACGATGCCCAGCGCCTTGCCCCCGATCCGGCGACCGAGCATGCCACCGGGGCTCCAGCCGTGCCAGTCGCCGGATCGCACCAGCTTCTCGCCCTCCGCCAGCCGGCGCGGGACGGACACGATCAGCGCCATCGCCATGTCGGCGGTATCCTCGGTCAGGACGCCGGGCGTGTTGGTGACGATGATGCCGCGCGCCCGTGCCGCTTTCAGCGCGATATGGTTCACGCCCGCGCCGTAATTGGCGATCAGGCGCAGCCGGTCGCCCGCGTCGGCGATCAGCGCCGCGTCGATATCGTCGGTGACGGTGGGGACGAGCACGTCGCAATCGACCATCGCCGCGGCGAGTTGGTCGCGATCCATCGGCGCGTCGCCGCGATTGTTGACGGTGTCGAACAGCGCCTCCAGGCGCTCCATCACGGGATCGGCGAGTTCGCGGGTGACGATCACCCGGGGATGGCGGCGGGAGTGTGGCATCGCGCTCATGGCTTGGCGAAGGGAGCCGCGGGCGTCAACGGATCGTTGCTACTGCGCGCGCCGCCGTTAGAGAAGGCGGATCGGGAAAAGGACAGGTATGATGCGCCATTGGGCTTTAGCGCTGGCGATGTTGGCGACGATCGCCGCCGACGGCAGCGCCTTGGCGGCCGAGGCCAAGAAGAAGATGCCGTATTTCGGTTCGATCAGCGCCGGGCGCGCGCGGATGCGCACCGGTCCCGACAAGACCTATCCGGCCAGCTGGCTGTACCAACGCGCCGACCTGCCGGTGCGGATCATTGCCGCGTTCAAACAGTGGCGCAAGGTCGAGGATCCCGACGGCACGCAGGGCTGGATGCTCGCGGCACTGCTCAGCGACCGGCGCACCGCGATCGTCCACGGCCCGCAGCCGATCGAGATGCACGAACGGCCTTCCGTCGGATCCAAGCTGTTGTGGCGTGCCGCGTCCGGCGTTGTCGGTCGCATCAGCGAATGCAACGATGGCTGGTGTCGTCTCGATGTAAAAGGGCAGGCCGGCTTCGTCACGACCGAGGGGCTGTGGGGGGTCGAAAGCGGGGAGCAACTGCCCTGATCGTGATACAACCGGTTTGGGACTAACGGCTTTTTCAATTTTGCGGCTATAACGTGGATCACGCAGCAGGAGCCGTAATCCGTGAAGCCGACCGAACCGCTCGCCCTCCACCACAGCTGGCCGCTGGACGAGTGGCCGGCGCGCTTCGACCTCGGTGTGGTGCATGAGGAGGGCGCACAGCTCCCTCCGATCGCGGCTCCGCTCCCCGATCCTGCCGGGATGGCCGGCACATGGGTCTGTGATCTCTCCAACGACGCTTTGACCTGGTCGCCCGCCGTCTATCAGCTGTTCGGCTTCCGCGAAGGCGAACGGGTCACGCGCGAGGCATCAGTCGCCCGCTACGCAGAATCGTCGCGCGTCGCGATGGAGCGGCTGCGTCGGCATGCGATCCGGCACCGCCGCGGCTTTACGCTCGACGTCCAGATCGCGCCGGTCGACGGCGGCGAACGGTGGATCCGCCTGCATGCCGCCCCGATCTGCGCCGGCAAGCGCGTGATCGGCCTGCACGGCCACAAGCGCGAGATATCGTACCTGTACCGATCGCGGTGATCGGCACGGCCACCGTCTCCCCCGTCTAGTGCATTAACTCCACGGCCATCGCCGTCGCTTCGCCCCCGCCGATGCAGAGCGAGGCGAGACCACGGCGCTGGCCGGTCTTCTGCAATGCCGACAGCAGCGTCGCAAGGATGCGGGCGCCGCTCGCGCCGATCGGGTGACCGAGCGCGCAGGCCCCGCCGTGAACGTTGAGCCGCGCCGGATCGATGCCCAGATCGTGGATCGCGATCATCGAAACCACCGCGAACGCCTCGTTCACCTCGAACAGGTCGATGTCGTCGCGGCTCCAGCCGGCACGTTCCATCGCCTTGCGCATCGCGAACACGGGGGCCGTGGTGAATTGCGATGGATCATGCGCGTGGGCGGCGTGCGACACCACCCGTGCCACCGGCGTCAGACCAAGCCGCTCGGCGACGCTCGCGCGGGTCATGACGAGCGCCGCGGCACCGTCCGAAATCGACGACGCGTTGGCAGCCGTGATCGTGCCCTCCCGCGAAAAGGCGGGCTTCAGCGTCGGGATCTTGGCGATGTCGCCCTTCGCCGGCTGTTCGTCCAAAGCCACCGTCGTGCTGCCCTTGCGGCCCTTCACCTCGACCGCGACGATCTCCCGATCGAAGGCTCCCGACCGCTGCGCCTTTTGCGCGCGGGTCAGCGATTCGATCGCATAATCGTCCATCGCGGCACGGGTGAACTGATAGGCGGCGGCGGTCTCCTCGGCGAAATTGCCCATCAGCTTGCCGGGCTCATAGGCGTCCTCGAGCCCGTCGAGGTACATGTGGTCGTACAGCGTATCATGGCCGATGCGCGCGCCGGCGCGATGCCGGTTGGACAGGTAAGGCGCGTTGGTCATGCTCTCCATGCCGCCCGCGACGAGCAGGTCGGCCGATCCGGCGGCCAGCGCGTCGGCGGCGAGAATCGCGGCCTGCATCCCCGATCCGCACATTTTGTTGACCGTCGTCGCCTCGACATGCGTGCCGAGTCCGGCGCCGATCGCCGCCTGACGCGCAGGCGCCTGCCCCAATCCGGCCGGCAGGACGCATCCCATATAGATGCGTTCCACCGCTTCGGCCGAAGCACCGGCGCGCGCCACCGCCTCCTTCACCGCCACAGCTCCGAGCTCGGTTGCGGAAGCGCCGGAGAGTGCTCCCTGAAACGACCCCATCGGCGTGCGGGCGTAGCTGACGATGACGACGGGATCGGTGGACAAGGCGGCTCTCCGGTGTTCTGGTTGGGGCCAATTTAGGACGGGGGGCGGAGGAGGGCAATGATCGGGGCGCTGCAATCCCGTGCCGGACGGCGTGGACCGGGCGCCGGCACGGCGTCCACGTGGATCGTTTCGCCGTCCCGCGCGCTAGGCGGCAATGAACGAATTTATCGAACCAATCCGGTGGTTTGCATCGATCAGCGGCATGATCGCCGCAGCCGTCGTCTCGTTGGACTGGGGCCGGCGCGATACCGGCTGGGCGATGGTGCTGTTCTGCCTGTCCGCCGTCGCCTGGATCACCGGAGCGGTGCTGATGCGGGATTGGGCCCTGGGTTCGCAGAACGTCGTGCTGCTGCTGATCGACGTGCTGGGCGTCTATCGTTACCTCATTCGCGACCGGACCAAGGCCGAGGCGTGACATGAGCGCGGGCTGGCCGCTCGCGTTGGGCGCGCTGGGCGCCATCTTCGGCAGCTTCATCGCAGCGCTGGTGATCCGCTGGCCGCAGGGGCGGTCGGTCGTCGCGGGACGATCGGCGTGCGACGCATGCGCGCGCACGCTCGCGCCAACGGACCTCGTGCCGGTGCTCAGCTTCCTCATACAGCGGGGGCGATGCCGCACCTGTGGAGCCCGGATCGACCCGCTTCACTGCTGGATGGAGGTGTCGGCGCTGCTCATCGGCGTCGTCTCGGGTTTAGTCGCGCCCGGCTGGACGGGGCTGGGCGGAGCCATATTCGGCTGGCTGCTGCTGACGCTCGCAGCGCTGGACGTCGCGGCGTTTTGGCTGCCCGATCGGCTGACCGCAACGCTCGCCGTCGCGGGCCTGGGTGCGGGTGCCGCCGGCCTCGACCCGGGGATCGCCGACAGGATGATCGGTGGCGTCGCCGGCTATGGCGTGTTGGCGGCCATCGCCCTCGGCTATCGTGCCTGGCGGGGGCGGGACGGCATGGGCGGGGGCGACCCGAAGCTGATGGGCGCGATCGGGCTTTGGCTCGGCTGGCGTCTGCTGCCGGCGGTGCTGGTGATCGCCAGTGTGATCGGGCTGGGTGTGGCGCTGTTCGCGCACCTGACCGGGCGGCAGGTCTCGCGCGACAGCGCGCTGCCGTTCGGTGCGCTGCTCGCCGCGGCGGCTTACCCTGCATGGATCGCCATGATAGTATCGGCGTCATGATCGCTGTGTTGCTCGCCGCCGCGGCCCAGGCCGTTCCAGCGCCTGTCGCTATTCCGTCCACGCTCGGCGCGATCGGTCAGCAGAAACTGCCCGCGAAGGGCTGCGCTGCCTATCTGTGGAGCGCCACCGATCGCCAGCTCGTCGCGATGGCGGTCGCTGATCCGGCGACGATCCGGCTGTCGATCAGTGGCAGGACGATCGACCTTTCGAAAGCGGCGGGGGACGGTGCGGGCAAGCTCGGGTTTTCCGACAGCGCGGAATATCGCGGCGCGGACGTCACCGCGCGGCTGACGATGGAGGTCGTTCAGCAGGACGGGCTGACCAACGGGGCCAAGGTGCCGACGGGAGCGTTGCAGATCGACCGCCCCGGCCAGGACGGCCTCGTCGTGCCGGTCGCCGGAATGATCGGGTGCCGATCGTGAGGATCGACGCGTTGCTGGCGGCCCAACGGGCGGCGTTCATGACGGAACTGCCGGTGACGCTGGCGGTGCGCAAGGATCGGTTGCGGCGGGCGGCGGCGATGATCCGCGACCATGCGTCGCGCTTCTGCGATGCGCTCAGCGAGGATTTCGGCCATCGCAGCCGCGACCAGTCGATGCTCACCGATATCGCCGGCTCGATCGGCCCGATCGCGCATGCGCTGAAGAAGCTCGACGGTTGGGCCCGGCCGGAACGGCGTGCCGTGCAATTTCCGCTGGGCCTGCTCGGCGCGCGGGCCTGGGTCGAATATCAGCCCAAGGGCGTCGTGGGCGTCATCGCGCCGTGGAATTTCCCCGTGAATCTCGTGATGGGACCGGTCGCCGGTGCGTTCGCGGCAGGCAATCGCGTGATGGTCAAGACGAGCGAGTTTACGCCTGCCACCGCAGCGTTGTTCGAAGAGGTCGTCGGCAGCTATTTCGCGAGCGACGAACTGGCGTTCGTCAGTGGCGGGCCGGATGTGGGCAGGGCGTTCGCCGAACTGCCGTTCGACCATCTGCTGTTCACCGGTGCGACCGGCATCGGGCGGCACATCCTGCATGCGGCGGCGGACAATCTGACGCCGGTGACGCTGGAACTGGGCGGCAAGAGCCCGGCGATCGTCGGCAGCGATGCGGACGTCGCACAGGCCAGCGAGCGGATCGCGCTGGGCAAGATGCTCAACGCCGGCCAGATCTGTCTGGCGCCTGATTACGTGCTCGCCCCGGCGGCGCAGGAACAGGCGGTGGTCGACGGGCTCAAGGCCGCGGCGTCGGCCATGTATCCGACGTTGCTGTCGAATCCGGATTACACTGCCGTGATCAACGACCGGCACCATCAGCGGCTGAACGACTGGCTGGACGACGCGCGTGCCAAGGGCGCGCGGATCGAGACGGTCAATCCAGCCGGGGAGGACTTCGCCGGGTCGAACAGCCGCAAGATGCCGTTGCATATCGTGCGCAACGTCACCGACGACATGACACTGATGCAGGAAGAGATCTTCGGCCCGATTCTGCCCGTCGTGACCTATCAGGGCATCGATGACGCGATCGCGCGGGTGAACCGCGGGCCGCGTCCGCTTGGCCTGTATTACTTCGGGCGCGACGGCGGCGAGCGGCGGCATGTGCTGGATCGCACCATCTCGGGCGGGGTGACGCTGGACGATGTCGTGTTCCACGTTTCGATGGAAGACCTGCCGTTCGGCGGGGTAGGGCCGTCGGGTATGGGCAGCTATCATGGTGTGGATGGCTTCAGGACGTTCAGCCATGCGAAGGCGGTGTTCAAACAGGCGCGGATCGACGTCGCCAAGATCGCGGGGCTGAAGCCGCCTTACGGCAAAGCGCTGGCGGCGTCGGTAAAGCGGCAGATGAAATTCTGACGCGCGCATTTGGCGCGATGCGGCATGATGTACATTAGTATGTCATTGAACAGCAATGTTATTGTTGTTGCGGCCATGACAAAATTCCGCGGTGCACTGCAACCAAGCGGCGCTCTTTGCGTTGGGCGTAATGCTTGGGGGTGGATTCGAACGCGAACGCTCTCGCAAAGGGGAACGGGACACGCGTGCGAGTTTTGACCGGACGACTTCATTGGCTGGCGATCGCCCTTGTGGCAGCGGCGCCCGCCCACGGGCAATTCAACCAGCAGCAGGGCAAGGCTCCGGCGCGCGGCCCCGACGCTCCCAAATCCGACAAGCAGGCGGCGGAAGCGACCACTGCCCAGACGGCCGACGGCGTTGACGCCGCCAATGCCCCGATCGTCCCGGACAGTGAGTTCAACGCCGCGCTGCCACCCCTGAGCGGCGACATCAATGCGCCACTGGAGCCGATGCCGGTTCAGGCGGCTAACGGCTCGAAGACGACGTCCGGCACGGTCCCGACGGTGGTCGCCGCGCCCCTGGTCAACGCCGACGGCACCTTGCCGGCCGCCGCGCCGGAGAATCCCGAACTCGCGACGCCGCTTCAGCCGCTTTCGACCTTCAATACCGCGCCGTTGGAAACCGCAGCGGATATCAAGGACAAGGATGCGCCCGAAATCCGTTACGACACGGAGCTGAAGGGGCTGGAGAAGCTAAATCTCGCTAGCCAGTTCAACGCTTTGTCGGCGTTAAAGGACGGCAAGGGCAAGGCGGCGAACGCGACGCAGGTCGCGGCGCGTGCCCGCGAGGACGAAGCGCTGGCCGTTCGGCTGATGAAGTCGCTCGGCTATTACGACGGAACGGCCATTTCGGTGATCGAGGCCGAGCCCGCCACCGGCACGAACCAGCCGGGTCGCTTGCGCGCCACCGTCACCGCGACGCCGGGCCGGCTCTACACGCTTTCCTCCGTGAAGGTGGACGCGCCGCCGGTGGTGCCGGACGATCTCCTCACGCACAACCTGCCGTTGCGCGTGGGTGATCCGATCGAGGCGGCCCGGATCCAGGGCGCGGAAGCGAACGTCAGCCTCGTCCTGCCGCAGCAGGGATATCCATTCGTCAAGGTCGGCGACCGTGACATCCTGCTCGACGACCAGTCGGACAAGGCGACCGGCGCCTATACGCTCCCGGTGGACACCGGCCCGCGTTCGCGTTTCGGGGCATTGACCACCACCGGCGACCCGGTGTTCGGGCTCGACCACCTCAACGTGTTCCCGCGCTTCGACAGCGGCGATCTCTACGACAGTCGCAAGACCGACGATCTGCGCGATGCGCTGGTGGCGACCGGCCTGTTCTCCAGCGTCGCGGTCGAACCGCAGCGCACCGGGCGGACCAATCCCGATGGGACGGAGGCCGTGGACCTCCTCGTCCGCCAGACCAAGGGGCCGGCGCGCAGCCTTGCCGGCAGTGCCGGCTATTCGACGGGGCAGGGCTTCAAGGCCGAGGGCAGCTGGACGCACCGCAACCTGTTCCCGCCCGAAGGCGCCCTGATCGGTACGGTCGTCGCCGGCACGCAGGAACAGGGCGCGTCGGGCACCTTCCGTCGCTCCAATGCGGGCAAGCGCGACCGGACCTTCACCGCGATCGCGAGCGCGACGCACAGCAGCTACGACGCCTTCGACGCCTTTACCGGCACGCTGTCGGCGCGCTGGAGCTATGTCTCGACGCCGATCTGGCAGAAGCGGTTCACCTATTATTTCGGCGGCGAATTGGTCGGTACGAACGAAAGCGTCTACGATTTTGCGCGCGGCCAGGACGCCCGCCGCACCTATGGCATCGCGGCCTTGCCGGGCCAGGTGGAATGGGACACCTCCGACAGTTTGCTCAACCCGACCCGCGGTTACCGCCTGCGGCTGAACCTCAGCCCGGAAGGATCGGTCAGCGGCGGGTTCAAGCCTTACGTCCGCACGATGATCGAAGGGACATTCTATTACCCCGCTTCCGACAAGCTGGTGATCGCCGGAAGGGCGCGGGCAGGATCGATTCAGGGGATCGCGCGCGACGATCTGGCGCCATCTCGCCGGTATTACGGCGGCGGCGGCGGATCGGTGCGCGGCTATGGTTATCAGCGGCTCGGGCCGTTCGACCCCAACGGCAACCCGGTCGGCGGACGCAGCCTGAACGAGTTCGCGCTCGAGGCGCGATACCGGTTCGGCAATTTTGGGGTCGTGCCGTTCCTCGACGCCGGCAACAGCTATGAATCGAGCCTGCCCAAGGGTTCGGACCTGAAGATGGGTGCGGGCATCGGCGGGCGCTTCTACACCAATTTCGGACCGATGCGGATCGACGTTGCGACGCCGCTCAATCCGCGACCCGGCGACGGCAAGGTCGCGCTCTACATCTCGATCGGGCAGGCATTCTGATGGCCGAGGACATGCCCGTTAACGAACCGATCGACGTGCCGGCAACCGCCGTCAAACGCCCCTTGTGGCAGCGTATCCTGAAATGGATCCTGTTCCTCATCCTGGGGCTGGTGGTGCTGGTCGGCATCGTCGTGCTGGGGATCAACACCGATCCCGGCCGGCGCTTCGTCGCCAACCGCATCGGTGGCTACACGACCGCATCAGGCCTGAACATCAAGGTCGGCCGGATCGACGGGTCGCTTTACGGTCAGATGGTGCTGTCCGACGTGCGGGTCGCAGATCCCAAGGGCGTGTTCCTCACCAGTCCGAAGCTTGCGGTCGACTGGCGACCGTTCGCATTCACCAACAATCACGTCGACGTGCGATCGCTGTCCACCGATCTGGTGAACCTCGCGCGCCGGCCCGAACTCAAGCCGGCGCCGCCGACCGACCAGAACGCGCCGCTGCTGCCCGACCTCGACATCGACGTGAACCGCCTGCACGTGGGCCGGCTGGTGATCGCCAAGCCGGTGACGGGACAGACGCATATCCTGCGTATCGACGGGGCGGTTCATATCGCCGATCGCCGTGCGCAACTGGTCACCGATGCCGCTGCGCTGAAGGGCGCGGGGGTCGCGGGCGGCGATACGCTGCACCTGAAGCTGGATGCCGTACCCGAGCAGAACAAGCTCGACGTCGATCTGAAGCTCAATGCCCCGGTCGGCGGCGTCGTCGCCACGATGGGATCGTTGAAGGCGCCGCTGACGGCAAGCGTCGATGGACGCGGCAGCTGGGCGGCGTGGCAGGGCAAGGCGCTCGCCACGCTCGGCGGAGGGCAGCTCGCCAACCTCGATGTCAGTGCGCATAACGGGCATATCGAGGCGCGCGGGTTCGCGACGCCCGGCCTCTACCTTGCCGGGCCGGTCGAACGACTGACCGCGCCGCGCCTCGATCTTGCCATCGACACGACGCTGAACGACCGCAAGGCGGACACGCGGATCACGGCCAAGTCCGACGCACTGGCGGTGGATGCGGGCGGTCTGATCGACCTTGCCAACAGCAGCTTCGGCAATTTCGCGGTCAACGCACGGCTGCTTACGCCGGGCGCGATCGCTCCCAATCTGCGCGGCCGTGACGTCATGGCGCGCGTGGTGCTGGACGGCGCCTTCGCGACGCCGACCGTCGATTACAAGATCAACGCGGCGGCACTCGGTTTCGGCACGACCACGGTCGAGAACGTCTACGCCGAAGGTCTGGCGCGGGTGAATGCCGACCGGATCCTGGTTCCTGTCAAGGCGCGCGCGCGCCGGATCACCGGCCTGAACGCCGCAGTCGGCGGCCTCACCAACAATGTGCGCATCGAGGGCGACTTCGCGATTGCGATGCCCAATATCCTGTCGGACAATCTGCGCGTCCGATCGGACAATATCGATGCCACCGCCATCATCGTGGCGAACACGGCAACCGGGCGCTACACCGGTGCGCTGAAGGGGCGGGTCAACAATTACCGCCTCGAAAGCATCGGCATCCTGAACCTGACGACCGACGCCAAGCTGGTGCCGGGCGCCAATGGCGGGTTCGGCATCACCGGGCGTGTCGTCGCGCAGACGAAACAGCTGTTCAACAGCGGTGTGCGCAATTTCCTGGGCGGCAACGCGGTGGTGCGTAGCGACATCGGCTACAGCCCCGAAGGAATCGTCACCTTCCGCAACCTGCGGATGAACGCGCCCCAGTTCCGGATCACGCGTGGCGAAGGACGCTTCAATCCGGCCAATGGTGCCGTCGCGGTGAATGCGGATGCCTATTCGACGCAATATGGCCCGCTGACCGCGCGCATCTCCGGCAGTGCGGATGCACCGGTCGTGGTGCTGCATGCGGCGCGTCCCGGAGTCGGTGTCGGCCTCGTCAACCTCGACGCGCGGGTGGTCGGGCGCGGCAATGCCTATGCCGTCACCGCGAGCGGGGGAACCAATTACGGCCCGTTCACCGCGGACGTGTTGGTCAGACCCACTCCGCAGTTGACGGTGGACGTGCGCCGCGTCGTGTTCGCGGGCATCGTCGCCAGCGGGCGCGTCGCTGCGACATCGGCCGGCCCGTTCGCCGGCGCGCTGCAGTTCGCGGGTCGCGGGATCAACGGCAACGTGCGGCTTGCCAATCAGGCTGGCTATCAGCGGGCCGACGTCGCCGCGCGCGCCTATAACGCGACCATTCCGGGTTATGCCGACTTCACCATCGGCCGGGCGATCGTCAACGCGAGCGTCGTGATGTTCCCGAAGGCGCCGCAGGTGATCGCCGAACTCCAGGTCGCCGACACGCGCTACAATGCCTTCGTCATCCAGGCGATGCGCGCCAAGGTCAATTACGTCGGCGGTCGCGGCACCGCGCAGGCGCTGTTGACCGGATCGAGTGGCGTGCCGCTGCGCGTCGCGCTCAATGCGCAGCTGTCGCCCGGCAATTATCTCGTCGCCGCGCAGGGACAGGCGAACAATATCCCGTTCCGCACGGTGAACCCGGCGCGGATCACCAGCGTCGGCAGCGCCTACCGCCTCGCCGCGACCCGCATCGACTTCGGTCGCGGCCCGACGGCGGGCTCGGCGCGGATCGCCGGGTCGTTCGGCGGCGGCGTGACGGCGGCGCAGGCGCGGCTCGACCGGCTCAACCTGTCGATGCTGTCCGCCTTCGTACCCAATCTCGGCTTGTCGGGTGCGGTGACCGGCAGCGTCGATTACCGCCAGCAGGGCAGCGCCATTCCGCAGGCGGATGCGCGCGTGACGATCGCCAACTTCCAGCGCACCGGCCTGGCGGCCGTCTCCGAGCCGGTCGACGTCCAGTTCGTCGGACGCCTCGTCCCGGACGGCGGCGAAGCGCGGGCGCTGATCAAGCGTGGTCCGGCCACCGTCGGCCGCCTGCTCGCGACGCTGCGGCCGCTGCCGCCGGGGGCGGGTGCGTGGACGACGCGCCTGATGCAGGCGCCACTGTCGGGCGGAATCCGTTATAACGGCCCGTCCGCGGTGCTCTTCAGCCTCGCGGCGTTGCCGAACCAGCAATTGTCCGGGCCGATCGCGGTCGCCGCCGACTTCACGGGCCGGGTTTCCGCTCCCCGACTGAACGGTCTGATCCGCGCCGACAATCTGACCTATGACAACGAGACCTATGGTACGCGATTGTCGCAGATGAAGATCGCGGCGCGCTTCGACAACGACCGGCTGGAACTGACCAGCCTGTCGGCGCGGGCCGGCGACGGCACCGTCGCGGCGCAGGGCAGCATCGGGCTGGCGGCGGACAGCGGCTTCCCGATCGATCTGCGCGCGACGCTGAACAATGCGCAATTGGCGAAGAGCGATTCGCTCGCGGCGACGACGTCGGGCACCGTGCGTTTCACCTATGGCCGCGACGGTGGCCTGTTGCAGGGCAACCTCACGGTGCCGAACGCGCGCTACGAGATCATCCGCCAGGGATCGGCAGAGGTGCCGGAGCTGACGGGCGTTCGGCGCAAAAGCCAGATCGTCACGCCCCGACCGACCGACCGGCCGAAGCCGGCGCCGGTGAGCCTGATCAAGCTGGACCTGACCGTGCGGGCCGACAACCAGCTGTTCGTGTCGGGCATGGGCCTCGAATCCGAGTGGGAGATGAACCTGAAGATCGGTGGCACCTCTGCGGCGCCGACGGTCAGCGGCGGGCTGGATCTGGTGCGCGGCACCTATTCGTTCGCGGGCAAGCGTTTCGACGTCACCCGCGGTACGATCCGCTTCCGCGGGGGCGCGTTGACCGATCCCGATATCAACATCCAGGCATCGACGACCGTCAACGGCATTACCGCGATCATCGCGATCACCGGCACGGGCCAGCGGCCGCAGATCGCCTTTACCTCGACGCCTGCGCTGCCGCAGGACGAGGTGCTCAGCCGGTTGCTGTTCGGGACCAATCCCGAAAACCTGTCGGCTTTGCAGGCGATCCAGCTTGCCAGCGCGCTCAATTCGCTGCGCGGATCGGGCGGCGGGCTCAATCCGCTCGGCAAGCTGCGCTCGGCGACCGGGTTCGACCGGCTGCGGATCCTCGGTGCCGACGAGGCAAGTGGGCGCGGGACCAGTCTGGCGGCGGGTAAATATCTGACGGACAACATCTATGTCGAAATCGTCAGCGATGCCCGCGGCTTCACCGCAACCCAGCTCGAGATCGCGCTGACCAAGGCGCTCAGCCTGCTCACCTCCACCGGGTCCGCCGGCGGTTCGGATGCGCGACTGAAATATTCGAAAGACTATTGAGGGCGATTATTGTAGGTCTCTCCACGAAACCGAATAAGCGGTATGGTGGAGAGGCCGATGGCCGAGCATTTCGACGTGGTCGTGGT
>Ga0160428_1000979_pt1 | contig 24983 bp, 32 predicted proteins | sample SolpanmetagenomM_FD_108198 | JGI IMG/M metagenome (GOLD analysis project Ga0160428, IMG submission 108198) | Solar panel surface microbial communities from Lawrence Berkeley National Laboratory, California, USA - M | ecosystem: Engineered > Built environment > Solar panel > Unclassified ... | reverse complement strand
TCGAAAAACGAAGGTCGGAGGTACGCCGATATTTGGCCGTTATGATCGTTGCCGAACGTGAGCTATCGAAGAAGCTGCCGCGCAAGCATGACGAGGAACTGAAGATATTTCGCGCCGGCGCACTGCTGATAGTCTATAACGCCGTAGAGGCATCCGCCCGGCTCGGTATTCTCGCGATATACGATGAGATAGGAAGAACCGGCACGACGTTCGATCAACTGAGAGAAAAGTTTAGGGTTCGCATCCTCAACGACTTCAAAAGTAACGTGGGAGCTGACCGACTATCGAGCCTTCGCAATGTGGCCATCGATCTTATCTCCAGCAGCTTCGATCCGCAGAAGCTTTTTGCAGGTAACGTCGATGCAAAAAAGTTGAGGGAAGCCGGTACTACCTACGGCTTCGACACGACTAGTGAATATGAGCTAACCCAGAATGGGGCGCACCTTCTGACTGTAAAGAGCCGGCGACAAGACCTTGCGCATGGCACCGAGTCGTTCTCGGAAGTCGGTAAGCAGTATACCACCGAGGATGTGGTAAAAATTGCTAGATACTCTTTGGCCTACATGAGCGCAATTCTACGCCACATAGATACTTATCTAGATCTTGAAGGCTACCGCGAACCTCGGGAAGAATCTCAAACTGAGGCTACGCCTTCCGAGATCAAACGCTCATCTCTTCAACGTGTCCGCGAATGGTTGTCCCTATCGCTTGCGCGAGTTTGGGCGGGACGGCGTTCCCAATGAGGATGCCAAGCCCGCGGAAGCTGATATCCTTTTTCTTCTCGACGAAACGATAGTTTGCCGGAAACGATTGTAGGATGGCCGCTTCCCGGATGCTGATGGCTCGATCCTGCTCGGGATGGCCGAAACGTCCGCTGCCGAAACCGTAGAATTGCGTCGTTATAGTAGGAGCCGGCTTGCTCCAGTCCATCCGACCATAGACGGCTGGGTAGGTGGCCCCGGTCTCACGTCTATGACACGCGGCTCTAAGCTCGGGTTGCCAGTCGCGCCACGTGCCCCCAGGCCGGGAAGCCCGTATGCGGCGCATATTGATTTCGCTGAGACGGCTGGCGACGTGTAGCGCATCCTCCCCCGCCGTTTCGAGGCCGCCGACGATGGACGGCAGCGTGGCGATGGCCTCGCGAACCGTGACCGGCGCGTCGCGATGCGTTGGCTTGGGCAAGGCGATAGGACCGAGCCGCGAAGCGAGCAGCACCAGACGCTTCCGCTTCTGAGGCACCCCGTAGTCCGTACAGGCGACCTCCGCCCACCGGACGTTGTAACCGGTCCCTTCCAGCGCTTCGACGAACTCGCTCCAAACCGGGCGGCTGGCCAGGCCAACCACGTTCTCCATGGTCACGATCTCGGGCAACGTCTCGACGGCTAAACGTTGGAAGCTTCGGAGCAGCTCCCATCTCGGATCGGGGGATTTCCGATTTTGCGAGTAGGTGGAAAACGGCTGACAGGGCGCGCAGCCGGCGAGAACGCGGACGTCGGCCCCGTTGAACCAGCCGCGAAGATCGGCCGCGGTAACGTCGATCACGTCGCGCTCGAAAAACTTGGCATCGCAATTATGCTCGATCGGAAATCGGCATCGGGGGTCCAAATCGACCCCGGCGGCAACCTCCAGACCGGCCGATTTCAGACCGTACGCCAGCCCGCCCGCACCGCAAAACAGATCGACAGCGACGATCCGCTTCGCACGACGAGCGGGATCGTCGGCGCTTATCGGTTCGAGTTCTGTTCCCCTTTTCATCGCTCATGCCATTAGCAGCAGCATCGGGAGCGGGGGAAGGTGCTAGCTTGCATCCCTGTCGCGACTACGCAACCGCTCATCGATGCGCTACCAACCCCAGCAGATTCTCGGCTAGCGCGACACGATCCCGGGTCTCACATTCCCACACGACCTCTACCCGCCAGCCCGCTTCGACCAGCTTTTCCGTCACGCTCCTATCTCGGGCGACGTTCGCGGCGAACTTGTCCGCCCAGAATTCCGTTCGCGTCTTCGGGATGGACGCCTTCGTACATCCCTCATGTCGATGCCAAAAGCATCCGTGTACGAACAAGGCTAGATGGTGCTTCGGGAAAACCAAGTCGGGGCGGCCTGGAAGGTCCTTCCTTTGCAAGCGGAAGCGCAAACCTAATGCGTGGGCGACCTGGCGCACCACGATCTCGGGCTTGGTGTCCTTACCTCGAACGCGCGACATCAACCAAGATCGACGCTCTGGCGTAAGTGTATCTGCCATCAGCTCCGATCCCACATAACCTTCACCGATCGACCACCTCTCATCGCTGCCGCGGTACCGATCCTGTTACAACCCTCGGCATGACACTGGAGGCTGATCGCCGGTACGAGATAGAAAAGTAGACCTTTTTACCCTTTCCGCCCTTTCGACGACGCAGCCCGCCTATCCATACGCTCAAGAATGCGCTGTGCCTCTGGCCTTTCCAGCGCCGCTTCCGCCTCTTCGGGAGTTTGAGGATTATGCGTGCCAGCAAGCGTATCGATCGCTTGCTGAAGGTCAGTTGCCGCCTCGTCTTCGCCGATCTCGTCGAGCAGTTTGAGGGCACGCACCATTAGGTCGAGTGCGGTATTTCTTGCCCATACTAGCTCGTTCATCAACTATCCTATTTTTTACGCCAGTATCACGCGGACAGCCCTAGCGTGTTGCGCGTCATCTTAGCCGCACCGTACATCCTACTCTCCCGTCCCTACCTCAATCGCGCAGACCACCGCCTTCTTCGCCTTGACCGCCTGCCTGCGGCACGCCTCCAGCGTCTCGCGGTTCGTAGTTGCCAGACGGGTGCCCGTCAGTACGCCGGCGAACGCCTGCGCGTCGCCGGCTCGCATCAGACGCTGCCCGCCTTCCCACAGCGGCATGCGTAGCGAGCGTGCCGCCATTCGCTCCGGCCACAGCCAGCTCGACGGCGCGGTGCGCGCGATCGGGCCGGCTAGGATCGCCCATGCCAGGAGGCCCAATACAATCCCGGAAAGCCCTACCTGCCATAGCCGGCGCCGCTGCTCGCTCGCCTCCTGATGCGAATGGAGCTGACGGCCGATTCTGGCTGCCACCTCGTCCATCCCCTGCTTTGCGGCAGCGAACAGGCGGTGATCCTCCCTTCGGGCCGTAAAGCTGGCCGCATCGATCTGCCGACTAGTTTCCTCGGGAGTGAGCGACAGCGCCGGGCTCTTTGACAGCACATTAACCCGCTGCGCCGTCGCGGACAGGTTCTGCGAAATGACGCCCAGCGTCTCGGAATAGTCCGGCATGTGGCCGTTCTCGGCCCGCTCGGCCGCTAGCCGCTCGACGGCGCGGCGCATCAACGACACTTCGGCACGAAGTACCTCGAACGCCCGTGCCGCCTCGTCCTCGCCTGCGCCGTCCGCCATTACATTCACTTCAAAGTCGCCAGTGACCATACATCGATCACGGGCGACTGATTAGCTCGAATTATGCCGCGAAAGCAGCAGAAACTGGAATGTTACCTGGCTCTCCATCAAGTTCCTCCCTGTCCGCCATCGGGGGTTTAGGAGCACCCTCGCCCCAGCTGGTTTCCGTGAGACCAAGCTTCAATCCGACTTTCTCGGCGCTCAAATGCGCACGAACGCATATTTGCTGCTGACTTTCGGCAAGAGCTTCAAGCGCACCGATTGTCGCTTTGACCGTACGAAGAGCCATGCTCGGTGACACGTTATGAAGCTCGGTCGCATCAAGAGTGTTTAGGAGCAGCTGCGCTGCATCTCTCATGGCCAAGTTTATCGATCTCTCCGTACGACGTAGATCGTCGGCGATGACTTTACTTGATTCCGGTAAACCCTTCATATTGACCTCCTATTGACGCAAAGCGTTAGGGATGAAAGCTCGACAGCAGCGATAAGACTTTGAGAAACGCTGCGGCAGAGGCCAGGCCGGCGACACACACTGCCAGCGCAATCGCCCCATATTTGAGAGCTACAGGCATTTAGGACCCTCTAACGTACAACCGGCCATGACATTCAACTCTGAAATCGCTGCAATGGCAACGGTTATGGATCGCTCATCGGCCAAGCCCGCGATCCTGCTGGCGGTCGCGCGCGCGTTCCATCTCGATCTGACGTTGCAGCACCTGCTCGGGCGTCTGCCGATCGCGATCTAACCCCAACTGAGGCGCGCGCTGCTCCAGCTCGGCACGCAAGGCGGGATCATGGCGCAGCCCGTCGACCATCTCCGCCCGGGCCATCGTAACCTTGCTGCCAGCACCACCGTTCTCGGCGTCCAGCGCCCGCCAGCGCTCCATGAATCGCTCGGCGCGAAGTTGCGGGTCGGTGCGGACCCGCGCTTCTTCAGCCATCGCCCGAGACACGCCGCGAAGGTCACCGGCCGCGGCGTCGCGCGTGAGCTTCGGATCGCGCTCGATCGCCGCAGCAAGGTCGCGGACGCCATTGAAACGCATCTGGTCCAGCGCCTCGCTGGCCCGGTCCAGCGCCGTCCGCTGGTGAGGCAACACCGGCAGCCCCTTCTCTTCCATTCCGGCGACATCGACCGCGGCACGCGCATAGCGCCGGATCGCCACGGCCTGGTCCGGTGAGCTCGGGCTTTCGCGCGGATAAGCTTGCTCGATCTCCGGTGCCTTCGGCCGGAACCCGGCGAACATGCCGCGGGCCTTGGCCTCCACCGTCCGCACGATCTCGCGCACCCGCTCCGGCAACGTGATTTCGCGTCTGTCCGCAAAGCTACGCACCACCTCATCCGGCTCGGCCGCATAGTCGGCCGCCATGTCCTTCGCCCGATCGCGCGACAGCACCGCCGCCAGCTTGGCGTCGGAGGCGAAATCGTCCCGACCATAGTGGATCTGCACCCTGTCCCGATGCCGTGACAGCGCGACATAGGCGGCGTGCCGGTCCATGCCGGGGGTCGCCAGCACGTCGACGCGATCGACCGTCACGCCCTGCGATTTGTGGATGGTGGCGGCATAGCCATGATCGACTGCGGCATATTCCTTCACGTCGAACCCAACCTGACGCCCGTCATCGAGCCGCACGCTCATCCGGTCGGCCGACACCTGCTCGGCCGTGCCCAGCGTGCCGTTCTTCACGCCCATACCGCGCTCGTTGCGCAGGAACATGATGCGGTCCCCAGTCGCGAACTGCCGCTCGCCGCGCTCGGCCTTCACCGTCACGTCCTCGCCAAGGTCGCCGGATGCGCGCAACCGGTCGCGCGCCTCGCCATTGAGGCTCTGCACCTCGGCGTTGGTGTGGGTGAGGATGATCCGGCTCTTGCCCGGCTCGGCCTGGCGCGCGCGATCCCACCCCTCCACCAGCTCGCCCCGCGCCTGCTCGCGCGTGTCGGCCGCGTGGACCATGCCCTTGCCGTTATAGGCGTGGATCGCCTCGCCGGTGCGTCCGGTCGCCAGCGCGCGCGTCGCGTCGCGCTGCCAGTCCTCGCGCTGCCGGCGTATCTCGGTGATCTCGGTCGCGCCGTGGCGCTCGGTGACGCTGCGAAACGCTGCGCCCGCCTCGATTGCCTGCAACTGTTCGGGGTCGCCCACCATCACGACCTTGGCCCTGGCGTCACGCGCCTGGCTCAACACGCGCTCCATCTGGCGCGAGCCGATCATGCCCGCCTCGTCCACCACCAGCACGTCCTTGGGACCTAGAAGCTCGCGCCCCTGCCCCCATGCGTGTTCAAGACTGGCGATGGTGCGGGATTGAATGCCCGACCCACCCTCAAGATTCTCAGCCGCGATGCCCGATAGCGCCGCACCGCGCACCTTGTAGCCCTCCCGCTCCCATGCCTCGCGCGCGACGCCCAGCATCGCCGACTTGCCCGAACCGGCAAAGCCGACAACGGACGCCAGCCCGGCGCTGCCGGTAACATGGTCGAAGGCGTCGCGCTGCTCGCCCGACAGGACAAGGCCACGCCCCTCGGCCGCGCCTATCGCGGCGTCACGATGCCGATCGGCGACATTATGCCCGGCTCGGCCTGCCAACTCGTCACCCGCGCGCTCAAGCCGGTTCTCCACCGCGATCATATCGCGCGACGTGAACCGCTCCTGGTCGCGGCCGTCCTTCCCCAATGCGACTAGCTCGGGGCTGGCGCACACCGCCCCCATCACCTGGTCGAACTGCTCCTTGCCGTCGCTATGCCGGAACGCGAACGTCGCAAGGTCGCGGGTGGTGAATGTCGCCTGCTGCCCGGTGATCGCGTCCAGCGCGACATTGGGATCGGCGATGATCTTCGCGCCGTTCTCGCGGGCGATGCGCGTGTGATCCTCGATCCGCTCCGCCTCAAGCCCCTGCTCCGGACGACGAGATGCGGCCGGGCCGATCTTGTGCTGCGGCTCCAGCGCGATCCCCTGCGCCTCGTAACTGCGATGGTCGATGCGACCCTCAAGCCCAAGCTCGGCCATGCGCTCGTTGACGTGCGCGCTCCACGCTTCGCGCCAGTCCTTCAACAGTTCGGTCGAGTTCCAATCGCGGTTCTTCTTCCCGAACCCCTCCGGCCCTACGTCGCGCATCGCCAGCATGACATGCGCGTGCGGCTTCGGGCTGCCGTCCTTCGCCTTGTCCCAATGCACGTTCAGGTCCGCGACCATCCCGCGATCGACAAACTGCGTCTTCACGAAATCGCGGGCGAGCTGGACACCCTGCTTCTCGTTCATCTCGCGTGGAATCGAGAACTCCACCTCACGGGCAAGCTGCGCGTCCTTACGCCTCTCGCCAGCCTCCACCTCGTTCCACAAAGTCGCGCGGTCGTTTAAACGCTCTGGCGCACCCTGCGGCAACATCACCTCTGAATGGATGACGCCCGCCTTGTTACTGAAATCGTGATCGCGGTTCAATCGATCGTCGTGCAGTTCGGACGCGGATCGATAGGCGGCGCTCGCAACGGCGCTTGACCCGTTCGCGCGGCTCACAACCTTGGCGGAGAAGTGGTAGATCGCCATGACGCCGATGGTACTGCCTTACTTAGCGCACGTCGGCAACGACGTATAAGCGCGCACTCACAATCCGCTCCGCTCCTTGTGCCTGACTTGATGCTGCTTTCCGCTCGTTGAGGCTTTACCCCTCTGCCGGATACGCTAAGATGCTGGAGATCAAGGCGCGAAAGCGGGATGATGCCGACATTGGGCTCACTGACTGTGACCGGGACGATCTACGCTGCTGCGGCGCTTGCCGAAATCGCGGGCTGCTTTGCATTCTGGACGTGGATGAAGCTCGGGCGATCGGCATGGTGGATTGTACCCGGCATGGTCTCGCTTGCGCTGTTTGCCTTCCTGCTTACTCGTGTCGATGCCAATGCTGCGGGGCGGGCGTTCGCGGCATATGGTGGGGTCTATATCGCCGCATCGCTGCTGTGGCTCTGGCTTGTCGAGAACCGCGCGCCCGATCGCTGGGATTTGATCGGCGCAGCCATGTGCATCGTCGGTGCTGGCGTGATCCTGCTCGCGCCACGAACCGCTTCGTGATGGAGGATGAATGAGGAAAGTTCGCGATTACGATGCCGAGCTGAAGGCGCTGAACGACAAGGCCCGCTCGCTCAAGGTGAAGCGGGTCGAACAGCTCGGCCAACTCGTCACCGCGACTGGAGCTGACGCGCTCGATGCCGAGACACTGGCCGGGGTGCTGCTCGATGCGATCGGATCAAAGGATGCGGGCGCGAAGGAGGCATGGCGTGCAAAGGGCGCTGCTTTCTTTCAACGACGCGGGCGCAAAGGTGGCGGCGATGCTGCGATCGACGGGACGACTGCTCAAGCTGAACCGGGCGGCGATGCTGCGGGCGGAAGCGACGCAGCGGCGAACGGATAACCGGGGCTGGGTCGTGCAACGCCGTGAACGAACGCGCCACCTGATCGAGCTGGGCGGGCTCGTCCAGAAAGCCGGACTGGTCGAGCTGACCGACGACGATCGCGCCACGCTTTACGGCGCGCTGCTCGATCTCGCCGGCCGCGGTCGGGGCGAAGATGCCGGCGACACGCTCGCACTCTGGAAGCGGCGCGGAAAGCGGGCATTCGACACGGAAGCGGAAGGGAGCGCAGACGATGCCTGAGCGATCTGACGAGGAGCGCGGTCGCCGCCAACGGGCGGTCGATTTCGCCCGCACCAGCACCGAATTGTCCGGAGGTAAGCTGACGCCCGAGTTCGACACGTTGAACCGACGCTTCGTAGCGGGCGAGGTATCGGAGACGGATCATATGGAGGCGCTGCTGGCGCACGCTCGATCTTTGCCGGCCGAAGAGCCGGTGCAGGATTATTTCGCCAGTTTCGAGGAAGCCATGGCGGCGGCTCGCGGCCGGTGATCGACTGGTTCCGCCAGCTCGGCCGGGCGTCACGCAACCTCGCCCGCATCGCAGGGCAGAACCCCGGCTGGGCGGTCCAGTCGCTGGTGTTCGCTCCGTTCCGCTTCGCCCGCCACCTGTTCGGCGTCCTGATCCTGATGATCGCCGTGGCGGTCGTCCTGATCCTCGGCTCGGACGGGCTGATGTGGTATTTCGGACTTCTCCGCTATCCAACGCTCGTTGCAATCGTCCAGGTGTTGGTCTGGCTCGCGATCCTGCTCGTGCCGCTGCGGGCGCTCTTCCAGCCGCTGATCCTGCACTACGGCAGTGCCACTGCCGCTGCGGATACACACGGCTCCGCCCGCTTCGCCACCGCCGGGGAGGCCCAAGCCCTCAACGACGATCACGGCCTGCTGATCGGCCGCGACGTGAAGACCGGCAAGCCGATGCGCTATGCCGGTCCCGCCCACCTGCTGACGATCGCCCCCACCCGCACCGGCAAGGGTGTCGGCACGATCATCCCCAACCTGCTCGAATATCCGTTCGCGGTCGTCTGCATCGACCCAAAGGGTGAGAACGCCCGCATCGCCGCGCGCCAGCGCGGGCGGTTCGGCCGCGTCCATGTCCTCGATCCGTTCGGCGTCACCGGCCTTTCCTCGGCCGCGTTCAATCCGCTCGATCGCATCGACCCGCAAGGTCTCGATCTCGCCGACGACTGCATGACGCTCGCCGACGCGCTGGTCCATGACGCGCCCGGCGAAGCCGGCGAGGCGCATTGGAACGAGGAAGCCAAGGCGCTGATCGCCGGCGTCCTGCTCCACATCGTCACCACCGAACCGCCCGCCACCCGCACCCTGGAAACGCTGCGCGACCGGCTGACGCTCGCCCCGGCCGCATTGGCGGCGCAGCTCGCCGCGATGCAAGGACAAGGTGGCCTGGTCGCGCGCGCCGCCAACCGCCAGCTCGGCAAGTCCGATCGCGAAGCGGCCGGCGTGTTGTCGGCCGCGCAACGCCATACCCACTTCCTCGATTCCCCGCGCATGGCGACGGTGCTGGGGGGGTCGGATTTCACGTTCGCGGGCCTGAAAACCACACCGGCGACGGTGTTCCTCGTGCTGCCGCCCGACCGGCTCGCCAGCTATGCCCGCTGGCTGCGGCTGATGGTGGCGCAGGCCCTGACCGAGCTGGCGCGCGCACCAGGTCGCCCGCCCTGGCCGGTGTTGTTCCTGCTCGACGAGTTCGCGGCGCTCGGCCGTCTCGAACCGGTCGAACGCGCGATGGGGCTGATGGCGGGCTATGGCGTCCAGCTCTGGCCGATCCTGCAGGACGTTCACCAGCTCCGTGCCCTCTACGGGCAGCGCGCCGGCACGTTCCTGTCGAACGCCGGCGTCCTCCAGGTGTTCGGGGTCAACGATCAGGATAGCGCCAAGCTCGTCTCCGACCTAGCCGGGCAGGAAACCGTCGTGTTCGAGACCATGAGCCGCGCGCTCGACGCCGAGCAGACCGGGATTTCCTACGGGCAGCAGCACGTCGGCCGCCCGCTCCTCACCCCCGACGAGGTCCGCACCCTCAAGCCCGATCGCCAGCTCCTGTTCCTCGCCGGGCAGCGGCCGATCGTCGCCGCCAAGCTGCGCTACTATGCCGATCGCGAGTTCGCCGGGCGGTTCGATCCGGCGTGAACATCGCGGACGCAAAAACGGAGACAATGAAGCCGGGGACGGCATGGCTGATTTAAGCCCCGCTGGGGGCATTAGCCGCGATCGGCACCATCGGGCACGTAAAGTCCCCTCTCCCGCCCTCCCCGTGCTCCTGTGCGGTCGTAGGGCGCGATTCCGCCGCTATGTCTCCCACTTTCTTCCCGCTAAGCTTGCGGCGCTTGCGCCGCCTCTGTGACGCCGAAGGCGGCACGAAACGAAGGTGCATCGGCCATAGGCCGATTCCATTTGACCTTTTCTTGTTGGCTGCTCGGTGTCGCGGTGACGTTAAAGGATTCTGTTAAATATGAATCGTTAAGTAGGTTAAGCTGCCCAAAAAGCGGAATCTTCGCTTTGTTGTCAGCGTGTTGCGATCTAGCCCGGTGGGTGAAACCCCGTGATTCGGTGTGTGATCCCCCGATAGTGCGGTGGGTGATCCCCCGAAGCAAAGGTGGGTGAAACCCCGACTCAGGCGATGCCTTGAACGGTCTTTCCGCGCCAGTTATCCACAACACGAGCGGGTTCGCCGCATCGGCCGGGGCTCGGTGGAGTCTGCTCGGCCGGTCGGTCGGTGTGTGAAACCCCGATAGTTGGGGCTGCGGTGTGTGAAACCCCGATAGTCAGCGACGGCCGGCAAGCCGGTCCATGCGGGCGTCCACCTCGGCCGCGTGCCGGCGATCGGCGTCGACGCGGGCGCGGCGCTCGTCCTCGGCGCGCATCTTCTCCGCCAGTGCCAGCGCCTCGGCTTCGCCGCGAAGCCTGAACAGCACGGCGGGACTCTTGTCGGTCGTCTCGGCCGTCTCCATCGCATAGTCAGGGAGCTGGTCGGCCTCGATCACCCGCCGGAGCATCCTGTTGAACTCCTTGGGCTGGGCGTCGCTGCCGGTCTTGTCGCGAAGCACCTCCACCCGGCACAACCACCCGCCGCGCTGCGAGCCGACGTGCTTGCGCGCGATGCGATACAGCGCCCGCTCCAACCCCCCGGACAGGAGGAAATAATCGGGGTGCATGGTGAGCAACGACTTCTCGTTGACGATCCCCTCGTAAACCCAATCCGAGAGGGTCAGCGTCATGCCGCGCGGCTGCTCCGTTTCGGCGTCGGTGTCGAATGTCCAGCTATCGAGCCAGTTGAACCCGGCCTTCTGCCGACGCTTCGTCGCGCGGATGGAGGTTGTGATCGAAGTCGTCTGGAGCCGGAGCAGCGCCGCTTGCAGCTCCTGATAGTCCCTGCCCCCGGTGCTGCGCTTGATCGCCCGCAACAGGTCGTAGGGCGTCGTGGTCAACGTGCGCGGTATGTCGTTCAAACCCTGCTGCTTCATGCGATTGAGCGTGGATGCCGCCCATATCAAAATATCGGCATCCCATATCGTCGCCATGCCGTAGTCAGGGATGGCCTGCACGCGCACCCATGCCTCGCCGTCCGGGCTGCGATACTCGATTGGCTTTAGCCGCTTGCGCTTTTGAAGCGAGAAGAACGGCCGCTCCATGACCTCGCGCTGGTCGCGGAGCGGAAGGTCGCCCAGCGCCGGGATGAACAGGTCGAACTCGGGGTTAGGATCGCGCCGCTTGCTCACGGGGCGAACCTGGTGTGGCCCCGCTTGACCAAATACTGGCGGAGCAAGCGTTCGGTGATGACGGTGAGCGGTTCCCCGCCCTCCTCCACGCTAAGCTGGCGAAGCGCGCGGTGCATATCCTCGGGGATATGGATCAACACCGGCTTCTTGCCCGGGTGGCTGCTGCGCGGGGCCGGCGCTGCCAGTGTGTCGGCCGAACGCCGCGATCGGCGCGGTGCTGTCGTCCGCTGCGGCTCGGGGGCTGCCACGGCGACGTGAGCCGGTGCCGGTTCCTCGGCCTCATCATCGAAGATGCTGGCGAGCGCGGAAGGCTTCTTCGCCATTATGCTGCCTCGCTTACTGGCTTAGTCGTAAAGCCGCTTAGTCGCTTAGCCTCGTTATAGGCGGCGCGCAGCTCGGCCGCTGCTTTGCTGTCCGGCTCGGTTTCTGCTGCGGTGCGTCCAAGCGGTGTCGCCTTGTAGAAATCCTTGCGGAAGTGAAGACGGTTGTCGAACATCGTCACGCCCTTGGCCGCGAACCCGGCATGGGCCTCCTGCCCCTCCCCGCCCTGGTGCGGAACCTGGGTTAGAATGACGGCGAAGGGGGTGCCGGCCTGCTGCACCTGCTTAACCGTCTGCAACACCGAATGAACATCCAGCCCGCGCGGCGCGACCGGGATGATGACAAAATCCGCCTGCTCGGCCGCGAGCATGGCGATGTCCTTGGAGTTCGCTGGCGTGTCGATGATTATGAGGTCGACCTTGCCGCTGCCGCGCCCGCGCGAGACGTGAAGCGGTAGGCCGGCGACGCTGCTGTCCTTCACCATCACGTCGTCGTCGTCGCGGCGCTCCGACCAGTAGAGCGCCGATCCCTGCCGATCGTCGGCGTCGAGAATGACAACGGACGCCCCTTCCCGCGCCGCCTCGACGGCGAATCCGGTCGAAAGGGTGGTCTTGGATTGCCCGCCCTTCTGCGCGATCACGGCCCATACCTGCATGGCTATTGCTCCCACTAAGCAGCTAAGCGACTTATGCCGCTTATCCGCTTAGTCGTAAAGGGTCTTAGTCGCTTAGCTTTCGTCCGCTTCGTCGTCGAGGTCGAGCGGATCGTGATGCATGGGCCCATGCCCTGCAATCGGGCATAGGGGCGCGCCCGCCGTTTCCAGCCACTTGCACGCGGTCCTAACCGTATAGCCGCACGCCGCGCACTCGCATTTAAGCATCCGCGTCGCCTGCTTCTTGGGTGCCGTGGTCTCGCCGCCAGTGTCGAGCCGCGCATGGGGGAGGGGGCCGGCGCCAACGAGGATCGGCGCGACTGTAGCAAGGAAGACGTCGCCGGGGGTGGTAGCGCGCATCGGACCGATCAAGCCAAGTCCGACCGCAACCCGTTTAACGCTTTCCCATGTCCGGCCGCGATTCCGACTGCGGCGTGGACCAGCTCGTGCGCGAGGATGGCGGCGATCTGCGCGGGCATCGCATCGGGGGCGTGCGCCAGGTCGGGCCGGATGAGTATCTCGAAATGCCCGTCGCCGCTGCGCCGATTATCCCAGCACTCGCCGATCGCGCGGCCCTTCGCGCCCCGGCTGGTGAAGCCGATCGCGACGCGCACTCGGGAGGGCGGGGGGGGGGTGAGGGGGCAGCGGGAATCTGCCGGGGTGGTGCGGGCGCACTGAGCGAAGCGAGGGAGCCACGGCCCGGCTGATTGCCGTTGCTGGGAGAGGGGGGCGGCGCCCCTCTCTCCCTCTGATCGAACGCACGTCGCCGGCGGCGCCGGCGGCTTCAAGGCGGCCTAGCCGCCTTGCGCGAGCGATCGTCACCCGCAAGGAACGAGACGCCGACAAGGCGGCTCGGTCGGAGCGGAGCGGAGATAGAGCGCGTTCCCGGAGGGACGCGTCCGGTGATTCCGGACAACAGTCGCGAAACCGGTAAGGCTCCGCTAGCATTGGGCAACAGGGGTAAGCAACATGACCAAAGATAACGGAACATCATCGGCGTGCGCAGCGCACGCTATGAGCTGGCGTGGCGGAAGAACGGCCGATCGAGCGGCAAGCCAACGGTAATTTGACCGCCCTCAATCCAGCACGGTCAAAAACGCACGATGACCTTTCTACTGATCTGCGCCGGCATCTATGGTGTGCTGTGGCTGCTCGGCAAAATCAAAACTTCGGGGTCGGCAACTCGGCAGGACCGGGCGATTCCGCCTGCGTCTCCGCCACAGGCACGCACCTCCTATCGGCCGCAAGCACGCCCCAGCCGCTCTTCTGGCATCCGGTTCAACGAACTTGGGGCCAGCGCACCCTCGAACCCAAGCGTCGAAAGCCTGGAAGGCCTGCGCGACGCTTTCACCGGCGCATCTCTCGATCCCAGCCTCGGCTTGTTCCGATGCACGAGCTGCCAGGTCTACTACCACCGCGAGAGCTACGACGTCGTCCGGAGCGAAAACGCCGGGCAGTGCGTCGCCTGCTCATCCACAGCGATCGTCCAAGTCACCGGAACGACGGCACCGGGTCGCAACTTCACCCCCGACATCGTTACGCTTGCCGATTTCCGTCAGCATTTCGGCCGCGTTGTTACCTTCGAGGGGCAGGTGCGGGCCGTCCGGCAAAGCCGGCGCGGGACCGACTATGCCGTGTTCTTCGAGCAGAAGCCTTGGCGGAGCGCATTCAAGCTGGTCTTCTTCCGACGCGCGGTCGGTAAGGTGGGCGGGCCGCAGTTCGTGGAAAGCCTTCAAGGCCGTACCGTCCGGGTTCGCGGGCTGCTGATCGACCACGCTCAATACGGACCCGAAATTATCATCTCGGAACGCTCGATGATATTGGCCGTCAAATGATCGAATGGCGAAACCTGGACGATCCCTATCGTGATCGGCTCGACGTAGTGCGGGCGCGCAGCCCGCATGACATCCTCGGTGTCGCGGCTGACTGCTCGAAAGCCGACGCGCGGCGCGCCTACCTTGCACTTGTGAAGACCTACCATCCCGACGCGGCGGACTCCTTTATGGCGGCACATAATCAAGAGATGCTAAAGCTCATCAACCGAGCCTACGATTTTGTAAGCGGGCAAGCGCGGTGACCGGTGAACGCTATGCCCGACATGATCTCATCGATTGGTTCTCTCAAGAGACGGTCGCCGGGCTGAAGGTTATCGTTATCGGCGCGGGTGCGGTGGGTAACGAAGTCATCAAGAACCTCGCGCTGCTCGGCGTCGGTGACATCAACATATTCGATTTCGATCGTATCGAGCAGCACAACCTCACGCGTAGCGTGCTGTTTCGAGAGGGCGATATCGGTCACGCCAAGGCCGATGTCGCCGCGGCTCGCGCGCGCGAACTTGATCCAAACATCACGGTGAGGTCGTACGTCGGCGATTTCTGGTCGCTGCTCGCTCTCCGCGACCTAGGCGCTTACGATCTGGTTTTCTGCTGCGTCGATAATTTTGAGGCGCGCATCCGCTGCAACACGATGTGCCTGCTTGCCAAGGTCGATCTCATCAATCTCGGAATCGATAGTCGGTTCGGGGTAGTGGAAGCCTTTCGCTTCGGAGCATCTACGACAGCCTGTTACGAGTGCGGCCTGCCTGACTCGGTTTATCAACGAATGGCTCAACGCTTCTCCTGCGGCCATCTGCGCAAGCTCTCCTTTGTTGAGCGCAAAATCCCGACGACGATCGTCACGTCCAGCGTCGCGGCGGCGATCGGCGTGTCGCAAGGGCTCAGGTTGGGGTCGCAACCGCAGGAACAGGCGACACGGGTCCTGGTCGACACGATCTCCGGATCGTCGAGCCGGACCGAGCTGGTCCGCAACCCCCTATGCCCGGCATGTGCGCGCTTGCCTGCTGAACCGACGCTCATGTCCTGCCGGCGTCGGATTGACGCCAGCCACTTCGACGGCGATCTGGATGCAATCACCGTTACGCTGAGCGAGCCGGTCCTGACCGGCTACCGCATCGGCGACACGCATGTGGATGTCTTCAAGCGGGCATCGGATTTCGACGACAGCTATGCGAGCTTTGTGTCCGACGCTCCGGATACGGTCGACATCGAGATACGCGATCAGTTCACGCTGGGCGAGCTGATCGGCCGCTATGCAGGTCATGCTATCCCGACCAAGTTCGCTCTGCTTGAAGACGGCGAGCGCAACCTGGTTCTGGAGTTTGAGGGAGAAGGAAATGAGTGAGGTGAAGATCGTGCTGCGCACGGCCGACCAGACGCGGAAAGCCGAGGTCGCCTTGGCGCGCTCGATGGTCGGAGCGGACGTGATCCAGGCAGCCGTTCAGAATTGGGCGATGCCGGTCGATACCGATTATACCCTGGTCAACACGGCCACCGGCAAGGCGATCCTGCCCACCCAGGCTCTTGCGGAAGGCATTGTCGAGGATGGCCACACCCTTGAAGTCCAGCCTGTTCTCGTCGCGGGTGCCGCCGAGCGATGAGCGCATTCGCGGAGCGTCGCACCCAGGACCTCGAAAAGCTGCGCGAGATGGACCGGAAATCGGGCGGGCGGGTGAAGCTCACCAGCGCGACCGGCAATCCCGCTTCGAAGCTCGTGCTGGAGCTTCATTATCGGACGGCAGGATCGACGCGCTACCCGGCTGAAACACAGAGCGTGACGAAGGTCGCCATCGATCTGCCCGCGAAGTATCCCTTCGCCGAACCGACCGCCAACATTCTGACGCCGATCTATCACCCGAACGTCTACTCCTCGGGCCGAATATGCTTCGGCGTGAAGTGGCTGCCTTCGCAGGGCCTCGATCTCCTCGTCCAGCGCATCATCCAGATCATCACTTTCGATCCGCTGATCCTCAATGAGAAATCACCTGCCAACGGCGCGGCACTCACCTGGTATCGCGAGACGCTCCGAAAGCATCGATCGGCGTTTCCGACTGACAGCATCAATGCTGCGCGTCCCGACGCGGCACCGAAGATGACCTGGTCGGACGTGTCGCCCGCGACACCGCAGCGCGCCACCGTCACATGCCCTTCCTGTGGCGGCAAACTCGCGCTCCCGACCGGCAAAACCGGTCGTGTCACCTGCCCGAAATGCAAGAACGGCTTCGAGGCGCGGACGTGATCACCTGGGTTGAGCAGGAACCGGACTTTCAAATCCGGTCACTCGACGCGCTCCTACCGCGGTTGGGATTTTCAACGGCGGCTTCGCTGTGGTCGCGCTCCGATGATCGCCTGCTCGTCCTGGTCGATGGAGCGGTTCGGGATCAGATTGAACGCCACCTCAGCACGCGGCGGATCGAGCAGGGCGGCCTCCTACTCGGCAGCGTCTATCGAGCCTCGCCGAGCGCACCTACGGTTGTGACGATTGAGGACGCCGTTGCGGCAGCGGACGCGCTAGGCACGGGTGTCTCGCTTACCATGGCGAGCAAGGTGTGGGAGGATGCGCGTGCCCGGTCGACGGCACAACGGACCGTGATCGGCTGGTATCATAGCCACCCTGATCTCGGCGCCTTCTTCAGCGGCACCGACCGGTACACGCAGCGAGCCTTTTTCGGCAACGCTCACTCCGTTGGCTTGGTGAGCGACCCTGTCCGCAAGGAGGAAAGGTGGTTCTCCGGCCCGGAAAGTGCCGAAGTGCTGGCGGGTGACCGGCTGCTGCTGTCGTGAGACAATGATCCTCGCTGCCGATGATCTGCTCGACTGGATTGCTGACCGTGACACGCTGCTGACCGCGGCCTGGTCACCACAGATCGAAGCGGCACTGGGATGGGACCCGCCCTTTGCCGATGCCTTTGCGGCCGAGCTGCACACGGCGATGGTGACGACCCTGCTTCGCAAAGGCGACGAGAAGAACTTCCTCGGTCTGGTGGCTCGGAGCAACACCGGGCTGGACCCTAGGGTTGAACGGCCACTCGCCGAACGCTTCTATAACGTGACCTTGAAGCTGGCCCGTGCGGCTTCCCGCCATGTGCGGGAAGACCGTACCCGGCAGACCTTCCCGTTTAAACGGGCCTGGGTAGTGGGAGACACCCGCACCAACCCTGGTCACCTGGCGCTGAACGGCATCGTTCTCCCGTATCAGCATCCGTTCTGGCAGCGACACCACCCGCCGCTCGACATGGATTGTCGCTGCACCGCCTCTCCCATGACGCGATGGCAGCTTGAGCGATCGGGGCTGGCGATCACCAGCGAAGCCGAGCTGGCGGATCGCGAAACAAGGCTATGTGGTGCATGGCCCGCCGAGTTCCTGCCGCTGCTGGATTTCAGGAAATCAGTAACGGCGGGGTAGGCAAACCTTCCCAATTGGGAACGTCTGGTGAGCAAGGAAGGCTGCGACAGCCTCTTTCCGGCAATGCCCGGAAAACCGTCGCCACCGTTTTCTCAAAACCCGTTCCCAATATAGCTTTCTCACAAACTGCAATTTAGATGGAGTTGTGAGAAAGGAGCGTCATGCTCATTGGCTATGCTCGGGTGTCAACCTCGGATCAGGATTTGGCGTTGCAATTGGATGCCCTCAACGCGGCCGGGTGCGAGCATATCGCGACCGACAAGGCGAGCGGGGCCAGCACCAATCGGCCGGGACTGACGGAAGCGCTGGGAATAGCGCGCAACGGTGACACACTGGTAATCTGGAAACTCGATCGGCTCGGCCGCACCATGAAGGGGCTGGTCGATCTAGCGGCGGATTTGGCGGCACGCGGAATCGAACTGCGCTCGCTCACGGACGGGATCGACACCGGCACGCATACTGGACGCCTGCTCTTTCACATCCTCGGCTCGATCGCGGAGATGGAGCGCGAGCTGATCCGAGAGCGGACCATGGCGGGACTGGCGGCGCGCCGGAAGACCGGCGGAGGTGGCGGGCGCAAATCCGTCCTGACGCCTCGCAAGCGGGACATGGCGGTCAAATTGCTCGCCGCCGGCGATCGGCCGCAGGACGTGGCAGAGGCGATCGGCGTGTCCGTTTCGACCTTCTACCGCTATTTTCCCGCTGGCGGCCGGGTCGCACCGACTGACGGCAAATAGCGCGATCAGGATTCGAGCAGGTCCGGTTCCCTGGTTGCACAGCCCCAACCACCCGCTAGGCTCTAGCAATGCCCCTGATTTCCATCTTCGCGAACGCGCCCGAGAGCGTCGCCAAGTTCAGCATCGAGCAGGTGGTGGCGACGGCCGGCGACGGTGCGCTGAAGGACGACAGCACGTGCTCCGCCGAGCTGCGCGAATACCTAGGCAAGGTAGGTACGCGCGAGATCGCGCGGTATGTGGATCACTGCCTCTCCGTCGCCTTCCCAAAAAACGGCATGGTGCTCCAGGACCTGGTGAACGAACTCGGCCGCCGCCTGGATTACGTGGCGACGAACGGACGCTATCAGGGGGTCCAAGGCAAGATCGGCTTCGACGGACTGTGGCTATCGCCAGAAGGACATACGCTCGTCGTCGAGGTGAAGACCACCGACGCGTATCGGCTCTCCTTGGACACGTTGGCGACCTACCGTGCCAAGCTCGGTGAGGCCGGCAAGCTATCGGCCGAGTCCTCCGTCCTGATCGTGGTCGGGCGCCAGGACACGGGAGAGCTGGAAGCACAGATCAGGGGATCGCGCCACGCCTGGGACATACGCGTTATCAGCGCCGAGGCACTCATCAAGCTGGTGCTGCTGAAGGAGAACACGGAAGCGATCGAAACCGGGCTGAAGATGCGTAGCTTGCTGACGCCGATCGAGTACACCCGCCTCGATCGCATGGTCGACGTAATGTTCACGACGGCCACTGACGTGGAGGAGGAACCCGAACCGGACGAGCAGGCCGGCGACGAGCCCATGTCCACTACGCCCGCTTCCGACACGACGAAGGCCGCACCGGCGATCGTGACCGCGGCCGACCTGGCGACGACCGGCAAGGGCACCTGGCACTTCACGGACGCGCAGCTTCTGCAAGCGAAGCGTGAGGACGTGATCGCCGCCCTCGGTCGCCGGGAGGCGGCCAGTCTGGTGAGGAAGAGCCGCGCGCTCTACTGGAACGCCCAACGGGATGTGCGGGCGGCCTGCTCCATGTCCAAACGATACGTCGGAAAGAATCAGGCTCCGTACTGGTACGCCTACCATCCACAGTGGGACACATTCCTCGGCGAGGTCGATCGCGGCTTCTTCGTGCTCGGGTGCATGGACCTAGAGACGGCGTTCGCCGTCCCTCACGCGGCTATGCAGCCGCTTCTGCCGTCATTGCACACGACCACCAACAAGGGCGGCACCACATACTGGCACATACATCTGATCGAGCATGGTCCGGGCCTTGCCATCTCGGTGCCGAAAGCGACGCCGCTAGACCTAAGCCAGTTTCGGATAGCCATTGGCTAGGTCGGCTTCTCCCACCGACGCCCTCAACTTGACGGTACGTATCGCACCTCGCACAACTCACCTGAAGGCTGGCTCGAACGGGCATAATGGCGAGGGGAGCATTGGATGCCAACGGCAGTTTCTCTGATTAACATGAAGGGCGGCGTCGGCAAGACGACGCTTGCGTTCAATCTGGCGTGGTTCGCGAGTGCCAAGCGGAAGAAGAAGGTTCTTGTGGTCGACCTTGACCCTCAATCAAATGCCAGTCAGTACCTTATGGGTGTAAAGAACTACCTTTCACATATAAAGGCCAACAAGGGCACCATTGTAAATATACTAGAGCAGTTCACTCCTTCATTTCAGGGCTCTGGGTCGCCCACCCCTTTGTCTGCTTCAAGTGTCATTACCCAAGTCCGCAAAAATCCGGATGGAAGCGGCATCGACCTTATCCCTTCCCGACTTGAGCTTGCGTGGACGCTAAAGAACCCGACCTCAAAAGACCATCTTCTAGCCAAGTTTCTTGCCGACTATGCTCAGGGCTATGATCTGATCATTATAGACTGCGCTCCTACTGAGTCTATTCTTACCGTATCCGCCTACCGAGCTAGTCGGTATGTTCTTATACCCGTTAAGCCAGAGTTTCTTGCAGCCATAGGTCTGCCTCTACTTGCTAGGTCTATTAAGGAGTTCCACAGCTCCTTTGGCCAACATAACATAGATATTGCAGGGATTGTCTTCACCGACTCCGACCCACAGCATGTAAAGCCGGAACACATCCGAGGACGCAACGACGTTAATGCGATTGCCGCCACGGAAGGGTGGAATGTTTTTGATAACGAGCTGCGACACTCCGACTCTTACCCCAAGGGCGCTCGTACAGGGGAACCCATCTTTCTTACCGACTACGCACGCTGGTGGGTCAAGGATGAGTTCGACAACCTAGGTGCCGAGTTTATGCAGGAAATAGGGTTATGAAGAGCGGCGCTCGTCAGTTGCTACTTGAAGTTCTACTTCTACGAGAGAGGTATACGAACGACGACTTTGATCGCGTGTCGAAGTTTCTCTCGGGCTCCAGAAACGAGCGTGAGCTACTAGCTCTGTCCGAGCTGTTGGTCGCGTTTACCCCCACGAAGGCCGATAAGCCGTCTACGTCGCCGACCGATGCAACCGATCCCTCAACCGCTAAGCAGAGGTTCCTGACCAGTCTGAAGGGGCGCCGTTCGGCGGCGTCCAGTAAGAGGATGCGAGCCATTCTGAAAAGGCTCGGGCTCCCTGAGAAGGAGCAATCTCGATATCTGAGCGACGAGGACATGCTATCGAGGATCACGGAGTTGCTGGATCGCATGAGTGACGATCAGCTTTCAGCCTTTCTCAAGCCATACAAGGTGAACCCTCCGGCCGATGAAGGTTATCTCGGGCTCGCAAATTATATAATGCACAAAGGCGAATAGCCCGCGGCTATCCCACTGCGGCGAGCTGCTTCGCTCGCCGTTTCCGACCATTGGCTTCCGCTAGTCGAGCCACATGGGCGGCGATTTGGGCCGCGATCATCGGCGGCACCGCATCTCCGATCTGATTGTAGCGAGCCGTCAGCGGTCCCTCGAACATATAGTCTGCGGGAAAGCCTTGGAGCAGCGCCATCTCGCGCACGGTGAGAAGACGATCCTGCTCCGGGTGAACGTACCGCCCGTTTCCGACATGGGCGCACTCCCGGGTGATGGTGATCGCCGGCCGATCCCACCAGAGCCGCCCGTACACGTCCGGAAAGGAACCTGGGCGCGCACGGAACATGGAAGGCGTTAGCAGCTCGCGCTTCTTGGCTGCGCTACGCTTCGGATCGCCCATGATGTCGGCCCACGATCCGCCGTTCTTGGGAATGGCCCTGATCCGCTCCAGGACGCGCGCCGTCAGACGCGGAGCGACGTGCATCGGGTCGCTCTCATGCACGACGCCGGCCTCCACGGACGGGAGATGGCCGATCGTATCCCGGACCGTCCGGATCACGCCTGTGGGATGAGGCAGCGGCGTCGCCTTGCCGTCTCGCACGGCGACTAGCAGAGCCCGGGTCCGCCGCTGAGGCAGACCGAAGGTCGAGAGATCGTGCACATCCGCGTGCATGTCGTAGCCCAGCCCGGCAAGCCGGGCGCGTAAGGCGTCGTAGTGGTGGCGCTGTACCCCCGTGACCAGCTCCTTGACGTTCTCCATCACCAGAAAGCGGGGCAGCAGCGCATCGACGAAGTCGGCCGTACGACCGATCAGGCTGTTGCGCGGATCGTCGGTGACGTGGTTCGCGGCGTTCTTCTGCGAGAATCCGGTGCAGGGCGCGCATGATATCAGCACGTCGAGACCACCCCGACGAAGGCCGAGGCGGCGCATGAGCGCTTTAGGGTCAAGGTGGGCGATATCCTGGTTCCAGGGCTCGATGCCGATGTTGCGCCGGTAAGTCGGATTGCACATCGTCGACGTGCCGGCGCTGACGCCGTTGCCGGGTTTGCCCTTCTCTAGGTCAACCGCGCCGACGATCTCGAACGCACCGTGACGGTGGAATCCGGTGCTCATTCCTCCCGCACCAGAGAACAGATCGACGACCGTGAGCTTCACCGCCCGCCTACCTTTCCTAATCGTGTTACAACGTGAGACAGCACCATCCTCTGTTCTCGTTTAGATCGCATCACAATGCAACACGGCCGCCGCGCTCCCAAAACGGATTTCCTGCAAATCCGGGTCACACCGGAGGATAGGCGACGTATGGATGAAGCTGCCGGCTCCGTCCATTTGGACACGTCCACCTGGGCGCGCCAAGTGCTGCTCAAGGCCGTCGAACAGACCTCCGGACGCTCCGATACGGAGGATCGCGGATGATGTATCCTCAGCTCGCGCCAATCGACTGGAAAGCGCTGGTGGGCGGAGACGCCGACGCCACTGCGCAGATCGCCGCCCGCGATCGGAAGCTCGCCGCCGCAGCCAAGCTCCCAGGCTCGGTCGTCGCTCTTGCCGATCGTTTAGAGGCGCAAGGCGCCCTGTTCTCCTGCACAGTCGATATCCTGGCAGCCGAGCCGCTCGCCGCACGCTGGTATCTCGACTTGGCCGGCCTCACCCGCAAACTTTCGGTGAAGCTCCAGCCAGGATGGAAGGCGGCGGGCTTGACCCTCTCGCCTGAGACCTTGGCAGCCAACCGGGAGATGGGCCGCGCGGTCGCGGTTGATCGACTCGCTAGCTTTGCAGAGTGGATCAACGGCATCCTGATCGAGCTTCATCCGACCGCCGCACGATCGGCCGAGCTGGCGCTGTGCACGGTACTAACCATCACCGGCGCTCGCATAGACGGTCAGGTCCGCAACCTCGCCGGCGACGATGCGGTCCTCATTCTCAAGTCGCTTCTCACCGCGGCCTTTTCGGTCCGCGGCGTAGCGGTCGAGACGCAATGCGCGGACGAAAGTTGGGAAACCTGGGGTCCCGGCGTCGATCTCCTCGCCTGCAAACGCCTCCGCTTGGGTGGCCGGCTGGTCTGCGAGTTCGTGGCCGGGGGCAACCGTCCCGACATCAAGGTACTGCTCGACGACGTGGTGACGTTGGTGGGAGAGGTGAAAGGCCGCTCCGATCTGTCGAACGTCTGGGAGAGCTGGATGCCCCAGATCAACGGGCATCTTCAAACTTGGACCGCCGAAAACTCCCAAGCTCCCCGCGTTTTCTTCGGCACCATCGTAACGGCTGAAATGATCGAGGGGCAGACCCGGGCCGGCACCCGGCATACCGGCCTGCGCGCCTTCGCCAACAACGGCATCCTGCGCGCCGCTTACAACCTTTCCAACATCGTCGAGGGTGCACCCGGAGCAGTCGCCGCGTTCGATGCCTTCGTGGATAGCCTTCGCGACACCCTGGGCGTTGCGTAGAACCGGAACACCGATAGAAACGCATATCAATGAGGGGGGCAGGATAACAGCCATGGCGAACGATCTATTCGAAGCTCAATTGAGCGCCGAACGTCGCCGCCGGGCGCAGGACGAGGGTGAGGCTCAGATCAGAGCCCACATGCGAGACGTGGATTATACGATCCGCGAATATCCCATCGAAGTGCTTGTCCCTAAGTACCTCGAAGGTGCGGAGGACGGCACGAACGAGATATTCGTGCCGGACTATCAACGAAGCTTCGTTTGGTCGGAGAAACAACAATCCCGGTTCATCGAGTCGGTCATGATCGGCCTTCCGGTCCCGTACCTGTTCGTTGCCGACGTGAGAGCGGAAGAGGAGGAGCTTTCCGGACGCCTTGAGATCGTCGATGGCACCCAACGTATTCGAACCCTCACGGCCTACTTCACGAACAATCTCAGACTTGAGCAACTGACGAAGCTAGATGCGTTGAACGGAACGACAATCGACGATCTCCTCCCGTCAAGGCGACGCCGGTTTCTTCGCACCACCATTCGCCTGATCGAGCTGACCGAAAAGGCGGACGAGGAGATGCGGCGAGATATGTTCGACCGCATCAACTCGGGTGGGGAGCCCCTAAATCCGATGGAAGTTCGACGGGGGGTGCTGAAGGGGACGTTCCTAACCTTCATTTCGCACCTGGCCGACGATCCCACCTTGCGTGATCTCGCGCCACTGTCCGCCTCTTCCATTAAGAGAAGAGACTACGACGAGCTTGTCGTCCGCTTTTTTGCTTATACGGAAGCTTACGACGACTTCCGCCGTAGCGTAATTGAGTTCGTAGACGATTATATAGCGTCCAAGGCAGACTTCGATGCTTCGCGCGACGGACCACCCATGAAGCGCGAGTGGAGCAACATGCTCCGTTTCGTCGCGGACAACTTCCTTCATGGCTTCAGGAAGTCGAAGACCAACACTCGAATTCCCCGGGTCAGGTTCGAGGCAATTGCGGTCGGTACAGCTCTAGCGCTTCGGGAGCGTCCCGGCCTACAGGGCGATCCCATCGAAATAGAGAAATGGGCATACGGAGAGGAGTTCACGCGCCTGGTAACGTCCGATGGTGCCAATTCCCGTCCACGCATTACCGCCCGCATCGAGTTCGTCCGCGATCATCTGCTTAACCGGTGAGAACCTTTCTCGAAGAGTTCGAAAAACGAAGGTCGGAGGTACGCCGATATTTGGCCGTTATGATCGTTGCCGAACGTGAGCTATCGAAGAAGCTGCCGCGCAAGCATGACGAGGAACTGAAGATATTTCGCGCCGGCGCAC
>Ga0160428_1000978_pt1 | contig 25044 bp, 38 predicted proteins | sample SolpanmetagenomM_FD_108198 | JGI IMG/M metagenome (GOLD analysis project Ga0160428, IMG submission 108198) | Solar panel surface microbial communities from Lawrence Berkeley National Laboratory, California, USA - M | ecosystem: Engineered > Built environment > Solar panel > Unclassified ... | reverse complement strand
GACACAAGCTAGTCAATTACACTTACCTATCTACTCATGCCCTCTTCATGGCCGGAATAAGCTTTTTGTACGCAATATTCCACTCACCAGCAGTGCGGAGTCACCTAGTAAGTTCGTTCTGGGGCCAGCTTATCAGCAGTACCTAATGCAAGTCTCATAGAGCTTAGATGACGTTGATTTCACCGTTCTTGCTGCTACTTCAGTACTCTCGGACATGATCGAAAATTGTCCACCTGCAGAAGCATGCAAAGAGGCATTTGATCGCATGAGTAAAGCCACTATACAGATGTGCATGTCGACCACAGGCTTTGGTCCAGGTGCCGTTCAGGCTACCCAGCGTCGACCGACGACCGCAGGTTCTACGACGGGTAACACAAATAGGGCAACTAGTTCACAGAGCCTAGCGTCCACTACAGCTGGTTTTAGACAAGCTTATGATCCGGCTTTATTCGGGGTGCCACAGCAGGGCAACGCACCACGATTTGACATGAACTTGAGCGATCTATTCTCTGAAGCCGAGACAAAGATGCAGGCCATTAACAGACCGAGCTATGGCTTGGAGTATCCAGGCTCCCAGCAGCAAAATCAGCAACAACATGTTCAGCGTCAGACAAGACAGAACGTACCCTACCTGCCACCTCATCTTGCGTCATCGCTGCCTACAAATGCTAACAGTCTTTATGAGAGCCTTTCAACCGTGCCCACATTTGGGTCCCAGGCCCAAACGCAAGCACATCAGCAGGAAGTTTTCCGACCGCCCATATCGACCACTTCAACAGCAGAGTTTGACACGGTCTCCAAGACCAATGGTAATGACCTCAATGACCTTCAGGGTGTCGGCGACAACGATCTTCTCGACACCATGGCTTTCTTCAACGATCCAGCTGTAAATGGAATGTTTGGTGGGGTTGGTGGAGGTGGTGCAAGCCTTTTCGATGGCAGTCGGATAACTGATTGGAGTATCGATGGGCAGGAATGGAGTAACCTTAATGGTAATGCTGATGAACAAGGAGCAATGGAACAGACGGGGCACGGTAGCGGATCAGGAATTGACATGTTCGGCGGGTTGTTCTTCGGATGATCAACGACAACACAGAGGTATTTCAGGCGTTTACGAAATGGGCAAAGGATGTTGCTGCTTTCTTTTTGGATACCCCTCAACGAATGAATGAACATGATGACAATTTCATAGAACTATACTATACTACGCTTCCAGCATGAATCTTGCAATAAGCGACTATGTCCGCTCGGCCGCCTCATATCGTGGTCACCTCAAGCAATAGTCCCCTCTTCAACCCCACTTTCGAAGGCCTGGCGGCTCGCGACTTTGCCCTATTCATGCACGACAAGAAATACGTCTTTGTCTACGTACTCACGTTTCGGTGTTCTGGAGAATGACCGAAGAATGCCCGGATTACCAGAATGCTGCATATGGAGGATCAGCAGGGCGGGGAAGCTATGCTGCGGAGCTGGATGCGCCGAGACTTCACTACATCCAAGACCTTTGCTGCCAATCAATACTGTGCTGTAGGAATGATCATGTGCTCGTGCTTCTCAATCACCTCTGGTACTACCATCCATCCATGGAGCTGAGCCTATAGAGTAGGTAAAGTGAAGAAGAGCTGGAAGCACAGAGGTACTTCGTAATACAAGGACACATCTGTTCACGGACTACCGTGACACATGCTACTAGCACAATTGCTTAGGGCAACGATGCTTTTTGTGTCGTTCGCATATCGCCCAAATATCTAAACAGGACATACCTAGATTCGGACTACTAAGTGTATAGATTATGATCCTCTTTACCCATTCTACTAGTGGCTGTCCAATGCTCATTGTTGTGTCAATAAACTCGGTATGCATTGGAACTGATGACAAGAAACACAACAGGGTGGGCCGTGTCTCTATGTATAGGCCGAGAACACCTGCAGAAGACCCTTCGTCTTCTTGTACTCTGAACAGTTCTGCCAATCCACTCACAATGCGGCCTGGTTTCCGGGGCTTACGTACCACTACATGAGCACCACTGCATGAGCTACCAAATGCTACAAGGGAACACCAGTGCGGGGTTTCAGTTGGCAGAGGAGGGGTTGCATGAGACTGAGAGATTGTACTCAGCAAGTTGGAGCTCAACGAGCTCTATATAAATCGTCTGGTCCGTCGTTCTCGGCTCGATTCTTCCATATTTGAATCATCACTCGGATTTCCACATCACTTCTATATTCTGTACCAAGAAATACATCCTTTGCAAAGATGACAATCCCAGATGAGGTTGATATTATCGTGCTCGGAGGTGGGTCCTGTGGATGTGTTGTTGCTGGTAGATTGGCCAACCTTGACCACAATCTACAAGTCATGCTTGTTGAGGCCGGCGAGTCCAACTTGAACAATCCTTGGTAAATATTTCCTCGAAGGCACATCATGCCTTGACTTCAAGTGCTAAGTGCATACAGGGTATATCGTCCTGGTATCTATCCTAGGAACATGAAGCTCGACTCGAAGACAGCTACATTCTACGAGAGTCGACCTTCAGAGTGGCTTGGTGGTCGTAAGGCCATCGTACCTTGTGCTCATGCATGTTGCTCATCTTGTCGAACCATCTTCCTATACTGACTTCGCTGAACTAGATTCTGGGTGGTGGATCATCGATCAACTTCATGGTAAGTTAGATGAATTCAATCTATTGCTCCATACCTGACAATACTTTAGATGTACACCAGGGCCTCTGCCTCCGACTACGACGACTTTAAGGCCGAAGGCTGGTCGACTAAGGAGCTCATTCCACTTATGAAGAAACATGAGACATACCAGCGAGCGAGCAACAATCGTGACATCCACGGCTTCGAAGGTCCCATCAAAGTCAGCTTTGGTAATCACACTTATCCGATTGCTCAGGACTTTTTGCGAGCCACAGAGTCCCAGGTATGTGCCTTCATCCTCGAATGGAACTTGTGTTGATAGTATTGCAGGACATTCCCACTACAGATGATCTTCAAGACTTGACCACTGGTCATGGTGCCGAGCATTGTCAGTGACTATTAGCAACATTAAGATGGGCGACATGGCTGATTCTCCAGGGCTTAAATGGATTAACAGAGATACTGGACGCCGTTCCGACTCGGCTCATGCCTATATTCACAGCACCCGAAGCCAGCACCAGAACCTCCATTTGATGTGCAACACCAAAGTCGACAAGGTGATCATCGAGGATGGTCGTGCAACTGTACGTGATGCGACGTTTAGTGTTCGTACCATTAACGCTAATCCAGTTTAGGGTGTTCGACTCGTTCCAACGAAGCCACTCACACCAGGCCAAGACCATGGCATTGTTGTCAAGGCACGCAAGCAGATTATCATCAGCTGTGGCACTCTCAGCTCTCCTCTTGTGTTGCAGCGTAGTGGCGTTGGTGAGTTCTATGCGTCGATTAATCTCTTACACAACTGATGGGTTTTCAGGTGATCCGGAAAAGCTGAAGGCAAGCTCGTCAATTCAACATATACGGAACAAACACTAAACATCAAGCAGGCTGTCGGAGTGAAGCCCATTGTTGACCTTCCTGGTGGTAAGTACTGGAAAAGTTTCATACTTTCTTTTGGTGACTCTGCTAACAAATTGACGATAGTCGGACTGAACTTTCAAGGTATGATCCCAGCCGAACCATTGTTATGGTCGTCACTGACAAAACAGACCATTACTTGACCTTTTCTACGTTCCGAGCCAAGCCTGGCACGGAGACTTTCGATGACTTCGTTCGTGGCGACCCTGAGGTGCAGAAGAAAGTCTTCGAGCAATGGAACGTCAACGGCACTGGTCCTCTTGCGTACGTCTTGTTCGAAAATGGTCGTCTAGCTACATGGTTAACACATCACATAGCACCAACGGCATCGATGCAGGAGTCAAAATTCGCCCAAGCGAAGATGAACTCAAGCAGGTCCGTTTCTCTCTCGCTCGCTTCACGGAGATGTTAACAGTGTGACCAGATGGACAGCTGGCCATGTCCCGAGTTCCGCAGTGGATGGGACAGCTATTTCAAGAAGAAGCCAGACAAGCCAGTCATGCACTACTCTGTAATCTCGGGTTGGTTTGGAGACCAGTATGTATTCCAGTCAACTATTACGATTGAACATGGCGACGTGCTAAATAGTGCTGCAGTATGCACATGCCCCCAGGCAACTTCTTCACCATGTTCCATTTCTTGGAATATCCATTCAGTCGAGGCGAAACTCATATCAAGTCTGCCAGTCCAGTATGTATTAATTATTACGATTGGTTTTGGCGACGTGTTAAATAGTGCTGCAGTACGATGCACCAGATTTCGATGCTGGCTTCATGAACGACAAGCGCGACATGGCACCCATGGTGTAAGTAACTCAGCTAATAGGCAGCTGAGTTTGTGCTAATGCCGTGCTATAGCTGGGGCTACATCAAGTCTCGTGAGACTGCCCGTAGAATGGACGCCTATGCTGGTGAAGTCACCTCCATGCACCCATTCTACGCGTACGACTCTCCTGCTCGTGCTTTGGATATGGACATTGCCACCAACAATGCCTACGCTGGACCAAACCATATTACCAACAACATTCAGCACGGTCAGTTCCGCATCCACAAGTCAAAAAGGGTCATAGGCAGTGAACGCAACGTACTTACACCTTTCTTCCATAGGTTCTTGGACCCAATCGCTCAAGCCCGGCAACTCAGCCAACGTCTCCTGGCTCAACTCCAACCAGACATCTGTCCGTGAAGACTTGCCGTACAGTGAGACAGATATCAACCACGTCATTGAATGGGTCAAGCGTCACGTTGAGACGACATGGCATTCGCTCGGTACATGCTCCATGGCGCCACGCGAAGGAAACGATATTGTCAGACACGGCGTCTTGGACGAAAGACTCAATGTCCATGGTGTAAAGGGCCTGAAGGTTGCAGACTTGAGTATTTGTCCTGACAACGTCGGATGGTATGTATTCGGCGAGTCCGCCTACCTGGCACACGCTGACATCACAATAGCAACACTTACTCTACCGCCCTGCTTATTGGTGAGAAGTGCGCTATGCTCGTCGCAGAGGACCTTGGATATTCCGGTGAAGCACTTGAGATGAGAGTGCCCAACTACCAGGCTCCTCGCGAGATCCAGGGATTGGCCAGGTAAGCACAAGATTGCCAATTAGTCCTTGATTCCCGTGCTGATTGTCGACGCTAGATTGTGATCCTTGTATGTTGTGGTGAAGGAGAAGAGATGATGTGTTTATGATATCACGTCTTTAGGACGGAACACCATGATAACTTTTGGATTGTGTGGTTGAACAGGGAGTGATGGGCTGACCTTGCTGTTAATGTTGCTGAGTCGTAACCTTATTGACGTTAGCTACATATCTAAAGCTTGATTTCATTCTCTCTTCTTATGTGCTCCGTCATCAAGGCCTTTCGCAAAATGTGTTGGGAGTTGACATAAATGGAAAGCGTCTTCTTTCTTCCCCGGTGCTAAGCATTGCGACCTAGCTTTTCCGTACAGAACCATGAGCGTTCCTGGTCGCGTCTTCGAGAGCTTTCTGTTTTTCGAGTTTCGCTTGCCAAAGATCCTGCAAGGGAGATGATGTGTTCCAGTCACACCTTTTTCATTTCTGATACAATAGGTCACTCAGGTGATCAGAAAGTTTTCCTATTCGAGAAGATCGATTATATGGGATCTGAGGCTTGGTCTTCAGTTAGATCACCTCCACATCATTCACCAACCACCCACCACAGTTTCCATAGCATTCCGAATCAGACAATACTTCTCGGCTGCACTCGCACATACAGTCCCTTCTGAATAACAAACCACCAACACGTCTCTTTCAGCTTCTTATCAGGCTCCTCCAACTCCATATCAAAGTGCATAAACAACGTAGGTATTAACTTGGACATTTCCATCCAACTAATATTCCTGCCAATACACGATCTCGAGCCAGCTCCAAAAGCAAAGAAGAAGCGGCGCATATCGCTAGCGTCGTCTCCGAGCCACCTTTCAGGTCGAAACGCGTCTACGTCTTCGCCGAAGATGCTCTGATTGCGATGGATTACCCATGGATTGGCTCCGATAATTGTGCCGGCAGGAATGTGGACGTTGCCAATTTCGATGCCTCCTTCTGGCACGACACGAGGAAGAGTTAGGCCTACTGCAGGGTGAAGACGCAGGCCTTCGTATAAGCAGGCTTGTAGATATGGCATTTCGTTCGCTTCTGATAAGAGAACTGGATCGCTTAGCTTGCCACGGGAGCGAGTATCGTGGATCTCGTCGAGTAGTCGCTGCTTGGCTAATGGGTTCTTCAGTAGATAGTGCATTGTTGCACGAATAGAGATGGCGGTGGTACTAGCAAGGACAATCAGTCAGAATCGGGGTTCTTCTTCAAAGGCTTTTTCTTACTCGCTGCCTGCTCCAATATTGCTGGTAGCCATTGATACTAAAGCAGCGTAGTCGAACTGGTCAGGTTTTTCAATGTGCACAGACAATAGTTTGCTGAGTAAGTCTTTGCGATCGGACCCGCGATCTTTCCTGCTCTCAACTTCTTTCAAGGCCATGTCTCGAATCGAACCATGACGATTGTTGGCTTGCACTCGGTTACCGATCCAAGGAGTCAGGTAATCGTTTAGCCAGAAGACCCAGGGTACTTGACCTATCCATGATGCTGAATGAAGCATTCGCTCAAGCCTGTGAAAGGTGCCATCGTCTGTACCCATCTGCAGGAAATTGAAACTACGAGAAAAGGTAATCTCTCCAATGATGTCTACTAAGAATCAGAGAAGTAATTGTATGGATGATTGCCTGTGAGGCACTCAATCGATAGAGCACTTACCAAACGCGTATAATTGTACCCATTTACCAAGGTCAACTCGCCCCTTGGCTTCGGCCATTTTGTCAAGAAAGACTTTGATGGTATCATCGACGTACGGCTCCAGATCAGTCAGAGATGTCATGGTGTATGCACGACTGACAAGAGAACGATTCTTTCCATGCAACTTCTCGTCTCTCTCTGCAAAGAGATCGAATTTGCGGTGGCCTTGCCTAGTAAGAAGTCAGACAAGTAATTTTATGGATGACTGCCTGTGAAGGCACTCAATCAATGGAAACACTTACCAAACACTATACCAGTCCGACTTGACAAATTTATTACCCGCACCGTAGACTGTTTTGATCGCTTCCGGGTCAGAAATGCTGACCTCGTTGTGCGCAGTTCGAACCAGATTCCCATACTTTGCGTGCATAGCAATCATTGTTCTGTGCATGTCACCGTCATGGCTATGCTTGACCATCCACAAGCGCGAAAAGCTCGCGAAGAAAGGACCGGGCACATTTGCAAGTGGATGGAGAGTGCGGCAGTAGACTGCGAAGAGAAAGAAGCCTACAAAACAGATGACCAGCAAGCTGGCGAGGAGGAAGACAGGACCTCGGTTGAGGTAGTCGGCGAAGGAAATCATGCTTTCGATGAAGGTGATCAATGACGACCAAGAACGAATGCGCGGAGGATGGGAAAGAGGATGAATTGTGTGGGACCTTCTCACGAAATATAGATGACCCCGGGTTGTAGAAGGCCTTGATGTGGGAGATGTCGCCGGAGGTGGAGGTAGAGGGCGCTTTCCCCGCACATGTCCTGGCGCTAAGTATCTTGGTTTGTTATTACATCGCCTAGACTCTCGCTAGATATGTAGGGGCCTACAGGTTACACGTGTGCCTTGATAGGAGAGAGGCCTAATGAAGATGCCTGCTACTATATCCAAGACGGTCACTCACCCTATACGACCGTTGCATTGTTCCCCAAAGGAGATCATAGCCTACTATTAATTACATCCTGCCTAGACCTAGTCCTCCAAAACTCTCGCCAGACAGATACGGGCCCACAGATGACACGTTGGCCGTGATGTGGGAGACGTCTGCCGAAGATGCTTGCCGTGCCACTACATTTGACAAGGTCACTCACTCCAGACTCCAGACGACTGTTTTCTCTCGGCGCCAATATCTTGGCTGGCTATTGAAACATCTGGAGTCCCCGCGTCTAATATTTTCGCATTCCCCCAACTTTTTATTGCAGCAGGAGACCACAGCTGCTTACCACTAGCCCGCACGTCTTTCAGGCACAATGGCCAATATCGACATGGACACAATTGGCAAGACCGCCTTACACAGCGAGAGGTCAATCTCAAGCCACGATGGCAGCCAGGATCTGGAGAAGCCCGTCGGCGGCCGACCCTCGGTGTCTCAAATTGACCATGCTGCCGAGCGTAGACTGGTCCGCAAGCTAGACCTCTACATTATGCCCCTTTTCTTCTACCTATACATGCTCTGCTTCCTCGATCGGTAAGTATGCCTCAGCTCTGCTTATCAGGGACAACACTGACTGTTATGATTTTTGCGTAGCACCAATATTGGTAATGCTAAGGTGGCTGGCTTGGAGAAGGACTTACATCTGACTGGTTACGTGAGTATCTTGTTTTCGTCCATGATAGTATTGTCGCTGATCACTTTCCAGCAATATAACATCGGACTTTCAATTTTCTATATTTGCTATGCACTCGTCGAGATCCCATCCAACATGGTTCTGCGAAAGGTCGGTGCACAGATTTGGATCCCAACAATCATTGTCACTTTTGGAGTCGTCACCACTTTGACGGCTCTCATCCACAACTTCGGCGATCTTATGGCTGTTCGTGTTACCCTGGGCCTAGCTGAAGGAGGTCTCATGCCCGCCTACCTTGTCGTACTCTCTCGTTTCTACACTCGCAGCGAGCTAGTCCTCCGAACGGCCATTTTCGCTTCTTCTGCATGTATTGCGGGTATGTTTGGTGGTGCTCTTGTAAGTCATTGAAGCAGCCAATCGGACGGATACAAAACTGAACTATGGCGTGTGTAGGCATACGGTTTCCTCCAAACCCATCTTGCATTCGCGGTGTCATGGCGAGCTATATTCTTCTTTGAGGGTATTATCTCCATCGGTAGTGGCCTCGTTGCTTATGCTTTGGTGCCAAACGAGCCTGGCACCGCCAAGTTCCTGAAGCCTGAGGAACGGTTGCTAGCTGAGGAACGTGTCCGACGCGAGCATGCGGGCTCAAAAGTGATTATCGAAGCCACAAAAGGCAAGCTTATGCTAAAAGGTTTCACAAACCTCAATGTGAGTCGTATCAGCAGACAGCATTTATGCCCGGACTAATGTTTATCGCTCAGACAATTGGTTGTGCCATTGGATTTGCTCTTTCGAGTCTATCTCTGCAAGGCTTGGCCTTGTTTGTTCCGACTATCAGTATGTCTTCCTAAACAGCGACTAGCGGTGTGGAGGTTAACAATCTTCGCAGTCAAGGCTATCGATCCCACCTTTACCACACTTGAAACCCAAGTCAAAGTCATTCCCGTATACGCCGTGGCCTTTGTTGGTAAGAAGCCTGTCGAATGACAAATGTGCCACATTCAACAACGCTAACATCTTCAACAACAGTCGAAATACTTTTCTCTTGGGCAGCTGCACGCTACGACCGCCGCGCGTACTGCATCATTGCGGTCAATTTCTTCGCCGTCATTGGTTTTGCCATTCTTCTCGCAACACCTCTAAACGCGACCAAGACACGATACGGTGCCGTCTTCCTCGCCGTTGCAGGTATTTACACTCCTGGTCCAATCTGGTTGAGCTTCGGTATCGCCAACGCGGGTCTCGATCAGATGCGCGCCGTGGCTGCTGGTGTCCTAGTCGGCACGGGCACGCTTGGTAGTATTGGTAAGTCAAAGCCTATAATGGAGACAAAAACCTCGAAGCTCGTCCGTCAGCATTGGCTAATTCGATCTCCCCTTCACTATAGTGGCCAGCTGGTCCTACCTGCCCAAAGATGCCCCGAAATACCGCAATGGCAATGCACTCAACATTGCAGCTGTAGTCGCTAGTCAGATTCTGGCAGTCTTGCTCATGTTGCGTGCACGACGAGAGAATCGTCTGCGTGATGCCGGTGGACGTGCTCATGTGGTTGATGGCAAGACGCAGGAGGAGATCGATGAGCTTGGAGTTGATCACCCGGACTTCCGCTACAGATGGTAGTGTGGCAGACTATGGCTATCATCTCCTCAGGTCACCTGACTGTCTGGTAGTTCCCGTACCATAGTGCGGGTATGTATTTCGAAGGCTACAGAAAGGATCACTTTCGCTATGAGACAAATAGCCTGTAATTTGAATGCCAAGAGCACATATTTGTGACGTTGTAGCCCGGATACCGTGTCTGAAACACATCGCGCGCTCTGTTCCAGTCAAGAATCACACGCACAGCTGCTACGCCTTTGGACACGATGTGATCATCTTGGCTACGATATACCTGACTCTTCTCAGTGCGGTTTCTGGGAGGTGTGCTTCGATAGGACGCTCCTAGCACGCCGAGACGATTTGTTTGTGGCGCCAATGGAGGAGTAGGACTTGGTCTCTTTGTCTTGCCTGCTCTCTCGGAGCGAGTGTGTCCTTGGAACACTTTGTCCTTCCTCATGTTCGCGAAAGAAGGGTGCTGGTTCGTGAATTGAAGTCATATTACGTAATCCTTCAATAATACCTCATCGTCACACCTCTCTCACCACTACACTACACACGTTCGATAGAGACTCGTCTTAATCGCTGTAATTCTGTCTCTCCACTGCTAATATGCTCGGCAAGGTCATATGACCCTCTCGCCAGGGCATACAGCCAAGTGTCTCTCCATGAAGTCCAAGACAATCTCCTCTTCCCCCAGGTTGGCAAGTCTTGTGAAGCAATGGCACGTAGGATTATGAGCACGTTAACTCCAAGACTGTAGCGCTCCTAGTCGGACCGCAAGAGGATGCTCAAGAGGATGAGTTTAAACTATATGAATCTCTTCATCCTCCCTTCAACTCGAATGTTTCTTCGCAATCAATATCACCATACTTGGCACTCGCATACCTTGAGGGTGCCTTACTGTCACTTCAATGGAAAAGTCCGAACCTATCACTATCAAGCATTACTCGTCCAACGGCAGTGATCCAGAGCAAAATGGCAAGTTAGGGATAGATATTGTTACTCAACATGTGGAAGCTCGCAAAGCTACTCGTCGAGAGCACGAATTGAGTATTAAGGATACTATACGTCTTTACCGCAAAGCTATTGGCTTTTCTTTGATCTTCTCTACTGCCATCATCATGGAAGGATATGATCTTAGTCTTCTTGGATCTCTCTATGGCTATCCTGCGTAAGACAGCGCCAAAAGTCTACCAAATCATTCCATGAGACTGACACGTTACATACAGATTTTAGGAGAAATTCGGCACTCAGCCAGGACCCGGAGGAGTTGGCAAAGTCATTTTAGCAGACTGGCAAACTAAGATCTCCAATGCCAGTTTAGCTGGTCAGATCATTGGTCTTCTCATCAACGGCTGGATGTCCGAGAGATTTGGATATCGAATGACTATGATATTGACTCAAGTTGTAATGGTAATCAGCATCTTCATCCCGTTCTTCGCACCAAACATCCAAACTATTCTGGCCGGATACATTATTCTCGGTCTACCTTGGGGCGTATTTCAGACGCTTTCCGTAACGTATGCATCAGAGGTGGCTCCTGTCGTGCTGTAAGTTATTAAAGATGTTGACAATCTCCTTTGAAATAGTACTAACATGGCTTCAGACGTCCTTATTTAACGACTTACGTGAACCTTTGCTGGGTTATAGGACAGTTGATTGGCTCTGGGATGCTACGCGGCATGCTTAGCGTTACTGGTTATTGGTCATATCGGATCCCCTTTGCTCTTCAGTGGATGTGGCCTCCATTTCTCATTGCCGGCACTTTTTCCGCACCCGAGTCGCCGTTCTGATTAGTCCGCAAGGGTCGACTAGACGCTGCAAGAAGAGCACTTCTACGCCTGACAAGCTCAAATTCTGGTGTCGACTACGACGCAGATGAGCAAGTCGCTTTGATCAAGTTCACGAACGAAATGGAAATGAAAAATCAGAAAGGTATCAATTATTGGCACTGTTTTCAGGGCGTCGATTCGCGTCGTACCGAGATCGCCTGCATCTCCTACTTGGCGCAGACATTATGCGGCAGTGCACTGATGGGATTCTCCGTACAATTCTATCAACCTGCAGGACTATCGACGGAGAATTCCTTCAACTTCAACATCGGACAGTCAGCTATGGGTGCCGTAGGCACGATACTTTCGTGGTTCATCATGGGCTACTTCGGCCGTCAAACCATTTACCTTGCCGGCATGGCTGGACTATTCCTCCTGCTAATCCTTGTCGGAGCTTTGGATTTCGCCGATCCAGCTAACAAAGGACCTTCTCTGGCTATTGGTTCCTTGCTACTCATTTACACCATGTGGTATGACCTCACAATCGGTCCCATCTGCTATGCTCTCGTCGCAGAGATCCCATCCACCCGCCACAAGTTCAAGACTGTCGTCATGGCTCGATCTCTAGGTAATTGCTTCGGCTTCATGAACAATGCGCTGATGCCCAACTTTCTTGGCGTCAAGTCGTGGAATTGGGGCGCAAAGACTGGCCTCTTTTGGGCTGCCTTTTGCTTGATCTTTCTGATTTGGGCTTGGTTCAGGTTGCCCGAGCCGAAGGGGCGAACGTTCGCTGAGTTGGATGTGCTGTTTGAGCGACGTGTACCCGCAAGAAAGTTTACAGAGACTGCTGTTGATGAGTTTGACGATGGCCACGGTGTTCATTAGAAGAATAGGTACAATGGTGCAGGAAATTTGTGCTTGAATGCGGGCAAGGGAAAAGATGGTAGCTGTATTGGTCTCAAACGGGAGGCCTACGTTTATAGTGGCGCTGTTGGTATCTGATGGATCCATAATACACTGTTTCGTCTGAGATGAGCAATATCATGTTAACCTCAAAGTGATATACTCCTTGCAAAGTTACTTCGGATCATTCCGAAATACGGTTCTTGGCGTCCGGAAGTGCCGAGGATGTAGTTCATCCGCGGCCGAGACTTCTTCCATGTATTTTCTACCATCTCTGCACGAGCTGTGAGAACTGGCCTATCGTCACATAGATGCTCAAGCATTGAAGCCGTTCGCTCGCTGAGACAGTGTTACCTGATAATTGTGTGTGTATAGCTAAGAAAAGGAAAAACCCATACAAAGAAGAAAGCGCGAAAGACGTTGTGAGAACAACTACCAAGTATACAGTAGTTTCTAGGTCGCTCAATCTCCTGTATCTTGTGCTTGGCTTCGACCAACAATAGGTGAAAGGCAAATCTCATTCACTTACAACCCTACAACGATTACCAAATATTACACCGAATAACAGATGGCCTCCTCCACAACCACCACAACACCACTCGCGTATCACATCACCAAAACAAACACCCCACTCCTGCTCGACGGCGGTCTAGCAACACATCTGGAACGTCTCGGAGCATCCTTCACAGACACATCCCCAGCGCAGCGTCTCTGGTCAGCATCTCTACTGTCCACAAACCCAGCACTAATTCGGCAAGCGCACCTCGACTATTATCTCTCTGGGGCAGATGTAGCAATAACAGCAAGCTATCAAGCTTCGACCCGCGGTTTGCGCGAGGGCTTAGGCGTGAGCGAAGACAAAGCGGTCGCGTTAGTGAAATTGAGCGTAGAGTGTGCGCAGAAAGCTAGACGTGATGCCTTGCAAATATTACGGGAGAAAGACACGCGAGAGAGACAATTGTACGTAGTGGGCAGTATAGGCCCCTATGCTGCGTATCTGGCCGACGGAAGCGAGTACACAGGGGCCTATGACCCTGTTCCTTCACATGACGAGATGAAAGCGTTTCATCGGCCCAGGATCCAAGCGCTACGTAAAGCAGGGGCCGATGGCTTTGCGATTGAGACGTTTCCCCGACTAGATGAGATTGTGGCTGTGATGGAGGTTCTTGCGGAGGAAGCTTCGGATGTGCCGTGTTGGATTAGTGTGACGCTGGATTCTACTGGGACGACGAGGATGGCTGATGGGACGGCGTTAGCTCGGTTAAGTGAGACTGTAAGAGGCAATAGACAGGTTTTGGGGATTGGGGTGAATTGCGTCGCTAGAGGTGTAGTGACAAAGGCGCTGAGTGTGTTGAGAGGTTCAATGCGGGATTGGACGGAAGAGGAGAGGAAAGCTTTGGTGGTTTATCCGAATAGTGGTGAAGTCTGGGATGGTGCAAGGAAGGTCTGGATGAAAGGAGAGGGCGTAGAAGGTGGTAAGTCAACTGAGGAGTGGATGGAGGAGTGGGTGGGACGGACGTGGCAGCATGGGAAAGGAGAGAGGATGATAATAGGTGGATGTTGTCGTGTTGAGCCTGAGGAGATTGGTAGGATGAGAATGTGGTTGGATGGAGAATATGCGAGGAAGTGACGACTTCGCGAAGCAGGATAAACTAGTAACCTAAAGTAAGAAGGACTGCGCATTAGTATTTTTGAAGTGACCCTGTCAATCCTGGTAGTCGTTCAACGACAAGCTTGCTCTGAAGCAGCTCCCAAAATTACCCTTCATCTCTTTCTTTCATCGTCAAGAAATCACAGTCTAGCCAAGTGCGCCCGAAAACATAAAGCCATTTGTCAAAAACGCATTTCAAGAAATCCACAACCCTTTCACACCTTCCCAAAACAAATCATCCGCCACCTCTCCAAACTTCCACTCCTTTCCACCCCACTGTCTCTTCTCCTCACTCCCATACTCGTCTTGACCGTCTTCATGCGCGACACCACTATCCCGCCTCTGCTGCTGTGATTCCTGCTGTGCTCTATCCATCGCCTCTAGACTCAAATCCTCGTTCACGTCCCAGCACGCCATGTAACCAATGTCAGGCTGCACATAACATCTCCGGCAACCGACAGCGATCAGCTCCAGATCATCCAAGCCTGTTCTCGTTTTCTTTACAGCACTGGAGGTATACGACTGGCGCACAAATGTCGAAACTGTGTTTACGGAGACGGAGAGAAAAGCGAAAGTGTAGGCGTATATTGCGAAGAGTATCTGCAAAAACACGCCAACAACATTTTGAATCGCTCGGCCAACACCTAGCGTAGGATCGCGACCGTCGAGGACGTTGTAGTCATGGTTCTTTCGGCTCGCTCGCCCTCGTTGTATGCCGGGCAGATGAAAATCGATGACACCCGTTGATGCTGCGGTAGAAGAGCTTCGTCGTCGCTCTACCTGTCGTTGTCGCTGCCCTTCTGCCCTCTGAGACACACTCTCGGTCTTGGGCGCAGCGTCGTACAAGATGGCCTTTGCATCCAATGGTCTCTCTGTACTCAGTCTATGCGCCCAAGCTAGTTGGGCAGCCAGAGCAGCACCTCCATCGCCAAAGACATGGAGGAGGACTTGGCCGTGGCCTTTGCTGTCGTTGTTTTCTCTCCTGGCGGTGACAATGGCGTCGACGGCCGAAGCGAACTGGATTTCGTGGGCTGTTGTGGTGTGTCGCTTATTTTGGGCGGAAGATGATAGTAGTACCAGTATGCTCGAGGTTGGATATGTGAGTGTATAGCCAGAGATGTAGCGTTCGAGGTGGTAAGACGCTGATATCGGATCGCTGGACGAAGTACAAAGAATGATGAGAGATGGCGGAGCACCTTTGTTGATACCAGGACTGCAGGAACGAAGGCGTAAGGTAGATGGTAGATTAGACTGATTGGGCGTGTAGAGATGCGTTGTTGCTGTAAGCGCGATAAAGCTAGAATGGATTGGGGATGAAGGAGAGGCCATGATAGAGGTATGTGGTGATAATGATTGATGTTGATTAAACCTGCTGTGAAGACTTCGACAACTTGTGAGAATATCTCTCAAAGAACAAAGCGGTGGGCTATTGGTGTTATTGGCAGACCAGCTGAGCCAGGATCAAAAGAAGTATATCACAAACAATAACAGAACAGTCACTTTCTTTTGATCAACGTAAACGAATGAAGGTTGCGATGATATAAACACAAGATGGAGGGGCACACAGCAGTAGATATCACAAACCGGCATCCTCCAAGCCTCGTCAGGCAACCTTCCTCCAAGACTCTACAATCCTTTGATACACCGGCCCTCTTCCTGCATACGAGCTGCGCTGCCTCATGCAGACAACCTTCTCGTGCTCGGCTAGTTTCGTGGCTTGCACAAGCCATGGCACACGGGGCCGATTGATCCAATCACAACAGAGTTTCGATACTCCGGCCAGCTCGCTCGAGCCAAGCATTAATCTAACCCTTAAGACGACAGATTGATGAGAACGATGAAGACTAAGCGTTCGTGCCCGTCCGAGGGAGGCCGGACGTTGAAAGCGAGCACGAACACGAGCGTGGGGCAGATCGTGGCCGGGCGAGGTCATGAATATCGCCGAAGAAGGATTCTGCATAACAAAGCAATCACGCTGCCTGCTCTTTCTAGTCCAGCTGTAATCTCTTTTGCACTGCTTGTGGTGAAACATATAAGCCGGATCTCGCATGCTCTAGAGCTGATTTAGGGAAATGCCCAAGGAAAGTGGCGTGGGCTGGCAGCCGAGCGGAGCCGAAAGCTGAGAAGTTAAATGATATATTTGAGTACACACGTCTTTGCTTGCTGGCTCTGATCAGGAACGAAGGCGCTTGACCAGAAGAAGTTCGCTACAAAGAGCAGGTGTGAGCAACAGACCGAAGATGAAGATGTAGGAAAGAAAACAGGTCGTTGGCTGTGGCGGTGTTCTCGTAATTGATATGGCTGATTACATAATCCAACAGGGTCACCATTCCACCACGTGTGAGAAGAGTCGACGACGACATAACAAGGCTGTGATATTGCATCTATAGCAGAGGCTGTTATCGTTGAGGAAGACATGTAAGAAGATCAGATGTGTGTCAGGTGTATTTCTTGTCAACTTCGCTATCATGAATGAGCGGCCTTTCCGAGTGATAATTGTCGGTGCTGGGTTCGCTGGCCTCACCTTAGCCAATGTGAGCATGCCTTTAGCCTCAGGAATAAAACCTTGACCCATCCCGCGTTTAGGCACTCGAACAAGCTGGTATAGACTATCTACTCCTCGAAGCAAAGGTTGGCGAGACCGATGTGCATGGTGCCGGCCTACTCGTCGCGCCAGATGGTTCACGCATCCTAGACCAACTCGGGTGTTACAAAGGGCTTGCAAATAAACCCACTGCACATCTTGACTACATTGATCACCGTCATGCAGATGGGACTTTGATGCTGGAACGTGATGACATTACTATGGGTTACAAATACCGGTGAAGCTTCGTCCTGCCTGTTGTGCGTGAATATCCTTCTAATGTTGTAAATAGTTTTGGCTATCCTGCTTTGATGATTGAACGTCGGTTACTACCAGAGGCTCTGCTGGCCAATCTCAAACGACCGGAGAAAGTTCTCAATCACAAGAAAGTCTCTGCGGTCGAGCATTTTGATTCCAAAGTCGTTGTCCACTGCGGAGATGGTACCAAGTACGAATGCGACATTCTGGTTGGAGCGGACGGGATCAGAAGCAGAGTGCGTGCCGAAATGTCTCGTCTTGCTGGGGTGAAGAACGAGGCCGAAGACGAAATCAAAGCAGAATACATGTGGTAAGGAACCTCCGTGCTATCTTAACGATTTCGTGAAGCTAAGGAATATACAGTCTATATGGAGTGTCCACTGCTCCTTACGCACTTGACAAAGCTGCTCCTACTGTGTTCGATTGGATGTATCGGGACGGATCATGCTTCCTAACCCATCTATCACCAGATGGGAACTATTATTTCCAACTGATGAAAAAGCTGGACAAGACATATTCCTATCCAGACATTCCGCGCTACAGCGACGAAGATACACAAGAGTACGTGAGGAGTATGGCTGATCTTCGCTCCAGAGACATCAATGGAGTCAGCTTAGGCGATCTCTGGAAGAAGATCGTCCGTTACAAGTTAGTAGCAATGGAGGAAGGGTATCTGAAACGGTGGACATGGGGTAGGATAGCGCTTATGGGAGATGCAGTACACAAGGTAAATATCGTCTCTGAACTTAGGCTTGCCATCTTGACTAATCTTTGCACTACACAAAGATTGCACCAAACGCAGGTGCCGGCGCCAATGCAGCTGTCGAAAGCGCTGCAACACTGGCTAATGCCATCAATCACTTGCTTGTCACCTGCGACACCGCTCGTCCTTCTCCAGAAGCCATCCAAGCTGCTCTTTCCAGCTACTACAATACACGGTCTCCACGAGCAGAGCATATGACCAAAATGGGCAAATTTATAGTCCGTCTGCATGTAAGTTACTAGTCACTGCTCAATACGAAACGTAGGTAGGTGCTAAATATAAGGTCAGACTCTAGCATCACCGGCAACCAAATCCGTGCTCAAGATAGTGCGGTTCCAGAACTGGCTCAACCCGACCAATGACGGATTAGTGGCCCAAATTGGCGAACGGCTCATTGCAGCCGACATGATAGATTACCTGCCAGTCCCCGAGCAAAGTCTGCAGGGTACGTGGCCTTACAATCCACATATGAAACCAGAGAGCAAATTATACCGCCTGCTTCTGGTTCTGCCTCTACTGAGTCTCAGTGTACTCGCATCGCAAGTGCTATGGGCGAAGGGGATACCAGATGTCGAGATCAACCGCATGGCTGCTAACAGACTGGTGACTTGGGAAGGTGGCAGTCAAGCTATTCCCAAAGCCGTCTTTCACATCAAGTGGCTGGACGATGTGATAAGTTTGGTCGCTGTCGCCTTTGCGCCGTCGATCATGGGATTCGGGCCTCATGGAGCATGGTGGCAAATGCTCAGTTTTCTAACAGATTACGGGACGATCTACGCCATTTTTCTTGTGGAAGCGGCAAGGCGCTCGAATGTCTTTTTGCCTGCTAGCTTGTAAGTGATGTCCCTCACCTCTCCTCTCCTTATTCCTCGATGACAAACAAACACGTGCACTAACATCAAGATAGCGTAATGCCCTTCCTCCTCCTCGCCCAATTCATCTCAACCGCAATAACAATCCCCCTCTGCCTCTCCCTCAACTGGATCCTGACACCAACCACCGTCTTCGCCGGCCTCGACTTCCGCTTGACTGATCTGCGGTGGACGCGCACAATCTTGCCCTCACTGGTGCTAGGCCACTACATCCCCATGTACGTAGCTCACTTTGCGCCTGACTTCGTAACTCGCCACGTCGCGATAGTGTTGTGGCAGTTTGCGCCGCTTTGGATCAGCATAATCCATTGGTGTTTTTCGCGATGGGTGAGGAGTACGATTGTGAGTGATAGATTGAGGGCGCCGCTGAGAGATCTGGGGTTCATACGGCTTACGGTTCTGGTTCCAGCCGTGGTGAGTATGGTGACATGGCTTGTTACGCTGGTTCAGGCGCCTCTTGACGTTTCTGTCATCTTCATCCCTCAAGAACTTCTGTCTGTGTTATCTTCGTACTTCGGCTCACATACACGCCTGACAACGACAACGGATTTCCCGCACCTGATAGGTCGTTTCCTACAATACGACTATATCTTCCTCTTCAGCTCCGTATACGTCTGGCTCTGCTACTCCTTCTGGGATTTAAGGGCTGCGGGCATGCTCAAGGAAGGCTGGCCACGTTTTTTTGCGTTTTCCATGCTAGCACTGATGGTGGGCGGACCTAGCGTGGCGTGTGCTGGGTTGTTTTTGTGGCGCGAGCATATTCTGGTTACGAGAAGGCATTGGGGCGCCATCACAAAGCAGAATTTGCCACTAGTGAAGGTGAAGTTTTGCGAGAAGGAGATGGAGTTGGAGAAGCGTGGAGGGGGTCGATTTGTAGGTGGGTGACATGAAATGAATGCGAGGTATATGTTGGTAAGATGAGAGATGAGCTATGTGTCATGACGAGACGAGGTAGAGTTGCGAAGGATGGTGGGAATAAAGACTTTTATACATTCGTTTCGTGATTGAGGCAGGACACGGGACACGGAATTAAGTTCGGATGACAAGCTGACGAGATCAAGTATGCGTGGAGAAGCCTGCGAGAGATGATATTGCCGCACAAGTAGCAGCATACCACAGCTTCTGCAAAAGGGGAACAGTAGAGGATAACAGAAGCAATGCCATTCGTTATCATTAGCTAAGCTGGTAGCAACAAAACAAACACTACAGCAATGAGTGAGCCCGTAACAGTGATACCTACGTAAAGCAGTAAGGCCATTATCGACATTTTGCATTTCAAGCAAAAGAGGAGCCAATTCTTCCATTTCCCATCCTAGCCATTCCCCTAAGTGCCATATCCACCCAGCCAAGCAGCAATGGATCTTATAATTTTGTATCTTTTGTCGTTTGAATCGTAAATCTGCCACAAGTATCATATTTTCCTCGCTCCATTCCGTTCCCGTTTCCAACGCCTGCAGATATTTCTTTGGCAGGTGAGTTTGGCGTATCCTACACGTTTCCTCCTGAGCATCAAACATCGAGCATTTCATAATCCATCGACTCATCTGGAGTCAAAGCCAAGTTCGAAGGACCCCAAGCACCCTCAAAGATAGTCGCAGTCGACCGTCGTCTATGTCGGACCCACTGTAAGCCGGCCGTGAGCAAGACCTGATCAATTGTGGGTCGGTGAGCAGGATTTGGCGCCATCAACCAATGGACAAGTCTGTCTAGACTATCCTCATCTTCAGCATGAAGCATAAACGCAGGTGGTTGAGCAGCTTCATCGGCATTTTCGACCGACATGGAGGGCAGACCGAGAGTGATTGGGTTGTAAAGCGATTCGTGAGAGATATGGGTGTCGTCGGCTGGTGGTGAGATATTCAGGTCTTGTTGTGAGTTGTTGGCTGACCCAGAACCAGAAGGGGCTGTAAGACGAGGAAGTTCATTCCAATTTCCAGATCGTAGTTTTTGCCACGACGCTCCGTTGTCAGGTGGTACCACGTTGGTGGCAATCTCAAACATGATCATCCCGAGAGCGAAAATGTCCGCAGGCTTGTCAAAGTGTCCTTGTAGGAGGTCGGGACCAATGTAGCGGCGATCACCTTCACCTTCGATATCATCTGTGATTGGCAGTTTGGCAGCCATACCAAAGTCACCGATCTTCAGCACTCCACTAAAACCGATGAAGACGTTTGCAGGCTTTAGGTCAAGATGAATATAGTTGGCGTCGTGAATGTGCTTGAGGCCCTGTTGATGTCGTTAGCAATTGTTCGGCAAGATACTTAGTTCTGACTTACATCACAAAGCTCGATGAGAATCTTCCATATCCTGAAATCATCGAGCCGACCATCTCGACCTGTCTTGAACAAAAAGTCCTCGAGACTGCCTTCTTCACAAAACTCTAGCTGGATGTAGAGGTGACGATTTGCGTCCCAGTGATTGATCAGTGGTACAATGTGCTCAGCACTTCCAATCTCTTGCATGGCCTTGACTTCGCGCAGCTTTTTCTGCATGATCTTGACGCTCATGATTGGCGATTTCGATTTCTTGACAATATAGACTCTTTGTGGTTGCCTAACAGAATTACTGAAGTAGGTGTGTGCATTTGTGGCAGGTGTAGCATTCTCGTAGACTTTGTAGACGTCAGAGAATTCTCCCTTGCCATACCACTCCACTTTTCTGAACTTTGTGGCGAGGTCAGCGTCAACATCATGACCCGAGGCAGCATGATTGCTAGGTGTATGAGCTACAGCATGAGTCTCTGCATCGCGATGTGTAGGAGTTTCTGGTGTTTGGTGGTATTGATGATGTGGTCCAGGTGCTAAGAATGGAGTATTGGGACGTGGTGAGATGGACAGACTGCTGGGATCAGGAAAGTTGAATGTGCCTTCTGCTGGTGTCTTTGGCGTTGTGCCGCTACCAGAAAGTGGAAATACTGTGGGGAGGGAAGAGGTTTTAGCGGAGTACGGAGGAGATGATGGATTGAGGCATGAGGATCCCAACGCCTTCTTGATCGAAGGAGACGGTGGAACAGCACGTCGAGACTGCTGCTGTAGTCTGCTCCGAGCGAAGAGAAACATTGGTATACTTGGCCCAAAAGAAGAAATTGGGGACGATCCAGCGCTTTCGGTAGTCGATCGAATAGTACTGGACTCGTCCTGAATGAGAGATGACTTACGTGTTGTTTGCAACGAGGTCTGTTCGGCTTCGGAAGGAGGTAGAAACGTGTTAGTGTTCACTGCTGGTCGTCGCCCTAGTAGCTTGCTTCTCAAACTGTTAGGCTTGGGGTGAGGTGCGTGTTTAGTCGGCGTTGGTGGAAGCTCATCAGCACTTGAGTGACTGTCCATGTGGGCCAGATGAAGTGGGCTGTGAGAAGGCTCCTCTCCGTCGATACTGTTTATGCTAGCATAACTCGCACGTCGTTCTAGAGCGCCAGCGTTAGGAGGAAAACTACTGCCGAAAATATTCGTCGATTTACCAAATGTTGCCGGAGTTCCTCTGGCTGAATACATATTGAAAGGCTTGGAAGGCGTACCAAAAGATGGCTGTGGAAAGACAAGCTTTGAAGTCGATCCGTGAGGGACAGGAGATGACTGGTAATTGAAACCCGGTGGAAGTTTCTTGCAAGGCGTGTCTGGCATGCCCTGGTGTGAGGGTGGCGCAGGCATGTCATCCGGGTTACGATGTCGCTTAGAAATCAGTCCAGTGGACAAGAAAGCAGCTGGATGGGGTTTTGCCATTTTGTATGCCTCAGGTGTGGCAAATTCCTTCTCCTGTGATAGATCCTGAATTCCTCGAAGGCTTCTCGGCTTGGGTCTCACAGCACCAATCGGTAGTGATCTAGAGAAGTTGAGCTTCGGGAGAGCGGGTTTCTGGAAAAGGTCATCGTCCTTTTTCATCGCAAGTTCATCCTCTTTAGGAGGACTGGGTGCAATTGGGCTCAAGGTGTGCTTGGGTCGGAAGATCGAAGCAGGAGGTTTGGATAATGGACTGAATGTGTCGTCTTGGCTGAAAACGTCGTTGTTAGCAGACATGCTCATGGGTATACCACTGTCCATGGATGCTCGTGATCGTGTCTTCGCATATACACGAGGACTCCTACCAGCTTCTAGTGTTGCATCAACACTCCGTCTCGAGCGGATGTGAGGGCGGTCAGTGATATTAGCGAGTCGACTTGATCTTCTCAAAGTGAATAATCGAGTAGGTGGTGGTGAGCCTACAAGATCATTACTCTGTTCTTCTTCGTTGAGGTTTTGATCCGCATGACCACGAGCAGTAACATCCATCATCATTGTGTCCTTCTGTGTAATGTCCAAAGGAGAGCTTGAGAAACCTCCAGACACTACCTTCCTCTTTCCACTGGGACTTCCGAGATGCGTCCTATCCAGGTTCATCACACCGTCACCGGTTTTGAGTGGACTAGACTTGCTGAAAAGTCCAGGACGACTGATGTTATCACGCGAGGGTGTCAATGAGAAGTTGAAAGGTGATCTCTCATGATCCATCTTTACGAAAGGCGTGCCTGGCTCCGCTATCCTGCTGAAATCGTTGCTTGGACTGCCGTCTGGAGAAGAAGAGTTCTCTTGTTCGTCACCACGGTAGCCCATGCCTGGTGTCATCGAGCCGTTACCGTGATCACTGGCATCGCTGAGTGCACGGCGGATTGGAGTCTTTGCTGGTGTCTTCATCGGCGTATATGACAACATCTTGTGAGGCGTATTCTTTCTGAGGAGTGGCCGAGTCTTCTTGACAGCACTTGGAAAGGTGAATTCTGGAGGTGATGTTTGTTGTGGTGAGGAAGGTTGAGGTGCTGTTGTTGACATTTTGCGTATTGATAATGGTAAGTGGTGGAATTGAGGTGTAGATTGCTGAAAGGGTCTTCCTGGTGTCAAGGTGGTCTGGAATCTTGAAGGCGAGCGAGATAATGAGCGGCGGATGTCGGACACAGCGGCAAGTGAGTCGATGTGATGGAGATGCGAAGGCGAAAGATGTAGTGTACCTCCAGGGCTGTGACAAGATGTGCGGGTGTAAGAAAAGTCCATCTTTGTGTCTGAGCGGGGACCAGCCTCCTCTTTTACCGAGTACAGCCTTTTAGCTCCTCCTCATGTGTTGACGCTTAGAGTCGGTGTAATGTTTGGTGGTCGTTGCTTGGGCAAAGATGTTTTATCGAGAGATAGGCGCTTAGAATAGAGCTTTGGCTGACGCTGCGGGTGGTGAGACTGGTCGAGGTACGACAGGTGGTTGTTGATTCTTCTAAGCGCGTGCAGCCGAGGCAACGACACGGTCGATAGTTGATGTCGATGTTTGCACACAAGTAGCTCGGAGGCGATAGCGGCGGTCGAGGATCAGACGCCGAGGTGGATGATAGCGATGTCGAGAGTGAGTGCGTGGTAGACTAGTGTGCCGGTGCGAGGTCGAGCGTTGGCGTGTTTTGTGTGTTTACAACGTCTGTACGCGTCAGGCTGATCACGTAATCCGGGCACTGCCTCCTCAACAACAACAACAACCTGTCAACCTGTGATGGTTTAACTTCATTCAAGTATTACAATTGCTTATTGCTATGTTTTTTTCACTGTAGCTAGAGAGATGAACCGAGGATTTGCGTTCGCGAAGATAGTCACCCTCCGCAGAACTCCAATAATACTTTCTTCCTCCCTCATGCAATTCCTATACCTGCTATTAATAATTGTCTGATAATGTTTCCAAAATACATAGCTTACCACCATCCTAGTCTTCTTAGTGAGAATGGTTTGCTGATGTAGATCATCTACAGCTTTCAGCTCATAGGGCCACAGGAGTTTCAGCAAGGGAGTGCATACAAAAGAACATGTTTGGCTGTCAATCAAGAGCATCTGCTGCAAGTAAGTGAGATGGAAAGAAACGAATTATGTGCATGCTGTGGGAAGGCAACGTGGGACAAAGTGCAGTTCGTAAGCAAACGCTGGCATCTCGCCTGTGTCTACAATATGCATCAGTAAACAGCACACAGTCGGAGCTGTTGACTGTAAAATGTGCTTTTGGTGCGGGTTAATTGGGAGGAAGAAGTCATACTGTCATGACTGTCATGACTGTCATTACTGTCCTTACTGTCATTACTGTCATTACTGTCATTACTGTCATTACTGTCATTACTGTCATTACTGTCATTACTGTCATTACTGTCATTACTGTCATTACTGTCATTACTGTCATTACTGTCATTACTGTCATTATTTCTACAGGCTGAG
>Ga0160428_1000977_pt1 | contig 25160 bp, 19 predicted proteins | sample SolpanmetagenomM_FD_108198 | JGI IMG/M metagenome (GOLD analysis project Ga0160428, IMG submission 108198) | Solar panel surface microbial communities from Lawrence Berkeley National Laboratory, California, USA - M | ecosystem: Engineered > Built environment > Solar panel > Unclassified ... | reverse complement strand
TTTTTCCTTCCCCCTATGCGTATCTCTGAAATGAAGCAGGCCCTGGCTAGCCTGCCCGCCGTCAACTTTCGCCTGCCCGATGGCACCGCGCTGCCCAGCCATTTCCACGTGACGGAGGTGGGCCTGGTGAGCAAGCATTTTATTGACTGCGGCGGCGTGGAGCGCCGCGAAACCGTGGCCAATTTCCAGCTCTGGGAAGCCGGCGACTACGACCACCGGCTGGCCCCCCAGAAATTCTTGCACATTTTGCAGCTCTCGGAGCGCATAGTAGGCAGCGAGGATTTGGAGATTGAAGTGGAGTATCAGCAGGCCACCATCGGCAAGTTTGGCCTGGCCTTCGATGGCACTGATTTCCGACTCACGCCCAAGCAAACGGCCTGCCTGGCGCAGGATGCCTGCGGTATTCCGAGCTTCAGCTTGGCGCTACCCCAGCTGCAAACTGCCGGCTGCACGCCCGGCGGCGGGTGCTGCTAGGCGCCGCCTGCTACCGGCACTAGCCCACGTTTACTTTGCAACCATGACTTCCGCTCTTACCATGCTGCCGCTGGCCGCCGCGCACTGGCCAGCCGTGCGGGCCATCTACGAAGCCGGCCTGGCTACTGGCCAAGCTACTTTCACTACCGAGGCCCCTGGCTGGGAGGCTTGGGATGCCAGCCACCTAGCCCACTCGCGCCTGGTGGCCGCCGATGCCGAGGGCCAGGTGCTGGGCTGGGCAGCGCTCTCGCCGGTGTCGAGCCGGGGCGTGTACGCGGGCGTGGCCGAGGTAAGCATCTACATCGCGGCCGGGGCACGGGGCCAGGGCGTGGGCCGGCAGTTACTGGCGGCCCTGGTAGCCGCGTCGGAGCAGCGCGGACTGTGGACGCTGCAAGCCGGCATTTTTCCTGAAAACACGGCTAGCCTAGCGCTGCACGCGGGCCAGGGCTTCCGCACAGTGGGGCGGCGCGAGCGCATCGGCCAGCTGCGCGGCCAGTGGCACGATACGCTGCTGCTAGAGCGCCGCAGCACCGTAGTAGGCGGCTAGGCGGGCCATTTTCTCGTTTTTTACTGGCCGCTTACCTGGGTGGCCGCTCCTTCCTACCTATGCCTGTCGCAAGCCTTCCCAACATTCTGGTGCTGTGCACCGGCAACTCGTGCCGTAGCCAATTGCTACACGGCTACCTCCAGCAGCAGCTCGGCGGGCGGGCGGCCGTATACTCGGCCGGCGTCGAAACCCACGGCCTCAACCCCCGCGCGGTGCAGGTGATGGCTGAGGATGGCGTCGACATTGCGCACCATACCAGCAACCACGTAGGCGAATACGCCGCCGTACCCTTCGACTACGTGCTCACCGTGTGCGACCACGCCCAGGAGGTCTGTCCGGTTTTTCCTTCATCAGCCAAGAAGCTACACCATAATTTTTCGGACCCCGCCAAAGCTACGGGCAGCGAAGACGAGGTACTCGGGCAGTTCAGGGCCGTGCGCGACCAAGTAAAGACCTACGCGCAGAACTTTGTCAGCCAGTATTTTAAGGATTAGCTGCGCACGCGCCGCACCGGGAAAAACAGCAGCTGCACAATCAGCAGCGCCGTGCTGGTAAACAGGATGCTCACGCCCACCCGGGCCAGCGTGAGCAGCGGGTGCTGAAACGAGCCCAACTCCAAAAAAAAGTAAGCCAAATGGTGCAGGCCCACGAGCAGCAGCAAGTACACGCCAAACCACTGCCAGCCCATCTGGTGCACGTTCACGGTGTCCTGGGCGTCGTAGCCGTCGCGCGGGGTGAGCAGGCGCAGCACCCAGGGGCGCAGGTAGGCCAGCAGCACGGCGGCGGCGGCGTGCAGCCCACCCGTATCGTAGCTGATGTCCATGGCCAGCCCCATCGCAAAGCCCAGCAGCAGCTGCAAGGCAATGGGCGTGCGCAGCGGCAAAAACAGGATAAAGCCCAGGTACAGAAAGCACCAGCCCAGCCCAAACAGCGACAGCTGCCCGACTATAAACACCTGCATACCGGCATAGATGCCGAAGCGCAGCATCTGCCGTACGAGTACTCCCAGCACACTCATCGGCGGGGCATGCGGGGCTTAACGAGCGGCTTGACGGGCGCCGGCTCCGGGGCGGTGAGGGCCGTTTCGAGCGAGTCGCGCTCGGTGGGCGGGCGGTTGTGCACCACGTACACGTAGGTAAGGCGGCTGAAATCAACGGCCAGCCGCAGCCGCACGGTCCAGAAATTCTTGTCCGGCTCCTTCACAAACGACTCGACGGTGCCCACCAGTACGCCCTCCGGAAACACGGCGTTGTAGCCCGACGTCACCACCGAGTCGCCGCGCACCAGGCGGTTCTGGCGCGGAATGTAGTCGAGCAGCGCGTGGCTGTAGTCGTCGCCGGGCCATTTCACACTACCAAAGGTACCGTCGCGCTTTATTTTGGCGGCCACCGCCATCTTGGAGTGCAGCAGCGAAAATACCGTGGCGTAGTGCTCGCTCGCCGACTTTACCTGGCCCACCACGCCGGCCGCGCTCAGCACGCCCAGGCCGGGCTGCACACCATCAGCCGTGCCTACGTTCAGGGTTAAGTAGTTATCTACGGCGCGCAACGAGTTATTGAGCACCCGGGCGGCCACCAGCGGGTATTCGGCGTCGCGGGTGGCCTGCTTGGCCCCGCCGAGCAGCAGCGTATCGGGCCGCACGAGGGCACTCGGCTTTTTGGGCTTCACGGTGCCCCCACCGGCCAGCCCCGGCAGCGGCGCGCCAGCCAGCACCTGGCTGGGGTCGGGCCGCAGGTGGCGGTACACGATGTGCCCCAGCGTGTCGCGGCCCACGGGCAGCGAGTCGGCCTCGCGGCGCATAAAGTCGGGCGGGTACAGCTGCTGGCGCAGCTGGGCGTTGTCGGTCAGCAGCTGGCGGTTTAGCTCATCGAGCCGGAAATAGTCGGTTACCTGGGTGCGGCGGGCCAGCACGGCCCCCGCGTAGGTATTGGCCGAGTTGAAAAACGCCGCCCGCTGGTACGAGCTGTTGGTCACGAACAAAAACAAGCTCACCACTTCCAGCAGCCCAAAGAGCATCACGCCCTGAAAGCGCAGCAGAAACGCGATGAGATTACGCATGTTAATTATGAATGATGAATGATGAATGATGAGTTGGCTTTCTACATAAGAAAACGTGCCAACCCACAATTCATCATTCATAATTTTTAATTCATAATTAAGTTAAGAGTACGCCCCGGAAGCCCTGGATGTCCTTGATGGCCTTGCCGGTGCCGCGCACCACGGCGCGCAGTGGGTCTTCGGCAATGTGGATGGGCAGCTTGGTTTTGGCGGCCAGGCGCTTGTCGAGGCCGCGCAGCAGGGCGCCGCCGCCAGTGAGGTGAATGCCGTTTTCGTAGATGTCGGCCGACAGCTCGGGCGGGCTGATTTCCAGCGCTTTGAGCACGGCCTCCTCGATTTTGGCCACCGACTTGTCGAGGGCAATGGCTATTTCCGACGACGTGACCTTAATCACCTTCGGGATGCCCGTCATCAGGTCGCGGCCGCGCACCTCGTAGTCGGGCGGCGTTACTTCGAGCTCGGTGAGGGCCGCCCCCACCTCAATTTTGATGCGCTCAGCCGAGCGCTCACCGATGAGCAGGTTGTGCTGCCGACGCATATAGTCCAGAATATCCTGGTTGAACACGTCGCCGGCCGTTTTAATCGACTGGTCGCACACGATGCCCGAGAGGGCGATAACCGCAATCTCAGTAGTGCCGCCCCCGATGTCGATAATCATGGAGCCCACGGGCTGCTCCACGTCGATGCCGATGCCGATGGCGGCGGCCATCGGCTCCTGAATCATCCACACTTCCTTGGCCCCGGCGTGCTCGGCCGAGTCGCGCACGGCGCGCTTCTCCACCTCCGTAATGCCACTCGGAATGCAGATAACCATGCGGTGCGAGGGCTGAAACAGCCGGTTGCGGGTATCGATGAGCCGGATGAGGCCCTTTATCATCTCCTCGGCGGCGTGGAAGTCGGCAATTACGCCATCTTTCAGCGGCCGGATGGTCTTAATATTATCGTGCGTTTTTTCGTGCATCTGCTGGGCCTTGGTGCCCACCGCGATGACTTTATTGGTGGTGCGGTCCTTGGCGATAATGCTCGGCTCGTCCACCACAATCTTGTCATTGTGAATGATTAACGTGTTGGCAGTGCCGAGGTCAATGGCAATGTCGCTGGTCAAAAAATTGAAAAAACCCATTTAGATAGCGCAGCGCGGAATAGGAAGCGGTAGTAAGTAGCAAAGGTACGGCGAAGCAAGGTGCACTTCGTGCGCCCTGCTTCGCCGCCTGCGTAGCGGGCTCCAACGCCCGCCGCGCCCTACTTAGTGCTTGAAGTGGCGCACGCCGGTGAGCACCATCGCCAGCCCGAGGCGGTTGCAGGCGTCAATCGAGTCCTGGTCCTTGATGGAGCCACCGGGCTGCACCACGGCGCGCACGCCGGCCTGGGCGGCAATCTCCACGCAGTCGGGGAAGGGGAAAAACGCGTCGGAGGCCATCACGGCGCCCTTCAGGTCGAAGCCGAAGCTGGCGGCCTTCTCAATGGCCTGGCGCAGGGCATCCACGCGCGAGGTCTGGCCCACGCCCGAGGCCAGCAGCTGGCCGGGGCGGGCCAGCACGATGGTATTGCTCTTGGTGTGCTTGCAGATTTTGTTAGCAAATTCCAGGGCCGCCACTTCGTCAGCCGTGGGGGCCGAAGTGGTCACGGTGCGGAAGTCGGGAGCGGTTTCGATTTGCAGGTCGGCATCCTGCTCGATGAGACCGTTGAGCAGGGTTTTGATTTGCTTTTTGGGAAACTCGACCGGCTTTTGCCGCAGCAGAATGCGGTTCTTTTTGCTCTGGAGCACAGGCAGCGCCTCAGCCGCAAAACTGGGCGCGATGAGCACCTCGAAGAACAGCTTGTTCAGCTCCTGCGCCGTGGCCAGGTCCACTTCTTGATTGACGATGATGACGCCGCCGAAGGCCGATACCGGGTCGCAGGCCAGGGCGTGCGCGTAGGCGGTGGGCAGGTCGGGGGCCTGGGCCACGCCGCAGGCATTGGTGTGCTTGAGGATGGCCACGGCGGGCGGCCCACCCGCAAACTCGCGCATGAGCTGCACGGCGGCGTCCACGTCCACGAGGTTGTTGTAGCTCAGCTGCTTGCCGTGCAGCTGGTCAAACAGCGCCGCCAGGTCGCCGTGGAAAGCGCCGGCCTGGTGCGGGTTTTCGCCGTAGCGCAGCGGGGTGCTAGGCTGGTCGCTGGTCGTGGCTGGCTGCGCGTTGGGCGTAGCCAGGCCGGTGCCCTGGCTCACGTACTTGAAAATCTCGGTGTCGTAGTGGCTGGTGGCCTGGAAGGCGGCGGCGGCGTAGTGGCGGCGGTCGTCGAGGCTGGGGCTGCCGCTGGTGGCTTCCAGCAGTTGGGCCACGGCCTCGTACTGCTCGCGCGAGCTGACCACGAGCACGTCGCGGTAGTTTTTGGCGGCGGCGCGTAGCAGCGAGATGCCACCGATGTCAATTTTCTCAATCACATCCTGCTCAGGCGCACCGCTGGCCACGGTTTCCTCAAACGGATACAAATCGACCACCACCAGGTCGATGGGCGGAATGCCGTGCTGCTCGGCCTGGGCGAGGTCGCCGGCCTCGTGGCGGCGGTGCAGGATGCCTCCGAACACCTTGGGGTGCAGCGTCTTCACGCGGCCCCCGAACACCTCGGGGAAGCCGGTGAGGTCTTCCACGGCAATCACCTCGGCCCCTTGCTCTTCGAGAAATTTCTGGGTGCCGCCCGTGGAGTAGAGCGTGACGCCGAGGCGGCGCAACGTGGCTACCAGCGGGGCCAGCCGGTCTTTGTGGTACACGGAAAGCAGGGCGGCGCGAATGGGGCGAGCGGCGGACATTGGCAGGGAAAGTTTAGGGGGTATGAGCCCGTGCGAAGTGCAAAAGCTGCCTCGCCCCTACCCGGCCAACCGCGGTAGGGGTTTGGCGCTGCAAAGGTAGCCCGGCCAACGGGGGCCGTTAGGGCTTTTTTTCAAAAAGTGTCGATTGGCCGCCCCTACCCGTCCGGCAACTCATTAGCCCCATTTAGAGTTAAGCTAGCTTAATCGTGTGCTCACGCCCGCGCCAGCTCCCCCGTTTAGATGACCGATTTCACGCCCGCCGACCAGCCCGTCCCTGCTCCTGCCGAACACTATAGTAGCCCTGCTCCCACGCCTGCTGGCGCCGTAGCCGCCGCCGCGCAGCTGGCGCCCCGCCTGCTGGCCCAGGCCGCGGCCACCGACCAGGTGGGCGGCTTCCCGACCCAGGAAATGACCTGGCTGCGCGAGGCGGGCCTGCTCACAGCCGCCCTGCCCACCAGCCTGGGCGGCGCGGGGCTGGGCGAGCCGACGGCGGCGGCGCAGCTTTTGCAGGCGCTCTACCACGTGGGGCGCGGCAACCTGGCGGTGGGCCGCCTCTGGGAGGGCCATGTGAATGCGCTGCTGCTCATTCGCTGCTTCGGCAGCGCGGCGCAGCTGGCCCGCGCCGCGGCCGATGCCCGCGCCGGCCACGTATTCGGGGTCTGGAACACCGAAAACCCGGCCGATGGCGTGCACCTGGAGGCTCTGCCGGGCGCGCCGGGCCGCTACCGCCTGCACGGCGCCAAAACGTTTGCGTCGGGCGCGGGTCATATCACGCGGCCGGTGCTCACGGGGGCGCTGCCCCAGCCAGCCGCACCTAGGCAGCCGGGTAAAGAACCGGCTGCTCCGGTTCGGCCCGCGGGCTGGCAGCTCATCTTGCTGCGGGCCGATGAGCAGGCCCCGGTGCTGGACCGCAGCTTTTGGCGGCCGCTGGGTATGCGGGCCACGGCCAGCTTCCGGGCCGACTTTACGGGCATGGAAATTGGCCCCGACGACTTGATAGGCCAGCCCGACGACTACTACCGCGCCCCGTGGTTTGGGGGCGGTGCGGTGCGCTTTGCGGCCGTGCAGCTGGGTGGGGCCGCCGCCGTGCTCGACGAAACGCGCCGCTTCCTGCGCCGGCTGGGGCGCACCGACGACCCCTACCAGCGCCAGCGCCTGGGTGAAATGCTGACTATGCACGAAACCGGCCAGCTCTGGCTGCGCGGCGCTGCCGAGCACGCCGCCCTGCCCGCTACGGACACCGAAGCCGGCTCGCCGGCCCGCCTGGCTAGCCTGCCAGCCTACGTTAATGCGCTGCGGGCCAGCACCGAAGACATTTGCCTCCAAACCCTGCGCCTGGCCGAGCGTAGCGTAGGGGCGCGGGGTCTGCTTCAGCCCGAGCCGTTTGAGCGCCTGCACCGCGACCTGACGCACTACCTGCGCCAGCCCGCCCCGGATGCCGCCCTGGCCGACGCCGGCCGCTTCGCCCTGGCTTCCGACAAGCCGGCGTACCAGCTGTGGCCCGGCTAAGCGTTTTTTTAGCTGATTGACTTATTGTAATGTCTGCCCTTCCCTTTGATTCTTACCCGGTGCGTCCGGCCAGCCACGCCGCCACGCTGGGCCGCACGGTCATCGTTATTCCGCACCCCGATGATGAGGCGCTGGGCTGCGGCGGGCTGCTGGCCCTGCTGCGCCAGGCCGGCGAGCACGTAGCCGCCGTGCTCGTGAGCGATGGCACCATGTCGCACCCACACTCACGTGATTTTTCGCCCGCCGCCCGCCGCGAATTGCGCTACGCCGAGCTACGCCACGCGCTGACCGTGCTGAACGTGGACGAAAACAACGTGCTCTACCTCGGCCTGCCCGATAGCCAAGTGCCTAGCGCCGGCCCAGCCTTCGACGAAGCCGCCGCCCGGCTGGCCGATTTTATCCAGCAGCAGCAGGCGGCTACGGTGCTCACGCCCTGGCGGCGCGACCCGCACCCCGACCACCGCGCCACCAGCCAGCTCACGGCCGCCGCGCTGGCCCGCCTGCCCCAGCCCCCGCGCCGCCTCGAATATGTGGTGTGGGCCTGGGAGCGCGCCGCCCCCGCCGACCTGCCCCTGGCCACCGAGGGCCGGGGCTACCGGCTCAACATTACTGAGGTGCTGGTGCAAAAGCAGCGTGCCATTGCCGCGCACCGCTCGCAACTGGCCCCCGGCACCATTACCGATGACCCTAGCGGTTTCTTGCTTTCCGAAGCTATGCTGGCGCACTTTGCCCAGCCCACCGAAGTTTTCCTCGAAGCCCTGCCTGCCCATGAATAACAACCAGCCAAACACCCTGACTCCTAAATACTTCGACGACGTATACCGGGCCAACCAGGACCCCTGGGCCTTTACCAGCAGCCCCTACGAGCGCAGCAAGTATATCGACACGCTGGCCTCGCTGTCGCGGCCGCGCTACGAGCGGGCCTTCGAGATTGGCAGCTCCATCGGCGTGCTCACCGCCGAGCTGGCCCAGCGTTGCGGCCACCTGCTGAGCGTGGATGTGAGTGAAGCAGCCCTGGCCCAGGCTCGGCTACGCTGCGCCCACCTGCCCCAGGTAGAGCTACGCCGGATGCAGGTGCCCGCCGAATTTCCCGAAGGACAGTTTGACTTGATTTTACTGTCGGAAGTGGGCTACTACTGGGCGCCCGCCGACCTGGCCCGCGCCGCCGACCTGATGCTAGCGGCGCTGCCCACGGGCGCCCAACTGCAACTCGTGCACTGGACGCCCGTTGTGCCCGACTACCCCCAAACGGGCGACGAAGTGCACGAGTTTTTCCTGCAAAAAGCTGCTACCACCGGGCTGCTCACCCATCGGCACGGCCACCGGGCCGATAAGTACCGGCTCGATTTGTTTGAGAAAAACTAGCCGCTAGCAGCCGGCCACGCCCTCGCGCAGGTAGGTGCGCAGGTCGCGCAGGGCGCCGGTGAGAGGCACCGGCATCACGGCCCCGCGCGTGGCTTCGACCCAGCACCAGAGCTGGCCGAAAGCCGTGGCCTGACGGGCCTGACGCAGCAAGTCGCTGAGCGGTACTTCTACGGCCAGGGCCAACCGGGCCAGCTCGGGGCCGGCGGCCTTGGCACCGGCCTGCCACCAGGCGCGCAGGCGGCGGCGAGCGCGCCACACACGTACCAACTCGTGCGGGCAGGGCACGAGGGGTTCCTGCTGCTGGCCGGTCATATTTTCCCACTCGCGCAACTGCCACGACAGGCCCACCTCCACGCGGCCGCAGCGGCGCGACGACGTGTAGACCTGCACATGCGGGCTGTGGCGTACGGCCAAGTCATTCTGCAAAAGCAGCTGCCACAGCGCCTCATCTTCCAGAAAAGGCACTACCGGCATACCGCCCACCTTGCGATAGGCGCGCACGGTGAGGGCTAGGCTGGCACCGTAGTGTTGGTGGTGGCAGGGCCAGCGGTCGGCTGTGCAGGGGTCAATGGTGTCTTCAAGCTGGCGCAAAAGCACGCGGTACGCCGCGTCGCGCAGCTGAATGCGGCGCACCGGGCAGGGCTCGGCGGCAGCGGGCGTTTGGGTCAGAATGCGGCCACCCACGGCCTCAGCGCCGGTTTCAATCTCGTGCAGCGTGGCCGAAAGCCAGGTAGATGCCACCAGCGTGTCGGCATCGGTGCTGAGCAGCACGCCGGTGGGGCCGATGGTCTTTTCTAAGCGCAAAGCAGCTTCATCGAGCAACAGGCGGCGGGCGCGGCCCACGTGGGCCTGGGGACGCGGCAGGTGCACCTCGGCCACGTGGATAACTAGGTTGGGATGGCGGCGGGCGGCTTGGCGCACGGCGGCGGCCGTGCGGTCGACGCAGTTATTGGCCAGCACGATAACCTCCAGCATACCGGCGGGCAGGGCCTGGCCGGTGCGGGTGGTTTGGGCAGCCAGGGCGGCCAGCGTGGCGGGCAGCGTAGTGGCCTCATCCTTAGCCGGAATGATGACGCAGGCTTGCAGGGCCGCGTGGGGCGGGGGCAGCTGGCGGTGTAGCGCGCGCTCGGCCAGGCGCAGCAGCTGCTCATCGGTAGGCGGCTGAGAAAGAAGAGCGACTGGGGCGGTGTCCGTGGCCTCACGCGTGGCGTGAAAGCGGGCCGGCTGGGCTAGTTGGTCCATAAGGTAGCCTGTGTACGCCCCGGCCCCGCGAAGGATAGGAAATGCCCTCGTAATTTTTATTTTTTCACCAACAATTCACTGCCTCTCCCTTTTCTAAGAAGGTTAATTAACTATGAATCAAAAAATATGCTGCCGAAAGGTTTAGCTAATTCATTTAGCTAAAAAAGCGGGCTGCCCCACTTTGCAGTGGCGCAGCCCGCTTCCTTATGGGTTTTAGTAGGCGTTAGAAAGCCTCGCCGATGGCGAAGTAGAAGCCTGGGTCTTTGCCGAAAGCGTAGTCAAAGCGCAGGTTCACGCGGTCGCGCCGGATGAAGTTGAAGCGGGCGCCCACGCCCCCGGCGGTGTGAATGCCGCCGAAGGAATAATCCTTGAGGTCATAGCCCACCTGGCCCGCACCGATGAAGGCGGCCCCATCGATGCGCCAGAAGAGGTGCTGGCGCAGCTCGGCCTGCGCCGTCATCATCTGGCGGTCGCGGTAGCGCTGCTCGTAGATGCCGCGCATCAGGTTGGCGTTGTTGTAGAGCGTGCCGCCGAGGTTGGCGCCGAGGCCGGCCATGCCATACCACGGCACATCACCGGAGTGAAACTGCCCCAAGAACTGCAAGGCCAGCACCGTCTTATCGCTGAAGATGCGCTGAAAGTGGCGGGCATCTACTTGGTAGCGCACAAAGTTGTAGTCGGAGCCCACGAAGCCCCCGTTGAACATCACCTGCAAATCGACTAAGCTGCCTTTGGAAGCGGCCAGGGCCACGTCGCGGCTATCGTAAGTGTAGACCGGGCCTACGCCGGAGAGGCTGAAGTTGAGGCGCTGACGCTGGTCGAGGCGCGGGTCTTGGTTGAAGTAGTTTTGGGTGGCCGTGCTCGTGGGCGCAATCTCATCGCCATCGTCATTTATCCGACCCTGCGCCTGCGATAAGTTATAGACGCGCGACAGGCGGTACTGCAAGCCCAGGAAGTGGTTGCGGGCAATGCTCTTCTGAAAGCGCTGGTTGACGATGAGGAGCTGAAAGTCTACAAACGAGCGGTTAACGTTCGGCGCGTCGTTGCCGATGCCGAAGTAATAGAGCCGGTTTTTGTAGGCACTGATTTCCCCGTTCAGGTAATACTTCTCGCCCGGCGAGTAGATGGTGTGCACAAATTGCAGCAGCGACTGGCTTTTCTGGGTGGTCCAGAACTGGGCGCGGGCGTTGGAAGAGCGCGTGAGGGTGTCGTTGCCGAAGCGGCCGCTGAGCAAGCCGCCCAGGCCGTAGCCCGCCCCGGTTTCCTGCTGATAAAACAGCACCGGCACCGGCAAAATCGTGATTTTCTTGGGTGGCTTGGTGGTTTTGACGGCGTCGGTCTGCCCACCGGGCAGGCCCTGGCCCTGCGCCAACAGGGCACTACTCAACAACCCACCCAGCAATAGCGGAAAAAAGCGCATAGAAACAGTACATAGAAGCGTGTGGGCTCTCTCAACGGGAAACAAGCACCAGCGGTTGACTTACCGGCGCTCTACGCCGCAACTAATGAGCAAAAAATGAATTGCTATCCACTGGGCAGCCGCGCTGCTTATTGCCCGGCGGCGCGGCGCAGTTCCTCCTCGGCGCCGGCGGCGCGGCGGCGGGCGGCGGCCACTTTGCCATTGCCGAAGCGGTAGGTGAAGGCGGCCGTGACCACCCGCAGGTCTTCGCGCTTGAAGTAGGTTTCGGTGAAGTTGTCGTAGGTGGAGGTAACGTGCGTGGGCGTGGTGTAAAAAACGTCGCTCACGTTCAGGCGCAGGGTGGCCTGCTTGTTCAGGAGGCTTTTTTGCACGCCCAGGGCCACCTGCCCGCGCGGCTGAATAACTTGAAACTGATACACTTCGTGCGACTCGTAAAAGCCATTGAGCTCGGCGCCCCAGCCGTGGGGCAGCACAAATCTGCTGTTGAGGGTGAGGTTGGTGGCCAGGCCGCCCCTGTCGAGGGAGGTGCCGGCCAGGGTGCCCACGTAGCGGTTGTAGTAGAACAGGCCGTTGGCGTACAGCGTCCACCACTTGGTGAGCTCCAGCGGGGCGGTGAGCGTGAGCGTATAGAAGTGCTGGGTGCTCAGGTTCACGTCGCGGTTTACTACCACGCGGCCGCCGTCGGGGGCGGGCTGCACCACGTTCACGATGGGCAGGTCGGTGCGGGCGTAGGCCAGGGCAGTGGTGAATTTCTGCCGGTAGGTGTGACTCAACTCAAAGCTGTAGCTCGTCTGGGCTACCAGGTCAGGGTTGCCGGCGCGGTACGAAGTGGCGTCGAGATACGAGCGGATGGGATTTACCTGCACGTAGCTGGGCCGGTCGATGCGCCGGACTACCGCCAGCGCCAAGGCGTGGTTCTTAGCCAGCGTGTGCTGCACCAGCAGGCTGGGAAACAGCTGTAAGTAGTGCCGCTCGCGCGAAGTGCCGCCCGCCACCTCGGCCAGAGTATTGGCCTGCTCGGCGCGCAGGCCGGCTTGCAGCGTGGTGCCGGGCCGCACCTGGCGCAGGCTCACGTAGGCGGCATTCACGTTTTCGTGGTACTGAAACTGGCTCGAAATATCCGGCACCGGGGCGCTCACGCCGTCCACGGTATTCACAAAGGCCACGTCGCTGGCCGAGGCAATCTGCGTCACCTTGGCCCCCGCATCGAGGCGGGCGCGGTGGGGCAAAGGCTGGCTGAAATCGGCCTTAAAAGCCCCGATGTTCAAGTTGCTGCGCTGGTCGCCGCTGAGCAGGCTGGCGCTCCGGCTAGGCGTTTCGTAGTACGTATTCAGGCCCAGCAGGCGGGTGGTGTGGTAGCGGGCGAAGTCGGCATCGAAGGCCAGAGAAGCCGCATTGGCCGAGTCGGCAAAGGTGTGGCGCAGGTTGAGGTTGGCGCTGCCGCTGGGCCGCCGGATGTCCTGGCCCACGTCGCCGCGGTAGCGGTCAGTGGGCCGGTAATCGACGTCGTACACCTGGGTAGTGCTGTGGGTATCGGAGGTAGTGTGGGCGGCCAGCACGCTGCCCGACGCGCCCAGCAGCGTGCGCTTGCTCAGGTTGAAATCGAAACCCACCTTGCCGGAGTGCGAGCGTACCCGCGCCAGCTGGTCGCTGTACTGCGCGGTGCGAGCGGCCGGCAGCAGCGGCGTGACCGCATAGAGCCGGTCGAAGTCGAGCCGCAGAAAATTCCAGCGGTCGGAGTAGGCGTAGGTACCGTACAAATTCAGGCGCTGCCGACGGTGATTCAGCGAGAAGCCGCCCGTGAACTTACCCAGCTCGCCCCGGCCGTAGCTGGCATTGGCGCTGCCGTTGGTACCCAGGCGCTGGTCTTTTTTGAGGTTGATGGCGATAACGCCGGCCCCGCCCTGGGCATCGTAGCTGGCGGGCGGGTTGGTTATCAGCTCCAGCGTTTGCACGCGCTCGGCGGGCAGGGCGCGCAGGTAGTCGGCCAGCTCGGTGCCGGTGAGGGGCACCCGCTTGCCGTCGATAACCACCAACAGGCCCTGCCGGCCACGCAGACTCAAGTTATCGCTCGCATCGGTGGCCACGCCCGGCGCGCGCGTCAGCACGTCGAGGGTGGTGGCCCCGGCCGAGAGCGGGCTGTCAGCCACGTGCACCACGGTGCGGTCGACCTGGCGCTCGTAGGTGGGCTTGCGGCCCGTCACGGTTACTTCCTTGAGGGCCGTGGCCTGGCTGGCTGCCAGCCGGATGGCCGGCAGCACCACCCCGGCGCCCGGCAACTCAAACACCGGGCTCCAGTAGCGCCCGTAGCCCACCTGCGCCACCGACACCAGGTAGCGCGGCCCCACCCCAGCTTCCAGCCGAAAGGCCCCGCTGGCGTCGCTAAACTCGGTTTTCACCACCACCGAGTCGGTAGCCCGGTGCAGCGTGACGGTGGCAAACTCGACCGGGCCGCCCGCCGGGCTGGCCACGCGGCCGCTCACGGTGGCGCGCGCCTGCGCCAAGGCGTGGCGCGGCGCGGCCAGTGCGGCGCCGCTCACCAGCAGGCCCCAGGCCAGCCGGCCGCACTTCTTCCAGGTAAAATCGGGCATAAAGGATTTTTATAGCAGTGAAAATATGGCTATTATAACATCCCGCGGCCCAGGCAAGCTCTTGCTAGGGAGTATAAAAACGCGGCGCTGCTAGATTAATCAACTATTGCAGTCTGTGCAACTGGCGGTAAAGGTGGCAACGGCGCGCCAATAAACCAAAAAAGTGCAAGGCGACCAGCTTCCAGCCTGGTTACCAGCGCCAAAAGCCAGCCGCCTTACACGCAGCTGCTACCCCGCCACGGCCGGGCACCCTAACTATTGCAAACGGCTTATACTAGCAGCATACTCAGCACACCGGCCAGCATGATGCCCTTGCACCAGGCACTGAGCTGGCGAAAGTGGCGGCGGCGGTCGGCGCGCAGCAGCAGGCGGGCCAGGCCTCCCAGCGGCAGCAGCACCAGCACCAGCAGCCACGCGGCCAGCGGCCAGCGGCCCCAGGCCAGCAGCTGGCCGGCCGCGCCCACCACCAGCACCGCCAGGCAGGCCACAAAAAAGCCCGCCACCCACTTGCTGCGGGCCACGCCCCACACGAGCGGCAGCGTACGGCAGCCGTGCTGGGCATCGCCGCGCATATCCTCGATGTCCTTCACAATCTCGCGCGCCACGGTGAGCAAAAAGGCCGCCAGCGCGTAGAGCCACACCGCCTCGCGGCCCGTGAGCAACTGTAGCTCGGGCAGTAGCACCAGGGCCGCCGTGAGGGTGGCAATGCTCACGTTGCCCACCAGCGGCAGCCGCTTGAAGCGGGCCGAGTAGCCCCAGAGCAGCGCCCCCGCCCCCAGCGTGACGAGGCCCAGCAGCAGCGCCTGGCGCCGCGTATCGCCGCTGAGTACGGCCAGCCCAACCCCCACCCCAGTCAGCACCAGGTGGGCCAGCATGGCGTGGCGGCGGCGCAGCAGGCGGCCCACCACCAGCCGGTCAGGCCGGTTGATGGCGTCAATCTTCACATCATAGTAGTCGTTGATGATGTAGCCGGCCGCCGCCACCAGCAGCGCGCCCAGCACCAGCAGCCCAAAGCGCGGCGCCAGCAGCACCACCCGCAGCGGCTGCCCCGGCAGCAGCAGGGCCCGCACCAGCACCAAGCTCAGCAGCATAATGGCCAGGTTGGGCCAGCGCACCAGCCCCGGCAGGGCCCGCGCCAGCCGCCCAGCCTGGCCGGGGCCGCCGGCGGGCAGCTCATCGGCCTCGGAGCCAGGGGGCGGGGGGCCGCCGGCGGGCGTAGGCAAGGAAGGGGCGGGCATGGCAAAAGCGCTAAGGCCCCGAAGGTACGGCGCCCCCCGCCGGCCCCCGGCGCCAGCAAAAAGCCCCGGCCGGCAATCGGCAGGGGCTTTCGCAGTGTATTTACCGGCGCGGGGCCGGGCGGAGGCTACTCAGCTCACACGCGGCGCACGTTCACGGCGTTCACGCCCTTGCGGCCTTCCTGGGTTTCAAACTCCACGCGGTCATTCTGCTGAATCTGGCCGCCGTTGAGGCCCGTGACGTGCACAAAGAAGTCTTCCTTCGTGTTGTCATCGGTAATAAAGCCGAAGCCTTTGGCCTCGTTAAAGAATTTTACGGTCCCCGTTTTCATGGTGGTGGGCAAAGAAAAAAAAACAAAGGCAGCCGCCTGCGCGGCCATTTTAGCCTGGCGCCTTACTGCCAGTGGCGCCCTCATACGCGGGCGGGCGGGGCTAGGTTGGGCGGGGTGCCTATTGGTGGTCGCGCCACTCGTACACCCACTTGGCCTGAATCTGCTCCAGGTGGCCTTCGTTGGACTGCTCGCGGGTACCTTCAAAGTTGGGCAGCGTCAATATCCACTCCAGCAGCTCGGTAAAGCGCACACGGTAGATTTTGGCTTCCGTAAAATCATCGCCATACTTTTCGTAGAGGGCAATGGCAATGTCTTCGTGGTCGGCCCACTGAATGGGCGGCTCGTAGTGGTTCATCTTGGCAGAATTATGAATTAAAAATTATGAATTATGAATTTCTTTCACGAATTAGCCGCACGTATCACTTGCTGTTAGCAGGTCATACCATTTCTAATTCATACTTTCTAATTCATAATTCAAAGGCTAGTGGCCCAGAAAGTTCTGGGGCGGGATGGTCACGACTACTTCGAGGCCCTCGTTGGGGAGCACGCACTGGCAGGCCAGGCGCGAGGTGAGGCGCGGGTTGATGGCGCGGTCGATGAAGTCTTCCTCCTTTTCGGAAATCTCGGGCATCTGGTCGCCGCCTTTGTCTACGTACACGTGGCAGGTGCTGCACCCGCACACGCCACCGCAGTTGTGTTGCAGCTGAATACCGTTGTTGAGGGCCACTTCGAGCACCGACTCACCGCTGGCGGCCACGTGCGTCTGGGCGGGCTGGCCGTCCTGAAACTGAAAAATAATGGTGGAGGGAGTCACAATACGAATGCCCGACGGGCTTTATACAAAGCGCAAAGTTAAGCCGCCCGCCCCGGCTTACCCAGCCGCCCGCCCTGCCGCCTGAATACTGGCCGTGAGGCCCGCATACAGCGCCTGCCAGGCCGGATGCGCCGCCAGCGCGGCCTCGTGGGCGGCCAGCGTGGGCGCGTCGTGGCGCATGGCGGGCCCGGTTTGCACCCCAAAGGGCGAGGGCTGGGCGGCCAGGGCCTTGTCCACGGTTTCGCGCACCAGCGGGTGCAGCAGTTCAAACGGCAGGCCGGCCTCGGCCAGCAGGGTATCGGCAATACCCAGCAGGTGATTGGTGAAGTTACTGGCCCACACCGCCCCCAGGTGCAGCCGCAGCCGCTGGGCCGAGTCGAGCAAGGCTACCCGCTGGCTCAGGCTGCGGGCCAGGGCCAGCAGCAGGGCCTCGGTGGCCGCCGCGGCCGCCTCCACGAACAGGGGCACGGCGGGCCAGTCGATACCCCGGCCGGGGCTGAACGTCTGGAGCGGATACAGCACCCCGCCGCGCACGGCCGGCGCGGCCCCAAACACGGCCAGCGGTAGTGCGCCGGCCAGGTGGGCCACCGCCGCGCCAGCGGGCCAGGCCACGGCCGCCAGCAGGCCGGGCACCGCCGCATCGGGCACAGCCAGCAGGTAGAGGTGGGCGGGCGGCGGGGCGGCCTCGGCGGCAGCCTGGGGCAGGGCCCGGCAGCCGGGCAGGCGGTCGGCCAGGGCAGCGGCCGGGCCGGGCGTGCGGCTGGCCACAAACACTACCTGGTGGCCTGCCGCTACCAGCGCCGGGGCTAGCGCGGCGGCCACCCGCCCGGCGCCAAACAAGCCAATGTGCAGCGCTGCGCTGCCAGAAGTGGGGTGCATAGCGGGCAAAGTTCGCGCCGCCGGCGCCGCTAATTATGAACTTCGCATGACCAGTCCGTAAAATTCTGAAGACACTTTGCGGATTATGTGGCATATTGTGGCCCGAAATGGTGCGTACCGCTTCGGCGGGTTGGCCCAGCAGGTCAGCCTTTTAGTTTTTTTGCAGTTATCTGTATTCTTCCCTTCATTTTTTCTTTTTCACATGACAAATTCTTACACGCGGGTAAATGCCTGGGGCCAGCGGCTGCGGCAAGCGGGCCTGGCGGCCCTGCTGCTGGGCGGAGCTACGGTGGCGGCGCAGGCGCAAACGCTGACTTACACCGTGGGCGGCACAGCCAACACCACCACTACTTATACCGACCTGGGTACGACGGGCACGGCCATCGCAACGACCAATACTGACGACGCCAACTCGGCAGTGCAGCCCATCGGCTTTTCCTTCTCATTCAATGGCACCAGCTTCACGCAGTTTGTGCTGAACACGAATGGCTTTATCAAGCTGGGTAGCACAGCCCCCACGGCAGCGGCCATGTACTTGGATGAGACGGCCAACTCGGCGGTAGTAGACCCGTTTGAGAGCGATACTGACCCTTACATCATTGCCCCGTTCAACATTGACCTGAAGGCCGGCACTACAGCGGGCACTGAATACCGGGTGAGCACCACCGGCACGCCGGGTTCGCGGGTGTGCACCATCCAGTGGAAAAATGTGCAGGATAAAGCCAACGCTAACGCTACCCAGTACGCCAATATGAGCTTCCAGGTGCGGCTTTACGAAGGCACCAACGTGGTAGAATTGGTATATGATGCGGCTACGCCGGGCACTACGCCCGCATCACGCTTTTCCCAGGTGGGCGTGAAGGGCACTGGCTTTAGCAACGGCCAGCTGGTGCAGTTTGCGAAGGGCGCGGCGGCGGCCTGGAGCGCGGCTACGCCGGCCAATTATTACTCGGTTTCTTCGACGGGCTATCTCAACACCCTTAATGTTGCCTCGGTGGCAACGCCCGATGCGGGCCGCACCTACCGCTTCACGCCGAGCGTGGCCCCGGCCAATGACATTGCTATTCGCGGGGTTTATACGCTGGGTAAAATTGCCACGCCCAGCGCCTTGCCCAGTCCTGTTCGGATTAACATTGCCAACCTAGGCACGGCGGCCCAAACCAACGTTAAGATAACGTTGAACGTCACAGGCGCCAACACCTTCTCGACCACGGCCACGCTGGCTTCGCTGGCCGCCGGCGCAGGAGGCACCCTGACGGTGGCCAACCTGCCGGCTACCATGAATCCCGGCACCAACACCGTGACGGTGAGCGTGCCCAGCGACGATGATAACACTAATAACTCGGCCAGCACGGCGCAGCTTGTAACGACCGACCGCCTAAGCTACATCGACCCCAGCAAAGCCACCGACGGGACGTTTAGCGGCTATTCCAACTCAACCACTGTCTTTGCCGTGAAGTACACGGTGCCGGCTACGGTAGCCCTCAACGAGGCCGTGGTTTCGTTTGGCACTGCCGTTAATGCCACTACGCCCTACCAAGTGCTAGTGTACGATGCGACCGGTGCCAACGGCTTGCCCGGCAAAGTACTCTATACTTCGGCTACCCAAAACCGGCCGGCAGCCGGTGGCAACGTGACGGTGGCCCTGCCCAGCGTGCAGCTCACGGGCAGCTTCTACATTGCGGTGCGGGAAGCCGGTACAACGGGCATTGGCCTGGCCACTCAAACGGAAAACCCTAGTCGGCCCACTACGTTCTACTTCTCGGCTGATGGCAGCACGGGCTGGGTAGATATGGCCGTTTCGTATCCACGTCGCGTGGCTATTGAGCTGGGCCTAGCCCCGGCTCCGACCTGCGCGGCTCCTACGGCGTTGGCAGTTACCAGCACGACGGCCAATTCGGCCACGATTTCCTTCACCGATGCGGCCAACGTAGGAAGCTACCAGGTTATTTATGGCCCTACGGGCTTTTCGCCGGCTTCGGGTGGCACGACCGTTACGGCTACCACTTCGCCTTTTACCATTACGGGCTTGCAGGCGGGCACCACTTACCAGGTATATGTGCGCACCAATTGCACCGGCGGCGGCACTAGCTACCTGACCGGGCCGGTAAGCTTCGGCACGCCCTGCGCGGCCGTTACCAACATCGCGGCATTTCCCTATGCTGAAACTTTCGACAACATTGCTTCGGGCCAGACGCTGCCCTGCGGTATCACCACTGCCGACAGCAATGCTGATGGCGCTACCTGGGCCATCACGACCGAAAACCCCAACTCGGGCACCAACTCGATGCGCTACCGCGGCCTCGTGCTGACGGACGTAGTCGCCAACGACTGGTTCTTCACCCCGGCCCTGACCACGGTGGCCGGCATGCGCTACCAAGTGGCGTTCCGCTACCGCGGCTATGGGTTGGTTAACAGCACCTCGGCCTACACCGAGAAGCTGGAAGTGAAGGTGGGCAACGCGGCCACCGCCGCCGCCCAGACTACCACGCTCTACACCAACGAGAACATCAAGAACACGAGCTACGCTGTGGCCGATGGCGGCTCTACCCCGGTGGTAGCCACCTTCACGCCCGGCGCCGGCACCCGCTACGTGGGCTTCCACGTGTACAGCGACAAGAACCAGGGCAACCTCTACATCGACGACCTGAGCATCACGTCGGCCGTGGTGACGGCTACCACCTCGGAGGCGCTGCTGAAGGCCGTGACCGTGTTCCCGAACCCTTCAACCACGGGCGCATTCGACCTCGAAATCCACGGGGCTAACGCCAAAGGCACCCTCGGCGTGCAGGTGACCAACACCCTCGGCCAGCAGGTGTACACGGGCACCGCCCGCGATAACTACACCAACAAGCTCGACCTGAGCGGCCTGGCCGCCGGCCTTTACCACCTGCAAGTGCGCAATGGCGAAGAGACGCTGACCCGCCAGATTGCCATTGTGAAGTAAGGTCTAGGCGCCCCCGCACCCGGTACCCACTGGGCGGGGGCCACTAGCCGAAGCCGGCTGCTCCACCTGGGGCAGCCGGCTTTTTTGTTCCCAGGCGCAGCCATTTTGAAGAGTTGCCAACTGCCTTTGCCGCTGGGGAGCTAGCTTTGAGGACCGGGCGGCCGGCTATTACTTTCTTATTTCTTTTTTGATGAAACAACACTACTTTTTGGGGACGCTGCTGGCGGCTTTGCTGGCGGGTGGAGCGGCGCCGGCCGGGGCCCAGGCGCTCAACTACTTTGCCGTGAACGCGCAGACGGCCACCACTTCCTACACCGACCTGGGCACGACGGGCACGGCCATTGACACCCCCGATTTCGACGACTCCAACTCGGCGGCGCAGTCGCTGGGGTTTAGCTTCTCGTATGGCGGGGCTAGCTACTCGCAGTTTGTGCTCAATACCAACGGCTACCTCAAGCTGGGCAGCACCGCGCCAGTGGCACCCTACTTCGGCAGCGGCGCGCAGGATGTGACGGGCGGCCCCCTCAACTCGGCCGATACCAACCTGCTGCTGCCCTTCAACACCGACCTGGAGGCCGGCACCGGCCCCACCGAGTACCGGGTGGCTACCACGGGCGCGGCGGGCAGCCGCATCACCACCATCCAGTGGAAAAACGTGAGCGACAAGGCCCGGGCTACCAGCGCCACCAATGCCACGGTAGTGCCCAAGCAGTTTGCTAACTTCAGCTTTCAGGTGCGGCTATACGAGGCCACCAGCGCCATTGAGTTTATCTATGGCCCGGCCACGGCCACGGCCAGTGCCGTTGCTACCAGCGTGGCCAGCGTGGCGCTGAAGGGTAGCAGCACGGCTACCAGCCAGGTGGTGGTGGCCGCCAAAAACGTAGCGTCATCGTGGGGGGGCCTCACTTTTTCAGATGGCCCTTATGCCTCCAGTACTACCGGCTTCGGCTTTCGCAACTCGGTGCTGCCAGATGCGGGGCGGCTTTACCGCTTCAACCTGGCCATTGCCAATGATGTGACGCTGGCCGCGCTCTATAGCATTGAGCAGCTACCGGCTACTCAGGCTTATATCTACCGCGCCAAGCTCTTCAACCGGGGCTCTACGACGCAGACCAACCTGGTGGCCACGCTCCAGCTAACCGGAGCCAACGCGGCCACGCTCACCCAAACTGTCCCTTCGCTGGCGCCTGGCGCTTCGATACTACTCGCCTGGCCCGCCTTGCCGCTGCTCAGCGTTGGCACTAGCACTGTTACGGCTACTATTCCCGCCGACGCTACCCCTGCCGATAACAGCCAAACGGCTACCACTGTCACCGTGCCGGGCACGGTCAATTCGCCGGCCGTTTTCTCCTACTACCGGCCGGGCGCTACGACCAGCGCGTTTGGCTTTGGCGGCAGCAGCACGCCTTACACCAGCGCCTCTTGCGCCGCCTACACTACCAGTACTCCCTTTACGTTTACGGTGGTGCGGGCGCGGCTCAGCGATTTCAGTACCAGCGTGGGCCAGAAGGTGTATGGCCTCTTGGCCGACCTGAATGGCAAGGTGCTGGGCCAATCGCCCGAATATACCATCCAGGCCAGTGACCTTGGTACGCTGCACACCTTTGTGCTCACTACGTCCGTAACGGTACCACCCAGCACCATCCTGGCCGGGCTGGCGCAGGAAATAGCCCCAACCACAATTTTTGGCATTGCTACCCAGGCGGAACCGATAGGCCGCACGGGTACTTTCTACACCCTCAACAGCATTTCCGCAGCTGGCCAGGGCTTTCTCAACGATATCAGCACAAGCTTGGGCCTACGTTTTCTGGTAGAGGCCGGCGGCTACGGCACGGTGTTGGCCGCAGCCGCGCCCACGCTCACGCAGGCCCTCACGGTATTTCCGAACCCTTCGGCCACGGGCCAGTTCAGCCTCGCTATTCAGGGGGCTGCTGCACCGGACGGCCTCGCCGTGTCGGTTATCAACCAGCTGGGCCAGGTGGTGTACACGGGTACCGCCCGCGATAATTATACCACCAAGCTCGACCTGAGTAGCCTGGCCGCTGGTCTCTACCACCTTCAGGTACGCCACGGCGCCGAAACGATGACCCGCCAGCTGGCCATCGTGAAGTAGTAGCCGTACTGTCGCCCTTCCTCCACTACCCATGAAAGGCCACCCCGCTAGGGTGGCCTTTTTTGTGGGCACTCCCATCGCCGGCCGGGCAACGGCTGGGCTAGCGAAGCCATGCAAGAGAGCCGACAGACACCCTAGCCCGCATTGGGTGCCGTGCAAGAGCGGCGACAGGCACCCTAACCCGCATCGGATGCCATGCAAGAGAGCCGACAGGCACCCTAGCCCGCATCGGGTGCCATACAAAAGAGCCGACGGGCACCTTAGCCCGCATCGGGTGCTATGCAAGAGAGGCGACGGGTACCCTAGCCCGCATTGGGTGCTATGCAAGAGAGGCGACAGGCACCCTAGCCCGCATTGGGTGCTATGCAAGAGAGGCGACGGGCATCCTATAAGCTATAGGATGCCTGTCGCCTCTCTTGTAAGGGGCTGCCAGCGGCGGCGGCTAGGCCACGGCCTGCGGCCGGGTGGCCCCGGCGCGGCCGGCGGGTACCGTGGCGGTAGCGGCAGCGCGGGCCGTTTTGCGCTGGCGCATACTCAGCACGAGGCCGAAGCCCATGAGCAGGGTGCCGCCCCAGAGCAGGTTGATGAACGGCTTTTCGGTGGCCTTGAGGATGATGTAGTCCTTGCCGGTGGTGCTGATGGCGAAGGTAAACTTGCCCTTCACGGGGTCTACCTGGTCGAGGCTGATTTTGAGGCCCAGGTCTTCCACGATTTCGGGCACGCGGCCCACCTGGCGGTCGCGCAGTAGAAACACGGGGTGAGCGTGGTACTGCCGGCCCTTCTCACCGGTAATAATCATGTCGGCCTGCAAGGCGATGTCGCCTTTTTCGAGCTTGATACCCGGCACATCGTGCGCCTGCTCGATGGCCCGGAACACGGCGAAGTAGTCGTTCAGGAACAGCGTATCGCCCACGCTCAACTCGTGCGGAATGGCGGGGCTCCACGGAATCTCCTTGCGCGGGTCGGGTACCGACGAAATGTGCGAGTAGATGTCGTGGTCCCAGAAGCGCTGCAACGCCGGCGAGGCCAGCAGGCCGCCCATTTCCTCATTGACCTGGGCGCGAGGGAAGAGCGTGAATTTCTGCCCGGTCTGCTTATCGTTGTACTCGACGCGGTAGTAGGTGTTTTCGGGGCGGATGGTGAGCGAGTCGCCAGTGTGGTAGTACACCTGGGCACCCTGCTTGATTTCGGCGCGCGCCACGGCCTTGTATTCGTCGTCGGTGCGGTAGAGGAGCTGGGTATTGACGTAGTCGGGCAGGCCCGGCACCTCCAGGTACTGGCCGGTGTAGGTCACGTCGTAGCCGTTCATGGCGCCGGTTTCGTTGCGCCACAGCAGCACGTTGTTCTCGTTGTCGGTGTCGGAAAGGTCGCGCGAGATGAGCTTGCCGCTGTTGTTGCGCGAAATGGTGTTGGAGTAGCCCGCCGAAGCCAGGATGCCCAGCAGCATGAGCGCAATGCCCAGGTGCGACACGGCCCCGCCCGACAGCTGCACCTTGCGCCGCCACAGCCCGAAAATGGCGCTGGCATTGGTCATGATGCCAAACAGGCCGGCCAGCAGCAGCACCACGTAGGGCGCCGACATGGTGTGGCCGTAGTGCCGCGTGAGCAGCACCGCCAGCGCCGTGGTAAGCAGCGCCAGCATGGTGGGCGTGGCCAGCGAGTTGAGCACCGACTCCTTGGCCGGGCGCCACCACAGCACCTGCGCAATGCCCGAGCACAGCCCAATCAGCACACCCGCCCACAGCTGAATGCGGGTGTAGTGCTGAATCTGGTCGGCCGGCAGGGCCAGGTTCGACTTGATGCCGAGGAAGCCCAGGAAGGCGTTATACACCGGAATGCTCGTCGTCGCCACCACCTGAAAAGCCGCCAGGCAGAGCACCGTAGCGCCCACAAACACCCACAGCTCGGGGCTGTAGGCATCCAGCTCTTTGTCCGAAACCGGAATCTCCTTCCAGCGCGACACCAGCAGCGCAATGGCGCCCACCGTGAAAAACGCGAGGTAGATAATGAGCTGGCCCGATAGGCCGAGGTCCGTAAACGAGTGCACCGAGGCGTTGCCCAGCACGCCGCTGCGGGTCAGGAACGTGGCGTAGAGGATGAGCACAAACGTGGCCACCACCAGCGCATAAGCCGTGCGCAGTCCAATGCGGCGGCGCTGCCACAGCACCATGCCGTGCAGGGCCGCGATGAGCACGAGCCAGGGAATGTAAACGGCATTCTCGACGGGGTCCCAGTTCCAGAAGCCGCCAAAGTTGAGGGTTTCGTAGGCCCAGTAGGCGCCCATCATGATGCCCACGCCCAGCACGGCGCCGCCGAGGGCCGTCCAGGGCAGGGCGGGCTTGACCCAGGTCGTCAGCTCTTTTTTCCAGAGGCCGGCAATGGCGAAGGCAAACGGCACCAGCGTGAGGGCAAAGCCCAAGAACAGCGTGGGCGGGTGAATGACCATCCAGTAGTTCTGGAGCAGGGCGTTGAGGCCCGAGCCATCCTTGGGCACGAAGTTGGGGTTGAGCTTCCACACCGGCAGGTCCACCATGAAGTCGCGCAGCAGGATGAAGGGCGACGAACCAATCTTAACCCCGGCCACCACCACGCCCAGAATCATGCTGACCAGGAACGCCTGCACCGCCGCAAACACGGCCAGCACGGGCGCCTCCCAGGCTTTGTTAAATTTCATGATGCCCAGGCCCAGCACCACGTGCCAGAATATCCAGAGCAGAAAGCTGCCCTCCTGGCCTTCCCAGAAGCAGGAAATCATGTACTGCACCGGCAGGTGGTTGCTGGAGTGCGACCACGCGTAGTAGTACTCGTAGCGGTGGGCGTAGATGATGTTGAACAGGCAG
>Ga0160428_1000975_pt1 | contig 25251 bp, 16 predicted proteins | sample SolpanmetagenomM_FD_108198 | JGI IMG/M metagenome (GOLD analysis project Ga0160428, IMG submission 108198) | Solar panel surface microbial communities from Lawrence Berkeley National Laboratory, California, USA - M | ecosystem: Engineered > Built environment > Solar panel > Unclassified ... | reverse complement strand
GGAAGGGTGGGAGCGGGAGCTGCCATGAAATAAGGCTGGGAAATAAAGTGAAACGGTAAAGAACAGGGGCCAACAGCTAGCCTACCCCCCTCACTAGCCTGAGAAATACCACAAAAGGTAGAGCCCGCTACCCCTCGCGGGCGGGCCTAGCGGCGAGTCGCTGCGACGAGGCCCGCACCACCAGCTGCGGCGCTAGCTGCAGCTGCACCATGCGGCCGGTTTCGGCGGGGCCCTCCAGCGCGGCGAGTAGCGTGCTGATAACGTCTTCGGCCATCATTTCCATGGGCTGTGCCACCACCGTGATGGCCGGCGTATGAAGCCGAAACAAATCGTTTTCGTCGAAAGAAATGACGGCTATCTGCTCAGGAATGCGCAGGCCCAACCGGCTGATTGCCTCCAGGCCGTGCACCCCGAGGTAGTTGGTAGCAAAAAGCACCGCTTCGCAGGTCGGGTTCGCCGTGAAAAATGCCTGCAGCTCCTGGATAATATGCTCGGGATCCTGCGGGAAAATTATTTCCAATGTTAGTTCAGGCAGTTGGTATTCGGCCAAGGCTTGGGCGTAGCCCTGCTGGCGGGCGGCCATCTGCTGTTGGTCCGACTGGGCCATCACCAGAGCAATGCGCCGAAAGCCCTGGACCAGTAGGTGCTGGGCGGCCTCGTACATGCCACTGGCCCCGTCTACCATCACCGCATTGGCCAGCACTCCCGTGAGCGGCCGGTCGAAAAGTACCAGCGGCTTGCCACTGCGCACCAGGGCGCTCACCTCGGTCTCTACCCCATTGGGCAGGGCCAAGATGTAGCCATCCACGTGCTGCTCCTGAAACATGGTGAGTAGGTCGCGCGCTTTGGCCGTGTCGTTATTAGTGCTACAGTAGATGATGCGGTAGCCCCTGGCCAAGGCCTTGCGCTCGATGAGGCCCGCCACGGTGGCAAAAAACGGGTTGGTGATGTCTTCCACCATCAGGCCGATAACGTGCGTTTTGCCTGTGCGCAGGCTTTTGGCTAGCTGGTTGGGCTTGTAGCCTACTTCGTCTACATACTTGAGCACGCGTTGGGCCAGCAAGTCGCTGATGCGCTTTTCTTTGGCCTTGCCATTTAGCACCAACGACACGGTGGCAATCGATACATCAAGGTGCTTGGCGATGTCGTGGATAAGGATTTTCTTTTTCAACGGGAGGGTGCGGCGGGGCAGAGGGTGCGCGCTAACGTGTTCTTATTGATATACTTCCTGCGGCCGGTTGGCGGCCGCCGCCCCAAAAGCCCGGTTGGGCTGTGGGCCCATGGTCAGCTGCAAGGTGCCGCCCGCTACAATGTCGCGGTGCAGCAGGTAGGCATTGGCGTAGGGCTGGCCATTGAGGGTAGCCGACTGAATGTACATATTCTGCGGGCTATTATTTTGCACATCCACCACGAAGCTCTTGCCCTGCGGCAGCCGAATGGTGGCCTTGTCTACGATGGGGCTACCCAGCACGTAGGCCCCGCTGCTGGGGCTAACTGGGTAAAATCCCAGCGCCGACAGAATGTACCAAGCGCTCATTTGGCCGCAGTCTTCGTTGCCGCTGATGCCGTCGGGCTTGTCAAGATACATCTCGTGCAGCACCTGGCGCACTTTTTCAGCAGTTTTCCACTGCTGGCCAGCGTAAGTATAGAGGTAGGTGGTAGCGTGGCTGGGCTCGTTGCCGTGGGCATACATGCCAATAAGGCCCGAAATATCGGGCGAGGCACTCGCGCCTAAGCTGCCCTTCACAATAAAGAGGCTATCCAGCTTTTGAGTAAAGGCCGCGTCACTGCCAAACAGTTTTATCAGGCCTGGCACATCGTGCGGCACTAGCCAGGTATACTGCCAGGCGTTGCCCTCGGTATAGTTGTTTTGACGGTGAATGGATTGGATGGGGTCAAACGGCAGCTGAAACTTGCCGTCGGTGGTGAGGCCGCGCATAAAGCGCGTGTGCGGGTCGTAGTATTTCTGGTAATACTTGGCGCGCTTGCTATACTCCTGGTAGTCGGCCTGTGCGCCCAGCTTCTTAGCTACCTGCGCAATGCTCCAGTCGTCGATGGCGTACTCCATGGCTTTGGCCACCGACTCGCTCTCTTTATCAGCCGGAATAAAGCCCAGGCTTTTGACGTAGTTTACGCCCTCGTCGTCGCGGGTGCTGGCGGCTTTCATGGCGGCGAGCACCTGGCGGCCGTCGAGGCCGGGCGTACCCTTGAGGTAGGCCTCGGCTAGGGCTGGCACGGCACTGTAGCCCACCATGGTATTGGTTTCGTTGCCCAGTAGGTGCCAGATGGGTAGCTTACCCTGCTGCTGCCCAATGGCGAGCATCGACTGCATCATGCCGCCCACGCGCTCGGGCTGGACCAGCGTAAAGAGTGAATGCTCAGCGCGGTAGGTATCCCAGAGCGAAAAGATGCTGTAGTTGCTGAAGGGTGCTTTGGGGTACACCTTGCCGTCGGTGCCGCGGTAGTCGTTGTTGGCGTCGTTAAACGAGGCTGGGGCAAACCAGGCATGGTAGAGCGAGGTATAGAAAATGCGCCGCACGGCCGGGTCCTTACTCTCGATAGTGACCTTGCCCAGCTCCTGATTCCACTTCTGTTCGGCGGCTTTTTGCACCTGCGCAAAATCCCAGCCCGGCAGCTCGGCCTGGATGTTAGCCAGCGCATTTTCAGCGCTCACTGGCGAAATTCCTACCTTCAACTGCAAGCTAGCCGGAGCTTTGGCGAAAGTAAATACGCCTTTTACGCCCGTACCCTTACCTGATTTACCGGTCAGCACCTGCGCATCATTGTAGAGTACGAAGGCCGGCACCGGCGCCGAAGTCTTAATAGCAAAAAACAGCTGCTGATTTTTGGCCCACCCTTTCGAAAAGCGGTGCCCAACAAACGTCTGGGCGTCGATCTGCTCCAAATAAGTGTCGGTCGCCTTATCGTCAATACCTTCCTTCAGGTCGATGATGACGCGCGCGGGCTTGCCATCCTTCGGGAAAATGTAGCGGTGCATGCCTACCCGCTCGGTGCTGGTGAGCTCGGCCCGAATGCCGTAGTCGTCGAGCGTGACGGCGTAGTAACCGGGCGGGCCACTTCGCGCTGGTGCGAGTAGCGCGAGAGGTACCCCTGGTGGGGCATGTTCTGCTGGCCTTTGTCGGTCTTGAGCGCGCCGGTGTAGGGCATTATGAGCACATCGCCGAGGTCGGAGCCCCCCGTGCCACTCAAATGGGTGTGCGAAAACCCTATCAGCAAGCTGTCGGAATAATGGTAGCCCGAACACCAGTCCCAGCCCTTAAAGATATTTTGCGGCCCCAGTTGCACAGCCCCAAACGGCACGTTGGCCCCGATAAAAACGTGGCCGTGGCCCCCGGTACCAATTAGTGGGTCGACGTATGAAGTGAGCCGAGGCGCCTGCGCCTGGGCCGCCCTACCCCCCGCTAGCAGCACGGCGGCGGCCAGAAAGCTCCGCAGCCGGGTGCCGGTGAAAAATGAACAGGGAAAAGAAGTATGCATACCAGACAAGCAGAGAATTCAGGTAAGATAAAGACAGTAAGAACGCCCAAACGAGCCATAAACGAATGTAGGATTCGCAGCTTGCTTACCATTAGCTAGAGGCCAAAGAACCACCTTGAGAAGACAAATATGCTAAAATGTTTAAGCAAAATTTGGCTACTCCAGAAAAAATCTGGATATTTCCGCCGATAATCATGTACTGCTTTATTCTTGGGTGACAGTCGAATGTCCCGGTTTAAAGTGAGGCCGTTAGGAGTAGGATTGAAGTGTAGATTGGGTCACAATAGATTGTCCATAAGTTTTAATTATTTTCCTAGTCTAATTCTCTAGCACTTTGCTTCTTTCATTTTTTTAGCAACTAGGTAGTTAATGGTCGGTAGTTCCTATTCATAGCTTCTTACTAATACTCTTTTCTTGAATTTTCAAAAAGAGATTTTAATCTTGCTACCATATTCTATTTCTATTTGCTAAAACCTTTAACTCAGCGGCTGTTCCATGCGGTTAGCCTGAATCGGTTAGTCTTTCTTTTACCCACCCAACCCCCTTTTTAATGAGCACTTCTTTATCAGTAAAAAATTTGTGCGGGCTACCGCTGTTGCTGCTGGTACCAGCCACAGTGCTGCCCCTTTCGCAGGCTACGGCGAGGGGCACCATTATGGGCGCCACCTACTACGCTGCCGTAACGGTGCAAGGTGTCGTAACCGATGAAAAAGGCAACCCTTTACCCGGTGCGACTGTGGTGCTAAAGGGTAATACCAGTGTCGGGGTCAGCTCCGATGCCGACGGCAAATTCTCGCTCTCCGTGCCCACAGGTAATGAGACGCTAGTGATTTCGTCTATTGGCTATGTGGCGCAGGAGCTTAATCTGGCAGGTAGAACTACGCTCAACATTCAGCTCGTGGCCGACAACAAGGCGCTTGACGAAGTGGTGGTAGTAGGCTATGGTACCCAAAAGCGCTCGGATATAACTGGCGCGGTAGGTAGTGTAAAGGCCGCCGACTTAGTAGATAGGCCAGTAGTAAACGTGGCGCAAGGCCTACAGGGCCGGGTAGCGGGCGTAGACGTGTCGCTGAATTCGGGGCAACCGGGGGGGGCTCCTCAGATTCGGGTACGGGGCTACAGTTCCATCTCGGCCGGCAACGACCCCCTCTACGTGGTAGACGGCGTGTACTGGCGGCAGGGTATTACGACACTCAACCCCAACGATATTGAAAGCATTGAAGTACTTAAGGACGCCTCGGCTACAGCCATTTATGGCGCGCAAGGTAGCAGCGGCGTAATCTTAGTAACGACCAAGCGCGGGCGCAAGGGTAGCACGGTTTCTTATGATAATTATGTAAGCCTAAGCACCCTAGCTCGTAAGCAAAGCGTGCTCAACTCGCGCGAGTTTATGGCCACCGAAGACTTGGCCTATCAGAACATTCAGAAGTATGATCCTACGGGCTGGGCGGCCGGGGTTTATGCCAACAAAGACCCGCGCCTTAAGCGCCAGGCCCTGACGGCTGCTAATAGCGCCCATCCACTATTTGACTCTAACCTGAACCCGCTCTACGATGTCGATTGGCAGAAGGAGTCTACTCAAACCGGAGTAGCCCAAAGCCACAACCTATCCTTTTCAGGGGGTAGTGACCAGCTTACCTACGGGCTGTTTTTGAACTACACGAATGCTAACGGCATCATTCGCAACACCTACCAAAAGCGCTACCAGGCTCGCCTAACGGTAGACAACCAGGTGAAGAAATGGCTGAAAATAGGGGGCACCATCAACTACGCTAATATTGAAGACCGCCTGGGCAACCGCTTTACGGGAGGCAACAATATTCCGCGCATGATGATTGAGATGATTCCCATCGTGCCTATTCAGTACGCCGACGGCACGTATGGCAAGCGCCAGGACTACCCCGACATGGAAAGCGGCGACAATCCGGTAGCCATTTCGCGCGAAGACACGGAAATAACGCGCAACCAGACATTCTCGGGTAACTTTTACGCCAACGCGAATATCCTGCCGGGCCTAGATTTTCGCACCGTATTCGGAGCCAATATCAGTTCGCAGCTTAACCCCTATTTTGCTAGCAACCTGATTCAACTGCGTGGCCAGCGCAACCTCGCCGGCATCGACGCTTTCGATGGTAAGAGCGTACAATGGCAGAATTACCTCACCTACAATAAGCAGCTTAATACTGATAATTCGCTTAATGTAGTAGCGGGAATTGATGCTTCCAAGTACTGGAGCCAGAGCCTAGGTGCAAGCACCAACGGCCTGCTCGACAACGCCTACGCCTATTACAATCTTGGGGTAGGTGCGACGCCCAACACTCCTAGTTCCGACTACCAGGAATATGCGCTACTCTCCTACTTTGCAAGAGCCAACTATACCTTTAAGGACCGCTACATCCTGACGGTAACCGACCGCATAGATGGCGCATCGCGCTTCGGGGTCAACTCTAAGTATGCCAACTTCCCGTCGGGTGCCATTGCCTGGCGCATCTCGCAGGAAGACTTCCTACATGATAACCCGACCATTACCGACTTGAAGCTGCGCTTCGGGTATGGCCGCACCGGCAATAGCAACTTCGGTAACTATAGCTCGCTCGACCAGCTAGGCAGCAATCAGTACGTATTTAACGGCACGCGCACATCGGGCATCACTACGGGCTCGCTGGGCAACCCCGCCCTGCAGTGGGAACGGGCTGGCCAGTATGACTTGGGTTTGAACGTGGGCTTGTGGCAAAACCGCATCGCTTTCGAGGCCGACGTCTACCAGCGTACGACCACCGACCTGCTGCTCAACGCGCCGGTGCCGCAATCGAGCGGTTACGGCAGCATTATCCGCAATATTGGTAGCGTGCGCAACCGGGGCCTCGAGCTGAGCTTGAACACGGTTAACCTCCAAGGAAAAGATTTCACCTGGTCGACCACCTTCAACATCTCTTTCCTCCAAAACCGGGTGCTAGCCCTCGGACAGGCAGGCGATGATATTTTTCCGGGCCCCAACTTCCTCAACCAAACCAACGTGCTGCGGGTAGGCCAGCCAGTAGGCTCACTCTATGGTCTCATTCGCGAAGGCACTTGGGGCACTACTGAGGCCGACCAGGCCTTGAAGTATAACCGCTTGCCTGGTGACTTGAAGTTTAAGGATGTGAACGGCGACGGGCAGATAAACGACGCCGACCGGGTAATTCTGGGTAAAAATATCCCTACGGGCTTCGGTAGCTTCATCAACAATTTCCGCTACAAAGGATTCGATTTACTACTAGACTTGCAGTTCACTTACGGCAATAGCAACATGAATCTGACCGAGCACTCGGCCCAGGACCGCACTGGCCAAGCCAACAGCTATAGCCGTGCCTACTACGATGCTTGGACACCGGACAATCAAAACACGAGCATTGCGCAGGTGCGGCCTTCTTATGTACGCTACGATACTACTATCGACTCTTACAAGGTAGAAGATGCTTCCTTTATCCGGGGCCGCAACGTGGTACTAGGGTACAATTTCTCGCCCAAGGTGCTGGACGCCATTAAGATTTCGCGCTTACGGGTATACGTATCGGCCCAGAATTTCTTTTTGCTCACCAAGTACACGAGCTACGATCCTGAGACGAACACCTTCACTGGTAACGCATTTGCCCAAGGCATCCAGTTTTTTGACTACCCCCGTGGCCGCACCTATACCGCTGGCCTGAATCTCTCTTTCTAATCGCCCACCCTCTTCGATATGTTTTCCATTACCCGTTTTTTCAAGGCGCCCGCGGCCCTAGGGGCGGCGCTGCTGCTGACGGTGGCCCCCGGCTGCTCCGACTTTCTCAAGCAGGATATTCGCTCGAGCTTGACCCCCGGCACTTACTTCGCTAATAGCGACCAGGCTCAAGCAGCAATCAACGGCCTGTACGACAACCTGCGTCTCATGAGCAGCACCGACGTAGGCTACGGCGAGTCGATGTGGGTGGGACTGGAGTTGTTTGCGCAGCACGCCACGAGCCTTGGCCAGAGCCAGTTCAACAACCAGATTCTCAACCAAACGATCGACGCTAATAATCCTTACTTCTCTAGCATGTGGAACAATGCCTACTACGGCATTGCTGCGGCCAACCTGTCGCTGGCCCGCATCCCGGATGTAAGCATGGATGAAACCCAGAAGAAGGCATTGCTGGGGCAAGCGTATTTCGTGCGGGCATTTCTGTACTATCACCTCGTACGCCTCTACGGCGATGTGCCGCTGATTACGACGCCTGTGGATGGCAATAGCCCCGACTTGTACCCAACTCGCGCTGCTCAAGCCGATGTGTACAAGCTTATTGTGAGCGACTTGCAAACGGCCGAGCAGGCTGGCCTACCCGTAGTAGACCGCACGGGCCGCATTACGCAGAGCGCTGTGAAGGCATTGCTCTCTAGCGTGTACCTGACGACGGCTGGCTACCCCCTGCAGCAGAAGGAGAATTACGCGCTGGCCGCCACCAAGGCCGCCGAAGTAATTGATGCCGGTAATTACCCGCTGTTTAACAACTATATCTCGCTGCACAACAATGCCGACAAGAACCAAGGTGAGCTGATTTTGCAGGCCCAGTACCAGTTTGGTATCGCCACCAATGCTATTAGCCCGCCCGTGGTGCCCTACTTCGCGGGCATTTCGAACTACAACGACGAATTTGGCGCGCTCATTCCTACCAATGGTTTTTTTAACACCTACGAGAGCGGCGATTTGCGCGCCGAGGAACGGCAGTTTTACTTCTCGTCGTACCCACGTTTTAAAGCACCCGGCGGAACGGTTAACTTCAACGCCCACGCCCTCTACAAATATTTCCACCTAGAAAGCGCGCTAAGCACTGTCACGCCCGACTGCGATGAGAACTGGACTTTGCTGCGTATGCCCGAGGTAATGCTCATTTATGCTGAAGCTAGCAACGAAGCGGGGACTGCAACTGCCAAGGCCTACACCCAACTCAACGCTATTCGGAGCCGGGCCAAATTGCCTGCGCTTAGCGGCTTGAGCCAAGACGCATTTCGCACTGCTGTGTGGAAAGAACGCTATCACGAGTTAGCCTATGAAAACAAGGCTTATTTCGATATTCAGCGCACTCGCAAAGCTTACGACGTAGTTAATAACCGCTTCGTGGATGCGGTAGGCTTTAAGAATGAAGTGGGTAATGCTTTCCAGGCTAAGTACCTACTCTGGGGTATTCCAAGGGCCGAAATCAATACCAATAATAAGCTGACCCAGAACCCCGGGTATTAGTAGTAGCCCCACCCCCAACCATACTAGGGGTGGGGCTATTCATTAACCCACCTTTTATTCCTCATTCCAGTGGCGTTGAAAATCCTCCTTGGGCTAGTAGTTGCCCCGGCCTTACTGCTAGTGGCCCCGGCTGCCGCACAAAAAAATCCTCATTCTTTCATCAGCCGCGACTCGCTTACCAAGCAAGGGTACACGCTGGTTTTTATCAACAAAGACTCGGCCTTGGCCCCGGCCACTAAGCAGCGGATGACGGATGCATTCTTCAAAGTGTATCCGCAAGAGGCCAAGCGGTTTAACCCGAAGACGCTGCGCAAGGTAACATTCTTTGTCAACCCCGCCTACACCGGTGTGGCAGCCACCGACAATGGCTTGGTAGACTACAACCCCAAGTGGCTGCGCGAGCACCCCGAGGACATCGATGTAGTAACGCATGAGGTCATGCACATCGTGCAGGCCTACCCCCCCGACAGCGCGCCGGGCTGGCTCACCGAGGGCATTGCCGACTACGCCCGCTACGTGTATGGCGTGAATAACCAAGCCGGCAACTGGAAGCTACCTGACTACAAAGCCGGCCAAAGCTATACCAACAGCTACCGCACCATGGCGCGCTTCCTAGTTTGGCTCGACCAACATGGCCACCCTAAGCTGGTGAACCAGCTGGACGCCGCTGCCCGCACCCGCACCTATACCCCAGAAATCTGGCAGCAAAAAACCGGCAAAACGCTCGATGAGCTGTGGGCTGCCTATGCCGCCCAGCCCGCCGTGCAGCTTACTTACCGCTAACAGGGACTATAGCCTGAGCGGCTGACCCAGGCAGCTACCGGGCACGAACTGCCCTTATTTCTTACTTTTCGGCGCCGCTTACTGGCGGCACCTTTCTTCATCTCCCGAATGCTCAAATCTTTTTCTGTCTTGGCGGCTGCGTTGCTGGCGGCTGGCTCGGCGCTGGCCCAAGGGCCCGTGGCCTCGACCGCGGCCGACCCCGCGCAGTGGGTAAACCCGCTTATCGGCACCGACTCGAAGCCCAGCCTCTCCAACGGCAACACCTACCCTGCCATCGCCCTACCCTGGGGCATGAACTTCTGGATGCCCCAAACCGGTAAAATGGGCGATGGCTGGGCCTACCAATACGGAGCCGATAAGATTCGGGGCTTCAAGCAGACGCACCAGCCCTAGCCGTGGATGAATGACTACGGGCAGTTTGCTATCATGCCGATTACCGGCAAGCCCGTGTTTGACGAAAACGCCCGGGCTAGCTGGTATTCGCACAAAGCCGAGGTGGCCGAGCCCAACTACTACCGTGTGTACTTGGCTGACCACGACGTGACGACCGAAATCGCGCCCACCGAGCGCGCCGCCAGCTTCCGCTTCACCTTTCCCAAAACTGACAGCGCCTACGTCGTAATTGATGCGCTCGACAAGGGCTCGATGGTGCAGGTGTTGCCCCAGCAGCGCCGCATCGTGGGCTACACCACCCGTAATAGCGGCGGCGTGCCCAAGAACTTTAAAAACTACTTCGTGCTGGAGTTCGACCACGACTTCACTAGCACGGCACTCTACCAAGACAAAGCCGCCGCTGCTGCGGGCGTGCTCGAAGTAACTGCCAACCACGCCGGGGCCATTGTGGGCTTCAAGACCCGCAAGGGCGAGCGCGTGAATGCCCGGGTGGCTTCGTCGTTCATCAGCCCTGAGCAGGCCCTGCTCAACCTACAGGAAATTGGCACCAAAGACTTGGAAACCGTGCGCCAGCAGGGCCGTGCTGCCTGGAACAAGGCATTGGGACGCATCGACATCGAGGGTGGCACTGCCGACCAGCGGCGCACGTTTTACTCGTGCTTGTACCGCTCGCTGCTGTTTCCGCGCAAGCTCTACGAGCTCGACGCCACTGGCAAGGTAATGCACTACAGCCCCTTCAATGGCCAGGTGCTGCCGGGCTACATGTATACCGACACGGGTTTTTGGGACACGTTCCGGGCCTTGTTTCCGTTCCTGAACTTGCTGTATCCCGACGTGAATACCGAAATTCAGCAAGGGCTAGCCAACGACTACCGCGAGAGCGGCTGGCTACCCGAGTGGGCTAGCCCCGGCCTACGCAGCGTGATGGTGGGCAACAACTCGGCCTCGGTGGTAGCCGACGCCTACCACAAGGGCGTGCGTGGCCAAGACATGAACGTGCTCTACGAAGCGCTTATCCATGGCGCTAATAATGCGGGGCCGCTCGACGCGGTGGGCCGGGCAGGCGTGCAGTACTACAACAAGCTTGGCTACGTACCCTACGACGTTAAAATCAACGAAAACGCAGCCCGCACCTTGGAGTACGCCTACGACGACTTCACCATCTATCAGCTGGCCAAGTCCCTAGGCCGCCCCAAGAAGGAAATTAACCTCTACGCTCAGCGCAGCCAAAACTACCGCAAGCTGTTCGATAAAGAGTCGGGCCTGATGCGCGGTAAGAACCAAGACGGCACGTTCCAGAAGCCATTTAGCCCTTTCAAATGGGGCGATGCCTTCACGGAGGGCAACAGCCTACACTACACATGGTCGGTGTTTCACGATGTGCAGGGACTAATGGACCTCATGGGTGGCAAGAAGAAGTTTGTGGCTACGCTCGACACCGTGTTTACCCTACCCCCCGTGTTCGACGACTCTTACTACGGGGGTACCATACACGAAATCAGGGAGATGCAGATTGCGGGCATGGGCAACTATGCGCACGGCAACCAGCCCATCCAGCACATGATTTACCTCTATAACTACGCTGGCCAGCCCTGGAAAACGCAGTACTGGGTGCGCGAGGTGATGAACCGCCTCTACCTGCCCACTGCCGATGGCTACTGCGGCGACGAAGACAACGGCCAAACCTCAGCCTGGTACGTGTTTTCGGCCCTGGGTTTTTACCCCGTATGCCCGGCCGTAAACCAGTACGTGCTTGGTGCCCCGCTTTTTCCCAAGGCCACGCTGCACTTGCCCTCGGGCAAAGACATTGTGCTAAATGCGCCGCAGAACTCGGCCACGAACCGCTACGTCAACCAGTTGACGCTCAACGGCCAGCCCTACGACAAAAACTACCTCACCTACGAGGAGCTGCTGGCCGGCGCCACGCTGAACTTCGAGATGGGCGCCACGCCTAATAAGACGCGCGGCACCGCGCCAGCCGCCGCGCCGTACTCCTTTTCTAAAGCTAAGTAGCTTACCAACGTCCGTTATGCGCAGCCTGGCGAAGCATCGCTACCACGTAACTAACCCCGACGCTTAGCTTACGGCGCGGTTGCGATGCTTTGCTAAGCTCTGCATGCCGGACGCACTTCCAATTGCCTATTCCCGCCCTCTTTTTATGAATCGTAGAACCTTCGTCGGCAACGCTTCTTTACTCACTGCTAGCCTGGCTTTGCCCTCCGCCGTGTTTGCCGCGGCGGCGCCCGCTTTCCCGGTGGTGCGGCCGGCGGCTAGCCAGCGCCGGTTTCGCAGCAAAGCCGTGGAAGCCGCCATCACCGAGTTTAAGAAGAAGGTGAAAGACCCGGAGCTGGGTTGGCTGTTTGAGAACTGCTTTCCGAGCACCCTCGATACCACCGTGACGTATAGCCAGCGCCAGGGCCGGCCCGATACCTACGTCATCACCGGCGACATCGACGCCATGTGGCTGCGCGATTCTTCGGCTCAGGTGTGGCCGTATTTGCAGCTTATCGACAAGGACGCCGAACTGCGCCAAATGATAGCCGGCGTCATCAATCGGCAGACGCGCTGCATTATCAAAGACCCTTACGCCAACGCTTTTTATGGCGACGACACCAAGGTAGGCGAGTGGAAAACCGACCACACGGCCATGCAAGCCGGCGTGCACGAGCGCAAGTGGGAGATTGACTCGCTTTGCTACCCCATCCGGCTGGCCTACCATTACTGGAAGAAAACGGGCGACGCCAAGCCCTTCGACGCGCAGTGGCAACAGGCCATTCGGGGCACGCTCCAAACCTTTCGGGCACAACAGCGCAAAGAGGGCTTAGGGCCATACCACTTCCAGCGCGTCACGGCCAACTCGACCGATACGCAACCCATGAAGGGCTACGGCTACCCCATCAAGCCGGTGGGGCTCATCTGCTCGGCCTTCCGGCCCAGCGACGACGCCACACTCTACTCCTTCTTGGTACCCAGTAATTTCTTTGCCGTGACCAGCCTGCGCCAGGCTGCCGAGATGCTTACTGCCCTAGCCCCCGCCGAGGCCACCACAGCCAAAGACTGCACTGCCCTCGCCGACGAGGTAGAAGCCGCCCTGCGGAAGCACGCCGTGGTGGACCACCCACAGCACGGCAAAATCTACGCGTATGAGGTTGATGGCTTTGGCAGCCAAGTGCTCATGGACGATGCCAACGTGCCCAGCCTGGTGGCCCTACCCTACCTGGGCGCCGTGCCCCTCACCGACCCTATTTACCAGAACACCCGCAAATTCTTGCTCTCGGAGGCCAATCCCTTCTTTTTCAAGGGCACGGCCGCTGAAGGTATCGGCGGGCCGCACGTGGGCCAGGATATGATTTGGCCCATCGCCATCACTACCCGTGGCCTTACCAGCCAGGACGACGCAGAAATCCGAGCCTGTGTGCAGAGCCTCAAAGCCACCCACGCCGGCACCGGCTACATGCACGAGTCCTTTCACAAAGACGACCCCAAGAAGTTTTCCCGCGCTTGGTTTGCCTGGGCCAATACCATCTTCGGCGAATTCTTGTGGAAAGTGTACCAGGAAAAACCCCAGTTGCTGGTAACGGCCTAATTCAATAACCGAAGCAAGGAGCGGCGCTGGCCCTCGCCCATCGTTGAACGAAGCCAACGCTAGCCGGCCAACGACGGGCGGGGGCAAAGCCCGTTCCTTACCGGTCTGTTTGTAACTCTTTTTTTTTGCAGCTTTTCTGACTCCATGAAAACTCTCCTGCTCACGGCCGCGCTGGTGGCCAGCGGCTTGGCCAGCCAGGCGCAGGCGCCCGCCGCCCGCGCCGGCAACCCACTCTTTCAGGGGTGGTATGCCGACCCTGAGGCGGCCATTTTTGGCAAGCAGTACTGGATTTACCCCACGTTTTCGGCCCCGTACGAGCAGCAGGTGTACCTCGATGCCTTCTCCTCGCCCGACCTCGTGCACTGGACCAAACACCCGCACATCCTCGACACAGCCAGTGTGAAGTGGGCCCACCGAGCCCTGTGGGCGCCCGCCATCGTGGCCAAGGGTGGCAAGTACTACCTCTTCTTTGGGGCCAACGATTACCACCCTGAGAAGGCCAACGAGCCGCCGGGCGGCATTGGCGTGGCGGTGGCCGACAACCCAGCTGGCCCTTTTAAAGACTACCTGGGCAAACCGCTGGTGGGCACCGTGGAGAACGGCGCCCAGCCCATCGACCAGTTTGTGTTTAAGGATGCTGATGGCAAGTATTACCTGCTCTATGGCGGCTGGCAGCACTGCAATATTGCTCGGCTTAAGGACGATTTCACGGGCTTCCTACCCCTAGCCGATGGCACAATATTTAAGTCCATCACGCCCGAGAAGTATGTCGAAGGCCCGCTGATGTTTCGGCGCCAGGGCAAGTACTACTTTATGTGGAGCGAGGGCGGCTGGACCGGACCCGACTACTCGGTGGCCTACGCCGTGGGCGACTCGCCCTTTGGCCCATTCAAGCGGGTAGGCAAGATTTTGGCCCAAGATCCCAAGGTAGGCACCGGGGCCGGCCACCACTCCGTCATTCAGGTGCCGGGCACCGACCGCTGGTACATCGTGTACCATCGCCACCCGCTGGGCGACTCCAATGGCAATCACCGCGTGGTGTGCATGGAGGAAATGCACTTCGATAAGGCTGGCCTCATTCAGCCCGTAAAGCTCACCACCACGGGCGTCGCGGCCCAACGGCTGAGCCGCTAGACCATTGAGGGTTAGCCTACAACTAGCCCACTGTTTTACAGCAAAACCGGATGCCCTTGCTTCGCTACGCTGGCAAGGGCATCCGGTTTTTGTCTTAGTAAGCGGCTAACGGTTTAGCCCCAAACAGCGCTAGGTTGCTAGCCTACTCTACTTGCCGTTTACCTTCTTGATAAGGTCGGTTTCGTCTTGGTGGTAGGGCGTGCCGTCTTTGCGGAATACCTCGTGAAACCACTCGGTAGGCTCGCTGCCATCGGCCAGGGGCGTGTCCCAGGCGTACTTGGTGTTGGTTTTGCCATCCACGAGGCCCCAGTTGATGGCGGCCACGTTATACTTTTTGAGCAGGGGTAGGATATTGACAAAGCGTGAGTTACGCGGCCGGGCCATGTACTCGGTGCAGATGAGCGGCCGGCCGTGGGTAGCGAGCAGCTCGATAACGCGCTGGTGGGCCGGGGCCTCGTCGTAGTTGTGGTACGTAATCACGTCGGAGTGCAGCGCCTGGTACGTATTCAGGGCCTGAAAGTCCCAGTTCCAGAGGCCCACGCTCAGCGGCTGGTCGGGCCGCACGGCCGAGGCCCAGGCAAAGACGTTGCGCACCAGCGGCAGTGAGCTCGCGCCTTTGTTATTGTTGCCTGGCTCATTATATAAGTCCCAGAGCACAATGCGCTTGTCGTGGGCAAAGCTCGTGAGCACATCCGTGACGTAGGGCCGCAGCTGCACAAAGGTGGCCGAATCGCGCGAGGCCGGGTCGCCGGGGTCTTGTAGCCAGCCCGAGTTGTGAATGCCGGGCTTGGGCGCAGGCTGCGAGCCAGTGTGTGGGTCCTTGTTCCAGCAGTCGTCGAAGAACACGAAGATGGTGCCGATGTGGTGCTTGTCGGCGATGGCCAGGTAGTCGTTCACCCGTTTTTTGAAGCCGGCCGGGTCCTCTTTCCACGCCAAGCTGTGCAAAAAAACGCGCATCGTGTTGAAGCCGATGCCCTCGGCCCAGCCCAGCTCCTTGTCGATGGTTGGCGCGTCGAAGGTGGTTGCCTGCCACATTTCGAGCTGGTTAATGGCCGTGCTGGGGATAAAGTTGGCGCCCGTCATCCAGGGGTGAGTCTTGTACCAGGCGTTGGCCTTGTCGGCCGACCAGCGAGCCGATTGGCTGGTGGCCACGGCAGTGCTACCCTTGGTCTTGGTTTTAACTTTCTGGGCCTGGGCTACCGGCGCGCCGAGCAGCGCCAAGCCCAGCAGGAGCAGCCAGGAGCTTTTCTTCGTGTTCATGCGAAAAGGGGTGGGAAAGGAAAACTGCTGCTGCCACGGGCAGCAAGCGCTGCGAAGGTAGTGCACGCGTGTGCAAACGTTTGCGCAGTTTTCGGCTAAAAGTGCGGTATCAGCAGCTCGGCCCCTACCCCAGCGGTCCCTCACGCAGCGACGATGCCCGCACAAATAAATCGGGCTGCAGCACCACGTGGCGTGGTGCGTAGGGCTGCTCGCGTTCTTCCATCACTTGCAGCAGCAGGCGGGTGGCCGAGCGCCCCATCAGCTCGCAGTGCTGGTCAACGGAGGTAATCTGGGGCACAGTGAGGCTCGAAAACAGCTCGTTGCTGAAACCCACCAGGCCAATATCCTGGGGCACACGCAGGCCGCGCTCGGTGAGCACCTGCAGGGCACCGGCCGCTGAAAAATCGCTACCCGAAAATATTGCGTCGGGCGGGGGGGGTAGGGCCAGTAGCTGTTGCATGGCGGCACTGCCATCCGCCATACTCATGTCGCCTAGGGTAATAAGGGCCTCATCTACAGGCAAGCCATATTCGCGAAGTGCGTCTTCATAGCCCTGGCGGCGGTACTTGTAAATGTTCAACTGCTGGGGGCCGCTAAAGTGCGCAATACGCCGATAGCCCCGCTCAAGCAGGTGCTTGGTGGCGCGGTAGCCGCCGGCGCGGTCGTCGAGCACTACCGCGTTTACGTCGTAGCCCACTAGCACGCGGTCGAAGAAAACGAGCGGGATATCACGCTTCTGCACTTTCTCGAAGTGCCTGAACTCGCGCGTGTTGCGCGAAATTGATACCATAATACCCTCAACCTGAGCGTTGAGAAGCGTTTCCACATTTGCGCGTTCGTGCACCACATCCTCGTTCGACTGGCAGATGAGCACGTGGTAGCCGGCCTTGCTAGCGGCAGCTTCGATGCCCTTCACTACTTGCGAAAAAAAGTTACCATCGATATGAGGTACTATTATGCCCAGCATGTTGCTACGACCTTTGCGCAAGCCCGATGCCAAATTATTGCGTTGATAACCAAGCTCCTTTGCCAGCGTCATAACGCGCCTAACCGTTGCCTCGCTAATGGCGCTGTGGCCGCTGAGCGCCCGCGATACCGTCGAAACAGAAATATTGAGCTGCTGGGCCAGGTCCGTGATGGAGGCGCGTTTTTTAGCCACGAAGTGAGATAAAAGGCGAGCCCGCTTGGGCTGCCGCCCAGGCCGCTCACTGCAAAAAATAGTGCAAAAGCCGATGCAAAGGTTGCACAGAATAAGCCTGCTTCCCTTAAATATAAGCGAAATTTGTCTGGTGCAAACGTTTGCACGAACTAGCTCAAGTAGTTACCTTGCGTTCCGACAGCGCCGCCGCTTTACTAGAGAGCCCGGCTAGCCTACTTTCTCTACTTTCCTTTTCCATCTCCCCCCCCACTCAAAACCCGCCAGCAACTGGCGCATAGCGCAGCCAGCCTGCTCCCTACCCCCTCGCCGGCCACCCTAACAAAGACCGACGCGGCGGTGCTCACTGCTCCCATCTCCAGAAAAAAACTGCGGTATCTCTATGCTTGGCGAGCGCAAATGGCGCTGGGCAAACGCATAGGTCCTCCCCTATCTTCAAGAGTTAGGGTTGGGTTAGCTACTCTCTACTCATTTTGTAAAAATGCTGACTAAAAACATCTCTTTGTTATTAATAACCAGTGCGCTAAGCACTAGTGCGGCCCAGGCCCAAGCACTGCGTCCGCCGGCCTACCCCCTACTCACGCACGACCCGTATTTCAGCGTGTGGGCGTTTCAGGATGAGCTGGCCGGGGCGCCCACCCGGCACTGGACCGGCGAGCCGCAGAGCCTCGAAGGCGTGGTGCGCGTCGATGGCCAGGCCTACCAGTTTATGGGGCAGGCCGGGCCGCAGTACCGGGCGGTGGTGCCCACGGTGCGCGAGCAGCCCTACCGGGCGCGCTACACCTTCAAGAAGCCGGCGGTGGGCTGGGAGAAGGCTGGCTTTGTAGCTACTAGTTGGGCCGAAGGCGCGGCCCCTTTTACCGACAACCAAAGCGAGCACGGCACCACCTGGACGGAAGGTGAAATTTGGGTGCGGCGCACGGTGCGCGTGGCCGACCCCAAAACCACCGGCGAATTGCGCCTGCTGATGGAGCACGACGACGACGTGGAGGCCTACCTCAACGGCGTGCTGCTGACCAAGCAAACGGGCTTTAATAGCAGCTACGATTTCTTCTCTATCCCGGCCGCCGCCCGGCAGGCACTGCGCGCCGGCGACAATGTGCTGGCCCTACACGCTACCAGCCCTCGCGGCGGCGAGTACCTCGACGCTGGCCTCTACGAAACGCTACCTACCCCTGCCCCGCTGCCGCTGGCCCGCCAAACGGGTGTGACTGTGACGGCCACCCAAACGACCTACACTTTCGCTGCTGGGCCAGTACGACTGAAAGTTAGCTTTTTATCGCCGCTGCTGCTCGATGAGCTCGAAACGGTGGCCCGGCCCGTGAGCTACGTCACCTGCACCGCTACCGCTGCCGATGGCCAGCCGCACGCTACGCAGGTACTTTTCAGCGAGGCCGGCACGCTGGCCAGCAACACGCCTTACCAGGAGGTGGCCACGCGGCCCGGCACCACCGGCAGCCTGCGCTGGCAGGCACTGGGTACTACTACCCAGCCCGTGCTGGCCAAGGCTGGCGACAACCTGCGCATCGACTGGGGCTACGCCTACCTGGCCGCGCCCGGCGGCGCTACCCTGGCCACCGGCAACCCCCAAACGCTGAAAACCACCTTCGCCAAAACTGGGGCCCTACCCTCCCCTACGCCCACCAAAGGCGCGGCCCAGCGCGTGGCCCAGGCCGCTGTGCTCAACCTGGGCTCGGTGGCTAGCCAGCCCGCCGAGCAGCACCTGCTGCTCGGCTACGATGCGCAGTATGCGGTGCAGTACTTTGGCCAAAAGCTGCTGCCCTGGTGGCGGCGCGATGCGGCCATGACCATGGAAAAAGCCCTAGCCACCGCCGAGGCCGACTACCCCCGCCTGCGCCGCAAGGCCAGCGAGTTTGACCAAAAGCTATATGCCGACGCCCAGGCGGCGGGCGGGCAGCAGTACGCCGATTTGTGCCAGCTGGCTTACCGCCAGGCCATTGCGGCGCACAGCATCGTGGCCGGGCCTAAAGGCGAGCTGTTCTTTTTCTCGAAGGAGAATTTCTCGAACGGCTCCATCGGCACCGTGGACGTGACGTACCCGTCGGAACCGCTGTTTTTACTGTATAACAACGAGTTGGCTAAGGGCATGCTGCGTTTCATCTTTGACTACTCGGAGTCGGGACGCTGGAAAAAGGACTTTCCAGCGCACGATGTGGGCACCTACCCGCTGGCCAATGGCCAGACTTACGGCGAGGACATGCCCGTGGAGGAAGCCGGCAACATGCTTATTCTGACTGCCGCCGCGGTGAAGATGGATGGGAAAGTTGACTTTGCTCGCGAGCACTGGCCCACGCTCACCAAATGGGTGGGCTTCTTGAAGCGTGACGGCTTTGACCCAGCCAACCAGCTCTGCACCGACGACTTTGCCGGGCACTTAGCCCGCAATACTAACCTATCGATGAAGGCCATTATGGGCATTGCTTGCTACGGCCAGTTGGCCCGCCAGATGGGCGATACCAAAACCGCCGACGAGTACCAGACCCTGGCCCGCGACCTCGCCAAGAAGTGGATGCAGATGGCCCAGGACGGCGACCACTACGCCCTGACTTTCGACAAGACCGCCGGCTCGTGGAGCCAGAAGTACAACCTAGTGTGGGACAAAGTGCTTGGCCTGAACATCTTCCCACCCGAAGTGGCGCAGAAGGAAATGGCCTTCTACCTCAAGCACCAGCAGAAATACGGCTTGCCGCTCGATAGCCGCAAGACTTACACCAAGTCGGACTGGATACTGTGGACCGCCACGATGGCCACTAACCAAGCTGATTTTCAAGCCCTGGCGGCTCCCATTTGGCAGTTTGCCAACAACACGCCCAGCCGTGTGCCCCTCAACGACTGGCACGAAACCACCGATGCCAAACAAGTCGGCTTCCAGGCCCGCTCGGTGGTGGGCGGCTACTTTATGAAAATACTGAGCGATAAGCTCACCAAATAGGCCCTAGGGGTGCCGGTAGTTATCGGCACCCCCAAGGTTTAGTATCCTGCTCTTTTCCTACCTATTCGGCGGGCGCCGGGTAGTCATTTTTCAACCTTTTCCCCACCCCAACTCCTATGTCGACAGCTTTACTGTCTGCCCGCTCCGTGGGCCGGTTCTGGTCCGGCCTATTCGTCCTGTTGCTCTTGGTCAGCCTGCGGACCCTCGGGCAAACCAGCAACAACCCCATTCTGGCTGGCTACCAGGCTGACCCAGAAATGAATTATTTCAACGGGACCTACTACATCTATCCTACCACCGATGGCAACTCTAGTGGGGGCCAGTTTCACGCGTTTTCTTCGACCGACCTCACCAACTGGACCGACCGGGGAGTGGTATTTGACCTAGGCCGGCAAACCACCTGGGCCACATACAATGGCTGGGCCCCCTCGGTGGTAGCCCGCAACGGTAAGTATTACTACTACTACACGGCCCACAACAACGCCACTAATACGCCGTCTATCGGGGTGGCCGTGGGCACCACCCCCACCGGGCCCTTCACCGACAAGGGCCAGCCGCTGCTGACGCCTGCGCTCAGCAACAACATCACCCAGGATGTCATTGACCCCATGGTGTTTGTAGACGACGATGGGCAAGCCTACATCTACTACGGCGGCTCGAGCGGCGCCCGGATGGTCGTGCGCAAGCTCAACTCGGATATGGTCTCGCTGACCAACGATGCGCCGCGCGACATTACGCCCCAGAACTACACCGAGGCACCCTACCTGGTGAAGCGCAACGGCCGCTACTACATGACCTACTCAAACGGGCGCTGGTTTGACGACAGCTACAACGTGCAGTACGCCACTAGCACCTCGCCCACCGGCCCTTGGACGTACGGCGGTTCGGTGCTAAGCAGCGATGCGAATCGCTTCGGGCCGGGCCACCACTCCATCACCCAGTTTCCGGGCTGCGACGACTACTACATCGTGTACCACCGCTACCAGGACAAGACCTACAAGACCCGCGTGGTGGCCATCGACCACCTGACTTTCAACAACGACGGCAGCATCCAGAAGGTAAACATGACCAGCTACGGCGTGGCGCCGCGCCCGGCTGGCAGCGCCTGCCCGGTTAGCCCAATGTTGGTTTCAGGCGGCCTTTACAAGCTCGGCCACAAGAATACCGACCAGGTCTTGGACGTAGACAATGGGAGCACCATGACTGGCGCTAACGTGCAGCAGTGGACTGACAATGGCACCAACGCCCAGCGCTGGACCGTTACCCTGCAAGCCGATGGCCACTACAAGCTGCTGAATAAAAACTCTGGCCAGGCCCTGGACGTGGCTGGGACAAGCGCCGCCCCTGGCACCAACGTGCAGCAGTATACCGACAACGGCAACGATGCCCAACGCTGGCAGCTGCAAGCCATGGATGGTGGCTTCTATAAACTATTGCACAAGGGCACTAACCAGGCCCTAGACGTGGCCAGCAACAGCGTTAGCCCCGGTGCCAACGTGCAGCAGTACACCGACAACGGCAACGACGCCCAGCGCTGGCAGTTCACCCTCGCCGACCAGCCTATCGTGTCGGGCGGCGTGTACCGGCTCACGCACAAGGGCACCACGCAGTGCCTGGAAGTGCCCAGTAACTCGGCTACGCCCGGCACAGTGGTGCAGCAGTACACCGACAACGGCAACGACGCCCAACGCTGGGTGATTACACTCATGCCCGATGGCTACTACAAACTGACGCACCGCAATACCAACCAGTGCCTAGAAGTGGCTAACAACAGCACCAGCCTCGGCGCTACCGTACAGCAGTACACCGATAACGGCAACGACGCCCAGCGCTGGCAAATCGTGCCCCTAGGCGACGGCTACTGCAAGCTTGTGCACAAGGGCGCTACTCTTTGCCTAGATGTAGATAACAACCTTTCGGACCCCGGCACCGGCGTGCACCAGTGGACCGACAACGGCAACGACGCTCAGCGCTGGCGTCTAGACCTGATGCCGCAGGCCGCCTCACCACCACGCTGGCTACTACCAGCGCCGCCCTGGCCGAGGCCGCGCCGCTGCTCGTGTACCCCAGCCCCAGCACCGGGCGGGTGCACTTTGTCGTAACGCCCACCCAGGCCGGCCGCGTGACCCTCGATGTGTATGATGTGCAGGGCCGCCTGGTGCAGCATGTAGTTACTGGCCAGGGCGCGCCCGGCCTAGCCACCGATTACCCCCTTGATGGCAGCAGCTGGCCCGCCGGCATCTACACCGTGCGCCTGACCACGGCCGGCCAAACCACCCACGGTAAACTCGTATTGGTGCACTAGCACTGGCAACGAACTCAACAAAAAGCCCTTGCTACTTACGTAGCAAGGGCTTTTCTCGTAGATAGCATCTGCTACCCTACTTGTTAGTTACCTCAAACCGCTCGAACACCGCCGTGGCCGAGGTTGGCCCCTGGGCCACCACACCCACGCGCACGCCCCGGTCCCAGGGGGGTAGGAAGCCGCCATCGGCGGTCTGGCTGGCGGGCAGCAGTTCGGTCCAAGTGCGGCCATCAGGGCTGTAGGCAAAGCGGTAGTGGCTGCCGCCCTCGGCCTGCACTCGCAAATGCAGCGCCGCGGCGGGGGGTAGGGCCACGGCGGCCAGAATACGGATTTTGCCGTCGCGGCGTTCCTGCACCTGCAGCTGGCCAGCGCCAGCCAACAGGCTGAGGGTATTGTTGGGGTCGCCGAGAGCGGCTAGGCCGGCGGTGGCGCCGGTGGGCAGGCTAGCCGGGGCGAGCAGCGTGGTGCTGGCCGTATAGCTGGCCGCCAGCGTGGGGCGGCCCAGCGCCGCACCACCCTTGTCGGGCCGGGCGTTCAGCCGAAGCTGGCCGTTTTGCAGTGCAAACTGCGGTTTGTCTTCCACGGGCCACTCCCAAGTAGGCGCCAGGCGGGCGCTGGCAAATTCGTCGGTGACCACGGCGGGCACCTTAGCCACGGCAGCGGGGGTAGTATGGTTGTTTAGGAACTCGGGCCAGCCGGCCTTGGTCCACACAAACTCGCTGAGCACGCCCTGGCGGCCCACGTTTTGGAAGCTGCCGGTTTGGTAGGCGTGGTGCAGCATGTACCAGTGGCCGGCGCGCTCGATGGCCGTGCCGTGGCCGGGGCAGCTCCAGGTATCGTTGTTGGTCAGGATGGGGTTGCGGTCGTACTTCTCCCAGGGGCCGAGCAGGTTTTTGGCCCGGGCCACGCCGGTAGCGTAGGTGCAGCCGGCGCCGCAGCAGCCATTGGCAGCGTAGAACATATAGAAGTAGCCGCCGTGTCGCACCACGCTGGGCCCTTCTACAAGGTTGCCCTCCCAGGCGGCGGTATTGCGAAAAAGCTCGGTTTTTTCGCCCACCAGCTGGGTGCGGTCGGCGCTCAGGCGCTGGGCCCAAATGGGCGTCGGCTTCTGCACGCTGTTACCGTCTTCCTTCCAGATGAGGTAGGGCTGGCCGTTTTCGTCGTGCATCGGAAAGCCGTCGATGCTGCCGTCGGGCTGGCCCACCAGCGGGCCGTGGTCCTGGTACGGACCCTCGGGCCGGTCGGCGCTGGCCACGCCCACGGCCAAGTTACCGCCCCGTTTGTGCGCGGTATAAAAGACGTAGGTCTTGCCGTTGGCATCATGGTTGATTTCGGGCGCCCAGAAGTAGTAGTCGGCCCAGGCCGGCCGCGCCCCCGGAAACACGTGCCCCACCAAGCTCCAGTGCTGCAAATCGGTCGATTTCAGCAGCGGAAACGTGGGGCCCCAGTTCGAAGACGTAGCCGTGGCCCAGTAGGTATCGCCCACCTGCGTCACCGACGGGTCGGGGTAGTCGCCGGCCAGCACAGGGTTGGCGATGCCGGCGGCGGGTAGGGCTGCCCGAGGGGCTGCCGCGCGCTTGATTTTGGTTTTGACTTTCACCTGCGCTGAGGCGCCAAGCGGGTTAGTACCCAGCAGCCCCAGCACAGCCAGGGAATAGTAAAGGAATTTACGGGCCATAAGAAGACAACGAAACGGCCTGCGCAAGGCAGGCCGTAAACTTAGGGTTGGAATGGGGGGTAGGGCAACTACTCGCCGGCGGGCCGAGGTAGGGCCACGCCCGTAGCCACCGGGGTGCCGAAGTTAGGCGAGCCGTCCGTGTTCCAGCTGAACTGCTGCATGCGCGGGTTGCGGGCATCGCCGCAGCCTTGGTTGGCTTGCAGGTTGGCATGGTAGATAATCCAGTTCTGGCTGCCATCCTTCGACGTAAAAAAGCCGTTGTGGCCCGGCCCGTAGGCGTTGTTCGTAGGGTTTTTGGTGAACACGGGCGAGGCCGACTTGCTCCAACTACCCGCGTCGAGCGGGTCGGCGGTGGCACTGGCCGAGAGCATACCCAGCGCGTAGTCGTCGGTGCTGCAGTGGCTGGCCGAATACACCAAATATGTCTTGCCCGCGTGCTGAATCACCTCCGGCCCCTCGTTCACCTTGGGCGTGCCGTTCAGCTCCCAAGCATACTGCGGGCGGCTGAGTTGTGTGCGCGTGCCCGTGAGCGTCCAGGGGTTGCTCATGAGCGCGATGTAAAGGTTTTGCTGGTCGGAGCCCGCTTCTTGGCCGCTCCACACCAGGTAGCGCTTACCGTTCTGCTCTAGCACGGTGCCGTCGATGGCCCACAAATCCTGGCCGGGCACGGCAATTTGGCCTTTTTCGGTCCAGGTACCCTGGGTAGGGTCGGCGCTGGTGTTTTCGAGCACCCACAGGCGCTGGCCGCCGCAGCAGTTGCCGGGCCCCGCCGTGAAGTACACGTACCACTTGCCATCCAAGAAGTGAATTTCCGGCGCCCAAATGTCGTGCGACATTGGCCCGGTGGCCTTGGGCGTCCAGATGGTCGTGCTCACGCCCGAGCCCAGCTCGCTCATCTTGGCCGTTTTGCGCAGCACCAGGTTGGTGCCCGTTGTTTGCATATAGTAATAAAAGCCGTCTTTCTGGTACACCCACGGGTCGGGGCCGCTCGGCAGCAGCGGGTTAGTAAACGTGGTAGATGTGGGCGGCGGGGCTGGCTGGGGCGCGGGCGCCGTGCCGCCCCCCGAAGAGGAGCCGCCTTTAGAGCAAGCGCAGGCCATGCTGCCGGCCAGCAGCAGTGTAAGCCAACGCGAGGAAAGCGAGATTCGCATAGAATGGGTGGGGTAAGGATAATGCGACAGGGCCAGGCTGCCTCCTACTTTAAGCAAAACCGCCGCCGCGCTTTCTTACGAAGCACGGCGGCGGCAATTTGGCACAGTTCCGGCG
>Ga0160428_1000974_pt1 | contig 25275 bp, 27 predicted proteins | sample SolpanmetagenomM_FD_108198 | JGI IMG/M metagenome (GOLD analysis project Ga0160428, IMG submission 108198) | Solar panel surface microbial communities from Lawrence Berkeley National Laboratory, California, USA - M | ecosystem: Engineered > Built environment > Solar panel > Unclassified ... | reverse complement strand
CATAGTATGCATTGACTGTTTGTGCACTCATCTCCCATTCCTCCTTGTTGACTGGTTTCCCAGCTTGAGACCAGGATTTGCGAACGTCTTGTCTTGCGACTGATAGCCTGTTCTCGAAGAATGCTGTTGCGGAGACGCTGACGTTTCTGTAGTATTTTTGAAGTTCGCCGGCGTCCATGATGTCTGGAGAATGGGTAGGGTATCCAATCTAGACAGCTTGTTTAGCTTGCGAACGAAACATTTAGAATGCTTAGCATCCGACATACCTTTTGCCTGATGATGCGGACCTTTTCGATCGCAAGTTCGCGAACACTTTCCGTCATCCACTCCGATTCGTTAAGCTTGATGGAAAATGCATGCTTGATGTCGAGAATGATCTGATCACCCAGTCCTTTCGCCTCCTCAGAGAACGCACGCTCGACGAAGAAGCGACTCATGATCCATGCTGTTTTCTCTCATTAGTCCCGAGCACTGATTGGAGAGTAAGTCGACATACCGAGATCATTGCCAACAGTACCAACACATGTCCTCCAACGTTCTTGCTTGACGTCTGGCGCTTTACCCTGCAGCTTATTCTTGAAACGCAACGATGGTTGTACCGCCGGATCCTCAACAGCACTAGCCCATGATTGAACTACTTTCCAGACAAGAAAAGTCTTGATTGTTTCTCGAGAGGAGGACTTGAGAATTTTTGACAGTGCCTTAAGATATTCCGGAGAACCAACGATAATCTTAGCTGGAACGTATCCACTTGCGAATGTGTGCAGAACTTGCTTGACAGAGATTGCGGGATTATACGCTTCAGTTTCTTCCAATGTACGAGGATTGTAGCTTTTGGTAACGTCAGCGGCGTCCTCCGGATCTGGTGCTGCATCAGCCATGGACTTCTCAAAAGCGACCAGACTATCCACAAGTTCTTTGCTCAGTATTGTGGTTTCCTTGTCGTTGGCAAACATGTAAGAGAGCAAACCAGGCTCGGCTTCCTTCAAAAGTGCTTCTAGGACGGTTGAAATAGTCTCTTTGTATGAAATAACCATTTCAGCACGCTCGTAATACTCTTTACTCGGGAGACCAAAGGAGTCAGGGGCGCCGACAAAGACGATGTTGGTGTCAGGATTCCTATCGTCAGGACCAACACCGATTGAGACAGGGCCTGCGACGCCGACGCCCATCAAAAACTCAATGGCTTTTGTGAGGGAGTCATCTTGCTTGCTGGACTTTGAAGTCAATTCAGTGGGATAGATTCCATCAAGTTGCATAAGAACATCCAGCAAAGGCTTTGATCCAATGGAAGCGAGTAGTGTCTCATTCATGCATGCGTGGTAGCCATCCTGCAATTTAGTGAATATCTCGTGGTCAGGATTGGCAGAAAGAGATGCAGGCGACTCCAAGATGTGCTTCAGGATAAGTTGGTTGTTCTCATTCATAAGTTGTAGATTACCAACGGAAGCTTGGTCCTCTCGTATATCATGAGTGGCATCGAAACCAGCGCAGACATAATTACGGAAGTCGTCACAAGGATCTAACTTTTCGTAGCTGATGAGTTTTTAGTGACGGTAATGAAGATATTGTAGCTCAAGTTGTGTCTTACTCCGGCGCAAGGCTGCGTAGAATGTTGGCAGATGCGAGGACACAAGCGGGAGATGTGCAAAGCGCGGTTTTGTTTGAAGACGGATCCGATGGCGTCTCATCAGGTGAGTCGTGGTGCTCTTGCTTACGAATAGCTTGTACCAGCAATGGTATAAAAATCACAACAAGAAGAAGCATGATGATGAGATAGACACCGTTCCGTCTCAGGAAGCTCTTTACACGTGCCCACAAAGAGTCGATTTCTCTGTTCTGCTCGATATCATCACCCTGGAGCAATGGTGCGCGCTCGGTTCTGTTGTTCTCAACCATCTTGCTTATTGGAGAAGAGTGGTTCAGTAGTGCCAGGTAGGATAGATAGATAGCCCTCGGCATGAAGTTGAAATGGATTGGGTCAAATGTCCTTGTTACGTAAGCATTGGGAGCACGTCGTCTGCTACCCCTTTAGACTTAGCGCAACACGCGTGGGTATCATCCATACCTCAGTATCTAAGACTTGCATCAAACATCTCGCCAGACATCTTTCAAATATAACTCCACAGAGATCACCCGTCAAGAGTGACAAATATTAAGTCTCTATAAAGGTGCCTCAACTCCTTTCTTGTGATCAGGTGCAGAAGACAAGGCAAGCCCCCCTCGCGCTTTGCTTTCGTGTCGCGTCGCGTCCTCCCGTATGCCCTCGAAACGCAATAGATTGGGATGTTTTGAAACATCGATCTACAATAGCTTCTCTATTTTCCCCCAGCACTCCCCATACAGCTGTTTCGGAAAGTTGCCATCTTCTAGCTCATCTGACATCTCAAGCTTATCGAATTGACTGGTTTTACCAACTCGTCAGAGAATAGAACGCAGACCGGATTGTGAGTCTTGGGCTTACACATTTGCGAGTCAACTATGCAACTTGGAAACCCCAGCCCTAGCTTTGGCCCCTGCCGTGTCGAGTAACAAACGCAACGCAGTTCATGACGACGATCCTGGCTCATTAGACAACGCGCTATCGCCAGGTGGCAAACGTCAGCGTATAAGCAACTCAACGCCGCAGACCTATGCGCCTGACCACCTGCTCACTGAGGAGGAACTCGACTCTTCCCGATTCGACTTCAATGGCGAATGTGGCTGCGGCAATTGTCTTAAGTGGCCGCCACCACCAGACTGGCGAAAATGGACTCGGTGTGATTGCGCTCCCTGTCTAGAAGCCCACCCTGTGCACCGTGACTTCAGTCGAGACGACTGTCCGCAAGGCTGCGAGCCGTGCCGCTTGGAAAAGATTGCCAACGAAGATGCAAGAAAAGTTACCGAGGTGAGGATTTTTCCCATAGTCTATTTCAGTCGCGATTCCACTGACAACAGGACACAGCGCAAACATCCTGGGCCTCCTCAATGCAGTCCGCGGAACTACCCAGATAACCTGCGTAAGCTCATCACCCATCTCGGTAATGAACGTCTCATTCCCCGACCCTGCATGCTGAGTTACGCTCGCCGGATTCGGAAAAAAGACCTGGATATTGCCACACTAGAGGCCAAATTGCGCAACCGTGGCTTTGACGACGTCGTGTCTTTTGCAATCGGCGAGATTCCCTCGGACAACGATGACGAGAGCCCCTCGAACAGCGACGACGAGAGCCCGCCGAATAGTGAGCCCAGTGCAAACACGACTCGGCGCTAACACATGACTGACAGAGTTCTTCTATATGGTCTTTTTGAGCCGGACAATCAAGAGGGCCTAGAATCAACGACTTTTTACTACTCGTTTTGTGCAGACGCTTGGGCAGACGATGTCAACATAAATCACTGTTTGCCATGTGGTAAGTGTGTACCCCGGCGGGCGTGGCACTGTGCAACAAAGGGCTGCAACAAATGTCGTTATGGAGTCTCAATCCCATGTGAAAAGTGCGGTGGCGTCTCTGATATGTACCATTCGATTAAGAAGGACAAGAGACGGACACACGATCGAATCCATGGCTGTTGGAGTATGTAGACTTTGGGTGAGCTCGAACATACATTTAACTTGGCTCGAACACAATACGGTGTGGCCTGATACTGTAGATCGACACTAGCGCAGACCATGACAGCTTGCCACGGATCAAAATTGAACAGACTAAACAGTTCTCACTCTCTCTCACCATCCACTTCAAACACATCTCTGCCACTTGCTACCAACTTCAAGACCCTGCAAACCAACCACAGTACAACGACTACTGTACTGTGTCCTTGTCAACACACGCGCAAATCACGCCCTTGTTATGACATTTGCAGCTGGTTTCGCATCCCCAATCCTTTCGATCGAGTCATTGCTCATGGGGTGGCTTCACGATCCGCCCTGCCTATACAGCACTCTGTAGCCATGCTCCGCTTCACTTACGCCATTGAGCAAACTTCTCTTTCTGATCTGCCTGGAGCGTCAACAAGGATACATGTAAGCCAGAACTTTGTCAAACACGAGGAACGTACATGTAATGTAATCAGCTAAGCCCTTGGCGATGTCAGCTCTACATACCGCATACCGCATACCGCGATGTGCCGCGCTTTGATGATTACTCCTTTCTCAGTCGTGAGCTCAACTAAAGCACATTGAAGCTCTCACATCAAGCTTTACTTCTTAGCACGCTAGTTACAGCCACAATCGGGATCAGAATAGCATTGTACCACTCCCAAGTCCTTGTCTCTATGCGAGAACTCGTTCAGATCACAGGACAAACGTCCGAAGGATAAGTAGTCCGCTGTAGTGGAAAGGGTATTCATGCTTCAGCATGCAGCGCAAATCCCAGAGGTTTATCGTCGCCTTTCGGTTCATCAGTTGCTATAAACCAGAGCCACGTCGCATGTGACCCGTCTGGGCGTCAAATAATGTTGCCTTTCTTAAAAGTACTTTCCGAGTATTATTTCTGAGCGCCTAATCAGAGCGTTCTCGCTTGTGTTATTTGGACGAATATGCGATAGATGTTCTTTCTATCTATTATTCTATTATACGTTGACCCACCGATATATGCCATAGTCACCAATTATGCTCTAGATTTGCTGGCCGGAGCACTACATGATTAGTAAGAAGACGAATTCACATTCAACTTTCTATGATTCTATAAGACAGAGGCTAGAACTTTGTTGTAAACTTCCAACTAGGACTGGTAATGTAATCAGCTAAGCTCTTGGCGATACTAGCACACTAAGCACTAGCACTAAGGACTAAGGACTAAGCAGGCTAAGCAGATGTGCCGCGATTTGACGATTACTGCTGTTTCCGAGGTAGTAAAGGCCTTGATAGGTTCGTCAGTTCAGTCCACAACAACAAGCTGTACCCATTCCTATTCCTATACAAGGCTAGGCTCGACCAAGGCGCCCAGTAGAAGCGGCCTAAACATTGATTCTGCGCGTCGAATTTTGCACAAGAGACATATGCTAGGATATGTCAGCACGCTTCACCCTCTCTACATATACTTTATCGTTGTTACAGCCACAATTTGCCGCTATCAAGCTCTTCTCCATATATCAACTAAAGACGTTCTCTTTGTTACACGTTTACTTTAGGCCTATTGGCCGCATCCATGACCAATTTGAGTTCGAGAAGGATATTTTGTATCAATTGAGGTTCCACTTGTCGTTGGAGCTCTAGGTATTACCCAAATAGACTCAAGAGGTGCGGGATAACAAACCAACTTCTCCAACAGTCCTCAGTCCTCTCGGTGTCGTAAGCCCATCACAACTCAATAACTCCAGCTTCCTCAAGCGAAATGGCTTGCTCCTTAGCTCGAGACGAGAGAAGCAGCTTCGTTAAGTCATGCCCAATCACAGCATAACCACCAGTAATCCCAGAAATCCTGCCAAGACTGTCGCAGCGGCGAAAGCCTGTGTTTATGTAAGGATGGGGATTGGTAGCACGCGAATGAGGAGACTTACATGGAGCTGCTTCGCATCTCCTTTTGTGGCAGAGGTCGAGACAGGCCATACTGTTTGTGTCAATGAATGGCCTCCAGTTGGGGAAGTAGTTTGTGACGTAGTGACGGACGTCGTACTTGTCGTACTTGTCGCACTCGTCGATGAAGTCGTACTTGTCACACTCACTGGTGCAGCTGCCGATGCCGATCGTGCTGTTGACGACGAGGTTGTCGATACAGTAAGGACCCCAGCCATCACATTTCCAGCGGATCGACACCTGTTCAAAACAATGGGTTGCGTGGCTACAATCGAGGCATAGGCGTCAGGATACTCCAGCGAGACGGAATTCCAACAGCTGCTAAAAGCATTATCATAAAACTGTGGAGTCCAAATCGAGGAGGAGTAGCAGAGACAAGAGGCTCGCTGTGAGAAAGGCAGATTGTCGAAACCTGGAGTCGCGGCATCGCAACTGGAAACAAGTCGATCGACGGTCGTGCAAGCAAGAGGTAGATTGCCGCTATCGTCACCCATGACAGCGCTGGAGGTTATGAGGCTGTTGCTGGGGGCTGTTGCTGTACCGATCAGAACAGAAGATAAGCATGCATTCACGCCTGTGTTTGCAGCACAGCAAGTATTGATTGCGGGAAGTCCAAGGCCAGTGCATGAGTTGCAAAAGGTTTGCGCGCAGGACGATGTTCTCGCCACATCGCATGACCCAATAAAGTTGATGCATTGACTGGCACCCCATTGTGCTGCAACGAGGTGGTTTGCGAGAATGAGAAAGATGGCCAATCCGTACTGCATTGTGACAGCTGCAGAGCTCACTGCTGTCTTCCTGTGGCTTTGGTATTTGAGTTCAATAGAATGATAGAAGAGCGAGCGATATATGGTAGATAGGGTTGATAGGGTTTCTCGTGACAAGATCATGAGCACTGAGGAGCTATATATATTGGGTCGAGCCTTTTTGTTCAAGCCACTCTCCCGGCAGCATATTTGCTGATCATTCACTTGGGAAAAGAGTGTTTCCACCTTGTTACCCGTATGCACACTTAGCGTAGCCGTTGTAGCTACATGTACTAGCTGATTTCCTAGATCCGAATCCTTCGAAAAGCGCGCCAAGAGGTACATTCAGGGAAGAGGTCGCATTAGCGTGCAGAAATATCAGCTTATGCATCTTTGCATTTCAGCTCATGGGACTTCTCAATAGGGATGCCCTCGAAGGATGTCTGATTGGCGCATGATTAAAGTTTCTAGTTTGATGATTACAGGTCCAGGCGCGTCCGGTCAGTGTTAAATCCTCTAATCCTTCAGTTATTTACAGCTGTAGTTGTAATCACTTATCCTGCCGCATCAGCCGCCACTAGTGGTGGAAAGACTAAATCCTTTGCTTAAAGCCACGTCTGGCCAGACTCTTGCATCTTTTCTATAAAGATCTTCAGCTTGAAACGCGTCTTTCGAGATATCTCATAGCATCTTCGCACAATGTCCGCCAACACTATGAACACCGGACTATGGACAGACTGGGAGAAAGGTCGCTTCATGGGTTGGACATTGACTTGGGGTACTAGAGAAGCTGGAATTCTATCCAGTCAGTTCTATGGGAATGATGAATTGTCCTGTTGCTAACTCGCGGTGTAGATTTCCTCGCTCTTTATACTCATCTCGCGACTACATTGCTGTTCAGCCTCATACTGTTTACTGTACATCAGATCAAGGCGCGCAGAGTCACTGAACGAACATCCGGCGGTAGGCATGCCACGATGGTTGCCATCAGAAACATTACCTCGCCGTTTTCTGGAACCCGAACTTTCGCACAAGTTGCATGGGCTTGGGGAAGCGCCGAAGCCCTTGGGTGGGCGTTCTTATGCTCGCTTTTCTTTCTGGTAAGCTGGGTCGCTGGGATTCTATCCTCCAGGACCCTCGTCAGCTCCGACCATGCAATGGGTCTCATGAATTCTTCTCAATGTGGAGTGAAGTTGTTCCAAATTGCTGGCGACAGCGATGCTGCTTACGAGAACGAGCTCCAAGCTCTCTTGACACAGACTTCCAGGGCTGCAGCTTACGCAGGCAGCTGCTATGGCACGTCCTTGTCGAGCATGGCCTGCCCCAACCTCTATATTCAGTCAAAATTGGGCCGCAACGCCACGACGATTTCCTCCTGTCCTTTCGGCGACCTTTGCCTGACCAGTAGTTTGAGCATGCAATCAGCTCTCATCAGCTCTCGTGATGATCTTGGGTTAGTCACTGAAGACGCAGATACTCTATGGTATCGAAGAAAGACCACTTGCTCTGTTCTTGACCTCTCCAACAACTTCGACTTGGAGGATAGGAACTTGTCATTGACTCTCTCCAACTCTTATGTCAACATCCTTCTTGGATCATTGACTGGTACAAACACGGGAATGCCGCTGGCGAATTGGTCTTTCACGTATGACACAACTGCGAACTTCGCAAATGTTGCGTACGGGTTGTCGTAAGTACACAACAAATGCAGCTCCATACAATCTTTTGCTATCGCCTGCCGAAGCTTCATTAACTCTTGCTGATTTAATCTGTAGGAGTCTTTCGTACTCTCCCGGAACCAACAATACCTGGCAACCAATTGATGCTCTACGTTATACAAATGCTGATACGTCAGTGTTCTTCCTAACTACGGGCCCAATCGAATACCCAGAAGCGTGCATTGACCCCTGGTTTAACGCTACATCATATGATGCAAACCCGGCCTACAAAGTCTTCTTTGCGAGCAATTATGTCAACGCGCTTGCTTGTGTCGACCAGCATGAGATCTGCCTCGATGCAGGAGCAGTTAATTGTACGGACCCGTCACCAGCATTACGACTCAACGGAACGCTGCACGCTACTTACAATATTTCCGAAGTTCAAAAAGGCGTTATGGATCGCATCTCAGGATACCTGAGTACTGCAATGCTAGCCTTCAGCGTGTACAGTCGTGGAGCTGCAGCACTACAAGCTTCGACAACCGTTTCACTAACTGGAGGTGTTTGGCAACAAAAGAATCTGCCAGACAATCAATGGACCGTAGAGGTACGCGGCTGGTTCGATACTCAAATGGCAATGCTGCAGCAATACTTCGTCCTGTATGCTGCACCACCACTAGTAGAGTATTACGACTCTTACGTTAGTCCTCCACCGACTGTCCAATCGAAAGCGCTCTGCAACAGCCAGAAGGTACCACTACCACGTGGCTACTCAAGCTTCCAATTCAGTGGTGTTGTCATCATCCTATGCACGGGAGGACTGCTTATCCTAGCTGGGGTCCTAGTGCCTAACCTCGTACCATACATAGAGAAGAAATGGTGGCATAAAAGATACACCTGGCGCGCTTGGGCACTCGATGGCATGTTGCAACAAGCTCGCATGGCGCAGCAATATCGTGGTTGGGGTGGTCGCTGGGAAGGACAGGTTGATAGTGTTCCTGTGACGTCAGACAGACACGCTCTGTTAGGCAAGTATATTGTGAACAAGCGTAAGAGCCAGGGTGGTGAAGAGGGCGCCATTGAAGCATATGTTGACGGAGGCGATACTGAGTACCATGGACTTACAGATAACTCAGGAGAGGAGATGCAAGTCTAAGGTTAAAAGACAGCGGTAGCTCGATTAGCTTCTCAATGTGACCTAGGTTATGGTCCGTCTGTGGCCGGAACGAATATCATCTCGATTGACATCGTGTCGGGAGGCAACTGGGAAGAGATTACTTGTCTGAGCTACTGAGTAACATCCTGTATTGTTTCCCCAATTTGCATCCGTTTAGCGTCAAAATCTGGCAAGACTGGCGCACCCGTGCTTAAGGATTGGTTGTCGAGGTTGTAGAGGTGGGGAGAGGAGAAAGATTTGAATAGTCGCGCTTGGAGTCGTCGAACAGACTATGTAGTCACATTAGCCATAATCTTAGTGGTATGCTCACTTTATATGCTTTTTGCTCGCTACCACAACGATCCTCCCGAAGACGGCAAGGTTTGGACGCGCCTACCTTGGCAATGAGCCTAATAAAGCTAACAAGGGCGAGGAGACTGCTTCGAGACCTCGTCGTTGAAGTCGCATATCAATCTTAAGCGCGGTGTCTCCAAAGGCTCAGTCATAGTGTTGAAACGAAGTTGGAATTTTTGTGAGGATGAGTGGCACGATTTAGAGTATGAACTCATATCTACAGGCGTCATATCTCACGGTAGGGCCTATAAGGAAGGGAGTGGTGATTATGATTCCTTTCGACTTGGAGCAGGTGTGAACGATGCTGGATTCATTTGGAGCCACAGAGACGTACACAGAACCTGAAAGATTTGTAGCAGTTGTAGTCGAAGATGTAATCGGGGATGCTAAGCATGAAACAACGTGAGAGTTGCTATAAAACACGAAGGGCTGTTGGCCTCGTATTGAGAATAGCAGGGTGTCTCGATTTCAGGGACTTGTGATTCGGTGGACTGCACTGCAATCAAACGGGATTAGCGCTGTACCATGCAGCTACAGCCCTTGAGCACAGAGCCGCTTGGGAAACGAAAAGATCACGGGCTTCTTGTTATCGTGTTCTTTAAGTCTTCTGTTTCAGGCGAACGATGCCATTCTACATCTAGTAAAGCACATCCGAGGGTGCTTTGGCTCGTTGTTGAGTAGTAGTTCTTTCGGTGTTATTGCTAGTGTGCGAGTGCTCTTAAGGTCGGTCACGTCGAAATGGAAAGGATCAAGAGATTTGAATATATCAATGTGAGCAATGAGAATGTTGGTGGAACCGTGTTTTGGAAGTCCGTAATCTTGAGGATTTAGGATTGAATGATGAGGAATTTCCGAGTCTTGATGCGAAGTGCAGTTCTAGGTTTTTGTCATCCTCAGCTGAACTTGCTGGGAAATCACTGCGACTGCGTTTGCTGTGGCAAGATTACGCCAAAACTAGTTCCGTTGCGTCACACTCAGAGAGTCCTATAGCCGAGGCCAGCAAACATAATCGTCGATTCTGCCAGCAGAATGATGGTTCGGAAATTGATAGCGGATGCCTCGGTGAAGGGCTGATTTCCCATAATGACAACATGATGGACAGGAGTGGTAGTTGATAGACAAAAGTCGATAAGGTTGGAGGTGTTTATCGAGACGTCTGGCCGTCCTGCTGCCTACAATATGACGATAGAGCACAGACGAGGTGCAGCGGCTGGGCGAATAACAAGCATGGCAGTTGCCGAGCTCTGAGACGACCTCTAGGCAACCAAGCCATCGTGCACGCTTGTTCTTGCAGGCCAAGATGCGTTTGCGACGACGTAGGACAAGACATTAAGCATTCCAAGACGCTTAAACGTGAGTTGAGCTGTAGCATGCTTTATCAGAGTCGCAAATCGTGATGGTGATCAAACCAGCAGGATAGTCTCTTTCCGTGCTGTTGATGAGCAGATTAGGCATCACATGACGCCTTTCTCGCCCTGTTGCTCCGGCAGTTCCTCTTGCAAGGATAAGTTCGATCGTGGATGCTATATGCTACCGCTGCAAGGGGTTCAGGGCATGAACAGATGGTCGGGATTTGCGCAAGCCAGATGGCAAGTGGACTAAAGTGGCAAGTTCGTGGTGAACCTCTCTCTATGTGATGTGATGGAGTACAGGATCTACTCATAATCAGATGTATCCATAAGCATATTTAGCGGGGCTTGGCGGATACTTGAAAGACCAGGAAGGAGCACACTTGCTGTTTTAGATCCAGCTCGCTGTGACATCTCGACTGTTCTTGTCCGATTTCTCTGATTTCTTTTCAATGTTGAGATATTCTCATCTTTGTTTTACCCCAATCTCATCTGGTGGCTGGTAATCTTCAATTTGAAAATATTCGACTACCGGTTGCTTAGTGCCGTTGTTGGCTGTAAGTCCTGGTAATGACATTTCCGGATCTGAGTCGTTGCGAATGCATGCCTGAAAAAAGGCACTTTCATTCGTTCTCTCGCACGTTTTGTTGCCTTCTTTTCGGCTATAGTGCAGTAGTCTGGCTACTATCTCCACACGTAGAATGCGCCGGCAGATCTTAGGATTTGTCTCTCGAAGGGTGAGCCTGGGATTTCCGAGGACGAGCCTGCTGTCAACCATGTTGAGTACGAAGACACGCGAGCCCAAGCAATTTGATGACAAGGGAGAAACAAGAGAGCCAAGTAACCGCTTCGTGCTTCGATTCTCTTGGATTAATGCTTGGTCGGCGGCCAAGTCGAATGAATGCACATGGCTTTGCTGGGCGATGTCGTAGGATACGCTTGATCACCTTTGTCGTTTGCGGCCAGCAGATATTACCGGCTGGACCTAGGTGTTAGAGGGAACAGCACCTGAGAGGACTGTTGGATACTGTGCTTCTAGAGTGAACGGGTCATCTTGATGGAGGCAAAGAGGCACGTGGTCTTTCTCATGAAGAACAACAACCAAAAACAGGCCAGTCGAGATGAAATTATTTTTTCTCCTCCTCTTTCTTCCGATTCACTTGCGCACATCCGATGAGGCTAAACAAGGGCAACGGGTAAGACGTGCATGGGCGGACTTTTGGGAGCGAGGTTGTCAAAAAGCAACGTCCACATCAGGTCTTTGGTGATGATCAAAATCAGCCAATCACACCCGAGCATGTCTACACGTTTCGCTTGGCAGGAACGACTTCATCTCGAGTCGTCCAGTGCTTTGCGACAGCTTGCCCTCGTGCACAGTACACCGTTATTTCTATCACAACGCTAGCTGAAACTCCCTTCGTCTTTACTTTCTCGCCTTCTCTGGCGGCGGCGGAACTCAGCCCTCATACTTGCCTTTGACGCCTTCCACGGGTCTGGGCCTCGGCGTGCAGAGGGCAACACTTGCTCTCTCACCTCAAGCTCCTTGGCCTTTGTTTCTTGTCGCCAACAAGCTGCACGTTCCCGTTTTATGGCTTGGTTGGCTAACTTGGCTCGAAGGGCCCCTTGGCTTACGATGTGATTTGCACGAGCAATGTACATATATTATCCTGTGTCCTGCTTTTTTGCTTTGGTTTCGTCCGCTTGTCTCACCATCGCTTCCGCTTCATCCAGCAGCAATCCCATCGACCTCTGCTCTCACATTAGATTGTGATTGAGTCTACTATCTAGCAGCAGCATCTGCCTTTAACAAACAACTACAGCAATCATGCATTGGGGCGAAGAATCCTACTCCCGCAAGGATGAGAATGGCAACATCATCTCCCTTGTAAGCTATCTTCATCGAGCATTGCATCACGACGACAGTATCTAACAATCTGTCCAGGAGGAGTACGAAGCAGCCCACCCTCCTCGCCAAGGACTCTCTAGATACACCGGAATGTCCCGCAACGACTTCAAGCTCTTCGCCATTTGTGGTGTTGGTTTCATGCTTGACGCCTACGACTTGTTCATCATCAACTTGGTCACTCCTATCTGGACCTACGAATACTGGGGTGGTCTCTCTCCCAGCCACAAGGTCGGAACCTATCCTCTTCTTCTTCGTGGTGCCGTTAACGCTGGTGCCAACATTGGTAACGTTATTGGTCAAATTGGTTTCGGTTTCTTCGGTGATGTTTTCGGCCGCAAATTCGTCTACGGCAAGGAGCTTATCATCGCCATGGTCGGTATCATCCTCTTGATCTCTTTGCCAAATCACATGCCTGGTCCTACTCGCAACAAGTTCTGGTACCTTTTCGGTTTCCGTGTCCTCATGGGTATTGGTATTGGTGGTGACTACCCCATGTCTGCTGCCATTGTCGCTGAGCGCTCTTCTCTCAAGAACCGTGGCCGCATGCTGGCATGGATCTTTTCCAACCAAGGATGGGTATGTTATCTTGATTCATATACCAGACGGCCTCCATTAACATGCTACAGGGTAACTTGCTCGGCTCTGTCGTCACCCTTATCCTCCTTGCCTGCTTCTCTGGTCCTCTCTCCAACGGCGACTATGGCAAGTTGGACGGTGTCTGGCGTCTCCAGTTCGGTTTGGCTCTCGTCCCGTGTGCCATCACCCTTTACTTCCGTCTCAACATGCCCGAGTCTCGCAAGTTCCAGCAATCTGGTGAGCTCAACGCTATCGCCGATGGATCCGTAAACTCCTCCGCTACCACTCTCAACCTTCCTGAAGCTAGCTACTCTGGCAACGAGAAAGAGGCTGCTCAGATTGCGCTTGAGCAGAAGCTCGCCGAGCACGCCAACAAGCCCAAGTGGACTGCTTTTGCCAACTACTTTTCCGAATGGAGACATCTCAAGGTTCTTATTGGTACTGCTTCTACATGGTTCTTGGTCGATGTTGCTTTCTATGGTATCAACTTGAACCAGTCTGTCCTCCTTATGGATATTGGTTTCGCTAAGGGTCGCAACGAGTACCACACTCTTCTCATCAATACCTACGGTAACTTGATTATCGCTGCCGCTGGTTATGTTCCTGGTTACTTCTTCACCATCGCCTTCATCGAGATCCTCGGCCGCAAGCCCATTCAAATTGGTGGTTTCCTCATCACTGCTCTTATGTTCGGTATCATTGCTGGTGACTACACTGGTCTCGGTACTGGTGGCAAGTTCGCCTGCTTCACCATTGCTCAGTTCTTCTTCAACTTTGGACCCAACGCCACCACCTTCATCGTCCCCGGTGAGGCTTTCCCATCTCGTGTTCGTGGTCTTGCCCACGGTCTCTCTGCTGCCATTGGTAAGCTCGGCGCTATCTTGTCTGGTCTTCTATTCAACTACCTCTCCGACAAGTCCAGATTGGGTGTTGCCAAGGTCCTCTGGATCTTCTTCGCTTGTGAGCTTGCTGGTGCCGTCATGACCTTCCTCTTTGTTCCCGAGACGCGCGGCGGTAAGACTTCCCCTTTTACTAGTCGATTTGTTAACCATTGCTAATCTATCAAATGCCAGTGGATGCTGATGCCATCGACTACGACGAGCAGATGGCCAAGATTGGTGGTGGTGGTTATGCTAGTGGAAGTGGTTACGCTGGTGGTGATGCTGTCCGCGACTACGCTACCAACGATGTCGGCAAGGAGGATTACGCTGCTTCTTCTTCCGCATAAGAATGTGTTTGCAGGATTTGACTGAACGACCGGAGTTTGAGGTTGAGGCTTTTCAGATGGCAGAAAAATAAAGGAACATTCATTATACCTTTTCGTCTTTGTGTTTTTAATATCATGATTGTGGCTGGACATTAGGATTGTATATCTCTATACCCAATGGCTGAGCATCGCTTGCGCCACTATACCAAACATTTCCTACGATATACAACCCATCTTCTCCTGCCTCCTCTCTTCCCTCTTTCTCCCACCCTAATTCGCGAACTCGACTTCGAATCCGGCTCCTCCTCCTCTACCACCACACTCTGCAATCGATCACATCCACCAACGATTGGGCTTTCCACTAAAGGCCACAGAGGCCCAGCATTTTGCTGTCGTGCGTTTCCCTGTAGCGTTGTTGTGTATACTCGTGTCTTGTTAAATACCAAATCCAAGCAGTTGAGTAAAGGCAATAATGCAAGCAGCAGCGGTAACAGCAGCTTCCACTCGAGACGACTCCTCAGTAACGGCGACCAAGCTTCCACTGAGCATTAGAATTGCCCTCGCCGAAAAACCAAAGCCGACGATCGTGTGGTACAGTATCGGTAAAGACAGCGGCAATTGAGCCTGGGGCCCCACGACGGGGCCCCATCTTTCACCTCCACATCAACATCTCCACATTGGTCTGTATCTGTATGCATATTGCCGCCATGCCCTCCTCGCGCCTACTCGCAAGACCATTCCCTCCGCCCCCTCATCTCCTCCTCCCTGTCCCTACTATACAGCAATGTCCGCCGCTCCCAACATCCCTGAAAGCCTACATGCCCTAAACAATACCCATCCTCCCAGTAGTAACGACTACCGAAACAACCAGACACATGGCTTAGACAACCACACAAATGGGCACTCCATCTCCCCCTTCCGCGCCTCAAATATACCTGTCGAGAACTTCCGTCCCCTCAAAGTCATAGTCATCGGCGCTGGCTACTCAGGCATCTACCTCGCCATCCGCCTCCCTGAACGCCTCCGCAATGTCCAACTGACTGTGTACGAGAAGAATGCAGGTGTAGGTGGTGCCTGGTTCGAGAACAGATATCCGGGATGTGCGTGTGACATACCTGCACATTCGTACCAATACAGCTTCAATCCAAACACAAATTGGTCGAGTCTTTATGCACCAGCAAAGGAGATTCAAGCATATCTCGAAGGCACGGCGAAGAAGTATGGTGCGGATAGGTTTATTAAGCTGAACCATAAAGTGGAAGAGTGTAGATATGACGAGGCTGAGGCCAAGTGGTGTGTCAAGGTTAAGAATGTGGTGACGGGAGAGGATATTGAAGATACGGCGGACATTCTTGTTGCGGCGAGGGGTGCGTTGAATGAACCTGCTTGGCCTGATAGTATTGAGGGGTTTGGCACGTTTGAGGGGAAGGTGTTGCATTCGGCGGTTTGGGATGAGAGGTGAGATGAAGGAATAGGAGCAGTAATATACGGTATAATTGCTGACGCTTCTCAACTCACTAGCTACGACTTCAAAAACAAGAGAGTCGGTGTCATTGGTTCTGGCAGTTCATCGATACAAATCGTACCGAGTCTGCAAAAAGAATTCACAACCCATATCACCACCTTTGTTCGAAACAAGACCTGGATTTCACCACCATTCGGTCAAGATCTCTGGGACGAAATAGGCATGAAAGGGACGGAATGTTCGTTCTAATTTCCTCCCACATCCCAACCAAATAATCATCTCATATCATACATCCAACCTTTACTAATGTTACTGTCGATAGTCTCACCCGAACAGCGCGCCACCTTCGCCTCCGACCCAACCGCCTACCAATCCTTCCGCCTCCGCGTCGAAGAAGGCGGCAACGCAATCCACGCCGTCACAATGCGCGGCACCCCCATGCAAGAAGGCGGCACAAAAATGTTCTCCAAATCCATGGCCAAACGCCTCGCGTCCCGTCCAGACATCTACGACGCCCTCCTCCCCTCCTTCGCCCCAGGCTGCCGTCGCCTAACCCCCGGCGCCGGCTATCTCGAGGCCCTTTGCGAACCCAACGTCGCCTTCGTCAACACGCCCATCACGCGCATCACACCCCAAGGCATCGAAACCGCAGACGGCAAGCTGCACGCCCTAGATGTCCTCGCGTGTGCCACCGGCTTCAAAACAGGCGCGCCTCCTCCTTTCCCCGTCATCGGACGTAATGGCAGAAGCATAGAAACGCACTGGACTAAAGACGACTACCCGCGCTCCTACATGTCTCTAGCCACCGACGGCGGCTTCCCCAACTACTTCATGATGCTAGGTCCCAACTCCGCCATCGGCAGCGGTTCACTAACAATGATGATTGAAAACCTGGGCGACTACGTGACCAAATGCATCCGCAAGATCCAAAAGGAGGATATTCGCGCCATGAGCGTCAAAGAGAGCGCGGTGGGCGATTTCGTCGAGTACAGCAAGAGTTACTTCGAGGGCACGGTGTTTACGGATCAGTGTCGCAGTTGGTATAAGAATAAGGCGGGGGAGGTGACGGGACTATGGCCGGGGAGCACGCAGCATTGTATTGAGGTGTTGAGGAGTCCGCGGTGGGAGGACTTTGAGTATGAGTATGTGGGTGAGGAGGTGGGTGGGCAAAAAGGGAAGAGAAGGAATCGCCTTGCTTGGCTCGGAAATGGATGGACGGATAATCAAATGCGTGAACGACATCTCGCGTGGTATCTATATCCGGAGTTCATCGACTTTCCACTGGCAGGAAGGCCGGAGGAGAAGAGAGAGTATGATGTAAAGCCTTTTTCATATTAGAATTTTAGGAATGAGAATTTACAATTCAGACTTGTTACGGACTGGCTAGGGCTCATTACTACTTCCTTCTACTTGCATTCTACTACTGTTGCCATCTCGAGCTCCGGTGAGTATATAAGTAACAAGCAAGGAGGTGGGTTTTCAGTAATGCAGAGTGCTTTGTCCTCTACTTACTTCATACTTCTTGATTTCAGGCTCGTTTTCAGGGAGATCGATACTAACTTCAGATTTCCTCCCACATATCCAGGCACTCAGCGTACGACTTGCCAAAGCTGCACCGGAATGTGAGCTTACTCGCCGAAGTATGCATGAAGCTGATTGAATATGAGCGCCAGATGTGATGAGATTCGTGTCTATAACTGCACTTATCGTGTCTGTCGTGGCGTCTTTCCATTTCGACGAAACTAGTGTGGGCTATGATGTGAGGCGTCTTGAAGTCATTGATCAAGTAGTTGACGATTCCATCTGGTGAAGGAGTCATCTGATTCATCCTTAAGAAGCTATGCCTTCATTTTGTACTAGCCTAGTTTTTAGAGGTTCACCGCGATAGAGCGTATTTATCATCCTGAATTCCTCGATCAGCTTTAGTCTATAGAATCTTTCCCTCCTACAGTACCTTCGTTGTCTCGTCTCTCGTCTTTCTACTTTCTTTGACTTTATTGATTCCGATCTTTTCAACAACAAACACGCACCTCATCTCTACTACTTGTCAAATATCCCAAGATTTCTGTTCTCCTTTGCGAAAAAGCTTGTAGATGAAGTGTATTAAGCTATATCATGTATATGTCCACTCACAAGATTATTGTGGCTAGTAACTCTATCCCTTCCTCTAGATATCCATCCACTTCCTCAGTACACGTTATCACGACACCTCTGATCCTCAGAAGATCTAAATAACAGCGCCCTTACTATTTAACTGTCTCGGCTCCCCCGCCGCCTCAAAAGTCCCATTTGGTAACATCCTCAACCCCTGCGCCGTACTCTGCCCCGGCGCAACCCACGTAACATTATGTCCTCTAGCTTTCATATCCGCCACAGTCGCATTATTGTACGTCGTCTCAAAGGATATCACATTCGGTATCAATTGGTCGTGGAAGCGCGGTTGGGCTAGCGCTTGCGCCGTGGTCATTCCTTGGTCTAGGACATGCCAGAGGTTTTGAATCGTGCTGGTTATGATGCGCGAGCCGCCAGCTGCGCCGATGGCGAAGTAGAAGGTGCTGTTGGAGAGGTGCTCGACGAGGGTCGTGCTGATGGAGGAGAGGGGACGTTTGCCGGGGCGGATGTAGTTTGCTGGGGAGGGAGCTGCGAGGTGTGTTAGAGCAGTGCTGGGGAAAGGGATGTGTGTTCAATGCGCACCGTAACCAAAGGCGTTTGAAACACCGGGAACACTAAAGTCGTTCATCTCGTCGTTGAGCTGCTTGTGCGTTAGCTTGAACGCGAGATGCAGACAAACAGATGTGCTACTTACTATGACTCCCGTTTCCGGAACCATAACTTGTGAGCCAAATAGAAGATTCACAGTTGTAGTGAGTGAAATCGCCATACCAGTAATATCAGCAGCGACGATCTGAGATGTTCCTGGCGTCTCCAGGGACTCAAGACCAGTAGGATCGTAGTATGAGATGTTATGTGTGACGTCTGTAATTTTGGCACGAACTTCCGCGGCTACTGCTTCAGACAACATTTGGTCCTCGTACGTTTGGAGACCTTGGAGATAGAGAGGGTCGCCCAGGTTTGCTCGCATGCCATATGCAAATCGAGTGGCTTCATCGATACGGTGGGTGCTGATGTTGAGCGTGGAAGCATTGCCGATGTCGGTGTAACCTAGAAGACTATCAATCAGATCTTGCATCGTCATACACACGTAAGACTGTCAAACCTTCTATCGCCTTCATCACAGCCAACGCAACCTCCCCACCACTAGGAGCACTTCCACTCGTAATCTTGAAGCCGCGATAGGTGATTTGCGAAGGTTTGCGAGATAGGATGGTATAATTGGTCAAATCTTCATGTGTCATGATCCCACCAGTACTCTGAATAGCTCGAATCGTAGCATTAGCGATAGCTCCTTGATAAAACACATTTGGTCCGTAGTTTGCAATAGCCTCCAAGGTATCCGCATATCTCTTTCTGGTCATGATGTCGCCGAGCCCGACTTGTGTTCCATTCGGCGCAAAGTCAATGGCCCAGGAAATGTCGTTGACGAGGAAGTTGCCGGATGGATTTCCGATTATTGCGCTCTTCATGTAGTTCACTAGATCTTGGGATACGACGAAGCCATTACGCGCGAGGTTAATGGCCGGCTGGATCAGAGTAGACCATGGAAGACGACCGTATTTGGTGTGTAGATGTTCGAGTCCTCTGAGCTCTCCTGGTACACCTGAAGCTAGACCACCGTAGAGAGATAGACTGATGTTCTGGGAGTACATTGTTTCGTTTCCAGCTGCTGGCATAGACTCGCGGAAGTCAATGAATTCGTAGCCACCAGTTTGATTCCTCACAAGCATGAAACCTCCACCTCCGATACCACTATCTGTATATCCTGTTAGATCAAGCTTTCAGCACTTTGCCCAACCAAGCTTACGGTACATCCCAATAACGCCAACACAAAACACCGTTCCCACGATAGCATCTGCAGCATTACCGCCCTCAGCAAGAATATCAATACCAATTTGCGTGCATTCTGAGGATTCCGATGCTACTGCCCCGAGTCTGTTCTGGTTTGGATCTAACAGGGTCGAAACATTGCATGGAGGACTGGGTGTAGGTGAAGCGCGTGCTACATGGGAGAAAAGAAGGTTTGCAGCGATTGGCAGTACTGAGGAGAGCTTCATCGTGGATGGTGTTGATAATCCTGCATCTTCATCTCGACCCGCCGAGGCGGCACAAGCATTCTTATAGGTAGTCTCAACAATCAGCACGCCATTGGAGATTTTAGCGTAGGATCGTCAGCTTGATAAGAAAGATACAAGCTCGAATGGGGAAGCTCGACATGGTTTCCCCGCTTTGTGGATCACAGTAGCTCGCGCGCCCACGTATCTGGCTTTTCCAGGATTGTTCTTGCCTTATACCATACCGTGATAGTAGGAGTGTCACAGTACAGTCACACCGGTCGTCACGAGTCTAAAAACATGAGAGATGAACTCGTAGAATAAGTTGTTAAAACAAGTTGACAATGATCGACGTAGGACAAGGTTTCAGGTCCTTATCGTGAAGTGGAGCTTTCATGTGATAGCTCGCGTGATGGCTGAGTACCCTGCGAAATACGAAGAAAAGAGCAGACCAAGACAGACTGACAGAGCGACGAGCATCCATGAAGACCAGAAGATACTTGGGATAGTCTTCTAAGCTCGCACAGCAAGCCTTAAAGATAGGGTTCAAGCTACCAAGTCGAAAAGAAGCTTCATTACTATTAATTGCAGAGCCTCAACACCATCCACACCAGCCTCACCTGGCCATGACAAGCAAGTTTATCATCTGTTCACAAGGCAGTCTTCCACCAGCAGTAGCTCAACACAGCTCCCTTCCCATCATGATCCTCCAATCTCACAACATCATTCCATAACACCCCTCTTCGCCTCCTCCGCCTTTTTCATCTGCTGCTGCTCAGCCGGAGTCTTCTGAATACCTCTGAAAGTCGAATTATACGTCGATGTGAACCATCCAGGCGGCTTGCTCTCCATTTCTTCAATACTAGCACGTCGTTGGCCGTAGTCTTGACTGCCGCGCTTGTGCGTCATGAGGTTGCCAAACATGCCTGTCGAACCAGATGGCTATAGGTTACATTGTACATCAGCATTTGTTCGTCACTTTCACGTCTGATTTCATTCGTGTGCATGGATGATATGAACTTACACGTCTTTCAGATGTAGGACTTCCAGCACCTCCACTCTTGTTGCTTCCAATACTCTCATTGCTCAGGACTTTAGACATGTCTGAGTTGCTGCCTGTGGAGGTACGACGGGCAAAGACTTCCATCGGGCTGCTGGGGGTGTGATGTTCTTATAACTTTTTGAGTACGGCTTTACGATTGAGATACCAATATACTCATACCTTTGCCGCGTTGAAACTGGCCGCGGCGGTCTGACCAAGGTGACGAGGGTGGTGGTGAGCTAGCCATGGTGGGGTGGTTGATGTAGCTTAAGGCGTGGTGAACGTGGATTAAGAACACAGGAATCAGCTGATATTAGTGGAAGTGGTGTCAAGAGCAGACCAGAGTATGTAAGCACAAAAGTAGGTAATGTAGAGCTGTTAGCTTTGAAGGTCATAAGATGGTGGGGCAGTTCGTGGAGGGGTAGATCTGGAGATTTGATCATGGGAAGCTGGAGGTATTAGGCGTTTGGGCTTTCATTATTATTGTTTCTCGTTCTCATTAATATATTATCGTCCTCTCTTCCATTAAGTTGAGATCTTGTTGCCTTTCATCCTCATTATCGTGATCATCATGCTCTCTTTCATCATTCCCAGATCACCTCTCTGCTTCTTCATCTCCACCCGCCTTCTCATCCCCGAAACTCAAGCATTCCAGTCCGTCATAGCATCCTGACCAACCTTCTCCTTGATGATCCTATGACTCAACTCCCACAACGCGATACCTAAGAACCTATCATTGGCTTGTGCGGTCTCCTTACCTTCTTGTCCAGGATCAATCAAGTAGTAACCATTCCAACCTTTCTCTTCAACCTCTGGTGACGTGGCAGCATATAGAGCACTGTATGAGCCTTGTTCGACACTACGACCCATGGCTTTCTGAGACCAAGAAACAAGATTACCGAAGAGACCTGGATAAGCATCTTTCCACTGTTCTTGCATGCCAGTCCTGACCATGCCAGGGCTAACAAAGTGTGAGTTCAGGTATGGACGTGGTATGGGACTAGATATGACTTACTGCACAGACAAAACATAGATGTTGTCGCTGTTAGGCTTGATGACTTTCTCGAGAATGCCATACTTTGCTCCCAGGATCATGGCGATTTTGGAACGAGCATACAAGTTGTTTGGACCATAGTTTTCATCATTGAGCTCTTCCAAACTGCCGAAGTGAATGTCGTTTCGAGCCATACGGTGGACCTCAGATGACTCGAAGACGATGCGTGGAGCGGGTGTATCAGGCATCTTGGAAGTCTTGCGCATGACTGGATAGAGGATGTTCAGGGCGTAGAACTGACCGAGCCAGTTGACGCCGAAGTGGCGGTCGATGCCGTCGTGGTCGAGGCCGAAAGTGTTTGTATTGATGCCAGCGGAGGCAATGAACTAGCATGTACTGTTAATACTAAGCTGACGTGTTTTATACAATGACAAGTACTTACGATGTCAAGACGGTCAAGCTTTTGACGGATACCCTCAAAGACTTGCTTGACTTCTTTCAGATTGCCAAGGTCGCAACCCTCCCATTCAATCTTTGCATCTGCCTTTTCCTTCTTGACATCCTCGATACTTTCTGTGCCTTGCTCTTCCTTTCGGTTTACCATGATCACATGGCAGCCTTCGAGAGCGAATGCACGCGAGATCTGGAAGCCTGTGAGTGTTAGACAAGGTCGCTTCGAACGAGATGGATGTTTACTACTCACCAATACCATTGGCACCACCGAGAACCACAGCAGTCCTGCCATGAAGATCGGTAATCTCCTTCTTGGGACCGATGATGGGGTGAAGTATTGCTTGCATGATGGATGTAGTTTTTGAGTTCGAGTTAGGATGAAAGGAGTTTCTGTTTAAAGTGACTGTAATCAAAAGATGACGGCGAAGTCCTTCAGTGATATATGAACAAAACAATCATGATGTCAAGATCCGGTGCGTCCGCGATATGGGAATCTCACATGGGATTCTCAAGATAAGCATTATCTCGACGGAGCCAGACCCGCTACAGAGCTGAACAATTCTCGAAATGACGTGCCCGGACGAGCGCTAGGACACACCGGCACCAAACACACGACCGTCGAAGATCATCCAAAAACAAGAGCAACAATAAGCATAGAGCTTGAGCTTATATCTTGCTCGCCCCCTCGAGACTCTACGCAGATCTCCGAGATGTCCAGTTTCAGCCGAGGTGCACACCAATGTCGAGCCTCCGGCAGCTGTTTCCGAGGTGAATGACACAGGCCGACGTGACCGCATGCGCATGCAGACATCATTGCTTAATAGATATACAAGCATCTTGCTCACTTTTTTCCTGTTTCTCTTTTCATTCTTTTCTATGCATCGCGTTCAACACTAGTCGTATCAATCAAAATCCATACCATCACATCCGGTGAAGCATATCATCGAGACCTCAACTTCTCAACCGCTTAACGAGCACAATCATCACCATGTCCATTCAGCAGACATCCTCTGGGCAAAGCTCCTCAGCTTCTTCACGAACTTCATCTCTCACAGAAGATTCGTCCTCTCCTGCTTCTGGATCGAAATCATCAAGCAGTAAATGGACTCAAGTTCGTGCATTTGTTCGGCGCAACTACAACTCAGCTTATGGCACGCCGCACAGCTCGCCTGTCTTCTACGAAACAGATATAGAGGAACAAGCTCGTAAGGCTCGGCTAGCAGCACGACGAGCGTGAATGCTACTAGTCGATGATGGAGACTCTCGTACTATATCTTCAATTTTGCACAGATCGACAGCAATATTTTCCCTGGACTCCTACTCTTCGACAATCGTTACAGTATTGAGCAACATTATGAATCATGGTATACACGACATACACAACGTATTTTGAGAATACGTAATACTCGCAAACAATACATGGTTGAGATGGGACAGTTCTCTCCTGGCAGAGGGAGCAGTCACAGTCTGCTGGCATTACCCAACCACCTCAACATCAGATATCGAATGGCCGACACGTTTTGAATCTAGTCTTTCCACGCATTTCAATACGCCGTATCCTATGACGAGGCGTTCCATTCTTCATCAGCTCTTGGGTAACTCCTTGCACCGTAACTTTGCAAAGCCGACCTGATGGTATTGGACTACAGCGATCCACTGTGTCAAGGTTCTCCATAGCCCTGTCCAAGTGCGAATACAGGCCGAACTGGGTGATGGGGCTGTCATGAATCAATTATCCAGGACAGGGAATTCTGGCCGGAGGCGATAGGTCTATCGATGGGTCTGGTTAAGGAAGGCGGTTGTATGGCAACGGATATTTGGAACACCAGGACAAGGGCATTGTCCTCGTACTTACCTGAATCGGTTCAGTGTATAGACACTCGTTACAGCATTTCCCAAGACAAACCATCCGAACATGTTAGTCTTTCTCTTTCGTCGCTGTCTCTCTCTCCTCAACAATTTCCATGATATAATCCCACTCTTCTTTGCTCACCTTACTCACACTCAACCTCGACTGCTTGAGTAGCTGCATATTCTCTAATGGCGTACCTGCTCCACCAAGCGCCTGCAGCTGTTTTAACGTAACCATCTCTTCAAACTTGCGCACGAAGCCGACATGCACCATAAACCATCTTGGCTTCTCCTTGTTAGACTTGGCATCGTAATATGGGTGTTTAGAATCAAACGCCGATTCTATTCACAATCAGCCTTAATCCTCTCCCCTCCTCGCCTCTCCTTGTTTGTCCATTCAAACTCACCATCAACACAACTCTCCTCCACTACCTCCATCACCCCCGCAATCCCAGGTACTTTACAATTCGAATGGTAGAAAAACGCCAACTCTCCCTTCTTCATGGCCATCATGTTGTTCCTGGCGACGTAATTGCGTACGCCTTCCCATGGTTCGGGCGTAGTGCATGCTCGAAGGTCGTCGATGGAGAATTTGACGTCGATGTCGTTTTCGAGACGGGTGTTGGGTTCGGCTTTCATAAGGTAGTAGTTTGGTCCTGTTTGTGAAGGGGACGAGTCGACGTCTGTGATGGTGGTGGTGGTGGTGGTGGTGGTGGTTGGTGCTGGTTGTTGGGCTTTTTTGGTTGATGTTGATGGTTGATTGGCATTTTTGGGTGCGCGCGCATGAGGTTCCTTCGCTTCAAGGTCTTGAGGGAAATCTTGTGATAATGTGGAAGATGTCTTTGTAGTGGT
>Ga0160428_1000971_pt1 | contig 25411 bp, 21 predicted proteins | sample SolpanmetagenomM_FD_108198 | JGI IMG/M metagenome (GOLD analysis project Ga0160428, IMG submission 108198) | Solar panel surface microbial communities from Lawrence Berkeley National Laboratory, California, USA - M | ecosystem: Engineered > Built environment > Solar panel > Unclassified ... | reverse complement strand
CGGCATGGAAACGGCCGGCCGCAACATCGACGACGACGAGCTGCGCCTGGCCATGAAGGAAAACGGCATCGGCCGCCCCAGCACCCGCGCCGCCATCATCGAAACGCTGTTTAAGCGCAACTACGTGCGGCGCGATAAAAAGCGCCTGCTGCCCACGCCTACCGGCATTGAGCTGATTGGCCTTATCAAAAACCCGACCCTGAAATCGGCGGAGCTAACCGGCCAGTGGGAGCAGAAGCTGCGCCAGATTGAGCGCAACGAGCTGCCCTCCGACCAGTTTCTGGAGGAACTGAAGGGCTTGGTGCGCGAGATGGTGCAGGAAGTGAAGGTGGACCGCAGCGGCCGGGCCGTTACTTCCACGTCGGCCTCGCCTGTCGCACCCGGCAGCCCGCCAAAAGCCGGCGGTGCGGCCACCGCACCCAAGCCGGCGGCCGCAAAGGAAGCCAAGGCTAGCGTGCTGCCCACTGCGGCCGGCCTGGGCACCTGCCCCGCCTGCAAAACCGGCCATATCCTGCGCGGCAAAACGGCCTTTGGCTGCGCCCGCTTTCGGGAGGGCTGCCAGTGGCGGCTGCCCGCCGAGCTGCTGGGTAAAAAGCTGACCGACCCGCAGGTGAAAATGCTGCTCGCCAAGGGCCGCACCCAGCTCATCAAGGGCTTTGTGACCGGCGCGGGCGAGAAGCTCGACGGCGCGCTGGTACTCGATGCCCGCCTGCAACCCGAGCTGGTGCCCGCCGCCGAAAGCAAGCCCACCACCGCCACCGACCCCGGCCAGATTCCGTGCCCCGTGTGCAAGCTCGGCACTATGCTCAAGGGTAGCAGCGCCTTCGGCTGCTCACGCTTCCGCGAGGACTGCCAGTTTCGGGTACCCTTCGAGTGGGGCGGCAAGAAGCTGACCGACACCCAGCTGCGCCAACTATTGCGGCGCGGCGAAACGGGCGTCATCAAAGGCTTCCTATCCGCTAAAACCGGTAAGAAGTACGACGCCGCGCTCAAGGTAGAGGAAGGCCGCGTGGTGCCGGTGTTTGGCTAATACGGGCATGGCTAGCCTCTAGGGCGGGTGAGCGCGGCCGTGGTGGCTGGCCGCTACAGTCGGGTATTCCTACCTTTAGGGAGGGGCCCGGCGTGGGCCTTGTTTTCCGCTGTTCATGATTGCTGCCGCTACTTCTTCACTTGCCTTTTCTTCCGCCCGTCGCACGCTGCTTGATACGGCCCTGCAACTCCTCGAAAACCAGGGCTTTGGCGCCATTTCGATGGCTGATATTGCCTTGGCCGCCGGGCAGCCGCTGGCCGAAGTGTACCGGCATTTTGGCTCGAAAAGCGACTTTGTACTCGGCCTTTACCAGCGCGTGCACGACGACCTGGAAGCCCGTAGCCCCGACCTGCCGGCCGGCCCCCTGGCGCTGCGCTTTCAGGCCTTCGTGCGCGAAAAGCTGCGCCTGCTAGCCCCGCACTACCGCCTGCTGCGCTCGCAAATGGCCGCCCTGCTCGATGCCGACCTGCCCACTGGCGTGCTTAGCCCCGAGACGGAAAACATTCGCCTGCGTGGCCTGGCCTTGTTCGAGCTGGTGGTGCGCGGCGCCACCGACGCGCCCGCCGAAAGCCTGGTGCCCGCGCTCACCCAGGCGCTGTACGCGGCGCACTGGGGCGTGCTGGGTTTGCGCCTGCTCGACCGTTCGGCCGAGGGGCAGGCCACCGACGAGCTGCTCGAAATGCTGAGTGCCGGGCTAGCCCTGGCTACGCCGCAGCTCGCTACGCAGCTGGGGCCACTGCTGCTGGGGCAAGTGGGCGCGGCGGTAGGGCAGTTTTTGCAAGTGAGCCCGGTGGTGGATTTTGAGGTGGCGCGGCGCGTGGCCAAGCTCATCTTGCTGCACCGCAAGGTGCTGCGCACCGACCCCGAGGCTGGCTCCGCACCCGATGAGCAGAGCATTGCCGTGCAGCTGCCTAAGCTGCACTACTACATCAGTCAGGGCCTGCCCATTCACCTGATTTTGCCGGCCTTCCCGGCCAAGTCGCCTAATCGCCAGAAGGTGCTGGGCACCTTGCCCGACCTGGGCGAGGAAATCGCCCTCACGTTTTTGCAGAGCCTCTGCGACGACATTCGGCAGGTGTACGCGCCCGGCGCCCGCCTCAGCATCTGCGCCGATGGCCGCGTGTTTGCCGACTTGGTGCAGGTGAGCGACGCCGACGTATCGGCTTATAATGAGGTGCTTAAGAGCCTGATGCAGCGGCTAGGTACTGCCGACCTCGACGTGGTGAACCTCGAAGACCTGCTCGCGACCGACTCATTTGACCAGGCCCGCGCCTGGATAGTGGCCCAGTACGGCGAGCCGCTGGCCGAGCTGAAAGCCCGCGTGCGCGACACCGACCACGCCCGCGCCATGTTCAACGGCATTCACCGCTTCGTGTCGGAAGATGGCCAGGCGCTGGCCCCCGACAAGAGCAAAAGCCGCGTGAAGGAGGAAAGCAAGGAGGTGGCCTACGAAGTAATTCAGCGCAGCAACGCCTGGACGAAGCTGCTGGCCCAGGAGTTTCCGCACGCCCTGCGCCTGAGCATCCACCCCCAGCACCCGCACTCCGACAAAATCGGCCTGCGCATCACCCGCGCCGCCGACGACTGGCTCACGCCCTGGCACGGCGTGGTGCTACTGCGCGATAACGACTACGTGCTCTTGAAGCGCTACCAGGCCGAGGAAACCGGCGCCGTGCTGGTGGAGCAAGATGGGCGCCCGAGCCACTTTGTGGGAGGGCCAAATTCTTAACCAATTAAACTGAATTATTCACGCATGCGGCTGTCAGGGGGGCGCACCTTTGCTGCCGTCGCTACCTGCTTAACGCTCATCTGCTAGCCATCCTATATGCCCACCTATACCCTCGAACCTCAAGTCCCCTTTGGCCTGCTCGTGCGGGCTAGCTTTCCCGGCCAAACCATTGCCGACCTTGCGGCCGAGCAGCTAACAGCGTGGGTCCGGGAGCACCGTATTCTTATTTTTCGCGGGTTCGAGTCGTTCAGCAAAACGCAGTTTGCCCTCTACGCCCAGCAGCTGGGCGAGCCGCTGCAATGGCCGTTTGGCGCCATCAACGAGTTGCTGGTCAAGCCCGACGCCAAAAACTACCTCTACACGCCCAGCGCCGTGCCGCTGCACTGGGATGGCGCCTTTATCGGCCGCATTCCGCACCTCATTTTCTTTCAGTGCCTGAAGGCGCCCCGCGCCGAGGACCGCGGCGGCACCACCTTCGCCGATACCGGCCGGGCGCTGGCCCGCGCCACCGCCGCCCAGCGCCAGCGCTGGGAGCAGGCCACGCTGCGCTACAGTACCGAAAAAGTAGTGCACTACGGTGGCACCATCACCCAGCCGCTGGTGCAGGCGCACCCCGTCACGGGCGAGGCCACGCTGCGCTTTGCCGAGCCTGTGCACGACCTCAACCCCGTGCGCGTAGAGGTGCTGGGCACCACGCCCGCTGCCCAGGCCGACCTCATCGCCGAGCTACAAGCGGCACTCTACGCGCCGGAGGTATTTTACACCCACACGTGGCACGACAACGACATTGTGCTGGCCGACAACCACGTGCTGCTGCACGGCCGCGACGCCTTCCTGAACCCCAATGAGCGCCACATTCAGCGCATCAATCTACTGGCCCGGCCCAACAACGGCGGGCTAAGGCGGTTTTTGCACAACAGTAAAATCCTGCGCCGGCCCGAGTTTCTGCCGGCTGAGCTGCCCATTTTTTTCATCCCCATTCTGCTCAGCGCCGAGGATGGCCGCTTCCTGCGCCGGCCCGAGCTATACGTGGGGCTAGCCGGCATCTACCTGCTCTTCAACTTCGGCGACATGGTGAATACCTACGCCGACCGCCAGGTAGATGCCGTGTATAAAAGCCACTTGTCTAACGCCATCTACGAGCTGGGCGACCAAGGTGTGCGCTGGCAGATGCGCGCCTCGGTGGCGAGCACCGTGGGCATCAGCATCTGGCTCACGCGCCACACCGGGCGCTGGCAGTTTGTGCCGCTCACGGTCATTGGCTGGGCGCTGGGCTTCCAGTATTCGTGGCAGCCGCTGCACCTCAAGTCGCGCGGGGTGTGGCAGCTGGCGGCACTGTGGGCCGTTATTTTCTTTGGGCCGATGGCCTATACGGGCAGCCTCGTCACGCGTTTCCCGCGGCCGGCGGTGCTCACCCTGGCCGCCGCCTACGGCTTGCTGCAAGTGGGTGTGCTGATGCTCAACAACGCCGAAGACTACACCGAAGACCGCGCCGCCGGCCTCTACACCGCCATTGTGGCGCTGGGCCTGCACCGCAGCATGCGCGTGGCCCAGGCCCTGACCGGCGGCGCGGGCCTGCTGGTGCTCGGCAGCTTCGGCTATTTATTCAAAGCTGAAAAGCTGCCCAAAGCCGCCTACTTGGTTCTGCTGCCGCTGGCCGGCGCCGTGGCCTACATCGCCCAGGGCTACGAAACCGTGAACCAGCGAATTGCTGATAAAGACGAAGCCGCTGCCACCGCCATCATCAAAGAGCACGGCCCGCTGATACCCAAGTGGCTCATGGCCACCGCCTACGCCAGCCTACTAGCGGCCGGCGTGCTGTTTGGCGCGCGGGTGCTGCGCAAGCGATAGCCGGTTGATAAAACGATTACAGCACGTCAGGCTGAGCTTGTCGAAGCCTGACGTGCTATGATTCTCCATAGCCCTTTTCTTTATGCCAGTTCCCGACGATATGCTCTACGACTGCGCCATTATTGGCGGCGGGGTGGCTGGCCTCACGCTAGCCCTGCAATTGGCGCAGGCGGGGCGGCAAGTAGTGCTGTTTGAAAAGGAAACGTACCCTTTTCACCGGGTATGCGGCGAGTACATTTCGATGGAAAATTACGATTTTCTGTGCCGCATAGGCGTGCCGCTGGGCGAGATGGATTTGCCCCGCATGACGCGCTTCACGGTGTCGTCGCCGAGCGGGGTGGCCCTGCACCACCGGCTCGACATCGGGGGCCTGGGCATTACGCGCTACGTGCTCGACCAGCTGCTGGCCCGGCTGGCCACCCAGCACGGCGCCGTGGTGCGCGAGGGTACCCGGGTCACGGACGTGGTATTCGCCAGCGACCAGTTTACCCTCACCACGGCCGACGGTGGCACCTGCCGGGCACGCATCGCCTGCGGCGCCTGGGGTAAGCACGCCAACCTCGACGGCAAGCTGCACCGCCCTTTTCTGGAGCCCAGCCGCCACGCCCGCCAGTTTGTGGCCGTGAAGCGCCACCTCGAAAACGTCGATTTTCCGGAGGCGATGGTGGAGATGCACAACTTCAAGGATGGCTACTGCGGCCTTTCACCGGTGGCGGGCGGCCTCACCAATTGCAGCTACATCTCGGACGTGCGCAACCTGCGTGCCCACGGCAACAACATTGCCGAGATGGAGCGCCGGGTGCTGATGCAGAACCCGCTGCTGCGCCCGTACCTGGAAGCCGCTCACCGCCAGGCCACGCCACCCATCGTCATCTCCCAAATCACGTTTCGTGAGCGCTCTACCGTCGATGCCCACGTGCTGATGCTCGGCGACGCGGCCGGCACCATCGCGCCACTAGCCGGCAACGGCATGAGCATGGGGATGAACGCCAGCTACTTGCTCTATGGCCTGCTGGAAGAGTTTTTCGACGGTCGCCTCTCCCGCGCCGGACTGGAGCAGCGCTATAGCCGCGCCTGGCGCCGCCTGCTGAGCTTGCGCATCACGGCGGGCCGCCTCCTACACCAAGTGTTCGGTCAGCCGCAACTCACCACGGCCGGCATCCAGGTGCTGAAGCGCCTGCCGTTTATAACCGATGTCATTCTGCGGCTGACCCACGGCCAGCCGTACTAGCGCTACAGTTGCAAGCGCCTCCGCCTACTTTTTCTTGGGTACGTAGGGCTTGCCGTTGAGCTTGGCGCGGGGGCCGGTGTTCTGGGGGCGGCCATCGCGGTACGTTACCTGGCGCTCGATGCTGTGGCCGTCGGCTTTGTAATACGTCCACTGGCCGCTCTGCTTGCCGTTTTTGTACTGGCCCGTCACGGCGGGGCTGCCGTCGTCGTGAAACTCCTGAAACTCGCCGGCCAGTAGGCCCTTGAGATAGTTGGCTTCCTTGCGCGGCTGGCCGCTGGCGTAGAATTCCTGGCCCTGCCCGGTTTGCAGGCCATTGATATCGAACTGCTGGCGCGTCTGCACCTTGCCGGTGTCGAAGTAGGTGAGGCGCTCGCCGGTGAGCTTGCCGCTGGGGCCGTAGGCCTCCACCTGGCGCGGGGTTTTGCCATCGGGATAAAACTCGCGCCAGGTGCCGGCGGGGCGGTTGTTCTTGTACTGCTCCTCGGCCTGGCGGGGCTGGCCGGCAGCGTCGTAGTAGCGCAGCACCTTGCGGTCGCGGCCCTGGTTGGCGTAGTCGGTTTCTTCCTTTAGCTGGCCGTTTTCGTAGTAGCCCAGGCCGTGGCCGGTGGGCACGCCCAGGCGGTAGGTAGTCTTGCCCTTCACCTTGCCGCTCTCGTAGTAGGCGGTGGCCGGGCCGTCGAGGGCGGCGGTGCCGGTGCGCGGGGCCACGCGCTTGGTGAGGTCGTCGCCGAGCTTGTTGGTCACCTGGCGCTCGCGCACGGCGGCCGGGGCGTAGGTGCCCTCGGTCTGGAGCTGGCCGCCGGGGTAGTAGGCGCGGTAGCTGCCCTTGCCGGTTTTTTCGTCCATCACCGTTTCGCTTTCGAGCTGGCCGGTTTCGTAATACGTCTTGTAAGAGCTGGCCAGCAGGCCGTTGCGCAGCGTGCCCTCGCTCTGCACCTTGCCGCTGGGGTAGAAAAACTTGACCGCGCCGTTGGGCTGGCCGTTGGCATACGTGACCTCGGCCGCCGCCTGGCCGCTGGCGTACAGCTCGCGCACGGCGCCGTTGGGCTGGCCCTTCACCAGGGTCGTTTGCAGCTTGATTTCGCCGGTTTGGTAGTACGTGGTGAGCGGCCCGTTGGGCTCATCGTCCAAGAAAGTACCCACCTGGGCCACCTTGCCATCGGGATAATACGTCTTGAACGGCCCCTGGCGCACGCCGGCCACGTAGGTGGCCTCCAGCCGCCGGCCCCGGTTGGCGTGAAACTCCACGTACACCGAGTCGCGCTTGCCGTCGGTGTAGCGGGTCTGGGCTTCGAGGCGGCCGTTGGGGTAAAAGCGCTTGTAGGGGCCTTCCATCACGGTATCGCGGGCCACCAGGGCCTGAAAAATCTCGTGCGGGTGAATCTTGGTCGAATCGAAATAAATCGTGACGCGCCGCGAGCGCTGGGCCTGGCTGGCCAGCGGCAGCAGTAAGAAAAGCAACAGGTATCGCATAAGTCAGCACAACGTTGGCCGCGTCTTTTTTAGCGCAAAGTCACGCAAGGTTAAAAAAGGTTTCGCAAGGTCCTGGCTCCGTTCACAAGGTTCAGACCAAAAAAGCACATCATGCTGAACGCAGTGAAGCATCTTGCTCGCGCCGCTAGAAGTAGTACCCCTGGCGGCGCGAGCGAGATGCTTCACGTTGTTCGGCACGACGTGCTCCTTCGGGCGTAGGCTACAGCGGCTTTTTCTGCTCGGCTTTATACTGCTTGAGCTGCGGGGCAATCACTTTTTGGTCACCTACCACCACGGTTGTCATGGCCTCGGGGCGCACGTATTTGCGGGCGGTGGCGCTCACCTGGGCGGGCGTCACGGCGTTGATGTTCTGCACCTGCTCGGTGAGGTAGGCGTCGGGTAAGCCCTGCAAATGCATGGTGCTGAGCTGGCTGATGATGCCGCCTGGCGTCGAGTTACGCAGTACAAACATGCCGGTTTCGTAGTTCTGAATTCCTTTCAGTTCTTCGGCCGAGGGCGGCGTGGTTTGTAGGCGCTCCACCTCCTTCACAATCTCGTGCAGCGAGTGATAAGTATCCTTGGTCGTCACGTCAGCCTGCTCCATCCACAGGCCCGAATGGTAGTTTGTATCGAGGTAGCTGTAAGGCGAATACGTATAACCCTTGTCTTCCCGAATGTTGCGCGTGATGCGCGAGCCAAACGAGCCACCCAGTAGCGAGTTGGTTACGCGCAGCCGAATGTAGTCGGGGTTGGTCGGGTCAATCACCGGCAGGCCAATGACGAGCGTCGATTGCGGCGCGCCCGGCCGGTCCTGGGTCAGCACGGCCGGCGTAGTGAGCGCCTTGGCGGCGGTAATGTGGGGCTCAGGCCCGGCCGGCCAGCTGTTCCAGCCAGTCTCAATAGCCCGGCGCACGGCCGGCGCATCGAACTTGCCGGCCGCGAAAATAGCGGTGCGCTTGGCCCCGTACTCCTGGGCGTAGAAGCTTTTAACCTGGTCCAGGGTCAGGGCATCAATCTGCGCATCGGTGGGCAGCGGGCGGCCGTAGGGGTGGCCCGCGTACACGGCCTCGCGCATTTTCATCTCGGCCTGGAAGCCGGGGCGGGCCCGCAGCAGGTTCATCTGGCGCTTAAAGTCGGCCTTGAGGCGCGGCAACTCACTGGCGGGTAGGCTGGGGTGCTGCACCACATCGGCCAATAATTCAAGGAGTTGGGGCGCATATTCGCTGAGGCAGTCGGCGCGCACGTAGGTTTCATCGGCCCCGTTGCCGATGCTGAGCGAGCCGCCCATGCGGGCCACCTGCTCGGCCAGCGCAGCGGCCGAGCGGCTAGGGGTGCCCTCCTTCAGCAGCCGCGACAACAAGTCGGAGATACCCACCTGCCCGTCGGGCTCGTGCACGTTGCCGGCCTGAATGGTAATGAGCAGCGTCATCTTCGGCACCTCGCCAAACGGCACCAGTCGGGCCTGCAAGCCATTAGCAAGGGTAAAATCCTCGCGCGGCGGCAGCTTAAAATCGCGCGGGGCTGAGCCGACGGGCGGCTTTTCCTTGGGCGCGGCCGGTGCGACCGGGGCCTTGGCACCGGCTGGCTTAGCCGTTTTGGGTTTGGCAGTTTGGGCGGTCGCCGGCAGGGCTAGCAGCGAAAAACAGGCGGCGCCGAGCAGCCCGGTGAAGAACGTTTTCATAGCGGGCATCAGCTTTTAGCCAAGGGGTTGACGATGAGAATGGTGCGGTTGGTGGGCCGCAGGTAGTCCCGAATGGTTTGCTGCATCAGCGCGGGCGTCACCTTCCGAAACTCAGCCTCTAGCCGGTTAATGCGGCCGGGGTCGTTGTCGAAGAGGGCGAAGGCCGCCAATAGGTCGGCCCGCCCAAAGTTGTCGGAGCCGCTGAGCTGGTCGTAGAGCGAGCTGCGCAGCTTCACCAGTGCCAGGTCGAGGGTAGCCTGGCTCACGCCGCCGGTGGCGAGCCGGTTGATTTCCTGGTCGAGCACGCCCACCACGGAGTCGGCCTGCACGGTCGGGTCGTAGGTGAGGTTGCCCATCCATAGCATAGGCCCACTGTAGTTGAAGGCGTTACCGAGGTAGTTGATGCCGCCGCTTACGTCGTCGGTGAGGCCGCGCCGCTGCACCATGGCCTGGTAAAGGCGGCTGTCTTTGCCCTGCAAGAGTATCTGGTCGAGCAAAATCAGCGCGTAATACTCCGGCGAGTTACGCTCGGGCATGTGGTAGGCAAAGGCCAGGGCGGGCTTGGTGGCCAGCTTGTCATCCTGCGTAAAGCGCTGCTCGGCCTCCTGACGCGGCTCGGTGAGGTCGGGCTTGGGCGGGCGGGGCGCGCTCGGGATATTGGCAAAATACTGCTGCACCCAGGCTTTGGCTTCGGCCGGCTCGAAGTCGCCCACCACGGCCAGCACGGCATTGGCGGGCGAGTAGTAGGTCTTGAAAAACGACAGCGCATCGGGCAGCGTGGCCGCGTCGAGGTCCTTCAGGTCGCCGTAAAAATTGTGCGCGTTGTTCCAGTTCTTGTTGGCTTTCTGGGGCATGTCGAGCCACGGAAAGCCGCCGTAGGGTTGGTTGAGCACGTTCACGCGCACCTCGCTTTTCACCACGCCCTGCTGGTTGGCCAGGCTAGCCGGCGTGAGGGCGGTGCCGCGCATGCGGTCGGCCTCGGCCCACAAAATAGTTTCGAGCTTATTGGCCGGCACCACCTCGTAGTAGTTAGTAAAATCGAAGCGCGTCGAGCCATTCAACGCCCCGCCGTTCTGCTGAATGAGGTTGATGAACTCCAGCTTGCCCAGGTTTTGCGAGCCCTGAAACATCAGGTGCTCAAATAAATGCGCGTAGCCCGTGCGGTTGCGCGGCTCGTTGCGGAAGCCCACGTTGTAGTAGGCGGCCACCGTGGCCGTGGGCGCCGTGTGGTCGGGCGAGAGCACCACGCGCAGCCCGTTGGGCAGGGTATAATACTCCACCGGAATCTGAAATGCGGGCGCTGGGGGCGGCGGGGTGGGGCTAACGGTAGCAGCGGGCGTTTGGGCGGCCGTGGTCACTACCGAGCCGGCCCGCGGGCTGCACGCGCCCAGCAGCAGGCTAGCCGCCAGCGCCGCCAAGCTGCCCAGGGGAGAAGTAACAGGCAAGTGTTTCATAAGCAAGGTGAAGGGTAAATGACGCCACCAACCTACTCATTTTTTGGCACTTTCTGCTTATGCAGTATTGCTTTTGAGCTATAAAAATAAAGGACCGCCGTGCTCAACTGGCGTTCGCTTGCCGAAGCAGCTCTACCTGATTCATCTAACAATGTGGATGGCGCCTGCTTCGGCAAGCGGACGCCAGCTGAGCACGGCGGTCTTTTTTAGTGAGCTCCTTTGCGCTATTGTTGAAACAAAAAAGGAGGTTTCGCCAAGCTATCAAACCTGGCGAAACCTCCTTTTAATCTAGCGCAACTCTGTGCTTACAGTTTCTCCAGCACGATGGAGCTGGCCCCGCCGCCGCCGTTGCAGATGCCCGTGACGCCGATTTTACCACCTTCCTGTTGCAGCACGCTCAATAGCGTAGTCACAATGCGCGCGCCCGAGGCGCCCAGCGGGTGGCCCAGGCTCACGGCGCCGCCGTACACGTTGACCTTGGTGCCTTCCAGGTTGAGTAGTTTGTTATTAGCCAGCGACACGACCGAGAAAGCCTCGTTAATCTCGTAGAAATCAACATCTTTGGCTTCCAGGCCGGCGTTCTTCAGCGCCTTCGGAATGGCGATGGACGGCGTAGTGGTAAACCACTCCGGCGCCTGCTCGGCGTCGGCAAAGCCCCGGATGCGAGCCAGCGGCTTGATACCCAGCTCATCGGCCTTTTCGCGGCTCATGAGCAGCACGGCGGCGGCGCCGTCGTTGAGGGTAGAGGCGTTGGCGGCCGTCACGGTGCCCTCCTTAGTGAAGGCGGCCTTGAGGCCCGGCATCTTCTCAAACTGCACCTTGGTGTACTCCTCGTCGTCGCTCACCACGGTGTCTTTGCCGCGCACGGTGATGGTGACGGGCACAATCTCATCCTTCTTTTTGCCGGCCTGGGCGGCGGCGGCGCTACGCTCGTAGCTCTGGCGGGCAAAGGCGTCCTGCTCCTCGCGCGTGATGCCGTAGTGGGCGGCCGTGGCATCGGCGGCGTTGCCCATGGCGTAGTCGTGGTAAGGGTCCCAGAGGCCGTCGCGCACGAGGCCGTCAATCATCTGGCCATTGCCATATTTCGCGCCAAAGCGGGCCTTGTCGAGGTAGTAGGGCACGTTGCTCATGCTCTCCATGCCGCCGGCCAGAATCACGTCGGCCTGGCCCAGCATAATGGCCTGGGCCGCGTACATGATGGCCTTCGAGCCCGATGCACACACTTTATTTACGGTAGTGCACTCCACGGTGTCGGGCAGGCCGGCTTTCTTGGCTGCCTGGCGGGCTGGGGCCTGGCCGAGGTTGGCCGAAATCACGTTGCCCATAATCACCTGCTCAACCAGCGCGGGGGCCACGCCGGCCTTGTCCAGGGCACCTTTGAGGGCAATGGCGCCCAATTCGGTGGCCGAGAGCGAGGCCAGCGCCCCACCAAATGAGCCGATGGGCGTGCGCACGGCGGCTACGATAACTACTTCTTTTACTTGCATGTAAGGGGAGGGTGGGAGGGTGAAAAATCGAGAAAAACAGCGGGCCAGGCTCGCAGCCCATAGGCCGCCCGCCCGTAGCCCAACGGAAAACTAACAAACCTTCGTTCGTAGGCCAAAAGTACGGCTGCCGCTGGCTACCACGTGGGCTGGCCGGGCGCGGGGGCTGCGCCCTGGCGGGCGCGGGGCCGCTGCTGTAAGTATTGCTGCTCGCTTTCGCGCAGGGCTTCGAGCACCTGCTGGGCCTGGGCCGGCGTCAGGTTCATGGCCTTGAGGCGCTCACGCTGGGTCTGAAGCTGGAGGTCAGCACTGGTGGCTGCCTCGGTGCCGGGGCGGCGGCTGGGGCCGGCCGTAGAGGGGCTAGCGGCGGCCGCGCTGGCATCGAGGCCGCGCTGGCGGCCGGGCGCGGTGCCGCTGAGCAGCGGCTGGCGCTCGCCCGCGCCCGGCTGGAAGCTCCCGCCAGCGCTGCTGCCCGCCTGGGGCGTCGGCTGCTGGCGGTTGGGCTGGCCCGTGGGGCTGGGCTGCGGCGCCGCAGCCGGGCCGCTGGGCGGCGCGGGGGTGGGGGCCGCGCCGGGATGGTCGGTGCCTGCCTTTTCGGCCGGGGCTGGGGAGGGGCCGTTTTGCTGCCGGGCCGTTGAGTCGCGGCGGGGGCGGGCCGGCTGGGTAGCAGGCGCCGGGGCATCGGCGGCGGGGGGCAGGGTGGGGTTATCGGGCCGTTGGCCCGCTAGGTACTGGCTCAGTGCCTCGTAGTTGTAGCGAGCGGTGGCATTGGCGGGGTTCAGCCGCAGGGCCTGGCGCAGCAGGTTGGCGGCCTGCGCCAGTTGGTTTTGCGCGGCTAGCAAGCCCGCCAGCTGCTGCCGGGCCGCGCTGCCAACGGCCGGCGGCACCGACGGGGCCAGTAGCCGGCCGTAAGTAGCGCGGGCGGCATCGACCTGGCCCGCCTGCGCCTGCGCCTGGCCCAGGTTGAGTAGGAGGTCGGGTGCAGGCCCCTGGCGGCCCGTCTGAGCCACGGCCTGCTGGTAGTAGTATACGGCTTCGGCGGCGTGGCCGCGGGCCTGGGCGGCCTGGCCCTGCGCCTGGGCCGTATTGTGGGCCCGCACGTGCAGCAGCCACTGCCAGCCCGGCAGCCCGGCACTCAGCAAAACGAACAGGAAGAGCCAGGTTTTCATGCGTCCAGCCGCAGCACCCGCACGGTTATCAGGCCATCGAGCAATAGCAGCACCAGCGCCGCGCCCAGCGGGTAGCGGTAGCGGTTGTCGGCCACAGCTACGGTGCGCGCCGTAGCGGCGCTGGCAGTAGGGGGCAGGCTGCGCAGGCTGGCCAGCAGGGTGGGTAGGCCGTTTTCGCGGTCATTGAGGCCCACGTACTGCCCACCGGTCTGGGCCGCTACTTGTAGCAGGGCCGCTTCGTGCAGGCGGCTCACTACGGGCCGGCCCTTCGCATCGCGCAAGCCCAGCTTGCCCCCCGGCGCGGGCACCGGGCCGCCGGCCGCCGTGCCCACCCCCAGCGTGTACACCCGCGCCCCGGTGCGGCCCAGGGCGCGCAGCACCGGCTCCAGGTTTTCGCCAAAGTCTTCGCCGTCGCTCACCAGCACGGCGGCCACGGTGCGCGGCGCGGCGCTACCGGCCCGCGCCGGGGCGGCGGGCTCCAGCCGGGCCAGCAGCAGGTCGAGGGGGGCGCGTAGGGTGGTGGGGCCGGGCGGCAGCAGGCGGGTATTCAGGGTATTCAAAAACAGTTGCAGCGAAGGCAGGTCATACGTAAGGGGGCACTGCACATACGCTTGCGAGCCAAACACGATGAGCCCCAGCCGGTCGGCCGGAAAAGCGGTGGCCAGCTCATTGAGCGCGGCCTGGGCCCGCAGCAGGCGGGTAGGGGCCACGTCGGCGGCATCCATCGAGCGCGACACGTCCATGAGCAGCCACACATCCTGCCCACTGCTGCGCACCGCCTGCTGGCGCACGCCCAGCGCCGGCCCCAGCCAGGCCAGCAGCAGCAGCGCCCCAGCCACCAGGCGCAGCGGCAGCTTCCAGGCCAGCCGGCCCACTCCCAGGCCCAGCCGCTGCCCCAGCCGCGCCGTGCGCCTCACGTAGAGCCCCAGCAGCAGCCCCAGCAGCGCCAGCCCAGCCGCTGCCAGCCAAAAATCGGGATAAGCCCAGGTAAACATGCGCACAAAGGAAGGCTGGTGGCCCGCAAAACTAGGCAGGCGCCGCGCAAACCTGCATTGCACGAGGTTCCGTCACAAGCAGTTGCGGCCGCCCGGGCCAGAAACTTCAAAAAGTTTGCAGAGAATAAGACCGGCCGCTGTATATTTGCAGCCGCTAAGGGCCACAAACCCTTGGCAAGCCACCTGCACGGAGAAGTGGGTGAGTGGCTGAAACCAGTAGTTTGCTAAACTGCCGTAGCTCTAAAGGTTACCGGGGGTTCGAATCCCCCCTTCTCCGCTAAAAGGCCCTCAGTACAGTACTGAGGGCCTTTTTTCATGCGGTGTGCGCGTGAATGTGTGCGTGAGCTGCCTTACAGGGCATTGAAAGTGCAGACAAGCTAGCTATTTTCTCGCCGTTTTTACCGGTCTTGTGGGAGGCTATTCGCAGAGGTCAATTAACCTCTCAATGCTCGCCTGCTTCGTCGGTGAGCCACTTGCTGGTGCGCGCCTTGGAAATTCCACGGTCAGCAAGTCAGCCGCGTCCGCGCCTACGCCGTAGCCGCTGCCTGTGTCGGACAGCCGCTGGGAGTATTTGCACAACACCATCTGCGTGGTTGACTATGCAGAGGAAGTCACTGTGAAAGCCATTCTCAAAAACGACCTTAATAATACCGATGGACTGATGCTCCATGCTACTGGCGGGGCTGGTGGGTCGTTCACTGTGGCTCGGAAGGATATTTACTCTATCGGGGAGGTACGCGAATTCTATGGGGTAGTGGCGTACTGGCCGGTATACTGAGCCGGTTAGGGCAAGCTCCCCGGCGGGCGCTCCTAACCACGCAGTCCGTCCTGCTGGGCTTAGTGGCCCCCCTGCTACTGGCTGGCAGCCTGGCAAGCCGCGCCGCGAGCACCGCTTATTCCGACAGCAGCTGCACCGTCACCGAGCACGCCTTTTACTGGATGGATGAAAAAGTACGTGTCTCCGAGGTAGAGTTTTATAGCACCCGGCTGTTGCTGTTTGAAAAGTACCTGGGCCACGTGACCGTGCCGGGGCTTTACGACCAAGGCAAAGCAACGCAGGTACAAGCGTGGTGGCAGGGGGTAAGCTCGCTCACCTTCGAGGCCGACAGTAGCCGGGGCGTGCTCTGGCGAAACGGTGCTGCTACCCCTTTCAGCGTTGACCCTCCTGCTCACTAGCTAGTTGGCACGGTCACCGAGTATACATAAGTATGCAGGAGGAGAGTAAACGCCCCGCTCACCACGAGACTCTTCTAGTTCGCCTCGCCTTTACTCAGTACGAGTACTTACCCGTAGACGAGGTATCGGCGGGCCTGCGCGCCGGGGGTGGCCGGGCGCAGTAGCAGGGACTGAACAGGAGCAGTAAACAGCCGCACGGCCTTTAGGGCATCAGTTGCGATTTTGCTTACTTCGTTGCCAGGTTCAGACAAGTCCTCTTGGTAAACCTGTTTGATGGTTTCCTGGCCTAATGGATTACCTAGCGAAGAGGGGTCCAGGAGGCAGGTAGGGGTAGGCTTGCCAAGCCACGGAAAAGCCCCGGCTGTTGGGCCGGGGCTACTTGCTGGAAAGCGTTGTACTAAGAGCAAAAGCTACGCGGCTTCCGCTGCTTTTACGCGGCCAGGGCGCTTCTTGGGGGTGCCATCGGCCTTGCGGCCATAGGGCGCCTCGGCGTCCGCTTCGCTCGTCCGACGTGCTTTTTTAGCGGGGGCGGCCCCGTCGAGGATGGCGTACACATTCACTACCTCGTGGCCCACGGCAGTCATCAGGTTTTCAATGCGGGTGAGGCTCTTGCGAATCTCTTTCTCATTGGCGGCATTAGTTTCTGCTTTTGCCAGTAACTCTTGTAATTCGTTTAGATTGATTGCCATTTAGAATTTGGAAATGGATTGTTGCGCAATAATACGAATTGATTTAGGAAATAGCTTTGAGAATGCCTAGCTAATATGAGGTACTAAATCAGTGCCTGTTCTTAATTTCACCGCCTCGTGCCACTAACTTGCTAGCCAATAATACTGATACGAGCGTGGGCAGTAGAGCTTTTAAAGGTGGGGGAAATACTGCCCAGCCGCCTACAGTGCATACTTAGTATAAGCAGTATACAGTATACCCCAGGCCCCGCGAGTAGGAGCAAAGCTTGGTAAGCCAATATGATAACCTGATAGCATGTCGGCTTGCTAACATGGTAGAAAGACGATGCCACGGGGCTTTCTCTATCATCGCGCCGATGAAGAAACCCCTGCTCTTCGCTTTCCTGCTCGCCTTCCCCTTCCCCACCTTCCTCCAGTACGAGTACCTGGCCGTGGCCGGGGTTTTGGCGGGCCTGGGCGCCGGGGGGTGGCCGCAGTAGCTAGCCGGGCGCTGGGTATGGTCACCCAGCATGCTCAGCACGCTCAGCATACTGTATACATGGTATACAATAGGAGAGGTGAGTAGGCGCCCCGCGCGTAGGGGAGCGGCTCATCCCTCACGACTGCTTTACTGGAAACGTCACCGCGACCGTGATACTAACCGCCACCACATGGTTGCCTTGTTTGCCAGGAGTAAAGCGTGGGAGTTGCCGCGTGGCCGCCACGACGGCCGAATCCAGGTCGGCCCGCAGGCCCTTTACAATATGGGGGTGGCTCACCTGGCCCGCGCTCGTAACGACAAACTGCACGTACACCCGGCCCGCGGGCGCCCCCGCCGGTACGACTACGGCGCGGGTGATGGCGGCAATACTGGCCAGGTACGCGTGTTGCCCATTCAGGAGCGGCATTTGCTCTACGTAGAAGTAGACCTTGGTCGCGTCCGGCGGCACGGCGGGGGTGGCCGCCGGCGGCTCCCGGTCTGGGCGAATGCCATCCCTGCGCGGGCGCGGCGCTGCTGCGGGGGCTTCCATCTGCTGTTGGCCCACTGCCCCCGGCTGGCGCGCGGGGGTGTTCGTGGCGGGCGTTTGGGCCAGGGCCGTCGTGGTGGCCAGGGCAGCCAGTAGCCAGTAGGTAGCAGGGTGCATAGTCGTCGCGGAGAACTGCTTCCCGAAGCGGTCAGCAGCTAGGAGATGCTGCCAGGAGATAAAATGCACACCGAGCCTACCCGTAAACCCTACTGCCACAAGCCCCGCGCGTAGGGGAGCAGCCACAAGAAAGCCCCGGCCGGTGGGCACGGGGCTTTCGAGGTAGCACTGGCCGCTAGCCAGGGCTAGAAGATTGTCTGGTCCGCATAGAAGACGTCGGCGCTGTTGGTGAGTCTGTTCAGCGGGAAATCAACCGGAAACCGTACTTTTCCTAAGGGCAAACGAATTTCGTACGCCCCTGAGTAAGTAACGGGGTTTTTAGCTGCATCCACAATCGTATAGCGCTCTATTAGCTGCCAGATGGTGAAGACGGCCGTTTTGCCCGCCGGCGCGGAGATGTTATAGGTGTTAGTGGCTGTCGTTTCCTGCATTACCGTGACGGAGTGTTCCAGCGAGGAAGAGAGTTGGGCCGATAAGCCTTGAAACGAGACACCCAACTCGGCACTCAGCGTCTGCGCGTCGGTAACGGAGCTACCCGCGGTCGTGGTCACTGCCCGCGTGTAGCCGATGCCGTTGGCTATTATTTCCGTATAGACGCGCTTCCAATAGCGGCCATAGCGGATGGTGCAGTCCTCCGGAAAATTAGGCGTCAAGGTGCCCACTGGTGACGACTTTAAACTGCTAAGTGATACGTAATTGTTATTAACCTTAACGAACAGCGCAATGGGGGTAGGCGAATCCACGTAAATATCCTCGATAGGCCAGCGCGACGGTGGAATACTGATGATGCTTACCGGCTTCCAGATGGGGACCTCGTTCGTGGAAGCATCGTTCTGGCGTGCTTGCTGAGCTGGCAGCTCGGCAAAAGGGGTAAACGATAGCATGACCCCCGTCCGGTCCTCTTCGGCTACTCCGGCCTGGCCCAGGGCCACGTAAACGGCCTGGGAGTCGAATAAGTCTGCTTCCAGCGTAACCAAATTTCCCTTCGCAGTTTGAGCGTAAATTGTTTTCTCAGCCATTGGTAAAAAGAACGATAAGCAGATGCTACCATTAGCACCCGGCTGTAAACATACGCTGCCTGCTCGCAAACGAACAGTAATTTATTTGAGCGAGCAGCTAACGGCGCCGGATGAGGCCAATTTGAAAGGTGCTGCTTGTTACTGAGGCTCTTGGCTCTGTAAAAGTGCTGGGTCTCGTGACTAAAAGAGAAGCCACTTACCCCCGGGGCTTGCTGGTTATCCCCACGCAAGCCCTGCCCCCGCAAAGCCCCGCGCGTAGAGGAGCAATCCCCCAGCGCTACCGGGTGTGTCCCTGCGCCTCCCGTAGCCACTGCTGGGCCTCGGCCATGTTGTCAAACATGTGCATCTGCAACTGGCCATCCAAGCCCAGGGCCATCGACCGGGCCGAGCCGGCGGCCAGCGACTCGGAACTCACGACGTTGGCAAAGTGCGTGAGGCCCCCGGCAATGGCACGCGGGGCCCAGTTGGTCACAATCCATTCCACGGCGTGGTCCCAGGGCCCGACAACCTGGCGATTGTCGTTGAGCAGGTAGGCGCAGGCGTTTTCGGCCAGCGGCCCCAGGCAGGCATCGGCCCCCGCCACAATACCCACGTAGGTCTGGTAGCCTATCCAGTCATTATACACCCAGTGGTTGGCCGGATCATAGGTAATGCGCAGGTAGACTTTGCCGAAGCCGTTGGTAAGGTCGGTGGACATGGGGGAAGCACACAAGTAAGGGGTGCAAGCTACGCCAGAATCCTAGGCACAGGGGTTTTGGCTGCCTGGGTGTCGCACGCCCTGAGTAGAAAAGCCCTGGGGTGAGCGGGGTTTTTCCATGCCTCGGGCTGAGGCGCTAGGTGTCAGCGGCCGCTGGGTGCCGTAGCTTGCCCGCCAGCCCCGCGAGTAGGGGAGTAGCCGTACTTCAAGGGGCCCTGCTGGCTGATTACTGGCTGGCATCGCTCCTTAATGCCAAGCTGCGGCAAACCATAAGTTCTTATAAAAGCGTACGTTAAGGCTATGAAACCCGCCCTTGTCTGCCTGGTAGATACGCCCCTGCTAACCATCTACCACGATGTGGCCAATGGCTGGCTTTATAACCACTGGAAGGGTACGCACGACGCGACTACCATCTACACTTGCGCCCCTTATATTTTGGCTGCGCTCGACGCCACCGGGTGCCGCAAAGTCCTCAGCGACCACGGCGAGCTCAGCGGCAACTGGGTACAGATAGCCCCGCGCCTGGGCCGTGAGGCCTTCGCGCAGCTGGCCGCCCGTGGGGTCCGCGCCGTGGCCTGGGTGCATAGCCAGGACTACCACGACCAGATGGCCATGTACCTGGCCCAGCGCGCCACGACCTGCCCCGACATCGCCATTTTCGACGACGTGGCTACCGCTTGCTTCTGGCTGCAACAGCGCCACTAGCCTGCTGGCCTCTGGGCTACGAATCTGCTTTGTTACAAGGTATATTACCAGTACTTTAGAGCAATGGAAAGCCTGCGCTGCCTACTGGATACGCCTGGCCTGCGTATATCCTACGACGCGGCCAACCACTGGCTCTACAACCAGTGGATAGGCGTGTACGACGAGGCGACCGTACGGGAGCGCGTCCAGGATGTCTTCGCCTGCCTGGCCACGCAGCCCTGCCGCCGCATCCTGAGCGACCACAGCCAGCTGACCGGCAGCTGGCTCTCGGCCAGCGTGTGGATAGGGGAATACTATTTTGACCGCCTGGTCGAGTGCGGCATCACGCATTTCGCCTGGGTATACTCCGCCGCCTACCCCGACCGCCTGGCGATGGAAAAGGCCCTGTCATTCACGATGCATCCCGTCGTGGCTATCTTCGACGAGGTGGCCTCGGCCTACGAGTGGTTGCACCAGTGCCCGCTGGCCCGGCCCGCCACCGCACAACGCAGCAGGCGCCCCGAGGCTCCCTGAAAAGGGGGGAAGCTTGCCTGCTGCGGTGTTGCGGCCTTTGGCCCGGCGGGAAAACCGCGCCGGCCAGCAGCATAAAGCAGGTGGCCGTGTAGCGAGTGGCCGGCGAAGTGGCCTGGCTGCCCTGGCGCTAGGTGCCTTCGGGCAGCACGAAGGTGCGCAGCAGTTGCAAGAGCTGGGTGTCGGCCACGCTCAGGCCAGGGCGGTCCAGCTGCAATTCCTGCGGGGCAACGTAGCCGGCAAACTCCAAAAACTGCTGCGGCGGCAGCCCCTGGTAGGCCATGCTCCAGTCTGCGAAGGCGCGCGCCGCGATGGGCTTGTCGGCGTAGGTGGTCACGTTGCGGTGGCGTGGGTCCTGGCAAATGCGAGCGTAGAGGGCGTGTACCCTGTCGGCCTCGCCTTCGAGCACCTGAAAAAACTGGTCGTTGCCGTAGAGCAGAATGCCCGTCAGCGCGTGCGCTGCGTTGAACTGCTGGGCCTGCGCGAGCAGATAAGCCAGCTGGGCCTCTTCGAAGGGGACCGTCGCCTGGCTGAGGTAGATGAGATGATGTAGCAAGCTGAAGACCTTTCCCTACGTGCCCCAAGCACAAGCGAGGTACTTGTTTTACGACCAGTGCCGGCAAACGGACGCCTACGAGGTGCCTACTTGCTAGGAGGTAGCAGGAATAGGCCAGGCATACGCTAGCCAGGTCCGGGGCTAACCACATTTTTTTTGCCGGAGGCCAGCGCAGATGATAACCACGTCCGTAAAAGCTCGCTATGAAGGACCTAGCTCCCAACCTGGCGCGGCAGCAGCGCGCGCTCGAATGGGCTATTGCCCTGGCTACGGCCCCGGTACCGGGTACGGAGCAGCAGCTGATAGCCTTTGCCCAGCAGCTCCCCGAGCCACCCCCGCCCTCGCAGGAAACCGGGGTATACCACCTGCTCTATTGCAGCCAGGCCGTGCGCCTGCTTAGCGAGGAGCAGCTGGCCGACCTGTTCGAAGCCTCCCTGACCTGGAATGCGCAGTGCGGCATTACGGGGCTGCTGTGCTACGGCAACGGGCACTTTGTGCAGGTGCTGGAAGGCGAGGCTGCGGCGGTAGAAGAGCTGTTTGCCCGCATCCAGCGCGACCGCCGGCACCACCACGTGCACGTGCTCAGCCGGGGCGGCGGGCCGGCGCGCCGGTTCGACGACTGGCGCATGGCCTTTACCAAGCAGCAAACCCACGAATTTTACTGGCTCATTACGTTCTTGCAGGCCCACCACCACCGCTTACTGCTGCGGCAGATTCCGGTGGCTGAGCCCCAACTTGCCGATTCTCTCCAGAATTTTAGTGATACCTGTCCCTCCGAATCGGGCAACTAAGCCGGCGCTCTGTGCGCTGAGTATCTATGCTGCTTAACCTCAACACCGACCCCCGCGACCACAGCTTCTGCGCCTTATCCTACGACGAAACCGAGCGCTGGATAACGGCCATCTGGCAAGGCTACGTCGACCAGGCCGAAGCCATGAAAGGGGCCGAGGCGTATCTGCAACACGCAACCCAGGTGCCCTGCAACTACTTGCTCAACGATAATTCCCGGCTCGTAGGCCCGTGGTTTGAAAGCCTGGAATGGCTGCTGCACGTGTGGGTGCCCCAGGCCGAGCGCCTGGGCCTGCGCTACGTAGCCCACATCGTGCAGGCCGACCTGCACCACGATATTTTTACCCGCCAACACGGGGTGCCGCTGCCGTTTGAGCTGCAAATATTCCAAAGCACCGAAGATGCCCGCCACTGGCTGGCGGGCGTGCGCGACGCCACGCTGGCAACGTAAGCTTGCTAACACTACTAGCACTCGTTGCTACCTTGGCAGGCCACTTACCGCCTGCCTAATGCCCGAGCCTAAACTTCGCTACTACCTGCACAGCAAAGTGGCCAGCACCGGCCACCGGCCCATCTACCTCTCGGTTGGGGTGGGGGAGGCGCGGCCGGTGCGCCAGGCCACCGGCTACACCGCCCACCCGGCCTATTTTGCCGCCACGGCGCCCCACCTGCGCAAGGGTGCCGACGGTTACCGCACCCTCAACGAGAAGCTCGACGAGCTGCGCCTGGCCGCGCAGAAAATCTGCCGCCGCCTGCAAGACGAGGGCCAGCTCAGCAACGCCACCCTCGCGCCCCTGCTCAAAACCGCCGTAATCAGCCTGGCCGGCCGGCCCGTCGTGGCACGGGCCCTCGCCCCAACTGCGCCGGCCGCGCCCTCCACGCTTCCGCTGGCCCAGCAGCCCATGCGGGCCGTGCTGGCGGCCTGGAAAGAAGAGAACGCCGCCCACCTGGCCAAGGCCTACCTCGACCGCAGCAAGCAGTACGTGGATTGGATGGAGCGCTTCGACCCCCAAGCTACCCCGGCCGCCGTGGATGAGAAGTGGGCCAAGCGCTACACCTCCTTTTTGGTGCGCGACACGCCGCTCTTCAACAATACCATTCACCAGCACATCAACATGCTGCGCAACCTGGTGGCCCACGCTGGCCTGCCCACCAAGTTCATCAAGAACGGCTATGCCCACGAGGCCAAGAAATGCTACCTCACCTGGGAGGAGCTTCAGCAGCTGCACGCTTGGCAGCCCCCGGCCCACAAGGCCAGCCTGATGCGCCAGAAGGACGTGTTTGTGGCCCGCTGCCTGTGCGGGCTGCGCTACTCCGATACCGTGAGCTTGCTACAACCGCACATCAAGGCCGGCGCCCAGGTCAACCACATCGCCCTCGACCAGCAGAAAACCCGCGCTGCCGTGCAGATTCCCATCGTGGCCCTGCTGCAAGAGATTCTCGATAAGTACCGCGACTGGCCCACCGGGCAGGCCCTGCCCGTCATCAGCCGCCAGCAAACGGGCAACCTCATCAAGGAGATGCTGCGCGAGGCGGGCATCGATGCGCCCTACGTGCAGGTGCGCTACAAGGGCCCCGTCAAGCACGAAACCATCCTGCCCAAGTGGCAGGCCGCCTCCACCCACACGGCCCGCCACACCTACGGGGCCCTGCTGGCCAAGATGAAGGTAGACCCGCTCACGATGCGCGACTTGCTGGGCCACGGCAACCTCTCCTCCACCATGACCTATGTGCACCTGGAAAGCGAGGCCACCGAGCGCACCGTGCTCGACGGCTTCCGCAAGCTGGGCGCCTGAAATGGTGTGCGCGTGGTGTGTGCGTAGGCCGAGTGTCCGCGTAGAAATGCGGTGTGTGTGCGCCCATACTGAGGTACGCATACCTTGCCCCCGGGGCGCGCAGGGCCTGATAACGTGAGGTAGCCGCATGTGCCCCGCAAGGAATCCAATACCCCCTTCTCCGCTAAAAGGCCCTCAGTAGTACACTGAGGGCCTTTTTTCATGCGGTGTGCGCGGAGCTTTCTGCGAAAAAAGGACAAGACGAGCTTGGCGGCTAGCGCTACGTACCTCATTGCGGCAGTTTGTTTTATCTTCCCCGCATGAAACATCTCCTGCTGCCCTGCCTGCTGGCGCTGCCCGTGCTGACGCACGCTCAACGGGTAGCCAGCCCCCGCCTTAAGCACGAGCTTGATAGCCTCTACTACGTAGACCAGCTCTACCGCGCGGCGATGTTTGCCAATAATAAGCAGCACTTGATAGACTCCCTGGCGGCCGCCCAGCACTTCCCGGCCGCTGAGGCTCCGCAACGCCTGATGGGATTAATGCTGCAAGCCGACTCGGCCGATATGCAGCGCGTGCGGGCCATTATCCGGCGCTACGGCTACCCCGGCAAAACGCTGGTTGGTACCCCCACCAATGAGGCGGCGTTCTACGTCATCCAGCATTCCAATAGTATTGCGCAGTACTTACCCCTCATCAAGCGCGCGGCCGACCAGGGCGAACTGCCTTTTCGGCTTTATGCCCTGATGCTCGACCGCCAGCTTATGTACACTGGCAAGCCCCAGGTCTACGGCAGCCAGGGCCGCAGCTACCCGGGACAGGCGGCCTTCATCTGGCCCATTGAAGACCCTGCCCACGTCAACGAACGGCGCAAAAAGGCCGGCTTCGAGCTGACTGTGGAGCAGAACGCGCAGCGTATGCACATTTCCTACCACGTACTAACCCTCGAAGAAGTGCGCAAGCTGCCCGGCTACCAGCCCCCGGCTCCCTAAGCGCCCCGGTAGTGTAGCGCGAAATACGAAAAAAGCCCCGTCGATGCGGGGCTTTTTTCGTGCGCAGTAAGTTGACTTCCTAATGATGGGCGTCGTAGGCAGCTACGAGGGTAGGTGAGCGGCTGGGCGTAGCGCCGCACCGCGCATCCGCCGTGCCACCTTTGGGGCGTAGGTAGAGCGCTTGTGAAAAATAATCAGGCATAGGGCACCCACTAGTGGGCCCAGCGTAAGCGTGCACAGCAAGTGCATCTGCCAGTATTGAGACGCGCTCAGGTGCCAGTGCTGAGCGAGGGCTTGCAGGAGGTGGTCCATGATGAGAATCGGTTAGTGGGTGAGTGCTTACTTACTACATAACGCACTGAGCGCATTAATTGTTTGACATAGCTTAACGAATAATTGTTGGCCGACTCGCCCGGTAATAACTGGCAATAAAATGCGGTTGAAAAAGGCTGCCTACCCACGCCAAATTTTACCATGAGGAGCTAAGAAGCGCCAACACGTTGCCATTTTCCGCAAGCACTACTCCAATGTGCCACCATGACCCGGAAAGCCAGCCCGGCTGCTGGCGTACGGCTGAAGCGCGCCGCTTCTTCCATCACTATCTCATCCAGCGGGCGAGCTGCTGTTGCCCTGCGCGCGTACCCTCCAGGCCACTTTACTTGCCTGCGGGCACCGCCTGCCTGGCCGCGCTCCGCCAGCAAAAACGGCAGCGGGTTGCTGGGGCAGCCGCTTTGGCGTACCTTTGTCCCAATCAAATGGATTAAACGCGTGGCAAGACGCTATACACTTGCCGCACGTAGTTGAGCCAGCAGTTGAAAAGCAAGCCGATACCCCGCTTGAAAATTAACTGCTGCTTATTTTCGGGGTGTAGCGTAGCCCGGTATCGCGTCTGCTTTGGGAGCAGAAGGTCGTAGGTTCGAATCCTGCCACCCCGACATTTTTTACACTGGATTTGACCCCATAGCTCAGCTGGATAGAGCAGCTACCTTCTAAGTAGCCGGTCATTGGTTCGAATCCAATTGGGGCCACGCTTTTTAGCTTGCCCAATGAACTGAAAAATTACAAAAAAAGCCTCTGCCGGCCTCGGCAGAGGCTTTTTTTGTGTCCGAAAATACCGCCAAAAAGCCGCCCAAGAACTAGGCAAAATGGAATGTAACCGGTACCTTTGGATGTTCTCTTCCTGACCGTATTTCCGGTCGGTTTAACCCCCTCTCTCGCATGAGTGAAGTAGTAGAAAAGAAAGCCCCTGCCGACTACTCGGCCGATAGCATTCAGGTGCTGG
>Ga0160428_1000966_pt1 | contig 25512 bp, 26 predicted proteins | sample SolpanmetagenomM_FD_108198 | JGI IMG/M metagenome (GOLD analysis project Ga0160428, IMG submission 108198) | Solar panel surface microbial communities from Lawrence Berkeley National Laboratory, California, USA - M | ecosystem: Engineered > Built environment > Solar panel > Unclassified ... | reverse complement strand
GATGGTCACGGGAATGTCGATCAGCGAAACGCTGCGACCCGCGAGCTTGCGGGCGCAGGGTCGGTCGACTGAACCCGAACGGCGCGCTCCGCGCGAACGCCCCCGTCGGCAGGTGCGACGGCGGATCGCCGATGTCCAGGGCTGCCTCCTCTCTCGATTCGAAGGTCGCCGCTACGGCCGGTGTCGGGGAGAAGAAGACCGATGGCGCAAGCACAGGACCCGAACGAGTGCCGCTTCGAACGCGGGCGACGGATTCTGCCTGAAATCAACGGACGGGCCAGCGGGGCGGTGGTCGCGCTCCCTGGCCGGCATCGCGCCGGACTTCGCCCGCTACCTGATTGGGTTTCCCTCCGGCGACATCGACACGCGTCCCGGACTCGGCCTGCGCAGTCTGGAGGTCGCCACCATCGCGGCGCTGGCGGCGCTCGGCAATGCCGCGCCGGAGCTCACGGCGCCCATAGCGACCGGTCTCAATGGCGGCGTCTTGCAGGCCGAGATCGTCGAGATCCTGATGCGGACCGCCGTCTATGCGGGCGTTCCGGCCGCCCTCAACGGCCTGTCAGCCCCCACAAAAGGCTTCCCGCCGCAGGCCGCGACGGATGACGCGACCCGAGCCGGGGCAGCTCAGGGATGGCGGCCGAGGAGCGCGGCGTAGACCGCAAGCGTGTCCTCGGCCATCCGTTCGAGGGAGAAATGCGCCTCGACATGCGCCCGCCCCCGTCGTGCGAGGGAATCACGGGCACTGGCGCCGAGCGACAGGGCTTCGGTGAGTGCCGTCGCCAGCGCGGCGGCGTCGCCGGGCGGGACACGCCAGCCCGTGCGCTGGCCGGCGGGCACGTCGGGGGGCGCCAGGACCGTCTCGGGCACCGCGCCGAGATCGGAGACGACCACCGGTGTACCGAGGGCCTGGGCCTCCACGGCCGAGCGCCCGAACGCCTCCGGCTCCACGGACGGCACCGCCACCGCCGAGGCGGCCCGAAAGGCCGCCGGCATGTCGGCGCAGTGACCGACCCGGCGTACGATGTTGCCGAGCCCGCGCGCGGCGATCAGCGCGTCGAGCTCGCGCTCGTAGGATGTCCGGCCCTGGGGATCCCCCGCCAGCACCACGGCGAGGTCCGCCACGCCCTGATCGCGCATACGCGCGGCGGCCTCGATGAGGACGCGATGTCCCTTCCACGCGGTCAGGCGGGCGGCGAGGAGGATCACGCGCTCGTGCGGCGCCACGTTCCAGGCCCGGCGGAGGGCTTCGACCCGCGCCGCCCCGACGGCGACCGGATTGAAGACGGCGAGATCGGTGCCGCGATAGATGACCCGGACCCGATCGCCCGCCTGCTCGGCATGGAGCTGGTGGATCAGGTCCGCGGTGTAGCGCGAGTTCGCGATCACCACGTCGCCGCGGGCCATGACGGAGTTGTACAGGACCTTCACGCCGGTCCGACCGGAATAGCTGCCGTGATACGTCGTCACGAACGGAAGCCCGAGACGCCGCGCGGCGCCGAGGGCCACCCAGGCCGGTGCGCGCGACCGGGCATGAATGATCTGGACGCCCTCGCGGCGGCACAGGGCCATCAGGCGCAGGACGTTCACCGCCATGCGTGCCGGGTTCTTCGACGCAGCTGGGAAGCGGAGCCAGTGGCCGCCCTTCGCCTGCAGCTCACCGACGAGCCGGCCGCCCTCGGTGGCCACGAGCGCGCTCGCGCCGGCCGCCGCCAGGGCGCCGGCCACGTCGACCGTGGTACGCTCGGCGCCGCCGGCTTCGAGTTCCGGGATGATCTGGAGGATCCGGGCGCCCGCCAGGGCTCCGACCTCGACGGGAAAAACCGACCGGCTCGGGGTCACGTCGCTTGCCCGCTGTCCGCCGGCGAGGAGGCGCATGCCCCCGGCCGGTGTCTGCCAAATGCTCGCTGCCATTGCTCCAACATCGCCGCCGGGCTTTACGGTCCGGTAAACGGACGCTGAAGCCGACCCGATCAGGGACGGAGTTCTTCCACGCGTGAACGCGGATATCGGAGACGACGATGACCGAAACAGGGCCCGAGTTCCTGGATGTCGGCAGGGGCGGCGCGGCTCGCCGCATTGCCGTCCAAGTGCGGGACGGCTCGGGACCGCCCGTGGTCTGGCTCGGCGGCTTCCGCTCGGACATGACGGCCACCAAGGCCACGGCCCTGGATGACTGGGCGGCGGCGACGGGGCGCAAGCTGGTCCGTTTCGACTACGCCGCCCACGGCGCCTCGGGCGGGACCTTCACGGATTGCACGATCTCGACATGGCTTGAGGACGCAGAGGCCGTGCTGGGCGCCCACGTCGATGAGGCTCCCATCCTGGTGGGCTCCTCGATGGGCGGCTGGATCGCCTGCCTCGCCGCCCGCGCGCGGGCCGCGCGGGGTGGCAAGACCGCCGGCCTCGTGCTCATCGCACCGGCACTCGATTTCACCGAGGATCTGATCTGGAACCGGTTGAGCGACGCAGCCCGTGCCATGATGCTGCGCGACGGCGTTCTCAAGAAACCCAGCGCATACGCGCCGGAACCCGACCCCATCACCCTCGCTCTGATCGAGGATGGTCGGCGGAACCGCATGCTCGACGGAATGCTCGAACTGGGCGGTCCGGTCCACGTCCTTCAGGGCATGCGCGACAGCGACGTGCCGCACACCCATGCCCTGAAGATCCTCGGCCATCTGCCGGCCGAGGGGACGGTGCTGACGCTGATCGCCGATGGCGACCACCGTCTCTCGAGGCCGCAGGATATCGCGCGCTTGGTCGCCGCCGTCGCGGAGATCGCCTGACCTGCCGGATCAGTGCAGGCTGACCGGCTGCAGGTCATGGGCGGCGGCGTTCGCCAACACGACATCGCGGGAATCCGCGAGCATGATCGGCGCGCCGCTGGCCGACAGCAGGGCGAACAGGTCGAGGCCCGGCGACAGTTCCGGGGCCTGCGGGAAGAAGCGGCGCACCTCGTCGGACCGGATCGGCCGGACGTAGGCGATGTGGCCCTCACCCAAAGCCGCCAGGTCGGCCGGCTGGAAATCGGCCGGATCGAGATCGGCGGGGGTCAGGGGCGACGGGTTCGGATCGGTCATCTAAGCCCTCCTGGGTGGCAGAGCGTCCACCGCCGATCTCGAAAGCACCGGCGGCCTGAACGCTATGTGGGGATCCTCGGCGGCCGATCAATCGGGCTCAGCCGCGCGCGCCGATGTCGATCTTGCGCACGATCCGGTCCGGCTCGGGACGAACGAGGTCGATGGACAGGAGACCGTTGGCGAGGTCGGCTCCCAGCACCTCCATGCCGTCCGCGAGGAGAAAGGTTCGCTGGAACTGGCGCGCCGCAATGCCGCGGTGGAGGAACTGACGCTCGCGCTCGTCGACCTGCCGCCCGCGGACCACGAGCTGGCTCTCCTCCAGCATCACGTCGAGCTGTTCGCGGGTGAAGCCGGCCACCGCCAGGGTGATGCGCAGGCGCTCGGGCTCACTCTCGGTCCGCGGCAGACGCTCGATGTTGTAGGGCGGATAACCGTCGTTGGCGGCCTTGGAGACCCGGTCGAGGGCCTGCTCGATCTCATCGAAGCCGAGCAGGAAGGGATGCCCGAAGGGTGAGGTTCGTGTCATCGCGGCCGTCATCCAGAAGGCGAGGCCTCCGATCCCCGGGACTTGCCGCACCCCGGGGCTCTTCGAGCACCTCAGCGAAAGGGAGCCCGCACGGGACAGCGCTCCACCGGGCGGGGCGCCGCGGCGATTCAAGGATATGGCCAAGGGTTTCCGGGCCATCAAGGGACACGCCCCATTTGTTCGGTGGGGCCAGGGGCAGTGTTCAGGAATAAGCGGCAAGAAATTCTAGGATATTTACGCAAGACGCGAGACAGCTACGCTTTCACGTAACAGTTTGGAACTGCTCTGATTTTCTCGCTGGGCCTTGATCCCTGCGGCGGCGATGGATACTGCCGCGGCTGACACGCATCCGCCCCACGCGGATTTCCACCCACCATCGCACCGCGAGGCATCAGAGCCCATGAGCGCGCCTTCGAGCCCGGTGGAGCACGTGGCGTTGCGGCGCGTCGCCGACGTGTGCGGCGACGAGGCCGACATCCTGGCCTTATCGGTAGCCCGCTTCGTGGCGGCCGGCTACATGACGAGCGACGTGGCGTGCTGGAACGCGGCCTTCGACGGCGCGGAGCAGCTGCTCGGGGCGGCGGAAGGCTGCCGCTTCGTCGCCTGCGTGGTCGCGATCGTCCGCGCCCTGCGGGTGGAGCGTGACGACGATTGGTCGTTCATGCCGGCGAGCTGCTGCCGGGTGACCGGTCACGAATGCGCGCTGGTCAACCTGATCAACCGGGGGCGGCGGCGGCTCTCGGCGGATCTGGAGGAGGCCGCGGCCGAACTCACCGGGCGCGAGGCTGCGCCCCGACTCGTGGCGGCCGTCCGCGCGGCCGCCGGGCCGATGGACGCGGCCGCCGCGCGCCTCGCGCCGACGACGCGTCCCGGCGGTGCCGTGCTGCATTGAGTCGTCGCATCATCAAACCGGCAGAGCGGCTCGCGCCGTGCGGTCGGGCTGGAGTGGAAGAGGAAAACCGGTCGGTGCTTGCCCTGCGTGTTCCCCTGTACCGTCGACGTGTCGGGCGGATCGCCGTCGACATGGCGGCCTGCTGCGCGCTCTCGGCGCTCCTCATCGTCTCGGCGCTGTCCCAGGAGGCTCCCGAGAAGGCCGCGCCGCTCAGGCTGCAGCTCAACAAGGTCGAGACCACCGGGGAATCCTGCCGGATCACGATGGTGATCGACAATTCGAAGGGTGCCGGCCTCAAATCCTACAAGGTCGACCTCTTCGCTTTCGACACGGAGGGCGTGGCGCAGAAGCGCGTGGCGGTCGAGCTCGGGCCGCTTCCGCCCCGCAAGACCACCGTGAAGATTTTCGATTTCCCGGGAATCGCCTGCAACAAGGTCGGCCGCGTGCTGCTGAACGACGTACTGGCCTGCGACGGCGGCGATGCCGCCCGGGAGGCCTGCCTCGAACGCACCGAGACCGAGACCAAGGCCGGACTTCCGTTCGACCGCTGAGGCGGATGAGTTGAGGATCGTCGAGATCCAACCGCCCGGCGGCGACGGCTGCCGGGCGGTCAGCGGCTTTCGCCGCACCCCGATTCGACCGCGGCCCAGGGCCGCTCGAGATTGAACGCCAGGAGCCCGCGATGGACCCGACACAAGCCGCCCCGATCGAGGCCGCCCACGACTTCTCCTTCATCGGCCTGTTCCTCCAGGCCGATCCGATCGTGAAGGGGGTCATGATCCTGCTGGTCGTCGCCTCGATCGCCTGCTGGACGGTGGTGTTCGACAAGGTGATCCGGCTGGCCGCGGCGCGGCGGCAGGCCAAGGCCTTCGCCACGCTCGTGCGCTCCGGCGGGAGCCTCGACGGCGAACATCGCGGCATCGCCGGGCACGTGGTGAAGGCCGCCCTCGACGCCTGGCGCGATCAGGACTCCTCCGAGACGCGGGCGGAGCGCCGCGAACGGATCGAGCGCGCCATGAAGGGCGCCCTCACGCTGGAGGTGAAGAAGTTGCGGACCGGCCTGTCGCTGCTGGCGACGTCCGGCTCGACGGCACCGTTCGTGGGCCTCTTCGGCACCGTCTGGGGCATCATGAACTCGTTCTCGTCCATCGCCCGCAGCCAGGACACGTCCCTCGCCGTGGTGGCCCCCGGCATCGCGGAGGCGCTGTTCGCCACCGCGATCGGCCTCGTCGTCGCGATCCCCGCCGTGATGGCCTACAACAAGCTGTCGAGCGACGTGGGTTCGGTCCAGAGCACGTTCGCCTCCTACATCTCGGTGCTCGGAAACCGCCTCGCCCGCGATCGCGCGGGGGCGGCCCACCGCGCCGCGGCCGAGTAAGCCCCTCCCGCGCCCGCCCGCACGGGCCGAACGCACCGGAACCGGAGACGCCTCATGGCGATGGGATCCCTTCGCGCGAGCGACGAGGACGAGCTCGACGACATGCCGATGTCCGAGATCAACGTGACCCCGATGGTCGACGTGATGCTCGTTCTGCTGATCATCTTCATGGTCGCCGCCCCACTGATGACCACCGGCGTGCCGGTGCAGCTGCCGAAGACGTCGGCCCCCAAGGTCGCCCAGTCCAAGAAGCCCCAGGAGGTCACGGTCGACAAGGACGGCAAGCCCTCGATCGCCAAGGAGGTTTTCACGATGGAGAGCATCGTGCCGCGCCTGCGCGAGATGGCGGCCGCCGACAAGGACCAGGTGATCCTGGTGCGCGGCGACCGCGACGTGCCCTACGGCAAGGTGATGGAGGTCATGGGCCTCGTGGGCCAAGCCGGCTTCACCAAGGTGTCGCTGATCGCGCAGTCGTCCGGCGGCGCCGCGGCATCGCCCGCCGCTCCGGCAGGGACCGCACGCTGAACCGATGAGCACCTTCACGTCGACGGACCCGTCTGAGGATTTCGGCGCGCGCCGCCCGTCCGGGCTGGTCGCGGCCTTCCTGGTCGCCCTGGCGTTGCACGGCCTTGCCTTGGTTGCCGCCATGTTCCTGCAGCTCTCGCCCCCGTCGCCGCCCGGCGAGCAGCAGATCACCGTCGATCTCGCGCCGGTCATGACCGACGCGGCGACCGAGGCTCCCGCGGAGCAGCAGATGAGCCAGGCCGCTCCGCCGGAGACGAAGCCGGTCGATCTGCCGCCCGACGACGCCGCGCAGCCCCCGCCCCCGGAGATGACCGAGGTGAAGCCGGAGGATGTCCAGGCCGTCGAGCCTCCGCCGGAAGCGCAGCCCGTCGACTCGCAGAGCCAGGTCATCACCTCCACGGCGGAAACCGCCGAGCCCCTCGCGCCGCCACCCGCCGAGATCGCCAAGACCGAGGATCCGCCGAAGCCGGTGCCGGATCCGGCCAAGCTGAAGGCCGAGCGTGAGGCCAAGCTGCGGAAGATCCGGGAGGAGAAGCTGCGCGAGGAGAAGCGCGAGGAGGCCCGGCAGGAGCGCCTCGAGGAGATCCGCGAGGCCAAGGCGAAGGCGGCCCGGGAGGCCAAGGCGCGTCAGGCCAAGGCTCAGGAGGGCGCGGAGGCCCGCAACTCGGCGTCCGCCTCCCGCCAGAACGCCGCCGGCCGCGCCGCCGCGGGCAACGATCCGAGCGCCATGCGACAGTGGACGGGCGCGATCAGCGCGGCGATCCACGGCCGTATGAACGCCGGCGCCGCGAGCGGCACCAGCGGCGGCACCGCGACCGTGCGTTTCACGGTCATGCGTTCGGGGCAGGTCACGAGCGCGGGCCTCGCACGGTCGAGCGGCGTAGGTCAGATCGACAGCGCCGCCCTCTCGGCCGTGCGGGGCAGCCTTCCGCCGGCCCCGCCCGGCGTGACGCAGTCGAGCCTGTCGGTATCGATACCGCTCAACTTCCGCGTGCGGTAGAACCAGCGTCACAACGCCCGGCTGACTGGGGACGACGGCGTGTCGGCCGATCTCCTTCGTGCCGCTCACGAATATTGTGCGTTGGCGGACCGACGAGGCCCGCCGGATTCGCCATCGGACCGACCCGCATGCTAAAGCCTTCCTGAATTAGCCCCTGCGCGCGTTCGACGATGGCGCGGGGAGGATCACCCGGCCTTTCTCCTCCCCTCCGAACAGGCCGGACCCGCCCAGTCACCGACCCGAGCAGGCGGGAGGTCGGAGGAGCTGAGCCGGGGTGAAAGGGATAGGATGAGCGACGATACTGAGTTCGACCTCGACGAGGAAAATTCCGTCCGCGACGCGGAAGCGGAAGCGAAGACGCGGGCCGACAACCGGGCTGAGCGCGCCGAACGAGCCGAACGGATGGCCCGTGAGGGTGCCCAGGCGATGGCGGAGCATCATGCGGCCATCAAGGCGGTCGACGAGCGGACCGTCCGGCTGCGCTCCCTGCGGTTAGCCAAGGAAGCCGCTGACGCGCAGACGAAGGCGGCCGAGAAGGAAGCGAAGTCTGCTGCGAAGAGCGCCGGAAAGGGCGCGGGCAAGAGCGCGCCCAAGAAGGCAGCGCCGAAGAAGACTGCCGCGAAGGATTAGTGGCCGATGGCCGAGGATCGCAATCGCCGCCGCTTCAGTGACCCGCGGGCGGCAGCAGAGGCGGCCTTCCGGGCCGCCACCACACCGAAACCCGCCGCCCCGCCACCGCCACCGCCGGCTCCGCGGCCTGCCGCCGTGCCGGCTGCGCGCGAGATGGTCTCCCTACGCCTGGACAGCGCCGTGCTGACGCATTTCCAGAAGGACGGACCCGGCTGGCAGGACCGCATCAACGAGGCGTTGAAGGCGCTCGTACCGAGCCTTCAGGACTAGCACCCGCCCGCGCTCAGACGGCCTTCGGACGGTCCCGCAGGATTCGATTCACGGCGCGGTCGAGGGCCGACAGGAACGCCGAGCGGTCGGCGCGGGAGAACGGATTCGGGCCGCCGGTGATCGTTCCGGCCTCGCGGAGGGACTGCATCAGGTCGCGGGTCGCGAGGGCCATGCCGATCGAGGCCTCGCTGAAGGGCTTCCCCGTGAAGGCCAGCACCGTGGCCCCGGCTTTCACGCAGCGCGCGGCCAGCGGCACGTCGGCCGTGAGCACGATGCTGCCCGGCCCGGCCCGCTCGGCGATCCAGTCGTCGGCGGCGTCGAGGGCGGAGCCGACGACCACACGCATGATCCAGGGCTCGCGCGGCAGGTTCAGCACGCTGTTGGCGACCACGTGGACCGTGGAGCCGTAGCGCGCGGCCACCCGGTAGGTCTCGTCCTTGACCGGGCAGGCATCGGCGTCGAGGTAGATCGGGGGCGCCCCCGTCGCCCCGCTCACGGCCGCGGCACCAGCTTCGACGCGAAGCCCGCGAGGATGAAGAGCGCGCCGAAGGCGAACTGCCAGTGCTCGATGTCGCCGCCCACCGAGCGCACGACGGCGTCTCCCAGGATGATCAACCCGATCAGCGGCATGCCAAAGCGCAGCGCCATCTTGGCGCTCGTCAGGATGATCGCGCGCGATCCGCCGGCCGTTTCCATCAGCGGGCTGCCACCGCGCGGCGCGGCGCCAGATCCTCGACCGATGCCGCATCCGCCGGGCCCCGCTCCAGGGTTGCCACCGCCAGCGGGGCGCCGCGGCCGCGCAGGGCATGGGCGCCCAACGAGCGCGCGCGGATCCCCGCCGGCAGGCGCGGCAGCCGCTCGAGGAGGTCCTGCGAGATGAGGATGCCCACGCCGAGGGGACGGCACAGGGCTTCGATCCGCGAGGTCACGTTCACGGCGTCGCCGAAATACGCGATCTTGTGCCGGTCGACGCCGACTTCGGCCGTGACCACGGATCCCCCGTGCAGCGCCGCCCGCAGCCGCGGCACGGTGCCGAACCGCACCGTCCAGGCGGCGGCATCGGCCTCGATGCGGTCGATCACGTCGAACAGGCAGGTCACGCAGCGCGCATCCTTCAGGCCACGGGTCATCGGCCACGTCACCATGGCGAGGTCGCCGACGTAATCGTCGACGGATCCGCCGTTGCGCCGCACCGGCTCGGCCAGCGTCGCGAAGACCGCGCCGAGATATTCCTGAGCGCGCAGGTCACCGTGCGCCTCCGCGAACGCGGTGGAACCCACGACGTCGAGGAACAGGAAGATCCGCTCCTCGGCCACCGGCTTGTGGTACCGGCCGATCATGAAGTTCACGAAGACCTCGCCGCCGATGAGGTCGCGCATCCGGATCACGAAGACGAGGAGCCCCGACACGGCCAGCGCATAGGCGAGGACGCGCGCCGTCATGTGGGTCGCCGTAGGCAAGTCGTCGGGTGTGAGGGCCAGGGCCCAGACGACCAAGCCGCCGATCGCGTTGCCGGCCATGATCATCAGCACGTAGGCCAGTTCGGCAGCCGGAACGTAGAGCCAGGCCGGGAAACGCCGGATCCGGGCCTGCAATCCCGCCAGGATCAGGCCGCGGTCGAAGGCCAGCACCGTCGCGCCCATGCAGATGCCGTAGGTGAATCCGGCGAGCGGCGAGGCACCCGCCGCGAAGATGATGTTGTAGAGCAGTCCGGCGCCGGCGGCGGCCAGGAGGATCAGCACCCAGAACATCCGGTGGGCCGGCAGCATCGGCGCATCTCCAGCATCGCCAACGGACAGACCGCGCCCCGGGGCCGAATTCCACGCTGCCGGCGCGCGAGGGCGCGGCGCGTGGAGGCGCAGACTTGGGCGCCTCGCCACTCGACATCAGACAATGGCCTGACGTTGGGTGCCGCAGATGCCCGCCACCCATTGCTCATCCCCCCAAGATGGCGCGAGTAAGGCGTGTCGGCCGGAGACGGATCGAAGCCTCACCGGCCGGCAGGGCTGCGGACCCGTGGGGTCCGTCCCCCAAGAAACGTCGCGACAGGGAAGGATGCGCTGCCATGTACGCCAGGAGCTTCGGCGCGACGCGTGTCTCGGTGCCGGTCATCGGCCAGGGCACGTGGCACATCGACAGCGCGGACCGCGCCGACGCGATCCGCGCGCTGCGGGCCGGCATCGACGCCGGCATGACGCATATCGACACCGCGGAGATGTACGGCGACGCCGAGGCGATCGTCGCCGACGCCACCGCGGATTGCCGCGAAGAGATCTTTCTCGTCTCGAAGGTCGTGCCGGGCAACGCCACGCGCCGCGGCGTCACGCGGTCCTGCGAAGCCTCCCTGAAGCGATTGAGAACGGACCGGCTCGATTGCTACCTGCTGCACTGGCCGGGCCAGCACGCCCTCGAGGACACCATCGCGGGCTTCGAGGACCTGCGCCGAGCCGGCAAGATCCTGTCCTGGGGCGTCAGCAACTTCGACGTCGACGATCTCGACCGGGCGCTCGCGATCGCCGGGCCGGACCGGATCGCCTGCAATCAAGTCCTCTACCACCTGAACGAGCGGGCGATCGAGCACGCGGTGCTGCCCTGGTGCGAGCGCCAGGGCGTGGCGATGGTCGGCTACTCGCCCTTCGGCAGCGGAGACTTCCCCGATCCGGCGAGCCCCGGCGGACGGGTGCTGCAGGGTGTCGCGGATGGCCACGGGACGACGCCCTACGCGGTGGCCCTCGCCTTTCTCACCCGCCTGCCCGGAACGTTCACGATCCCCAAATCGAGCCGCCCGGGCCGCGCCGTCGAGAATGCCGGCGCCGCGGACCTGCATCTCGGTGCGGCCGAGATCGCCCTGATCGACGCCCATTTCCCGCGCGGGCCGCGTCCCCGGATGCTGCCGATGCTGTGACTTCCTGCCCGGTCTCAGGCGCGCCGCTGGAGCGCGGGCGCCCCGGACCGGGGCGCCGTTCGGACCCTGTTGCGACCGGCCTTCTTGGCGGCATAGAGCGCGGCATCCGCCGCCACGAACAGGGCATCGGGCGTGCCGCCCGTTCCGGGCTCGGCGCTGGCGACCCCGATGCTGACCGTCGCGACGCTTCCGACCTCCGGCGCATGCGCGATCTGAAGGTTCACGACGGATCGACGAACGCGCTCGGCTACGTCGCTGGCGGCCGTCGCGTCGAGCGCGGGCAGGAGCACCACGAACTCCTCACCACCGATCCTGAAGCTGAGGCCGCCGGAGGAATGCGTCCGGCGCAGGCACTCGGCGACTGCGCGCAGAACATCGTCGCCGCGCTGGTGACCGAACCAGTCGTTGAACTGCTTGAAGTGGTCCGCATCGACGATCAGCAGGGCCAGCGGGACACCGAGTTGCGCGGCTCGCCTCCACTCCGACGCAACGCGCTCGTCGTAGCTGCGGCGGTTCGGCAGGCCGGTCAGACCATCGGTCCGGGCCAGGACCGTGAGCGCGGCATTGGTCTCCCGCGTATCCGCCTCCGCGGCGGCGCGCCGCCCGACTTCCCGGTGGAGCAGCACGGTCAGCCCCAATGTCAGGACATTGAGGCACAGGATCAGAATGGCGATGATCGCGGCCTTGTAGACCCAGAGCGCCCGGATGCTGTCGAGGCTCGTGGCCACGGTCACGATCAGCGGCAATTGATCGAGATTCGAGAAGACGTAGAGCCGCGCCTCCCCATCGAGACTGGAGCGCCCCAGGAAGTCGCCGCGCGCCTGGGCGCGGTAAATCTGGTAGCCCGCGCTCGAGGCGATGTTTCGGCCGAGTGCCTCCGGTCGCGCCGGCGCGCGCATCAGCAGCGTTCCGTCCTGATGGAACACATTGATGGTGAGCCCGGCTTCGAAGCGCAGGCGGTCGAACAGCGCCTGGAAGTGCTCCAGGACGATCGCGCCGGTCACGATGCCCGCGAAGGCACCGTCCGGGGTCTCGATCCGGCGGGTCAAGCGGATGATCGCCTGTCCCGTCAGACGGGAGCGGGTCGGCCCGGTCAGGATCAGCCCTGCCTGCGGCGCGGCCTGTGCGGCCGCGAATTCCGGCAGGTCGCTCAGGTCGGGACGGTTCTTCTGGTTCGGATCGCTCGTCATGACCACGTGACCGGTCGCGTCGGTGACGGCCATCGGCCCGAGGCCCGATCCCGCGGCGGCCACGTCGAACAAGGCGAGGCGCCGGAGCCCGGGCTCGAGCGCCACCACGTCCGGCCGCATCGCCAGACGAGCGGCCTCGCGCATGGCCCGATCGTAGTTCCGGACGCTGTGTCCCACGCCCTCCTCGATGATCGACAGCAGGTTCCCGGCATCGCGGCGAGCGTTGTGCCAGGCAGTCCCGCGCAGGTCGGCGCAGAGGTAGGCGCCGAGCAGGGTCAGGCAGACCAGCAGGCTCGCCCCGGCGGCCGCGATCAGGCGCGTGGCGCGATCCGCGAGATGCGCGCGGATCGCTATGGCGGTCGATCGCAGGGCCATGAAGATCTGGTCGGGACGGCTGCGGTGGCACGCGGATGCGCGGCCGCCGGATCACTGATCGGCACCGATCTTGGGCTTCCAATATTGAAGAAGGCGTTATGCGGCGATCTTCGCACTGATAAAGCGCTTAATCCTATCAGCGCATACCGTATACGGCCGTTGGCCCATCGACGCCGCGAGCGGTCGAGAAGGCAATTCGACCCACGTCTTCCGCGACTTACCCCGGTTCCGAATTGCCGCCCGACAGCCGCGATAGGCCAAGTGACGGCATCGGAGCCGGCAACGCGAAGCCCGAGGCCGGGACTCGCCGAGATCGAGAACGCGCTGACCCGCCTCGCGGACCAGATGTTGATGCAGCCGTGACGAGCCACTCGAACCGACCCGGCGGCTTAGACGAAGGAACTCAGTCCCCGATCCCGAACAGCTTCTCGATGAAGTTGCGGTCGTCCTTCTGCGCCCGGCGCGTCGGCGCGGCCTGACGCGGCGCCGGCGCTTCCTGGTCACCGAAGATCTGGCCTAGGATCCCGGCCGGCGACGGCGGAGCGGCGCTCGCCACGGAGGCGGTGGTTTCCGGCGCCCTGCGCCAGCGGTTGAGCCCCGGAAGCGGAACCGGCGCTTGCCCCTTCAGGGCCTGCGTCATGTAGGTCTTCCAGATCTCGGCGGGCAGGTTGCCGCCCGACACCTTCTTGGTCAGCTCGCCATCGTCGTTGCCGAGCCACACGCCGGTCACGAGACTGCCCGAGAAGCCGATGAACCACGCGTCGCGATAATCCTGGGTGGTGCCGCTCTTGCCCGCGAGGTCCCAGCCCGGGATGTCGGCCTTCTTGCCGGTACCCGACACGAAGGTCTCGTGCATCATCGCGTTCATCATGCCGTCGGCATCGGCGCTCATCACCCGGCCCAGCCCGCTGTCGGCCCGCTTGTAGAGTACCTTGCCGTCCTGACCCTTCACCGCCGTGACAACGTACGGGATCACGCCGGTGCCGCCGTTGGCGAAGGCCCCGTAGGCGCCGACCATCTCCAGCAGCGTCACCTCGGAGGTGCCCAGCGCGATCGAGCCGTTGGCCTGGAGCGGCGAGGTGATGCCGAGCTTCTGCGCGGTCTGGACTACGGCCTTCGGGCCGACTTCCTGGCCGAGCCGCACCGCCACGGTGTTGAGGGACTGCGCCAGCGCCGTCCGGAGCGTGACCGCGCCCTCGTAGCGGTGGGAATAGTTCTCCGGCGCCCAGTTGCCGATCCGGATCGGGGCATCCTCCCGCACGGAATCGGGGGTCGCGCCGCGCTCCACCGCGGCGAGGTAGACGAAGGGCTTGAACGAGGAGCCGGGCTGCCGCTTCGCCGTGGTGGCGCGGTTGAACTGACTCTGCGCGTAGTCGCGCCCGCCGATCAGCGCGCGGATCGCGCCGTCGGGTCGCATGGAGACCACGGCGCCCTGGCTCACGTTGAAGCGCGCGCCCTTGGCGTTGAGTTCGTCGGTGAGCGCCTTCTCGGCCAGCGCCTGCATCCCCGTATCGACGGTCGTCTGGACGGTGATGTCAGTGTCGAACTTGCCGACGTAATCGTCGAGCACGTCCATCACGAGGTCGGCGACGTAGTTGGCCGAGCCGCCGCCGCGGGCGTTGGCGGGTCTCGCCGGCTGGGCGAGCGCCACCTTCACGTCCTGCGCGGGGACGAAGGCGAGTTCCTGCATGGCGGCGAGAACCTGGGCGGCGCGCGCCTGGGCGGCCGGAAGGTTGCGGTTCGGCGCGAGCCGCGAGGGCGCCTGCACGAGGCCTCCGAGCATCGCGGCCTGCGCGAGGCTGACCTCCTTGGCGGGCTTGCCGAAGTAGCGCTGCGCCGCGGCCTCGACGCCGTAGGCGCCGGCACCGAAATAGACGCGGTTCAGGTAGAGTTCGAGGATCTCGTCCTTGGAGTATTTGTGCTCCAGCCAGAGGGCGAGGATCGCCTCCTGGATCTTGCGCGATGCGGAGCGCTCCGGCGTCAGGAAGAGGTTCTTGGCGAGCTGCTGGGTGAGGGTCGAACCGCCCTGCGCGACTCCGCGCCGGGTCAGGTTCTGGCCGATGGCCCGCAGGATGCCGACCGGGTCGACACCGAAATGCTGGTAGAACCGCCGGTCCTCGATCGCCACGAAGGCCCGCGGCAGGTAGGGCGGAAGCTCCTTGATCGAGACCACCCGGCCGCCGGTCTCGCCGCGGTTGGCGAGCAGCGAGCCGTCGCTCGCCAGGATGGCGATGTTGGGCGGACGCTTCGGCACCGCGAGCTGGTCGATCGGCGGCAACTGGGAGGCGTGATACGCGATCAGACCGGCCAGCCCGATGACGCCCCAGAGGCCGAGCACCACGGTCGCGTAGGTGAGCCGGCCGAGCCAGGAGCGGCGACGCCGGCCGCGGCCCGGCGCTTTCGAGCGGCCTGTCGCCTTGGTCGGCTGGCGCGATGTCCCGCCCGATCGCTTCGCCACGCGGTCTCCTGTCCCGGGACGGTCGTCGCGGGACAGGCGCAGATCGAGTTCGCCGCGATCCCGCGCGCGCCCTTCGGGCACGTCGAAGTTCGGCTCAATCCTGCCTCGACCCTTGGCCATGCATCCCGTCTTCGAATGATCCGAACCGGCCCGTCTCTTCTGCGGTGCGGAACGGTTTCCGCACGTCAAATGCGGCGGTTTCGCGCTGCGGACGGAAATGACCCGTGGGTCAGCACCGCCGGCCCACCCTTTCGAATCCGTTTGTGACCGCAGCGCGGTAACGGTGGGGGAGAAGGGTGGCCATTCGGTTAAGGCTACCGGCGACCCAGGCGGTACCGGGGCTCAGCCAGATCCTGAGCCGACCGCCGGACCGGGAGGAGGTCGGTCCGCCGTCAGGCCGCATCGGTCGGGAGCGGATGTCGCGCCGGCTACCGCTTCCAGCCCGGTATCGCCGCTGGCAGGATCGGTTGCGCAGTCCGACAGCGGCCGCTCCGCCGCCTCAGCGGCACCGGCTCGTCGCGACGGCCTCCGCGCAGACGGCATCTGACATCCCTCGGTATCCGGAGACGGCGTTCAGGGCCGTCGGAGCGGGTCCCCTCGGCGGGGAGGCTTGCGCTCGCGCGCCGAGATGCCGACCGCCGACGGAAGGTTCGGCTGAACGTCGATGGATGGGTGACACCGCACCGGAGCGGATCGTGCAGCCAGCGCCCGGTGTGAATCTTCGCGAGCGACCCCAGCGCCTCGGTCGACACCACCCCTTCGGCAGCGGTGGTGAAGCTCCGCGGAAGGTCCCGCGTCGCCACCCTGGAGCGCGTCAGCGTCGGCTCTCCGGCGCCGCCTCCGCCGGTAGCGGGGCCCCGAGGACATGCCGGGCTTCCTCGAGCAACACCTGATGCCGGGCGGCTTGCGGACCGGCATCCGGCGTCTCCCGGCCGAGGCGGGCGATCCGCGACAGGAACAGGCGGCGGCGCAATCCGAACCGGCCGACGCTGGCCGCGAACGCCCGCAGGACCAATCGGACCGCCTCCGTCCGCTCCCGCTCCCGTACGAGCTCGTCCTTCAAGGCCGCTTCCCGCCGGAGCGCGTCCTCCAGGTCGCCACGGACGGCGTCGCGGCGCGCCTGGTCCATGCGCGCGGCGTCCAGCTGGATCCGGCATTCCTGCAGGGCGCTGAGCAGCAAGAGCTCCTGCGCGGACGCGTCCCTCATGAAGGTCTCCTCAGAGCGCCGATCTCCGGTGATCCCGCGGCGGGTCCGATGATCGTCGCAGCATCGCCGGCACCCGGCAGGCCGATGGGACGCCATAGCGAGCGAGGCGCTCGGCCGGAAGCCGTCAACCCGATTATGCGGCCGCGCCGCGACGAGCCAGGGGGATTCTCGAACAGGCGTGGACCGGTTGGCGCGGCCCTCGGCGCCTCGACGAGGGAGAGGGCCCGATCGCACCGCCCCCACCGCGCACCTGCCGGCGCCATACGCCGCATCGAGCGGGCCGCATGCGGGAGGGCGACGTCGGCACGAACCGTGGCCGAAGCTCCAGTCGCCGTGAGGTTCGCGCACCGACCGAACGCAGAAGACTACGGACCGTCCGGTTGTGGCCGGCGCGGCGAACCGGGCGATTATTGATCTCGAAACCCGCAGGCAATTCAGAGGCGGTATTCAGCCTGTTAACCGCCATCCGGCATCGTCCCGCCGTGCCGGGTCCGGCTCCGCGGGCTCGCGGATCCGATGGATGGAGGGGCTGATGACGGAGAATCGCCGCGGCGCTTTCCGAAAGAACGCCTTCACGTTCGGCACGCTGCTGCTCGCCTGCGGCGAGGTCGGCTGCCTCGTCTGGGACGCGACCGAGACGGGCGCCCAGATCGAGGTGGCGGAGGACCAAGCCGTGCCCGATCGCTTCCCGCTGCGCCTGACCGAGAACAGCGATCCGCGGCTAGCTTCCGTGGCGTGGCGGCGGGACCGCCGGATCGGCATCGCCTTCGAGGGCTGACGCGCCGGCTCAGGTCACCTGCAGTGCCGGTCGCCCCCGCACGCCCGGTTCCGCCAGCCGGAACCGGGCGGGGCGGACGAACAGCAGCGCGAGCGGCGTGTTGCGCACCATCCGCTCCAGAATCAGTGGAAGCAGCACGGCTGCCGCCATGACGGTCACGCTCGCCAAGCCAACATCTGCGATCGCGCCGGTGCCGACGAGATATCCCCGCATCGCGGCCATCGGCAACGAGAAGGCCAGATAGATCACGATCGAGCGCTGGCCGCAGACCCGGATCGCCTCCGCGATCGGACCGCCCGCCCGGGTGATCAGCGCCGCCCCGACGACGATGGCCAGGGCCCCCGCCGCGCCGAGGGCGAGGCTTACCAGGGGCAGGCTCGCCAGCGTCGGATAGGCCGGATGGCTCGACGGCGTGAGGGCGAGCCAGCCCTCCACCGTGGCCCAGGCGGCGAGGCCGCAGAGGGCGAGGCCGACCCGGGCACGGGCGGCGTCCGCCAGCGCGAAGATGCGGTCCGCGAAGAGGTAGCCGGCGACGAAGTAGACGTAGCGGGCGCAGAATTCCTCGATGAGGGTCGAGTCGCTGCGGAGATCGGCGATCTGCAGCAGCGCCGCGCCGGCCAGCAGCACCGCCGCGGGGACGCGGCGGAGCGCCTTCGTCACCACCGAGAACACCGCCAGCAGGTAGATGAACCACAGGCTCGAATAGGGCTCGATCAGGGCATGCGCGAGGTGCCCGGCGAATGCCGCAAACCCGTCGTTGCCGGCGATTTTCCCGTACCGGGCGGCCGACTGGATCACGAGCCAGAGCAGGTAGAAGTACGCGAAGTGCACGACGCGGCGGTCGGAGAACAGCCGCCAGTCCCGGTCGATTACGCGGCCCATGAACAGGCCGGACAGCAGGAAGAAATCCGGGATCCGGAACGGCTTCGCGAAGGCGACCACAGGGTGCAGGAAGCCCTCTCCGCCCATGGCATCCCCGGTGCCGATGACCGAGTGCATCATGACGACCAGCAGGATGCAGATGCCCTTCGCGACATCGACCCAGGCCAGCCGGCCCGCCGTTCCACCTGCCTGCCCCATCGATCCAGCCCCCGCGACCGGACCATCCTGCATCGACAAGGTTGACGGGTTCCCGCCGCGCGGCCGGCGACCTCTGGACGTGCCCAACACCCGGTAAACGCGGTCGGCTTGGTGGGCAGGCCGTCAGGTTCGCCGCTTCGCCGCACGCCGGTCGCGCGTCATGCGTGTTGCCGCATGGAAGTCGTCGGGCTTGCCCCGGACCCACGCGAGGAACCGGGTGATCTCAGGATCCATGCGCAGGGCCGCCACGTCGGCGAGACGCTTGGCGATTTCGGCCTCGCTGTAGCGCGCATGGATGGCGGAATGGCAGATCTGGTGCAGCCGTACCGTCCCACCGTGGGTCCCCCCCTTCAGCTTCGGCGTCAGGTGATGGAGGCTGGAGCGGGCGCGCGCTGGGATCGGCCGCTCGCAGAGCGGGCAGATCGGATCGACGCGTGCCTCTGCCGCGATCGCTTCGGGATCATCGGCGCTCCAGCGCCGCGAGCGCCGGCCGACCATCCGCCTCCTCCTCGCGTTCCTGCCGCTACGGTACCGCCTGCTTTGCGCGCACGCGGACCGGACCGACCGACCCGCCGAACAGCGCCTCGGCCTCTCGATCCCGGACGCCCAGAATGGACACGTGATCGCCCGCGACCGGATCGAACCGTGCCCGGGCTCCCGCCGCACGCGCGAGGGCCAGAGCGAGCTTGGCCGGGACCACCGCGTCGTCGCGGCCCTGGACGATCAGGACGGGGCCGGTTCCGGCGCGGATGCGCCGATCGGAGCGATAGGTGTCGCGCAGGAGCCAGGCCGGGACCAGCGGGGCATGCAGCCGCACCACGTGGGTCATCGAGTCGAAGGGCGCCTCTAGGTAAAGCCCGAGGGCCGGGACGCGCTCGGCGACGGCGATCGCCACGGCGGCGCCCAGGGAATGGCCGTGCAGCAGGATCGGCGCCCCCGGGGCGCGCTCCGCGGCGGCGGCGACGGCCGCCAGACCGTCCCGGATCAGGCCCTCCTCGCTCGGCTGGCCGGTCGAACCCGGATAGCCCCGGTAGGCCGGTGCCAGAACCCCCCAACCGGCCGCCGCCCAGGGTTCGCCGGTGAAGCGGGCCGCGTGCGGTTCGGGGCGTGAGCCGTTGCCGTGGAAGGTCACGACGACGCCGCGGCCCGGGGCCGGCGGCCGCCAGAGGGCATGCAACCGCTCGCGGTCCGCGGTGATCAGGGTGATCGGGGCGACGCCCTCTGGCGTGGGTAGAAGCACCGGCGTCCGGTAGGCGCCCGGGTAGAGGAAGCGGCGCTGATTGAACGCCAGCGCGGCCAGCGACACACCGTAGAGGAGGAGGACCGCGAGGCCGAAGCCGATCAGGAGACGCATATCGGGCAGGGGACGGCGACCGGGCGACGGATGTATCGGATCTGTCCTCTACGGTTCGGGCCCTGCATTGACAAAGGCTTCTCCGGGCCCGAGTCTGGAACCGTTCCGAGGGGGGCCCCGCAGGGGGCTGAGATTGGGCACGTGGCCCTGACCCTTGAACCTGATCCGGCTCATACCGGCGGAGGGACGGGAACCTGCGGTCGCGCGTCGCGCGGCCGGCTCTCATCTCAACCATCGCGTGGACCGGACCGCTCCAGAACGAGGAGAGGCCCACGATGAACGCACCCGTTCTCCCGAAGGACGTGAAAGGCAGCCCCGAGGCCGTGACCACCGGCCCGGTCACCGGATCGCGCAAAGTCTACGCGAGCCCCGCCGGCAGGCCGGATATCCGCGTGCCCTACCGCGAGATCGCCCTGTCCGATCCGAAGGAGCCGCCGGTCCGGGTGTACGATCCGTCGGGCCCCTACACGGAGACCGACGCGCGCGTCGACCTCAGCGCCGGCCTGCCTGGCGTGCGCGAGGCCTGGCTCGCGGGACGCGGCTACGCGGCCGTCGAGCCCCGGGCGGTCAAGCCGGAGGATAACGGTTTCGCGGGCGACAAGCTCGTGGCGCCCTGCCCGGCCGAGCGCACGATCCGCAAGGCTGCCGACGGCCAGATGGTCACGCAGTACGAGTTCGCCCGCGCCGGGATCATCACCGAGGAGATGATCTACGTCGCCCACCGCGAGAACGCCTGCCGCGAGGCCATGCTGGAGGGCGCGGAGGCCGTGCTCGCCGACGGCCAAAGCTTCGGCGCCTCGGTCCCGCCCTTCATCACCCCCGACTTCGTCCGCGACGAGATCGCCCGCGGCCGGGCGATCATCCCGGCCAACATCAACCACACCGAGCTGGAGCCGATGGCGATCGGCCGGAACTTCCTGGTCAAGATTAACGCCAACATCGGCAACTCGGCCGTCACCTCCTCGGCGGCCGAAGAGGTCGAGAAGCTGGTCTGGTCGATCCGCTGGGGCGCCGACACGGTCATGGACCTGTCCACCGGCCGCAACATCCACAACATCCGCTCGTGGATCATCCGCAACAGCCCGGTCCCGATCGGCACGGTGCCGATCTACCAGGCGCTGGAGAAGGTCGGCGGCGATCCGCTCAAGCTCGACTGGGAAGTCTTCAAGGACACGCTCATCGAGCAGGCCGAGCAGGGGATCGACTACTTCACCATCCATGCCGGCGTGCGCCTCGCCCACGTGCCTCTGACCGCCCGGCGAGTCACCGGCATCGTCTCGCGCGGCGGCTCGATCATGGCCCGCTGGTGCCTCGCCGGGCACCGGGAATCGTTCCTCTACGAGCGGTTCGACGAGATCTGCGACATCATGCGCGCCTACGACGTGTCGTTCTCGCTGGGCGACGGCCTGCGGCCGGGCTCGATCGCCGATGCCAACGACGCCGCGCAGTTCGGCGAGTTGGAGACGCTGGGCGAACTGACCAAGGTCGCCTGGGACAAGGGTTGCCAGGTGATGATCGAGGGCCCCGGCCACGTGCCGATGCACAAGATCAAGGTCAACATGGAGAAGCAGCTGAAGGAGTGCGGCGAGGCGCCGTTCTACACCCTCGGCCCGCTGACGACCGACATCGCCCCCGGCTACGACCACATCACGTCGGGCATCGGCGCCGCCATGATCGGCTGGTTCGGCACCGCGATGCTCTGCTACGTCACCCCGAAGGAGCATCTCGGCCTGCCCGACCGGGACGACGTGAAGACCGGGGTGATCACCTACAAGATCGCCGCCCACGCCGCCGACCTCGCCAAGGGCCACCCCGCCGCGCAGCTGCGCGACGACGCGCTCAGCCGCGCCCGGTTCGACTTCCGCTGGGAGGACCAGTTCAACCTCGGGCTCGATCCCGATACGGCCCGCCGCTACCACGACGAGACGCTGCCGAAGGATGCCCACAAGGTCGCGCATTTCTGCTCGATGTGCGGTCCGAAATTCTGCTCGATGAAGATCACGCAGGATCTCCGCGCCGAGGTGCTGGCGATGGAGGAGGCCGGTGAGGTCGTGGGCGCGTCGCCCGCGATGTCCAAGGCCGAGGCCGAGGCCGGCATGCGGGCGAAGTCGCAGGAGTTCCTGGCCGAAGGCGGCAAGCTCTACGTCGACGCCGCGGAGTGACACGACGTCGGGCCCGGGTCCTCGCGGATCCGGGCCCGAGACCTGCCGCCGAGGCCCTCTCTCTGCCGTCGTGACCGGCGGAAACCCAGGATTCGCTGGCGTGCGAGACATCGTGGGCGCGGCTGCCTCCACGGTTCCGCTTTGCAGCCCGCTTGATGGATCGGCGCGGATAACAGCGGGCTTTTGTTCACGCCCGGTAACCGGATGTTCATCGCGTGTCCGGACCGGACGCCGCATTCGGTGGACGAGCGGTTCCCTTTAAGGAACGCTTAGGCAGGCCCTCCGCTCAATCCTTCGATCATAGGATCGCAGGAGATCAGCCATGGAGATCCGCCCGCTCACCAATCCGACGCCGGGGCCGCTGGGCCTGGACGCGCTCGGCGCGACCGCCGCCCCCGCGGTCACGCAGGAGGCGCCCGAGTCCGCCTCGTCTCCGCTCGAGCCGGCGGTGAAACTCGACATCGAAACGACCGGAAGCAAGGCGCGCTACATCCGCGACCTGGACACGAGCACGATCGTCTTCCAGGTGATGGATCCCGCGTCCGGCACCGTTCTGGAGCAGTTGCCCAGCGAGACGGCCCTGCGCAATCGCGCCTACGATCCCGCGCGCGGCGCGCACGGATCGCAGCCCGGCAGTCTGTCCCGGGTGGCCTGAGCCGCGCCCTCAGGCCCGCAGCCGGCGGATGGCGGCCTCCGGTCCGGTTTGCCCGAGACCGAACCGGGTCAGTGAGTGAACCTCCACCGGCGCGTTCCGCCGCGCGACCACGACGCTGTTCTCCGCGACGGGCGTCCACGTCCCGTGGTCGCGATCCAAGGGCTCGGACGCGATGACCACGCCCCCCTCCGAGGCGCGGTAGTAAAGGGAGTTGGCCTTGTCGTTGGCCGCGTAGCGGAAGGCGTAGAGATCCCGCCCGTCGGCGAGCGCGGCCGTGAACCGGAACGGATGCTCGCCCGCCAGTTCGGTGAGCCGCGCCAGGGCACGGGCCGTCGCCTCCATCGGGTCGCGAGGCGGCGTGCTCCCCATCAGCCCGCAGCCGAGCAACCCGAGGAACATCGCCTCGGAATCCGTCGTCCCGGCGCGGGACGGGTAGAGTTCATCCGGGATCATCGCCTCGACCGGCCGACGCAGACGGTTCCAGTCGCCGATATAGCCGTTGTGCATGAACAGCCACGGCCCGCACGCGAACGGATGGCAGTTCGGCCGGGTGATCGACGTCCCCGTGGCGGCGCGCACATGCGCGAAGAACAGGTGCGAGTGGAGGTGGCGGCACAGGTAGCGCAGATTGTCGTCCGACCAGGCGGGCTGAACCTCGCGGTAGCGGCCGGGTTCGGGATGGTCGCCGTACCAGCCCAGCCCGAATCCATCGCCGTTCGTGGCTGCGGTCGATTCCAGCGCCTGGATGCTCTGCGAGACGAGGCTGTGGGACGGCTCGGTGACGTAGTGCTCCAGCGGGATGGTGCGTCCCGCATAGGCGATCCAGCGGCACATCGACGGGCTTCTCCGGGTGGCGGTCCCGGGTCTGATCCGGGACGATCATGGGCAAAGCGCGGCACCTTGAGCGCCGCATCGATCACGATCCCTCGCGAGAGCCGTGCCGCGGCCGCGGCCGTCAGACGCCGTGGGTCTGGAGCCAGCTCTCCAGCAGGGCGACCTGCCAGAGCTTCGAGTTGCCCTTCGGGGTCAGAGTCCCGTCCGGGTCGGCGAGCAGACGGTCGACGTAAGGACGGTTGAAGATGCCTCGGGACCGCGCCTCCGGCCGGCCGAGCACGTCGCGGACGTAGTCCAGGAACGGGCCGCGGATGTGCTTGAGCGCCGGGACGGGAAAATAGCCCTTCTTCCGGTCGATGACCTCCGCCGGGACGACCGCCCGCCCCGCTTCCTTCAAGATGTACTTGCCGCCGTCGCGGACCTTCAGGGAGGCCGGGATGCGGGCCGCCAGTTCGACCAGGTCGTGATCCAGGAAGGGCACGCGCGCTTCGAGCCCGCAGGCCATGGTCATGTTGTCGACGCGCTTGACCGGATCATCGACCATCATGATCTGCTGGTCGAGCTGCAAGGTCTTGTCGATCGGGCTCGCGCTCTTCGAGGCGGAAAAGAAATCGGCGAGAAAGGCCGTGCTGTGATCGCCGCCGATCATGTCGGGCACCAGCGCCTCGCGCATCTCGGCATGGTCGCGGTCGTGATACGCCTTGGCGTAGTCCGCCACCGGATCGCTCGACTGCATCAGTTTCGGGTACCAGTGATAGCCCCCGAACACCTCATCGGCGCCCTGTCCGCTCTGGATCACCGTCACGTGCTTGGCGACCTCCTGGGAGAGAAGCAGGAAGGCGACGGCATCGTGGCTCATCTGCGGCTCGGACATCGCCGCGATGGCGGCGGGCAGCGCCTCGAGGGTCCGGGAGCCGTCGACCGCCAGTTTGGTGTGGTCGGTCTCGAAGGTGCGAGCGATGATATCCGAGTACTTGAATTCATCGCCCTCGACGCCGTTCACGGCATCGAACCCGACCGAGAAGGTCTTCAAGCCGGTCTGCCCGTTGCGGGCGAGCAGCGCGACGAGCAGCGAGCTGTCGAGGCCACCCGAGAGCAGGACGCCGGTGGGCACGTCGGCGACCTGTCGGCGCGCGACGGCGGTGGCGAGGGTTTCGAGGACCGCCTCGCGCCAGTCGGCCTCGGTCATGCGGCGATCGGCCTCCCTCGGGCCGATCGTGACACTCCAGTAGATCTCTTCACTGCGGCGTCCGTCGGCTTCGAGCGTCAGGATCGTCGCTGGCGCGAGCTTGCGTATGCCCCTGAGGATGGTCAGCGGCGCGGGCACGCCCGCGTGCCAGCTCATGTAGTGATGCAGCGCTACCGGATCGATCGCGGTGTCGACATCGCCGGCGGCGAGGAGGGCCGGGAGCGACGAGGCGAAGCGGAAGCGACCGCGGGTCGCGCTGTAGTAGAGCGGTTTCACGCCGAGCCGGTCCCGGGCCAGCACGACGCATCCGGAATCCCGCTCCAGGATCGCGAAGGCGAACATGCCGTAGAAGCGCGCGACGCAGCCCTTGCCCCAGGCATGATAGGCCTTGAGGACCACCTCGGTATCGCTCGTCGAGAAGAACGCGTAGCCCTTTGCCTCCAGCTCCGCGCGCAGCTCGCGGAAGTTGTAGATGCAGCCGTTGAAGACGATGGCGAGACCGAGGCCCGGATCGACCATGGGTTGCTGGCCTGCCTCGGACAGATCGATGATCTTCAACCGGCGATGTCCGAAGACGACGCGGCCGGAGCCGAACAGACCCTCGCCGTCCGGGCCGCGCGGCCGGAGACAGCCCATCATGGCCTTGACTGCGGCGGGATCGGCCGGACCGTCGAAGGTGATCTCACCACAGATTCCGCACATCGTGGAAGAACGTCCCTGTTCCGGCGGCCTCGTCGCCTCCACGGTGCGCAACGGTCCTGCAACCGCAGCGTTCCGCCGCCGAAGGCTTTCGACAGACGGTTGTTTCGTTCCTCAATCGGGTCGTTCGGCCCCGCGACGCGGCCTCGCCGCCCCTCAGGTTGTACCTTGACGGCCTCGAGAGAGGTTTGCGCCCGCAGGGAGCTGGCCCAAACCCGATCCGGGTCATAGCCACGGCCGTGGATCGCGCGTTGGACGTCACGGACGGCCGATCCGGGCCGGCGAAACCTTGAGCGCGAGCGGGATTTATTACCCCATGATCGAT
>Ga0160428_1000965_pt1 | contig 25543 bp, 27 predicted proteins | sample SolpanmetagenomM_FD_108198 | JGI IMG/M metagenome (GOLD analysis project Ga0160428, IMG submission 108198) | Solar panel surface microbial communities from Lawrence Berkeley National Laboratory, California, USA - M | ecosystem: Engineered > Built environment > Solar panel > Unclassified ... | reverse complement strand
CGGTGCTGGTCGACATCGCGATCGACCAGGGCGGGTGCTTCGAGACCAGCCATGCGACGACGCACGAGGATCCGGTGTTCGAAGTGGACGGCGTGATCCATTACTGCGTCGCCAACATGCCCGGCGCCGTGGCGCGCACCAGCACCTTCGCGCTCAATAATGCGACGCTGCCGTTCGTGCTCAAGCTGGCCACGCTTGGGGCCGAGGGCGCGATGAAGGCCGACCCGCACCTCGTCAACGGACTGAACGTCTACAAGGGCAAGATCGCGTTCAAGGCCGTTGCCGACGACCTCGATCTGCCGTTCGAAGCGTGGTCGGCCTAAGCGGAACATTCTGGGAACATACGGGTTTGGTTGGTCGAAGGAGAATTCCGATGACCGACCAAGCCAACCCCAAGGATCACCCCACCGGCAACGCCGAGAAGAACCCCGACGACTGGACCACCGGCGACGAGGCGATGACCGGCGCCCAAGCCAGCTACCTCAAGACGCTGAGCGAAGAGGCGAACGAGGAATTCGACGACACGCTGACCAAGGCGGATGCGTCGAAACGGATCGACGAGTTGCAGGCCAAGACCGGCCGCGGCGCCAACTGAACGAAAAACGGGGGCCGGTCTGGCCCCCGTTTTGTATCCGTCCAACCCGACTATCGCGTCTTGGCGCGTTCCTGCGCGTCCACCGCTGCCAGAAAACGGTCGAGCAACGCGAGCCGCCCCGCAAGCTCCGGATAATACGGCATCGTCTTCGGCGTCAGCGCCACCGCCCGCGCCCAATATGGCCGCGCCGTGGCGAACTCCCCCGCCTGGATATAGGCCAGCCCGGTGAAGAAGGACGGCCCCGGCTGCAACGGCGCGAGGCGCTGCGCCTGCTGGAACGCGAACAAGGCGGAGGGCGACATCTTGCCGCCATCATGCGCCGACAGCGTCATGCCCAGCCCTGTCCACAGCGCATAGCTTTGCGGATATTTGTTGATCCCGGCCAGCACCCATTGCACCGCGCTGCCGGTCGAGCCCACGCGCGTCATGCCGTCGGCGGCGATGAGATACGCCCCGTCCCCGGTGAAGCGGCCCATCATCGCGTCACGCAACGCGATCAGATCGGGGTCGACCGCGATCGGGTCCGCCCCGGCCTTGACCGGATGGCCCGGCAGCGTCGGATTGCCCTGCAGCGCATAGCCCGCCGCGCCGAGCATCAGTGCGGAGCCGACCAAGCTCCACAGCGGCCGCGGCAGGCCGATCCGCCACAGCAAGGCGAAGGCGACCGCGGCGATCAGGACGACCATCACCCAGCCCATCAGCGGCGCCGTCGCGTAAAGGAGCCGCGCGCCAGCCACGCACCCAGGCCGATCAGGATCAGCGGCATCAACCACAGCGGCGCGGTCAGCCAGCTGAACGGCGGGTCGTAACTAACGTAATCGCCATAGCTCGCGATCAGCGACTTACGCACCGTATCGGGGCTTTCGCCGGCAAGGATCCGTTTGCGCACCAGCGATCGCATGTCGCCGGCCATCTCCGCATCGCTGTCCGCGATCGACTGGCCCTGGCAGACCAGACAGCGCAATGTCCCCATCAGGTCGCGCGCGCGCGCCTCCTTGGCCGGGTCGCGCAATTGCGTATTGGCATAATCGGCGGCCGGCAGGCTGCTGTCGGCAAGAGCCGGTCCCGCCGCCAGCAGCAGCGCGAGCAGCCCGAGGCCAAACCGGCTCGATCCGCAAACACGCGCCGCACTCACTTCGCCTGCTCCAGCGCGGCGAGGATCTCGGGAATATCATCCTCGCGGATATCGCCGACATGTTGCAGCACGATCCGTCCCTTGCCGTCGATCACGAACGTCTCCGGCACGCCCGAGGAACCGAGCGCAAGTTGCACCGCGCTCTGCCGGTCGTCGCCGATCCGGCGATACGGGTCGCCGTTCCGCTCCAGGAACGCGCGGATCGCCACCGGCGTGTCGCGGATCGCCAGCGCGTCGATCGGCACGCCCATCTTCTTCAGCCGCAGCAACATCGGCGCCTCCGCGATGCACGGGATGCACCAGCTGGCAAAGATGTTAAGCAGGCGCGGCGTGCCGTCGGCGAACATCGTGTTGCTGAGACCGGGCCTGCCGGGCAGCATCGGCGCGACTGAGAAAGCGGGCAGCGGCTTGCCGACCATCGCCGACTTCACCGTGCGGTCCGCGGGCCAGAACAGCGCATAGACGATCAGCACCAGCACCAGCGCGAAGCCGGCAAGCGGCAGCCACAGGATCCCCCTTTTCATGCCCGCCGCCTCATGCCCGCGCCTCATGCATAGCCCTCGCGATAGGCCGGCCTGCGCTCGCGCCGGACGCGGCCGAGCAACGACAGGAAGCCTCCCAGCGCGATCAGGCCACCGCCCAGCCAGATGAAGGTGACATAGGGTTTCCACCACAAGCGAAGTTGCCAGCGCCCCTGCCCGTCCGCCGCGCCGAGCACGGTATAAAGCTGTCCGTCCAGCATCGTGGCGATCGCGGATTCGCTGGTGACGGTCGGCGGCGAGGCGAAGAAGCGGGATTGCGGGCGCAAGACGAACCAGTTGCCATCCTCCCCCCGCCGGACGCTGAGATGCGCCTGCAATGCGGACCAGTTCGCGCCGACTGCGGGAGATATGCCGTCGAGCCGGACGATGTATGGCCCGACGCGATGCGGCTCGCCGACGCGCGCCGCGACCAGAGTTTCCCTGGTGAAGGCGCTTTCCGACGCCATGCCCGCGAGGCTGACGGCGATGCCGAGATGCGCGACGACCATGCCCCAGGTGAACAAGGGCGTGCGCCGCAGATTGCGCTTCCACAACGGCGCGACGCTCGCCGCGGCAAGGCCCGCGGCCAGCATCAGCCCCAGGAACGGCAGGATGGCGATTCCGCCCGTGGCGATGAAGATGCCCGCCCCGGCCAGCGCCGCCGCGGCGATCGGCAGCATCATCCGGTCGATCAGCTCGTGCGCGTCGTCGCGGCGCCAGCGCAACAGCGGGCCGACGCCCATGATCGCGACCAGCGCCAGTGCCACCGGTCCGGCCGCCTTGTTGAAGAACGGTGGCCCGACCGAAAGTTGCACGCCGAACGATGCCGCGACGATCGGGTACAACGTCCCGATCAGCACGATGCCGAGGATTACCGACAGCAGCAGGTTGTTCGCGACCAGCGCCCCCTCGCGGCTGACCAGATCGAACGTCCGGCCCTGCCGCACGGTGCCGATGCGCAACGCGAACAGGATCAGCGCGCCGCCGATATAGATTGCCAGCAAGGCGAGGATGAAGCTGCCGCGCTTCGGGTCGACGGCGAAGGCGTGCACGCTCGTCAGAATGCCGGAGCGGACGAGGAACGTGCCGACCATCGACATCGAGAAGGCGACCACCGCCAGCATCACCGTCCACGCGCGCAGCCCGTCCCGCGTCGCCAGCACGCTGACCGAATGGAGCAAGGCCGTCGCGGCAAGCCAAGGCATCAGGGATGCGTTCTCGACCGGATCCCAGAACCACCAGCCGCCCCAGCCCAGTTCGTAATAAGCCCAGTAACTGCCGGCGGTGATGCCGAGCGTCAGGAACACCCGCGCCCCCAGCACCCAGGGGCGCATCGCCCGCGCGAAGGCCGGACCGACGTCGCGCGTCACCAGCGCACCGACCGCGAACGAGAAGGCGACCGAAATGCCGACATAGCCGATATACAAGGTCGGCGGATGGAACGCCAAACCGGGATCCTGCAACAGCGGATTGAGCCCCGCGCCGTCCGGTGCGGCGGGATCCAGCCGGGCGAACGGGTTCGAGGAGAATAACAGGAACGCGTAGAAGCCGAGCGCGATCACCGCCTGCGCACCCAGTGTCGCGATCAGCGTCGGCTTCGCGAGGTTCTGCTCCAGCATCGCCACCGCCGCCCCGGCTAGGCCGAGGATCGTGACCCATAACAGCATCGAGCCTTCGTGATTGCCCCACGCGCCGGCGAACTTGTACAGCAAAGGCTTGTCGGAATGGCTGTTCTGCGCGACCAGCAGCACCGACATATCCGATTGCACGAAGAGTGTGATGAGCAACGCCATCGCCAGGACGGCGAGCAACCCCTGCACGAACGCCACCGGCCGAACCGCGACCATGATATCATCGCGGTCGCGCGCGATGCCGATCCAGGCCATGACGAATTGCAGCGCGGCCAGCGCCGCCGCCAGCCACAAGGCGGCAAGTCCGGCTTCGGCGATCATGGCTCCAGCGTCCTGGTTTCGTGCATCGCACCGGCCGCTTGCGGCGGCATGTAGCGCTCGTCATGCTTGGCGAGCAGGTTGCTCGCCGTGAAGCTGCGATCGGCGTTGAACTGCCCTTCCGCGACCACTCCGGATCCTTCTCGGAACAGATCCGGCGTCACGCCGCGAAACGTGACGGGCACGGTCGCCACGCCGTCGGTCACGACAAAGGCGATCGAGACCCCGTCGGGCTGGCGTTTGATCGACCCGGTCTGGACCATGCCGCCCAGCCGCACGGCGCGGCCGACCGGCGGGCCGGCCTTCCCGACATCGCCCGGCGCATAGAAGAACGCCGCCTGATCCTTGAGCGCGGACAAAGCGAGCAGCCCTGCCCCGATCACCGCAGCGACGGCGAGCAAGGCGAGCGTCAGTCGTTGGTGCTTGGCCTTCACCGCCGCTCCGCCCGGCGCATCGCCACATAGCTGGCGAGCGCCAGCCCGCCGCCGGCAAGGATCGTCACGGCGTACGCCGCGATGATGAACGGCCAGTGGTTCATGCGCCGACCCATTCGGCCGCGGCCATGCGGCGCAACCGGGCTTCCGACTTGGCGACTGCGAGCATCGCCCGCATGCGCATCAGCACGATCCCGGCGAAGAACAGGCTGAACCCGCCCAGCGTGAACCATAACGGCCACAGGATCGACGGAGCGATCGTCGAACTGGTCAGCCCGATGCTTGGCCCTTGATGCAGGCTGTTCCACCACACGACGGAATAGCGGATGATCGGCAGCAGCACCGATCCGGCCACGCCGTAGATCGCGGGGATGCGGCCGTCGCCACCGCGATCGGCATCCGCGCGGGCAAGCGCCATATAGCCGAGATAGACGAAGAACAGCAGCAGCATCGAGGTCAACCGGCCATCCCATTGCCACCACGTGCCCCAGGTCGGCCGCCCCCAGATCGATCCGGTGACCAGGCACAAGGCGGCGAACATCGCGCCGGGCAGCGCGATCGCCCGCGCCGCGACGGCTGCGAGCGGATGACGCCAGACGAGATAGACCAGACTGGAGACGGCGATCCCGGTCCATCCTCCCATGCCGAGCCAGGCCGTCGGTACGTGAATGTACAGGATGCGGACCGAATCGCGTTGCAGGAAATCCGGCGGCGTCTGGGTCAGCCCGGCCCATGCGCCGAACGCGATCAGCGCGACGCCGGCCCAGAACAGGACCGGCGTCAGAGGTCGCGCGATCTTGAGGAATGTGGCGGGATTGGCGAGGGCGTGGAGGCTGGGCACTATGCTGCTGCGTCTAGAACGTGTTGGCGTGCTACTCAACCGAACAGACCGCGGATGCGACCTTATCGCGGCTCGACGGTTATGCCCGCGACCTTCTTCTACCAACCTCCCCTTTCAACGAGGCAGCCCGACATGAAGAAACTGATCGCCTTCGATCTCGATGGAACGCTGGCCGAGAGCAAACAGGCGATCCAGCCAGAAATGGCCGCCCTGCTCGCGCAGATCAGCACGCACGTTCCGCTGGCGGTGATTTCCGGCGGCGATTGGCCGCAGTTCGAAAAGCAGATCGTCGAGCGGCTGCCGGCCGGCGCCAGGCTCGAGAATCTGTTCATCATGCCGACCACCGGCACCAAGCTGTATCGCTACGACGGCGCATGGCGCGCGATCTACGCCGACGTCTTTTCGCCGGACGAGCATGACAGGATCCTGCAGGCGCTGGACGATGCGATGAAAAGCGCCGGATTCGCCGACCAGCAGACCTGGGGCGAGAAGATCGAGGATCGCGGCAGCCAGATCACCTTTTCCGGGCTCGGGCAGGAGGCGCCGATCGATGCGAAAAAGGCGTGGGACCCGGATTTCACCAAGCGCAAGACGTTGCAGAAGATCTTGCAGGGGGTGTTGAAGGGTTTTGCGATCAACGTCGGCGGATCGACCTCGATCGACATCACGCGCGAAGGCACCGACAAGGCGACCGCGATGACCAAGCTGGCGGAGCATTCCGGCATCGCCACCGCGGACATGATCTTTCTCGGCGACGCGATCTATCCCGGCGGGAACGACGACCCCGTCCGCGCCGCGGGGATCGACACGATCAAGGTGCGCGATCCCGAAGAGACGATGACCGCGCTGCGCGGGATGCTCGCCTTCATGGCCTGACGCGGGCCGATCGGCGGTCGGACGGGGTCAGGCCCGTTCGATCAGCCCGTTCCGGTCAGCCCCGTCCGGTCAGCCCCGTTCGATCAGCCCCGTTCGATCAGCCCCGTCCGATCAGGCGGCGTGCGAGCATGTCCGCGACGTCGGAACTCGGCATGCCGCTTCGATCCGCTTCGTCCCATACTTCGGTCAGGCGAGTCGGGATGCGTTCGATCCGCGCCATCACCTCGGCCTCGTCGCCCTGGCCGAGATATTCGAGCCCGACATTGATGATTCCGCCGGCGTTGATGACGTAATCCGGTGCGTACAGGATTCCGCGTTCCGCCAGTTTCGTACCGTCTTCGCGCGTTTCCAGCTGATTGTTGGCGCCACCCGCGATCACCTTGGTGTTCAGCGCGGCGATCGAGGTTTCGGTCAGGATCGCGCCCAGCGCGTTCGGGCTGACCACGTCCGCCTCGACCGTCAGGATCGCATCCGCCGCCGCGGTCTCGGCGCCCAGTTCGTCGGCAAGTGCCTGGGCACGCCCGGCATTCACGTCGGCCAGCGTGAGCCGCGCGCCGTCTTTCGCGAGCAGTTTCGCCAGCCCGCCGCCGACGCTGCCGACGCCCTGGATCGCGACATGCACGCCGCGCATCGAGTCCGCACCCAGCCCGCGCTTCGCGGCTTCCTTCACCCCCAAATACACCCCATACGCCGTATAAGGCCCCGGATCCCCCCCGGCGCTGCCGGCCGCCACCGGCAGGCCGGAAACGTGGCGGGTTTGAGTCGCGATTACCTTCATGCTCGCTTCAGACATGCCGACATCCTCGGCGGTGACATATTTGCCGCCAAGCGATTCGACCGCGCGGCCGAACGCTTCGAGTTGCGCCGGCGTGATCGTGTCGCCTGGTTTACCGGCGAGGACCACGCCCTTGCCGCCGCCCATCGGCAGTCCGGCCATCGCGTTCTTGAAGCTCATGCCGCGCGACAGGCGCAGCGCATCGGTGATCGCGCGATCCGTGTCGGCATAATGCCAGAAGCGTACCCCGCCCGCGGCCGGGCCGAGATGCGTGGAGTGGACCGCGATCACCGCCTGAAGGCCGCTCGCCGCGTCGGTAAACAGGTGCACGCCTTCATGCGCGTCGAAATCGGGGAAGCCCCAGTTGCTGGTCATGAATTGCTCGTCGAAGCGGAAGGGGGAAGAAAGTGGGGCGACCGACGGGACTTGAACCCGCAACATCCGGCATCACAAGCCGACGCTCTAACCAATTGAACTACGATCGCCGCAGAGCCAGCGCCCCTAGCGGCTGGCGGGTGGATGCGTCAAGATTGCTGATCGCCTTAATCGGGTTCGAGCGTTCAAAGCCTTCCCTCCACCGCCAGCGTATACCCCTGGGCGGTCTGCTGAAACCCGCTGGCCGTCAGCTTCAGCCCATCGGCCGGGTCCGACGGGCGGACGCTCAACTCGGCGCGGAAGCGGCCGGTGGGCCAGAGCCGGATCGTGGCGGTTTCCGCGCCCGACTGGCTGGCCAGCGGCAGTACCAGTGCACCCGAGTCGCACTTTGCCGTGCCACTCAAGCCCTGCGCCAGGGTCACGCCGCCGAGGTCGCCTGACAGGAGCGCCTTCACCCGGCCTTCGGCGCGCTGGCAGGTTCCATCCTTGAATTGCACGGTCACCGCATCGAGATCGATCCCGGTAACCGGAACCGGCGCGAACACGATGCCGGCGGACAGTGCGCCGGTCATATCGTCCAGGCCGAAGCTGTGCCGGCTCACGGTCATCGCGCCATGTAGCGTCCGCGTATCGTCGCGGCTATCGAGCGAGATCCTGGCGCGGCCGAGCAGCAGCTGTAGCGGCGACAGACCGGCATCGAGATCGCCCACTGCCAGGTCGCCGAAGCGGGCCTCGCTCAGGCTGCCCCACCAGACGCTGCCGTCCACCGACCGCGCCGTCATCCCCTGGGCGTCGAGACCGATCCAGCCAAGCACCAGCCGCATCGGCAGGAATGCCACCAAAGCGACCACGAACGCGGCGGCGAACAGCAGCCCCGGCCCGGTGCTCAGCCGGATGCGCCTCATTGCCCGCGCGCCTTCAACGTCATCTGCACCGCCACGGTCCTGTCGCCATTGTTGGTCACGTTCAGCGTGTCGACGAGGATACCGGATCCCTCGAGATCGGCGATCCATGTGAGCAACGCTGCCGGGCGCGCGGAGTTGATCGCGATCTGCACCCGACCGGTGTCGATCGGCGAGACTGCCGACAGCGGGAAGCCGGCGGCTTCGGCACGCGCGCGGACGTTCGCCTCCAGCGGCCCCGAAAGCGCGGCCGGCCGGTTCTGCTGAAGCGCCTGCACCGCCGCCAGGCGCGATTCGGTATCGCCCAACCGGATCACCGCACCGGCATAACGCTCGCGTGCCGACGACAGGCTATCCGACACGGGACGGATCACGCCGCCCCAGACCAGAGTCAAACCGGCCAGCGCCGCCATCACCAGCAGGAGGCGCTTCTCGCGGAGCGAGCGCGCGTCGAACCAGCGTTTCAAATTGACGATCATCGCGCGCTCACCGTGATTTGTCCGCTGACCCGACCATTGGCGGATTCGAGCGTGCTGAGCCGCGCCGCGAAACCCTGCGCCTCGACCTGCGAGCGAACGTCGGTCGCCTGCCCCTCGCGCTCCGTCGACAGCGTGGCTCGCACGTCGCCGTTCGGATCGAACGCCAGCGTCGAGATTTCCGCCCCGGGCACGGATCGCACGGCGGAGAACAAAACGGCGCTGGTCCGCGTGAACCCGAGGCCTGCGCCGCGCAGCCGCGACAGGCGCTCATCCAGTTGGCGATCCGCATTGTTCACCGTCTCGCCGCGCGGCAAGCCCTGCCGCGCCAGCAGATCGGTCCGCTGCTCGACCGCATCGGCCGCGAAACTGTATTTCAGGATCGAGACGAGCGAAATGGCGAGCGTCACCGCCAGGATCGCGAGCGACAGCCAGCCGAGCCGCCGTACGAGCGGCCAATCGATCGCGAACCGACGCCGGCGGGCATACACCCCCTGTCGCAGATCCAGCGCCGGCGCCGCTACCGCGCTGACGATCGCCGCCTCGAGTTCGTCGCGACCCAATACGACCGGCGCGACTCCTCCGGTGATCAGTTCGGTCAAACGCGCTTCGTCGGCGAAACCGCTGGTCGGTCCGCGGACCACACCCTCCCCGCCGAGGTCGGCACGCACGAAGCCATCCGCCGGGCGCGGCAGCAGCATCGGCGCGGGCAGGATCGCCGCGGGGTCGACTCCATTGGCCGCGAGGGTCGCCAGCCAGTCGGCCATCTGGCGCGACGACACGACCGCGATCGGACGTTCGGGACCATCGCCTTCCCGACCCACCGCGACGTGAAGCTCGGTGATCGGCGATGCACTCGCATCGGCGACCAGGATACGCGCTGCCGTCGCCGACTGGGCAGACGAACGATCGGGCAATTCGGCCCAGTGCAGCGTCACTGCCTCGGCCGGGGCCACCACCACGGGCGGCGGCGAGTCGGCCGTCAGCCCTTCGGGAAATCCATCGCCCCGGGCCTGAACCGTATCGTCCACGATGCGCAGCCAACGCCATGAAAGGTCTGCGACCGGCAGGAAGAGAACGAGCGCGTCGCTCATGACGGCTCGCCCCAGGATCGCGAGACCAACCGCGCCGGCAAACGGGTCGCGTCGATGATCGAGCGTTGCTGGAGTTCCGCGCTACCCACAGTCACATCGACCTGCAGCGCGAACCACCGCGTCGTGATGTCGGTTTGCGCGTATGCGTCCGGCGCCGCGGTGATCGCGCCCTGCGCCGGGATCGCCCAGAACGCGCTCTTGCTCTCGTACCCCTGCGGCGGCCGCTTCAGCAGCATCTGCCGGGCGGCGTCGACGCCAAGCGTGTCGGGGAGCAGCATTGCGAACAAAGGGGCCTGCTCCGGCAAAAGCGTGTTGACGTTGATCACCGACGGCTTTGCCACCGGCAGCGTGCAGAGCCAAGGCCGCAACTTCGCATAAATTTCCGGCGTCACGCCGCTGACGGCGCGCAATTCGCTGATATCGGTCATCAGCGTACCGGCGGTACGATAGGGCGTGGCGGCGCCGGTATAGGCGCCATCCTCCGCTCCGGCGGGTAGCGGATCGTTATCCGTATCGATCCAGTCCGCGGTGGCGTCGGCGATCCCGCCGGTGACCGATTCGGGTATGTCGACCAGCCGCATCAACCGCGCGAATTGCACACGCGCCGCTTGATTGGGGGTGTAGATACCCGGCGCGGATTCGGTGACGAGGCCATTGAGGTTGAAGCAATTCCCCCCGTCGGTGACGCGCGCGGTGGCAAGCCCGTTGGGAACGGGCAGGTCGAACGGCTTGCCGCTCCATCCCCCCGCCAGCGTCACGCGCTGTTGCGACTGCCCGAGCAGATCGGTGACACGCGACAAAGCCAGCGTTTCGGCGGCATATCCATAGGCCCGGGCCTGCTCGCCCGCCGCCGCATTGCCGGCAAGGCGCGTCGACATGCGTAACTTCTCGAGCGCGGTCGCAGCCAGAACCGCGATCACCGCGACCAGCAGCAGGACGGTCAGCAGCGCCGCCCCGCGCTCCTGCGCTCGGTCATTGCGGCGCATTTGCGCCCCCGGGTAGAGTGGGGCGATATCCGGTCCCGACGAGAAAGAGCTGGCGGAATTCGCGTCCATCGGTGCGCACCAGCCGCAGTTCGACAAGTTGCGGCAGCGGCGCCTGCGGCGTTCCCTGCCAGCGATCGCTCCATGCACCGTCGAGGCGGTAGCGCAACGCGGCCTGGCGAACGTTCGTCAGGAGCGTGGCTGGCGGAAGGGCTTCGGCGCCATCCAGCATCGGAAAGGCGACCCGCTGCAACGTTCCTTCGGTGAGGCGATACTCGACCTTTTGTTCGGCCGCACGCGGCGCAGCATCGACATTGCTCCACCCGCCCCGCACCAGACGCAGCATCGGGGACGAGCCCGATCCCGCCTCCCCGGTGAAGGCCGGCAGCGGGTCTCCCGCTTCGTTCCGCGTTCGCCGGTCCCGCGCCTGGGCAAGATCGGCAGACAGCGACGCCGACACGCGGGCGAGCGCGGATTCATCGTCCAGCTTGGCGCCGGTCATATTCTGAGCGCGAACGCTGAACGCAAGCAATGCCACGCCGGCCGCGGACAGCAAGCCGAAGATCAGCAACGAGATCATCACTTCGATCAGGGTGAAGCCGTGTTCGGCGCGCTTCGTGCTCATGACGTCGCCGCCGGTCGGACCACGGTCAGACGGCCCTGAACGGCCCCTGCCGCGTCGGCCACGGCAACGTCGATGCGGAGGATCCGTACGTCGCCGGTCGGTTGGGTCACCCGCGTCCAGTTCCAGGTCCGGCCACCGTTCTGCTCGCTTCCCCGCGCCTGCCCGAGCGTCGGGGCACGGGCATCCGTCATCGCCTCGAACGCGACATTGCGGGCGACCATCTGTGCGACCAAAGTGGTATCAAGAACGGTGGCACCGCGGATCGTCGCGCTCTCCAGCCGGATCAACGCCAAAGCGGCGAGGCTGAACACCGCCAGCGCAACCATGATCTCGATAAGGGTGAATCCCTCCACGCGCCGTGCCTTGCCCGCGGCTACAGGCGCGAAGGCGTCAGCCACCGACACGGACCGATCCGTCCATGTCGATCTGCACGATCGCGGTTTCGCCATCGCGCGTCAGTTGGACATCCAGCGCACGATCCGCCAGCCCGGTCGGGTCGAACGTCAGCCGGTCGCGCGCCGACGTCAGAGCGGGACGCACTCCCTTCCCCCATTGTGCCACCCGCAGCGGCTTTTCGCCGATCGCCTGCCACCGCCCGCCGGTCTGTTCGTCGAAGCCATAGCCGCCGGGGGAAACCCATACACTTACCGGGCGGGCCTCGACGATCGCGGTGTCGTGAGCGGCGCGAACCCGCGCGGCGAATCTGGTCGCCTCGTCGCGCAGCCGCCCGCGCGGATCGGGCAAGGCCCAAACGACCGCCGCGGAGGCGACGCCGATAATCGCGATCACCACCATGAGTTCGATCAACGTGAAGCCCTGCTCGGCAGAACGTCTTAAACGACCGAAGCCGTGCTCGGCGGAGCAACGAACGCTGGCCGGCCAACGCTCGTCGCGAGGCCGGCGGTTCATGGCATCACCAGTTGGTGACATCCGCATCGCCACCCTCGCCGCCTTCCTTGCCGTCCGCGCCGTAAGTCCAGACGTCGACCTGACCATGTGTGCCGGGCGACGCGTAGAGATATGGCCGGTTCCAAGGGTCCACCGGCAGCTTCTTGATATATCCGCCGCGCTGATACTTGCTCGCGTTCGATCCGGCGGGTGCGCTGACCAGCGCCTCCAGCCCCTGCGACGTGGTCGGATAGGTATCGTTCTGCAATTTGTACATGTCGAGCGCGCCCTCGATCGTATCGATATCGGCCTTCGCCCGCACCGTCTTGGCCTTTTCCCCCTGCGGGATGACGTTGATCGCCACGATCGTCGCGAGAAGCCCCAGAATGACGATGACGACCATCAGTTCGACCAGCGTGAAGCCGTGTTCGGCGGAGCGCCGCCGGGGCGTGAAGCCGTGTTCGGCGGAGCGCCGCCGGGGCGTGAAGCCGTGTTCGGCGGAACGCCGCCGGGGCGTGAAGCCGTGTTCGGCGGAGCGCGGCTTGAACCTGAAGCCGTGTTCGGCGGACCGTCGCATCCGCGTTGTGACACTCTCCCGTCCGCGTTGGACCCGAGCCGCAGTGGAGGACATTAAACGCCTGAACATAGAAAACCTCATTGGCCGGCAAGGGTGTTGAGCTGCAGGATCGGCAGCAGGATCGACAGCACGATCGTCGCGACCACCCCGCCCATGACGACGATGATCGCGGGTTCGAGCAATGACAGCGCCGTCGCGGTGAAACGATCGAACTCGCGTTCGAGATAGTCGGCGGCCCGTTCCAGCATCTCGTCCAACCGTCCCGCCGCTTCGCCGCTCGCCGTCAGATACGTCAGGAGCGGGGGAAAGACGCCGGTCCGGCGCATCGCCGCGGACAGGCTGCCACCGCCGCGGATCGCATCGACGATCTCGTCCGACGCAGCACGCAGCCGGCGGTTGTGGATCGTCCCGGCGGTCAGCGTCAGACCCTCCAGCAAGGGCAAACGACTGGCGACCATAGTCGATAGCGTTCGCGCCATGCGGGCAGCGTGGAGATCGCGCAGCAGCCGGCCGAGCAACGGAACGCGCAGGATCCAGCTGTCGAACGCGAGGCGTATCGGCGGCTGCTTGAGCGCCTGCCATGCGAGGACGCCGCCAAGCGCCATGGCCAGCAGCATCACCCACCAATAGGAGACGAGAAAGCTGGACAGGCCGATCACGATCCGGGTCAGGCGCGGCAGTTCCTGTCCGACCGTATCGAACTGCTCGACGACTTGCGGCACGACGAACACCATCAGGGCGGTTACGACGCCGACCGCGACGATCGAGAGGATTGCCGGGTAAGCCAGCGTCGTGAGGATCTTGCCGTTGATCTCCGCCTGCCGTTCCAGCAGCAGCGAAAGCCGATCGAGGATCACCGGAAGCGAGCCTGACCGTTCGCCGGCCGAGACCATCGCGCGGTACAGCGGCGGAAAGCTCTTCGGCTCGCGCCCCATCGCCTCGGCCAGGCGACGCCCCTCCATCACGCCGGCATGTACCGTCGCGACGATCTCGCGCACGCTTTCCTGTTCGGTCTGGCGCGTGATCGTGCGGAGCGATTCCTCCAGCGGGGACACCTGGTTGAGCGTCGCAAGCTGCCGCGTGAACAGGGTCAATTGCTTCACGCTCATCCTACGCCGGGTGAGCGTGAAGCCGGTAACCAACGGCTTCGCCCGCACCGAGGCGCCGGAGCCCGGTTCGATCCGCACGACGTACATCTTGCGCCGGTCGAGCGCGATGCGGGCGGCATCGATCGTGTCCGCAGCGATCTGGCCGCGCTGCTCCCGCCCGGCGGTGTCGATGACGAGGTAATCGAAGTCAGCCATGCGTATCGTACATCGCTGCAGGGCGAGGCCTCGAGACCGGAGAATACGGGCCATGCAAAGGCGCGGCGGTGGGCGAAAGACCCATATCCTCCGTTCCCGGCGGACCTGTCGTGATCAGGGCCTTAACCACCGGCCTCGTCCACGGGCGCCGCGATCGACGGCGCTTCGATGTCCGCCATATCGCGGCGGGACACGCGAACCGCCTCCTCTGGCGTCGTCAGTCCGTCGCGAACCAATTGCCGCGCCGCCGATCCGAGGTTGGGCGAATGCAGGAAGGCGTGCCGCGCGATGATCGACTCATCGCCGCCGTCATTGATCAGGCGCCGGATCGTATCGTCGATGCGGATCGCCTCGAACACGCCGATCCGCCCCTTGAACCCGGTCTGCGCGCACTGTTCGCAGCCGACCGCTTCATAGACCACGGTCCCCGGATCGAAGCCGAGCAAGGCGGACACCGAACCGGTCGCCTGGACGGGGCGGCGGCAGTGCTTGCACAATTGTCGCACGAGGCGCTGCGCGATCACTGCCCGCAGCGTGGACGCGAGCAGGAACGGTTCGATCTTCATATCCCGCATCCGCGTGATCGCGCCGACCGCGTCGTTGGTGTGGACGGTCGACAGCACGAGATGTCCGGTCAGCGACGCCTGGACGGCGATCTCGGCGGTTTCGCGATCGCGGATTTCGCCGACCATCACGACATCGGGATCCTGCCGCAGGATCGCGCGCAGCCCGGCGGCGAAGGTCAGCCCGACCTTGGCATTGACCTGCGTCTGGCCGACGCCTTCCATCGCATATTCGACCGGATCCTCGACCGTCAGGATGTTGCTGCTGCCATCGTTCAGCAGCCGTAGCGCGGCATACAAGGTCGTCGTCTTGCCCGACCCGGTCGGCCCGGTGACGAGGATGATGCCGTTCGGCTCGCTCAACGCCTGTTTCAGCAGCGTATTGATCGCCGGCGTCAGGCCGAGCACGTCCATGTCGATCCCGGCATTGTCCTTGTCGAGGATACGCAGCACGACGCGTTCCCCCGCCCGGCTCGGCAGCGTGGACACACGAACGTCGAGCAATTTGCCGCCGAGCGTCAGTCCGATGCGGCCATCCTGCGGCACGCGCCGCTCGGCGATATCCAGACGCGCCATGACCTTGATACGACTGACGACCACCGGCGCGACGTGCGGCGGCATGCGCAACGTCTCGCGCAGGACGCCGTCGATGCGCATCCGCACGACCAGCCCGGTCTCATACGGCTCGACATGGATGTCGGACACGCCGTTGCGGGCGGCATCGGCGATGATCCCGTTGATCAGCCGGATTGCAGGTGCGTCGTCGGCGGTGTCGAGCAGGTCGTCCGCGGTCGGCATGTCGCCCGCGAGCATGTCGAGTTCGTCACCCAGCCCGAGCGTGCCTGCTGCGACGGCGGCCGCCTGCCCGTCCATCGCATAGCGATCGGATAGCAGACGATCGAACGCGTCCGCCGCGACGAATTCGACGTCGAACGGGCGCGCGAGGTGACGGCGCAGTTCCAACAGCACCTTGGGATCGGACCCTTCCCGCATCGCGATCTGCGCGTGCGTGCCGTCGCCAGCCTGCAGCACGACACCGAACCGGCGCGCGAAGGCGTACGGGATGCCGACCATCTCGATCGGCAGCGGGTCGGCAGCCGAAAGCATGACGGGTGCGCCCATCGGCAGAGCGTCGCTCGCGACGTCCGGGGCCATGCCGGTCATTCGCCCCGTTTCCGCGGCAGGCGCGTCGACTGGCGCTGCACCGGAACCGCGATGCGCGGATCCTCGATGCTGCCGTCCTTGCCCGCCGCCGGCAAAGGAGCAGCCGCGCCGAGATAGTCGCGCACGAGCTGGTCGATGCTCGGCTCGGCATCCGGATTCTGTCCGGCCTGTTGCAGCCGCAAATAGCCGTAGCGCTGCTCGGTCACGCGGCGCTGGTCCTCGGGCGTGCGCAGGATCGTCGGGCGGATGAAGATCATCAGGTTGGTCTTGGTCCGCTGCCGCGCCTTCGAGCGGAACAGCTGTCCGATCGCCGGAATGTCGCCGAGCAGCGGGATCTTCTCGATCGTGCGCCGCTCGTCGTCGCTCAGCAATCCGCCGATCACGGCAATCTGACCGTCGTCCACCGTCAACGTAGTCTCGACCTCGCGCTTGTTGAGGATCAGGTCGCTATTGTCGCCGCTGACCGGGCCGGCGATGCTGCTGACCTGCTGGTGCAGGAACAGCTTGATCGCGCCGCTGGAATTGACCTGCGGCTTGACCTCCAGCTGGATGCCGACATTCTCGCGCTGCACGGTACGGAAGGCGTTGTCGAAATTGGTGCTCAGCGCCTGCCCGGTGGTGATCGGGATTTCCTGCCCGACCAGGATGCGCGCCTCCTGATTGTCCAGCGTCGTAAGGCTCGGCGCCTGCAACAGATTGGATGTCGTATCGCTCTTCACCGCGTTGATGATCGCCCCGAACACCGCATCCTTGCCGATATTGAAGGCGCCGCCGCCGAACCCGCCGGTCGCGCCGAGGATGGAGCCGATCGCCGACTGGGCAAGCGAATCGCTGACGGCGGAGTTCGTGCTGGTGGTGACGGTGGCGCCGTTGATCGTCGTCGTCGTGGTGTTGAGCGAACGCGCACCGATCGCCCCGGCGATCTGCAACAGGTTCGGCGCGGCGTTGCTATAGGTCGACGCGAAGCTGGGGATACCGCTGCCAGGAAGGCCGGCGAGCAGGAACTGCACGCCCAAGCGGCTGGCCGTCGCGTCCGACACTTCGGCGACGATCGCCTCGACCAGCACCTGTTCGCGTCGCGTATCGAGTTGCCGGATGACGTCCGACAATTGCCGCTGCACCTCGGCAGGTGCAGCGATGACGATCGCATTGGCGCCGGCAAAGCGCGTGACGACCGAGGCGGTCCGGCCGCCTTCCGCGACGATCGCCGCCTGGCCGGGCGTGCCGCCGCTGGCGATCTGCGCAACCGGCTGCTGGACTTGCGGCTGACTGACGGTGTTCGCCGCGTTGCCGTTCGCATTCGTGCCGCCGAAATTGGAGCGGGACAGCGTGTTGCCGCTGGTCGTCGGCTGGGTCGGCGTCTGCCCGACGAGTTGCTGCAGCACCGGCAACAATTGCTCGGCATCGGCATTTTCGAGGAACTGAACCTTGATCTCGGTGCCGTTCTTGGCGCGCGCATCCAGATCGAGCGCAACCGCTGCCAGCCGCGCGACGGAGGCCGCATCCCCGCGCAGCGCCACGGAATTGGAACTGGTCACGGCAACCACGCTGACGGTGCCGGTCGAGCTGCCCTGCGCCCCGGCCTGACCGGCGGTCAAAGCGGTCAGCGCCGTGGCGATTTCGCGCGCACCGGCATTCTTGAGCGCGATCACGCGGGTCGCGGCATTGTCGGTGTCGATCCGGCGCAACACTTCGCGCACGCGGCGCACGTTGTCGGCGAAATCGACGACGACGAGGCTGTTGCCGCTGCGATTGGCGCTGACCGAACCTTGCGCACTGACCAGCGGACGCACGGTTTCGAGCGCGGATTGCGCATCGACCGAGCGGAGCCGGACGATTTCGGTCACCAGGCTGTTGCGGTTGGCGCCTGCCACGCCGACGCGGCTCGGCTGGCTTGCGGCATTCTCGACCGGCTGGACGCGAAACGCTCCGCCGGCCGTGGGTACCGCGACGAGGCCGTTCGCGCGCAGGGTCGAAAGGAACACCTCGAAATATTCGGACCGGCTCAGCGGCCGATCCGTCACGACGGTCACCTTGCCCGCCACCCGGCTGTCGATGATGAAGGTCCGCCCGGTCACCTTCGCGGCATCGGCGATGAAGGCGCGGATATCCGCGTCACGGACGTTCAGCGTCGTTTGCGCCGCCAGTGGGGCGGCGAGCATCAACGCGATCGCGCCGATAACCCTGGGCGCGAGACTCGATTTTTTCATTGGCCCGCAATCGTGATGGAAAGTGGAAGTGTGTCCGTACCGCGTTCTACCGTTAGCGAGAGCGTACCGCCATTGCCATATTGCGCGGCAAGGCGTTCGATGTCGCCTTGCCCGGTGACCGGCCGACCCGCGATCGCGGTGACGACGTCGCCCTCGCGAAGCCCGATCTGACGAAATGCCGCGCCGCTGCCCTGCGACCGGACGACCAGCCCGCTGACCCGGCCGCCATCGACACGGGGAATGAAGCCGACATCGCTCTGGACCTGGGCGAGCCTGAGGCCCGAGCCGCCTGCGGCGCCGCGCGGCGAAACCAATGGCGGCGGGGGCGCCAACGACACGCCAGCCGCGCCGGCGTCCGGGGGCGTAACAGGTGTCACCGCCCCGGACTGATCGATGAAGAGATCCTCGTCGCCGCCGCCGCGGGAGATCGTGACATGATCGAACGCCACCGATTTCAACTTTACGCCCGGGCTGATCTCCTCCCCGACGGCTATGCTGGTCTGCACGCCATCCGGCCCGGCGAGGATCGCGGATCCGCCGCCGGTCGCATCGTCGATGCGCGTGCCGAACAGCGTCAGTTGCAGCGACGTCACCACGGCGGGCGCGCCGGTTGCGGCACTGGAGCGGAAAAAGGGATCGAAACCACGCAGGATCGCAGCGGACGAGCCGGAAACGCCGGGCTCCGCCGGCCGCCATTGGCCCAGCGGGGCGACGGGCGTAACGATCGCCCAGACCAGCCGCGCGCACTGGATCGCCAATACGGCGAGCAAGACAAGCTCGACCGCCGAATACAGGTTGGTTCGCGGCAGCCGCCTGAGCAAGCGGCGCGCGCGGGCGTCGAATTCGAGGCGCATCCAAATTCCCCCGGGGTCCCGCTCTGCTAAGCCGCCCGTGTACAGTCGAAAGCCGGAGATGTGAACCGATTGTACAGTCGAAACGCTTTGTCTGGAGCCTTGGGGCCTGGACCAAAATGACATAGCGTCGATCCACCCCCACCGTTCGTCCCGAGTTTGTCGATGGGCGGACATGCGGAACTGGTGCTTCGACACGCCCGGCACGAACGGGTTCGGGTAAAGTCGTCTGGCTCTAGCTAGATCGAGATCGTATGAGGAAGCGATTTCCAACGTTTAGTCACCAGTCATCACATCGACTGACTGATCGTCACGACCTGTCGGCGGCCGATGTCCTGTCTTCGCCGGCCGAAGCCCTATCGATCGGGTACCAAGGCACACGGCGTCGCGTCGGTCTGGAACGCAAAAGCCCGCCGGTCGTATCGACCGGCGGGCTTTGTCGGATGGTGGGCGCGACAGGGATTGAACCTGTGACCCCACCCGTGTGAAGGGTGTGCTCTACCGCTGAGCTACGCGCCCATCCGTGCACCGTACAGCCCGCCTATCGTGCGATATCGGAGCGTTAACGGAACAGGGCGACGTTGCCGCCGCCCTGATGACTTCGCCTTAATGCGTGCGCGGCGGGCTTGTCCAGCCCCGCATGCACATTGTGGGGTTCAGTTCACCGCGTCCTTCAGGCCCTTGCCGGCCTTGAACTTCGGCTGGGTCGATGCCTTGATCGTCATCGGCTCGCCGGTGCGCGGGTTACGGCCGGTGGAGGCCTTGCGCTTGCTGACCGAGAACGTTCCGAAGCCGACCAGGCGGACTTCGTCGCCCTTCTTCAAAGACGCAGAGATTGCATCGAAAACCGCCTCGACCGCCTTGCTCGCATCACCTTTGTTAAGGCCCGATGTGTCGGCCACAGATCCGATCAATTCCTGCTTGTTCATGCCCAAATGCCCCCGGTTACAAAGTATCGAATGATTCCCGGCGCAAAGCCGGTGGCGCAATAAGGCCAGTCACACCGAAGCTGTCAAAGCAAAATGACATCCGGCATGAGCGAGAACGGCACAATTGCGGCGCGCCGTGACCGGCACGCCGCACTTCCCATCAATGATGCATCGCTCCGCCGGCTGGCGCAACCCCCGGTGGCGGCAGCGCGGCAAGTTCATCCGCATCGGTCCAGTCGATCGCCGTCAACGTCTCCGTCAGGGCCAGCTTGAGCACCTCATCGACATGCTTCACTGGAACAATGTTGAGACCGTTCAATATGTTGGACGGTATCTCGGCAAGGTCCTTCTCGTTTTCGGACGGGATCAGCACGGTCTTGATGCCGCCGCGAAGCGCCGCCAACAGCTTCTCCTTCAGTCCGCCGATCGGCAGTACGCGACCCCGCAACGTCACCTCACCGGTCATCGCGATCTCGCGGCGAACCGCGACACCGGTCAGCGTCGAGACGATCGCGGTGACCATGCCAATTCCGGCCGAAGGACCATCCTTCGGCACCGCACCCTCGGGAAGATGGATGTGGATATCCTTGCGATTGAACAGACTCGGCTTGATTCCGTAGCTCGGCGCGCGGGCCTTGACGAAGCTCAGCGCGGTATCGATCGACTCCTTCATCACGTCGCCGAGCTTCCCGGTGACCTTGGCATGACCCTTGCCGGGAACCGTGACGCTCTCGATCGTCAGCAACTCGCCGCCAACCTCGGTCCAGGCCAGACCGGTGACGGCACCGATCTGATTCTCTTCCTCGCCCAGTTCGTGACGGAACTTCTTCACCCCGGCGAACTCGGAAAGATTGTCGGGCGTGATCGTCACGCTCTTGGTCTTGCCTTCGAGGATCTGACGCAATGCCTTGCGCGCGAGCTTGGCGATCTCACGTTCCAGCGTGCGGACGCCGGCCTCGCGCGTGTAGAACTGGATCAGCGCGCGCAGACCTTCGGAGGTCAGTTCGAACTCGCCCTTCTTCAGGCCGTGCGCCTCGATCTGCTTGGCAAGCAGATGCCGTTCCGCGATCTCGACCTTCTCGTCCTCGGTATAGCCTTCGAGCCGGATGATCTCCATCCGATCGAGCAACGCCTGAGGCAGGTTGAGCGAGTTTGCGGTACATACGAACATCACGTCCGACAGATCGTAATCGACCTCGAGATAGTGATCCTGGAACTTCGAATTCTGTTCCGGATCGAGCACTTCGAGCAAGGCCGAGGCCGGATCGCCCCGGAAGTCCTGACCGAGCTTGTCGATCTCGTCGAGCAGGAACAGCGGGTTGGACGTGCCAGCCTTTTTCAGGTTGGTCACGATCTTGCCCGGCAACGATCCGATATACGTCCGGCGATGGCCGCGAATCTCCGCTTCGTCGCGCACGCCGCCAAGCGACTGGCGGATGAATTCACGTCCGCAAGCCTTGGCGATCGACTTGCCGAGCGAGGTCTTGCCCACGCCGGGCGGCCCGACGAGGCACAGGATCGGCCCCTTGAGCTTGCTCGTCCGCGCCTGCACCGCCAGATATTCGACGATCCGGTCCTTGACCTTCTCCAGCGCGTAATGATCCTGATCGAGGATCGCCTGCGCCGCCGCGATGTCCTTCTTGACCTTGGACTTCTTGCCCCAGGGCAGGCCGAGCAACACGTCGAGATAATTGCGGATCACCGTCGCCTCGGCGCTCATCGGCGCCATCGTCTTCAGCTTCTTGAGCTCGCCGGTCGCCTTGCTGCGAGCTTCCTTGGACAGCTTCAGCGTGGCGATCTTCTGGGTCAGCTCGGCGACCTCGTCGCCCTCGCCTTCCTCGCTCTCATTACCGAGTTCGCGCTGGATCGCCTTCAATTGCTCGTTGAGGTAATATTCGCGCTGCGTCTTCTCCATCTGGCGTTTGACGCGGCTCTTGATCTTCTTCTCGACCTGCAGGACGCCGAGTTCGCCCTCCATGAAGGCGAACACCATCTCGAGCCGGCGCGCAACGTCCATCTCGGTCAGCAGCGACTGCTTCTCGGCGACCTTCACCGAGATGTTCGCGGCAACCGCGTCCGCCAGACGCGAGGCGTCCTCGATCTCGTTGAGCTGGACCGCCGTCTCGGCGGGCAGCTTGCGGTTGAGCTTGGCGTAATTCTCGAACTGGTCGACCACCGAGCGCATCAGCGCGGCGACCTCGTTGCTCACCGCGGCTTCGGCGGCTTCGAGGTCTTCGGCGCCGTCCTCGGCTTCGAGGATTTCGACCGACGCCGTCAGGAACGGACCGTCTTCGACGAGAGTGTCGAGACGCGCGCGGCGCTTGCCTTCGACCAGCACGCGCACCGTGCCGTCAGGAAGCTTCAGCAATTGCAACACGGTGGCGGTGACGCCGAGATCGTACAGGTCGTTGCGGGCGGGGTCGTCCTCCGCCGGGTCGAGCTGCGCGACGAGGAAGATCTCCTTGTCGGCATTCATCGCCGCCTCGAGTGCAGCGACGGACTTGTCGCGCCCGACGAACAACGGCACGATCATATGCGGGAAAACGACGATATCACGTAAGGGCAGGACAGGGTAGGATTGGGTCATGCATACTCCGGTGCGCCCGAGCGGGGCGCTTCACGCATCTTATATGGTGATGGTTGCCGATCCATCAATCTCGCTTCTGATTTGTCGCGCGGCGCTTTTGACTGCGGGGATGACAGCCCTTCCCCATCCCGCCTCGGCCGAGTTGGGCAAACCGGAACTGACCCCGCAGACGCAGAAATCCGGCGGCGCGCCAAATCCCGAACAGATGCGGCAACGGCTCGACAGCGTCGATCTCGCGATCGAGGTGATGCCCGAGACGGAAACGATCAGCGGCGTCGCGACACTCGGCTTTACCGCGCGGGCGCCGGTCCGCGGGCTGATCGTCGATCTGGATCGTAACCTGCCGGTCGATGCGATCGCGATCGACGGCAAACCCCTGCCCTTTTCGGCGTGGAGCAATCCGGACGGGGTGCTCAGGATCAAGTTGAAGCGCCGGGTCCCGACGGGAAACAAGGTCAGCGCGCGGATCAGCTATGGCGGCAGACCGCACGTCGCGGTGCGCGCGCCGTGGGACGGCGGGTTCGTCTGGGCGCATACTCCGGACGGGTCGCCCTGGGTCGCCACCGCCGTGCAGGGCGAGGGCTGCGACCTGTTCTGGCCGTGCATGGATACGCCGACCGCCGAGCCCAAGGTGATGGATATCCACATCACTGTACCCAAGGGGCTGAAGGCGCCCTCCAACGGCGTCTTCCTCGGCACGACGACCTTGCCGGATGGCCGCACGACGTGGAACTGGCGGGTCAAGACCCCGAACGTCTACGCCATCGCGCTGAACGTCGCGCCCTACGAGGTGATCGAGGGTACGTATAAAAGCCACTTCGGCAACACGATCCCGACCTATTATTGGTATCTGCCGGGCGAGAAGGTTCAGGCGGAAGCTCTGTTCGCGGAGTTCGCGCCCACCCTCGACTTCTTCGAACGCACGATCGGCCCCTACCCGTTCGGCGACGAGAAGGTCGGTGTGGTCGAGACGCCGCACAAGGGCATGGAGCACCAGACGATCAACGCCTATGGCAATGAATATGCCATGGCTGCGGAAGGTTTCGACTGGCTGTTCCAGCATGAATTCGCGCACGAATGGTTCGGCAACCAACTGACCGCGGCCGATTGGGACGATATGTGGCTGCACGAGGGATACGCCTCGTACATGCAGCCGCTGTACGGCCAATGGCGCGAGGGGGATGCGCGCTACCTCGCCATGCTGCTCAAATCGCGCGAGACGATCCTCAATGCCGCCCCTCTGGTTTCCGGCAAGCCGCGTGCGGAAGAGGATGTCTATACCAGCGACAAAGGCGGGCCGGGCGGCGACATCTACGTCAAGGGATCGTGGATGCTGCATACGCTGCGCACGCTGATCGGCGACCGCGCATTCTTCGACGCGACCCGGCTCGCGGTCTATGGACGGATCGACCCGAAGCCGGGCAATTTCACCCCGCGCTTCTCGAACTCGCGCGAGTTCGAACGCTTCGTCGCGCAGGTGACGGGCAAGGATTATGGCTGGTTCTTCGACATATACCTGCGGCAAGCCGGCTTGCCGGAACTGATCGAGACACGCACCGGCAACATGCTCGCGCTCCGCTGGAAGACGCCGGGCGATCTGCCTTTCCCGATGCCGATCGAGGTCGAAGTGAATGGCGAGCTACGGCGCCTGGCGATGGCCGGCGGCAAGGATACGGTGTCGATCCCGCCGGACGCGCATGTCGTGATCGACCCGATGGCGCGGGTGCTGCGCCGCTCGATCGCGATCGAACAGGCCCAGGCGTGGCAGGCGGCGCAGAAAGCCAAATCGAAGGACGGCAAATGACGATGCACGGTGATCCCGTCGGCTGGCCCGGCATGCTGATGCTGTCGCTCGGCTTCGTCGTGTTCCTCGCCGCGTTGCTCGCTGCGCGGCGCCGGAGCGATCCCGGGTCGAATGGCGCCGGTGGCCGCCGCGCCAATGCATCGTGGCTGGGTATCGTCGTCCAGGGCTTCGGTATCGGCATCGTCGCGTTCGGGCCGCAGATCATCGCACTCGCCCCGGCCTCGCCGCTGGCGATCACGGAAGCGGCGCTGGTCGCGATGCTGATGGCCGCGACAATCGCGTTGTTTCATGCCGCCTCCAGCACGATGGGCCGCAACTGGAGCATCGTCGCGCGCACGCGATCCGACCATGTTCTCGTCACGGAGGGCCCGTTTCGCTACGTGCGGCACCCGATCTATGTCGCTCTGTTCCTGCTGATGCTGGCGATCGCCATCGCCTTGGGCCACAGCGCCCGGCTCGTGCTGGCGGTGCCGGTCTTTGCGCTCGGCACGTGGTTGCGCGTGCTGCGCGAGGAGGCTTTGCTGCGCGACCTGTTCGGGAGCGCGTATGACGGCTATGCCGCCCGGGTGAAACGCTTCGTCCCGGGGATATTCTGACATGGCCAAAGCCGACCGGCTCGAGCAACTCGATATCCGCCGGATCGAAGATGAGCAGGAGTATCGCGAGACGCTCATCGCGGCGCTGGACGAGTGCGCCAATGGTCGCTGGGGGCTGTTCGCGCATACCAAGGACCGCCAGATGGCGGCGCGCGTTGCGCCCATCGTGGAGCAGCTGGACGCGCTCGCCGCCGGGATCGACAAGATGCGCGGTCAATTGGGCTTGGCGGAGTTCGCGCTGCATCCGCAATTCCTCGCCGCCCGTGGCAAGCCGGACGCGAGTGCCGTCGGCGAAGCGAAACAGGCAAAAGCGTGGCTGGAGCGCCTCGCGCGCGAGGACACCGTTTGAAGCCTTTGCTTGACAGCTATCAGCGCAGCCACCCTGTCTTCGGCCTACGGGACGATCGTCGTGAACAGATAGGCCGCGAAGATGACCAGATGCACCACGCCCTGCAGTACGGTGGTCCGTCCGGTCCCGAGCGAGAGTAT
>Ga0160428_1000964_pt1 | contig 25550 bp, 28 predicted proteins | sample SolpanmetagenomM_FD_108198 | JGI IMG/M metagenome (GOLD analysis project Ga0160428, IMG submission 108198) | Solar panel surface microbial communities from Lawrence Berkeley National Laboratory, California, USA - M | ecosystem: Engineered > Built environment > Solar panel > Unclassified ... | reverse complement strand
TACTACGATAACACTCTGACCTACGGCAGCGACGCGCCGTGGGATGAACAGCGGACCAAGCGCGTGCTGACGATCATGCTCGCGAGCGAATATTGAGGCTGGGACCTGGTACGATCCGCGCTCGCAGGAGCGCGGATCGTGATGCGCCGAAACCGCCTCGCTCAAGTGATTTGTTGAGAAATCGCCGCAGAAAGCGTAGGGTTAATGGCGAAGGAGATGACTTGATGGCCCACATCGACCTTGAGGCGCTTCGCAGTCGCATCCGTTCGATGGGCTTCGAGCGTGGCACACCGGAGCAGATCGCCCTTTGGCGCGACGACGTTTCGGAGTCGCGGGCTAACCTTGTCATCGAGGACATGACGCCGACCGAGGCCGAGGATGCGATGTTCGCGATGATGCTGGACGAGGGCGTGCCCCCCGCGCTGATGCCGTCGATCATCCTCGACCTCTACAAACCGGGAACCAGCCAGATCGCCGCCTGACCTTGGCGAACGATCCTTATACCTATCCCGGCACCGACACGCTTCGGAACCGGCTTGGGATCACCGATGATAAGACGCTCACAGAGGCCGAGCGGCGCCTTACCCAGGCGCGCGGCGCGGAAGCCGCGCGCCTTACCTTTCCGGCATCGGCCGACGGCTACCGCGCGCTCCATAAGCACCTCTTCCAAGACCTCTACGAATGGGCGGGCCAGGACCGCACCGTCGACACCGCCAAGGGCGGCGCGCGCTTCGCGCACGTGCCCTACATCGCGCGCGAACTCGACAAGCTGTTCGCCGACGTGGGGGCGAAGAACGGCCTTCGCGGACTTCCTCGAGACGAGTTTTTCGACAGGCTCGGCAACCACATCAACGAGATCAACGCCATTCACCCTTTCCGCGAAGGCAATGGCCGCACGATGCGCCATCATGCCGCGCAGCTCGCGCGCGACGCCGGCCACCCGATCCGCATCGCCTCGATCGACAAGACGGCATGGATGGACGCTTCGCGGCATGGCTTCCTGACTGGCGATCATCGTGGGATGACCGCGGTCCTCGCCGGCGCGGCGATCCGGCGCGACCTCGCGCCCGAGGCGCGCATCGGCCCCGCTGGGATCGCCATGCTACCCCAGCGGGCGCCACCCGAGGGGCAACGCTACCGGATGACGCTCAGCAAGGTCCGCGAGGAGCTGGAACGCTACCTACCCGCCGCCCGCCAACAGGCGGCCGACCGGCTGCGTGGTTTGATAAAGGACGGCGCGCCGACCGCTACCATCGCGAACGCGCGCACCGAGCTTGCCTATGTCCGGCACGCCAAGGGGCCGGTCTATCAGTCCCACCTTCTCACCTATCTCGGCGTTCGACAGGTCGACGCCGTCATCACCAAGGAGCAGTCGCCGCTTGAGCGCGTGCGGGAGATCGGAGCCGCGCTAGGCGTGCAGATCAACGCCCAGCAATCGGCGCAGCTTCAACGGGCAGTCCGCTCGCTTGAGCGGCCCGCGCTCCCCCCCGGCCATTCGCCGGGGCAGGAGCGGTTGGCCGAGCTGTTCCTGAAGAACACCCCGGAAAAGAACAACGCGGACCCGCGCCTCGCACCCGCTCAGGCGATCGTCGACGCCGCCATAAAGACGGCGCGCGATCGGGGAGAGAGCGTCCGTATGGTCAGCACAATCGGGGATTCGACCCGCCAGCTCGTCGCCGATCGCATCAGGACTGGTGGCGCCCTAGATGCCGAGATCGGCCGCGTCTCCGATCGGGCTGCAGTCCCCCCGCCACAACGGAAAGAGCGGGGCCGCTGACCGGCGCTGTTGGGAAGACAGCATGTGCAACAGGTATCGACCTTCGGCGAGACAGGCGGCCGTCATGCGCGCGTGCGATTTCGAGCCGCTCTACCCCCAAGATGAGACATACCAAGTGCCGCGCGCGATCTTCCCGACCGGGAAGAAGACCGCGCGGCACGGCCTGGTCGTGCGACGATCGGCGCAGGGCAACCGGCCCTTGGAGTCAGTTGCGATGGAGCGGGCTTCCCGACCCAGGTGCCGAGCAAGCGCGACCCAGCGGTAAATCTCGACAAGTATGTGACCAACGCTCGCAATCTCGCGTCACCGATGTGGCGCCGGTCGCTCGCGAGCGCCGATCGACGCTGCCTCGTCCGTTCACTCACTTCGCCGAGCCGCACCCGGAGGGCGGCATGGGCGATGACAACAAGGTGCTTGCCTTCATTTCATCAAGCTTCATTTCGTGCGTCAGACGCGTTCCTGCATTTGGCTATTCTGCCGCGTTCCAGCCCAGCCCAATAGACTTTTGGAGGGCAATGAAGGCACGATCGAGCTCTCCCGTGGCCTCTAGCACTGCCTGATCGGCGGACAGGGCGGCCCGCTCTGCATCAAGCGAAGAGGTCTGGGCCACAGCGCCCTGCCGGAAGCGTTGGGCCGCGTACAGTGCCGATTGTCGTGCGCCTTTGCGGCTCTGGACGCTCGAGGCGAGGGTTTTCCGTTGATTGCCAAAGCGGGTAAGGCTGGTTTCCGCATCGGACAGGGCGGACAGCACCGTCTTTCGGTATTGCGCCTCCGCCTCGTCCCGATCGGCGCGGCCCTGCTCGACCCGGGCGCGGTTACGGCCGAAGTCGAGAAAGCTCCAGTTGATGCGGGGTAGCAAAATGCTGGAGACATTGCCCGGGTCGACAACGTCGCCGATGTTGGGACCGCCCAGGCCAATGATTCCCATGATGCTGACCGAAGGGAACTGCCGGGCGACATTCACTCCGACCTGTGCGGTCGCCGCGGCAAGCCGGCGTTCCGCAGCGCGGATGTCGGGACGTCGTCTGATTAGTGCTGCGGGGTCACCGATCGACACGCTTTCCGGGATGGTAGGGATCGCAGCGGGGGCGCTCAGGGCCTCATCGTGTGCACCGGGTTCGTCGCCGGTCAATAATGCCAATTGGTCCAACGTGACGGCGATCTGTCCCTCAAGCGGGAGCAGCGCACCCTGCGTCCGGTTCAGCTCCGTCTGAAGCCGCACCACATCGTCGCGCGACGACGCGCCCCGCCACTCGCGCTGCTCGAGTAGGGCGAGCGATTGCGCCTGCAAGTCGGCCGATCGCCGTGTCAAAATCAGCCGCTGTTGAAGCTCCCTAAGGGTTACGTAGTTGCTGGCGACCTCGGCCGACAGCCGCACTTGGGCGTCGGCCAGGTTCGCATTCGCAGCCTCTGCCTGGGCCGACGCGCCCTCAGCGGCGCGTCGGCGACCGCCGAACAGGTCGATCTCCCACGAGGCGTCGAGACCGGCATTGTAGAACTCCGCCTTGATGCGGTCGTCCTGCTGACCCTGCGGCTGCAGCGCAAGCGATCCGGTCGGCAAATCCGCGACGAGGGCAATGCCCGAGGCCGAAACGGATGGCAGCTGGTTGGCGCGCTGCTCGCGCAGCGTGGCGCGCGCCTTGCGCACACGCGCTTCTGCGATGGCGACGTCGGGACTGGCGGCGACCGCCCGATCAATCAGCGCAGTCAGCTGCGCGTCCGCCATCGACTCCCACCAGCGGGCGAGTGGCGGCCGCGGCGCGGTGTACGCCGGGTCGGCGCGTCGGAAGGACGCGCCGGGACGCTCGGCGTTCGCGATGGGGCGCGGACCACCGTAGTCGGGGCCCACGGTACAGCCAGCGAGCACGAGCGGAAGGAGGATCAGGTAACGCGCCATCAGTGCATCGCCATCTGCGTGCCGGAAGAAATCGGGCGTAGGAACAGCGCAAGCGGCGTCGTGATCGCGATCGCGACGCCGAGCGCGAAGAACAGGTCGTTGTAAGCCATTACGGTCGCCTGCTGGAGCATCTGGCCGGCAAGTTGTCGGTAGGCGCCCGCCTCGCCGGCGGGCCCCTCCATAGCGCGCGCGAACCATTGCTGGGTTGTGACCGCGTTGGCCGACACGGTCTCGGCGAGACGGTTGAAGTGGATGAAGGTCTGCCGGTCTTGCAACGTCGCCATCAGCGCCAGCCCGATCGAGCCGCCGAGATTTCTCCCTGCATTAAACAGGGCCGAGGCATCTCCAGCGTCGTCGGGCGACACGGCGCTGATCGCGGCCTGGTTCAGGAACATCATCGCGAAGATCTGCCCGAAGCCGCGCACCAGCTGGGAGTTGGTCAGGTCTCCCCCGGCGGACTGCGCGGTCAGGTTCCAGTCCATCGCGCAGCTAACGCCGACAAGGGACATCCCGAAAAGGACCGCCACGCGCACGTCGAGGTATTTGAACGCCAACGGCAGGAACGGCATCATCAGCAACGCCGGAATACCCGAGACGAACACGACCTTGCCAGATTGCAGCGCGCTATAATCGGCCATGACCGACAGGAACTGCGGGATGAGGAAGGTGACCCCATACAGGACAACGCCGATAACCAGGCTGAGCACGAAAACGCTGCCGAACGCCCGACTGAAAATAAGCCGGAGCTTCAGCACAGGGTGCGCGGAATGCACCTGACCGATTGCGATCAGCGCGAAGCCGAAGACGGTAGCAATCGCCAGCTTCACGATAACAGGCGATTCGAACCACATCTCGCGCTGACCTTCCTCGAGCATGATGGTGAGCGAACTCAGTCCGATCATTAGCCCGGCGATGCCCAGCCAGTCAGCTCGGCGAAGTTGGTCCAGCCTTAGCCGCTCGTGGTCGAGTCCGAGCAGGAGCAAGAGGACCAAGCCGGCGCATACCGGCACATTCAGGAAGAAGGCGTAGTGCCAGCTGTAGTTATCGGTCAGCCACCCGCCGATGATCGGCCCGAGCACGGGGCCGAGGATCGCGGTTCCGCCGAAAGCGGCGGTCCCGATCGGCTGCTGGTGGGGCGGCAGTCGCGTCGCGATTATCGTCATCGCCGTCGGTATGAGCGCGCCGCCGGTAAAGCCCTGGCCGACGCGCCCTGCGATCATCATCGGCAGCGTCGTCGAGATCCCGCAGACGACCGAAAAGCCGGTGAACGACACCGCCGCCCCCAACAGGAAGTTGCGCAGGCCGAACAGGCGCACCAGGAACGGACTAAGTGGGATCATGACGATCTCGGCAACGAGATACGATGTCGCGACCCAGGTGCCTTCTGTACCGCTCGCCCCGATCTCGCCCTGGATCGTCGGCAGCGCGGCGTTCACGATCGAGATGTCGAGCAGCGCCATGAACGACCCGATCGTCCCTGCCGCGACAGCAATCCAGTCGCGCGCGCTAGCGCGTTGCTTGGACATCACGGCTGAACCCGCTCGTCGCGGCGCCTAAGTCGTTCGGACTCTTCCTCGATTTGACGCTTGCTGTCCTTGGCGCCGATGGTGTCGACGGTGACCTCTACCGAAAGACCGGGCCGCAGAACCTTGCGTGCCTCGGGACCTGCCTCGATGCTGATCCGGACGGGCACGCGCTGCACGATCTTGGTGAAGTTGCCCGTCGCATTCTCCGGCGGCAGCACCGAGAACTGAGCCCCAGTTCCGGGCGAAAAGCTGGCAATCCGACCACGCAGCTCGGCTGCATCCAGCGCGTCCACCTTGATCGTGACCGGCTGTCCGACGCGCATCAGCGAGACCTGCGTCTCCTTGAAATTGGCACTGATGTAGAGCTGATCGGTTGGAACGATCGACATCAGCCGGGTCGCCGGCTGGACGAACTGGCCGGCGCGTGCCGCCTTGTCCGCGACGACGCCATCGATGCTGCTGCGGATCTCGACCGAACCAAGGTTCGTCGAGGCGCGTGTGAGTTGCGCGCGTGTGGTATCACGCTGCGCGAGTGCCTGACCGATCCGTGCGTCTTGGGTCGCGAGGCTGCGACGAGCAGCCAACGCGGCGGCACGCTGCGCGCGCAGGTTCGCGAAGGCCCGGTCTCTTTCCAGCACCAGGCTCGCCACGCGCTCCCGGGATTCAGCGCCGGACTGAGCGAGTGGCTCGTAGCGGCGGACTTCGTTCGCGGCAGCGTCGGCTGCGGCTTGGGCGCTCGCGACCTGGGCGTCCGTTTGTTCGATCGACGCACGCTGCTCATCGAGCGTTCGCCGCGCAGTGCGGATACCGGCGTCCGCGGCGGCGAACTGAGCCTGCGCCTGCGCAACGTCGGCGCGGTAATCCCGCGGGTCCAGCACCGCCAGCAGCTGGCCGCGCCGGACCGGCTGGTTGTCGCTCACCAGCACGCGCTCGACATACCCGCCGAGCTTCGGGGAAACTGTCACGAAGTCCGCGCGAACATAGGCGTTGTTGGTCGACTGAAGATACTGGCCGCTTTGGCGATAGTTCCAGTACCAGAGCGCCGCCGCGACGATACCGACGATCAGCGCAGCGACGAGCACATAGCGGATGATCGGAAACCGTGTCAGCAGGGCCGGCTTTTCCTTGGTCTGATTGTCATCGTCCGGGCTCGACGCATCCTGTTTCGAGCGCTCCCCCTCCGCGCTTTGACGCTCATGATCGTCGGACGTTCGGTGTTCGTCAGCCACTAAGAAACCTTACAAGATGTAAACCGTACCGTATCATACAGTGTTTCATCCAGATGATTCCATACCGAGTTTCCGTCTTCAATCAATCTGGCTTCCGAACGATGACCTTAAGGAATGACAGGTCCCCCAGCTAGTTGCGGTTAGCGGCGTTGCGCTGATGGCAGCCGAGGCCATCGCGACGTCGAGCGCCCACGCGCAGGACGTCTACGGCTCCGACGCCGACCGCTCGCGCGTTGCCATCGGGGTCGGCCTTGGCGCCGGGGTGCTCTACGGAAGGCTGCGTGGCGACTGCAAGCGCAGTCCGATCGTATCGTACGTGGGTGACGCGGATCAGTTCGCTGCTGCGGTGGGCCTCACCTTGCCGACCATGTCGACGGCGCGATCAATGTCATTGCTTGCTGGGTAGATAGCGATGAGGCAGGCACCCGAGCCTGGGCGACATCGGCTTTGCAGTCTGCCGCCAGAGCCCCTTGCATCGGGCGGAGCGGGTTTACTCCGCGATGCAAGAGAACTCGCACTGCGCCGCGCAGCCGGGGATGCCGGGATTATCCTGCCACGCCTCGATGTGGACGACGGCCACCCGTCGCCCAATCCTACGGACATCGGGTCGCGCCATCACGTTCCGCAGGCGTATGGGGGTCAGAAACTGCACGTTCAAGCTGATGAGCCGGGGTAATATCGACCGCTCGAGCCTACGCGCGACGGCGACGCTGCACGCAAGCTCGAGGAACGCCGTCACTGCACCGCCGTGAAGCGCGGGAAGAAGGGGATTGCCGACCAGTTCGGGCCGAGGCGACAGGGTCCAGAGTGCGCCATCCTCGGACACGTCGATCATCTCGCCGAGCTTTGCGCCGAAGCCTGACGAAGCGACAAGGGCCGCGACGCGCTCATCCATGCTCATTCCGCGATCGGTCGATTGATCGAAAAGACGCCCTGAGCCGCCGCTATGATGTCCGAAGGATCGCGATCCCACACCTCCGCACAGACGAATGCCCTGCTCTCGGAGAGGCTATAACAATGCGACCATACGGTAACCTGGCATCCAGGCTCAGGCCGCCGGACGTGATCGACCTTGAGGTTGAGGGTCGAGATCAGGAGCGGTCGCGACAGCCGCGACATGACGGCCGCGCCGCACGCGTGATCGACCAGGCTCACGACTGCGCCGGTGGCCACTGCGCCAGCCTGATCGGACAGGTCTGGCCGCCAAGGCATTCGCAGCGACGCGACGCCATCGCCGGATGAAACGAGTTGCACGTCAAGCGCGGCGCTCCATGGGATGGCGACCATCCCTACATCGGTCAGGACAGACACGTTACAACCTCCAACCTATCACTTAGCAATCACGTTCCAGCAGCACCTCGCGCTCGTCAACCTCGTACAGGAAAACTGCACCGTTCGGTTTACATAGCTTGAGACGATTGCTATTGGCGGATCAAGACTATGGAAACGCGATCGAACCGCCTGCTCGTCTTCGCCGTCGTCGGCGTCCTCCTTGCCACGTTGCTGGTGTTCGCGGGCTGGCTCTTCTCGGGCAGCAACCCCGACGGGCGCGAATACCTCATTCGGTTCAAAGATAGCGTCACCGGTGTCAGCAAGGGCTCGCCTGTGACCTTTTCGGGCGTGCCGGCGGGCTCCGTGACCGCAGTGCGCCTCGCCGAGAATGATCCCTCGACTGTGCTCGTGAAAGTGCGGCTCGACCCCGATATTCCGATTGTACGCGGGGTGGAAGCTACCGTCTCGCGATCCTTCATCGGCGGCGATTCCACCGTAACTCTTGATGGCGCGCGCAAAGGAGCGCCACCGATTGTACCGGTAACAGGGGAGCGACTGCCGGTGATTCCCGCCAAAAAGGGCGGCCTTCTGGGTTCGGGTGGGGATCCCATGGCGCTGATCGAGAAGATCAGCCGCTCCGTGGACAACGTATCGAGCAACCTGGACGGCAAAGGTCAGGAGCGCGTGCGCGCACGTCTCGCACTGCTCGCCGAAAGATCGGCGGGGTGGTCGGACAGGGTGCCGCGGATCTTTGATGGGCTGACGGAAACCAGCGGAAAGGTGCAGCGGGGCGGCGACTCAATCGCCAGCGCCGGCGAAGGCGCCGACCGCCTGCGTACAAGAATCGAGGCGGAGCGCGGATCGGGCCTTCGTTCGCTCAGGGAAAGACTGCACAGCGCCGAGAGCGCTGCCGAGGCGTTTGGGGCCAAAGTGGAGGCGGCGCGCCCGACAATCCGGAGAATCGAAGTGCAGCGACAGACGGTAACGGACCAGGTGCGGTCGGTCCGCGCAACGACACATCGCGTCCAGGAGCAGGCCCAGCGGATCGATCGCGAGGAGCTGCAACTCTTCGGAACGCCGAAGTTGCCCGACTACAAGCCTGGGGGCGGGGCCGCTGCACCGCTCGGCGTCCAGCCGCCCCCCCGATAACGATGCCGCCGATGATACCCGTCGACAGGATGGGGGCATAGCCGAACCCGCATCCATGCCGTCCGCATCGACGCAGCATCACCGCAAGGCCGTGGCGTCGTCTCATGGTCTCGTCTAGGGTCAGGAGAGCCTCGCGTTGGCAGTGTAGAAACGAGGTCAAGTTGAACCAATCGAATCAGGAGAAACCGAAGCGCGGAAGGAGGATGGGACGCCCGACTGCCGGAGACGCGATCCGATTGACCGGCCACATCCTGAAGAGCGCGCGCGAGGTGTTTTTCGAGCACGGGTTTGATGGAGCGAGTGCCGACATGATTGCCGAGCGCGCGAGGATCTCGAAGCGCACGCTCTACGCCCGGTTCGGCAGCAAGGCTCGTGTGTTTGAGGCCGTGATCCTCGATGAGATCGCTACGCAACTTCGCGCGCTCGAGCCGACCGTGGATGATAAGCTCGACATCGCAGCGAGGCTTCAAGCGATTGCCGACGTCCTGCTGGAATGGCTGCTGACGACGCGTGTCGCGTCGATGGAGCGCGTCGTCATCGCACAGGCCGTGCGCTTCCCCGCGCTCGCGGCGAATATACACGAATTTGGCTTCCAGCGCGCCGTGAAATGGGTAGCGAGCATTCTCGCGCACGCCAACGCCAAGGGCGAACTCACTCTTTCGGACCCGGTGTTCGCCGCAGAGCAGTTCGTCACCCTCGTGGTAGTGGCCCCGATGCGCCGCTCCGCGCTCGGGCTCGCCCCCGCCGCCTACGACACGGCCGCACAGGACCGCGTCCGGCGCGGCATCGAGTTATTCATCGCTGGCTGCCGGACCCAAGCCTCAGCCGATGGGCGATCGTCTTGAGCGAAGCCCCAGAGGATGTGCCGCTCGGCGAGCGTGCGCGGTTTGCCGAGCTGACAAGGATCTTCGCACGTCATGGCCTGAGCGGTCTCGCTTCCCGCATGGGCCTGATACCAGGCCGCTCCGCGCTACCCGCCGAGGCGGATGCCCCAGAACGCGTGGTCGCGATGCTGCGCGATCTCGGGCCGGTAGCCGTCAAGCTGGGTCAGGTTCTGGCTACCCGCGAAGACCTGCTCGGGCCAGAATGGGTGGCAGCGCTTTCGACGCTTCAGGACCAGGTGCTGCCGCTGCCCTTCGAGCAGATCGAACACGATCTGGTGGCGGCGCTTGGCGCACCGGTTGAAGAAGTGTTTGCCCGGTTCGACCGCGATCCGATTGCGGCGGCATCGATTGCTCAGGTCCATGCCGCCGCGCTCCACGACGGGACGGAGGTCGTCGTCAAGGTGCGACGCCCTGGCATCGCCGCCCGGGTGGATGCCGACCTTAGGCTTCTGCGAAGGGTCGCGCGGCTGGGGGAGCGACGCTCGCCCGAGCTGAGGCGGCTTAAGCTCGACGAGTTGCTGCGCTCCTTCGCCGAAGGCTTGTCGCAGGAGATGGACCTGAGCGCCGAGGCAGCGGCCTGCGAGAGCATAGGCGCGTACCTTGCAACTCTGGGCGTCCGGACGCCCAGGTTTTTCTGGGACCATATCGGACGGCGCGCGAACGTGCAGGAGCGGCTTGTCGGCATGTCTGTTCGCGCGACCACTGCCTTAGGTGTGGATCTTCCGACCGCGAAGGCAATCGCCGGAGCATACGCCGACGCCGTGCTTCGCATGATCATCTTCAACGGCCGCTTCCACGCCGATCCACATCCCGGCAATGTGTTCGTCCTGACTGACGGCGCGATTGCGTTCATCGATTTCGGTGCGGTCGGAATCCTGACCCCGGCGCGCCGATCGGAACTGGTGACGCTCGTACTGGCGATCGCGGGCGACGACGCCCGCGCCGTTGCCGACGTGCTGATGCGCTGGTCGGGGGACTATTCGGTGAACACGCAAGCCCTGCAGCGCGACCTGGAATCGCTGATCGGTGAGTTCCGCGGCGCCGTCCTTCAGCAGATAGAGTTGTCGGTGATCTTCAAGCGCGTCTTCTCGCTGCTGCGCGAATACCGGCTCACGCTGCCGTCGGATCTCGCTCTCCTGCTACGAACGCTTCTCACCGCCGAGGGCTTCGTGCGCAGCCTCGACCCGGAATTCAACATCGCATCCAGGACTATGCCGATTGCCCGGGAGCTGATGCGCGAACGACTGAGCCCCGCTGACCTCAAGAGAGGCGGGCGGCGTTTCGTGGCCAGCCTTGGACGGCTCGCGACCGCATCTCCTGAGCTGATCACCCTGGCAGAGAGTATCGCGCGGTCGGGGGCGCTGCCAATACAGATCCAACCTTCCCCGTCGTCTTCGCCGATAAAGAGGAATTCGGCGGCCGATCCCCACGTTCTTACCGCCGGTTTGCTGATCGCGGGTGCTATCCTCGTAGAGGATCATGCCATCGCAGGGTTGCTCCTGATTTCCGCAGCGATCGCCAACTTTCTTTGGGCTAGTTTCCGCAGCGGAAGTGAAGGCTAGGCGAGCTTGCGTACCCAAAATGGTGCGACGGACGGGATCTCGCCCATCTCGTCTTGCGAACCGCCGCTCCGTCACGGACTCGCCCAACCCGCCTCGTGCATCGCCATTCTCGCAGCTTCTGCTTCCAGCAGATCGCGACTCCACCGGGAGGCGTCGAGTCGGCATCCTGTGACCCCATCTGAGCCGTCCGACGAAAGCCACAGGAGCGGGGGGACGATGATTGTTGGGTTCAGTAAATCCTTTCGCGCCTCCTGCGGCAGCGCCTCTGGAATCATTCCGGTCGCGGTGGCACCGCCTGGGAGCAATGCATTCACCGTCACGCCCGTCCCTTCCAGATCATGCGACCAGATGATGGTTTCCGATTCGAGCGCTGCCTTGGACGGACCGTAGGGAGAGAAGCCGCGCCGCCGCATTGTCGCGTGATTCATCGTGATGTTGACGATCCGGCCCCACCCGGCCGCGATCATCGGCCCTGCCGCTGCCCGGGCCATCAGAAACGGGCCGTTGACGTTGGTGTCGATTACCATGCGCCAGACGGCCGGATCGGTCTTCCAGAAACGGGTCGGCTCCGTCAGAAAGCGATCACTGACATATTTCATGCCCCGTCCAGCATTGTTGACGAGGATATCAAGTTGGCCGAACCGCTCCGTCGCCGTGGCGACTACGCGCGCGCAATCCTCCTCGCGCGTGACATCGGCGGTCATCGGCAGGACGCGCCCCAGGGCGGCCTCGCGCGCCACAGCCTCGACCTCATCCTTTTGGCGCGCGGCGATCGCGATCACCCTCGCTCCCTCCGCCGCGAGACCGAGCACCATGGCCCTGCCGAGCCCGCGACCGCCGCCAGTAACGATAGCCACTCGCCCGGCGAGCCGGTCGCCAGTCTCGGTGGTCATCTGTTCAGCGCCTGCATCTGAGGAGAAGCGTAGCGTGATCCGGAGGCAGCTCCGGGGGGCAGGATGCTGTCGATGCGCTCGCGGTCCTCAGGCGTGATCCGCACCTCCATGGCCCCGACATTCTCCTCGAGCCGTGCCCGCTTCTTGGTGCCCGGAATGGGAACGACATCGTCGCCTTGCGCCAGGAGCCAAGCGAGCGCGAATTGCGCTGGCGTGCAGCCCTTCTCGCGCGAGATCACCTCGACCGCGCTGACGAGATCGAGATTTTTCTGAAAGTTCTCGCCCTGGAAGCGGGGTGCCTGGCGCCGGTAGTCATCCTCCGGTAGATCCTCAACGCGACGGATCTGGCCGGTCAGGAAGCCGCGCCCGAGCGGACTGTAGGCGACATAGCCGATGCCGAGTTCACGCACAGTCGGCAGAATCGTCTCCTCGGGGTCGCGGCTCCAGAGCGAATACTCAGTCTGGAGCGCGGTGATCGGGTGAACGGCATGGGCTCGGCGGATGGTTTCAGGCGCCGCCTCCGACATGCCGAGGAACCGAACCTTGCCCGCCTGAACAAGCTCGGCCATGGCGCCGATTGTCTCCTCGATCGGCACGCTCGGGTCCACCCGGTGCTGGTAATACAGGTCGATGTGGTCGACCTTGAGCCGCCGCAAGGAGGCATCGCAGGACTGCCGGACGTAGTCCGCATCGCCCCGGATCCCCAAATACTCGCCGTTCGCGCCGCGGACATTGGCGAACTTGGTGGCGAGGACAACTTGATCGCGGCGATCGGCGATCGCTCTACCCACAAGCTCCTCGTTGGTGAACGGACCATACATGTCGGCCGTATCGAGGAAGTTCAGGCCGAGCTCGAGCGCACGGTGGATGGTCGCGATCGACTCCGCGTCGTCGCCCTGCCCGTAGAACTCTGACATGCCCATGCAGCCGAGGCCGAGAGCGGAAACCTCCAGTCCCTGTGAGCCGATCCTGCGCTTTTGCATCGGTAACTCCTGTTGCGACCGCCGCGGTGTAAACCGGGGGGGCGACGCCAAGTTCCGCAGGATTGAGAATGCCCGGAGCTTACAGAAAGACCCGTATCGTCGAGGACTCTGGATCCGCCGCTCGCACGACCGGGTTCGATTAAGCGTCCATGCCGGTCGCTGCCCGCCTTCCCGCCAATGATCGTTCCCGGATAACCGCTGTCGGCGCGGTGAACTCGCAGTCGGATATCCATGTGTTCGACAAGTTCGATTACCTGCCGCTCAATCTCATTCGCTGACGGCTATGTTCATTGTCCAATCGCACTCGGGCATCTGCGCCTCCTACCCGATTGTCCGCGATCCCGATGCTTTCCATCGTTCGTAAGTCGTCGCTGGTGTCTCAGGAAGAGCGTTGATTGATTTCGGAAATACTGCTGGCAACCGGACTGCGCTGTCGGAGAAATAGGCCACTACGCCTGCCCGAGCGCGAGCTACCCGGCTCTTGAGAGTGCCGAGTTCCTGTCCTGCCCGCCGGGCGGCATCTTCGTATGAAAGGCCTTCTTCGGTGATGAGCAGCAGTGCTTCACGTTGTCCGGCCGGCAGAGCAGCAAGCGCGCAGTCCAGATCGCGCCTGTAAAGAGGGTCGTCCTGTGCCGCACCCGATACGAGTAGACGGTCATGCACATCGGGATTCCACTGGATGCTGCGCGCGGAGCGCCGGACGTTCGAGAGGAAGCAATTGCGCGCGATGCGGAACACCCATGCCTTGAAGTTCGTCCCAGGTGTGAACCGGCTGCGAGCGCGCCAAGCTCGTATCAGCGTCTCCTGTACGAGGTCGTCGCTATCGTTACCGGCAAGGCGTCGGGTATAGCCGCGTAGCGACGGCAACACCGATTTTACCGCAGCGACGAAGCACTCGGGCGAGGTGATCGTTTCGCTGATCGGCAGGGTTAGGTTGGAGCTCACTGGGAAAGTCCATCTAATTGCAGGAAAGTCGGTGTAGCGGGTCTTGAGCAGAACGTGCTATAAGCGGACATCGATTGTCCGATAAAGTAAGAACGACGTTGGAGATGAAAAGTTGCGAAAGGATGCTGCGGCTCGGCGTGACAAGCTGATCGAGGTGGCCGCGATGCTCTTCGAACGCGACGGCTACGACATTCCCCTGGACGCGATCGTCACCACAGCGGGGCTGGGCCGGGCGACTCTATACCGGAATTTTCCGGATCGAACGGCCCTGATGGCGGCGGTTCTTGTCTACAAACTTGCCGAGCTCGAGCAATTCGTCGCGGCGCACGATGACGACACGACGCTGTTGAAGGCCTTCGTTCGAAAGTGCGGGCTGAATGTCCTGCTGCATGCACCGGCCGTAGAGTGCCTTAAGGCCGATACCTCGACAGGAGCGGTACAGGAGTCGATCGCCGTCATGACCGCGCGAGCCGATGTGTTGCTCGACCAGATCGTCATGCGCTCTCACGCTGCGGGAACCTTATGCGCCGGAGCGACCGCTGCCCACCTCCGCATCGTCAACAAGATGGTGGCCGCAGCAGTGTGCGAGCCTACGGAAGCGCAGAGCAACAGGCTCGATGTCGCGGTCGAGATTGTCACCGGTGGACTTTCGCCACGATAACGCGAGCGGCGTCGCGACATTTTCTTCCGGGCTAACGGAACCCATCCTAGTTAACAGCGGTTAAGCTCGCACCCGACACATTCTGTCCGCTTTTGAACATAGGATGCATCCACGTCGTTCGCGTGACGATAATCGGGTGCAGCTCGTATCTCCGCAGGTTCCAGGTTCCAGGTTCCAGGTTCTAGGTGGCAGCCGCGTTGTCGCTGTAGTTCGTGAGTGGACGCAGAGATCAGCCGAAAGTTCAAACTCACCTGCGCCAGAGTGGCGTTCACCAGACGCACCGATGGAAATTGCAATTCTGTCACACTGGATCGTCACGCGAGCTCACAAGCGCGCGTATCGTCAATCGTTCAACCAAGGCGCACACGTCATCGGCTGAATTGGTCAATCCCTCGGTCAACCACCAGCTTAAAATGGTGATTATGCCGCCCACTGCGACGCGAACAGCGAGTTGCCGAGGTACTGATGGATCAAACGGGAAAACGAGCCCTTCCGCGTATCGAATGGCGCGAGCCGTCACCTGCTGTCTCACTGCATCGCCACCGCCAACCAACAGGGCTGCAGACGCGTGCCGGTGTACATCGACGAACTCCACGACCGATCGCACGGCGTCTCCCACGTCTCCACGCACGAGAGCCGGGGCCACCTGCTTTACCAACCGTCCCATCAGCTCATCCGCCACGTCGAGCAGCAGCGTGTCGACGCCGGGATAGTGGCGAAAGAAGGTAGCGTAGCCGACTCCGGCATGAGCGACGATGCGTTGGGCCGTGATCGAATGCGCGTCGCCGTTTTGCAACAGCGCCAGCATCGCGTCGCGCAGCAGCGAACGGGTTCGCGTGATACGAGCGTCCACGCCCTTTTCGCTATCACCCCTTTTATGAGCCACAGTAGATCATATATAGTGGACCTTAGAGTATAGGAGCAAAGCGATGAGTTCGTATTCCACGCTATCGCGCGAACCGTCCAGCGGGGTCGATGATCCCCGTGATGATCGAAAAAGCATTCCATCGCAGCCCATGGGTCGCGGTTGCCCAGTCCAGTCTTTTTCGGAGGCGCGTGCGCTGCTCCGGGATGATGATCTGCATCAAGCCAGTTTCCGGGCTGATCTGATGGCGAGATTCAGCGACGAGCGCTTTGCGCCGATCATCTTCCAGCACGGTGAGCGCCATCGCCGCCAGCGTGCTGCGACCGCTCGGTTCTTCACCCCTAAAACTGTTGACACCAGCTACCGTGCAATCATCGAGCGTGAATCCGATGCGTTGATCGGCGACATGCAGCGTCGTGGCCACGCAAAGCTGGACGACATGAGCATGCGGCTGGCTGTATCTGTTGCGGCCGAGATTGTCGGCGTTACCGATAGTAATCGCGCCGGGATGGCGCGTCGGCTCGAACGCTTCTTCCGCGCCGGCAATGGCGCGCTCGGCAAGTCGATCCTCGATCTCCCACGCTTCGCGCGGGCCCAGATCCACATGCTAAACTTTTACGTTCGAGACGTGTTCCCAGCGGTGCTCGCGCGTCGCCGTGCCCCCCGCGAAGACGTGATCTCGCATTTGATCGCCGAGGGCTATTCGGACCGCGCGATTCTTACCGAGTGCGTGACCTACGCTGCCGCCGGCATGGTGACGACACGCGAATTCATCACGATGGCGGGATGGCATTTGCTCGAGCGCGATGAGCTTCGGACACGCTTCCTTGCCACAGATGAGACGGGTCGGATCGCGATCTTGGAAGAGATCCTTAGGCTCGAACCCGTCGTCGGGGTGCTTTCGCGACGGAATCCAAATACCGGCCAGATCTTCACAATCGATATCCGCCAGGCGAACGCTGATGTTGCGGCGGTGGGCGCGTGTCCGCATGCGGTCGATCCGGATCGCGCCTTGGCAGCGCGGGTCGGTAGCGCGGGACTTGCGTTCGGTGATGGTTCGCATCGATGCCCTGGCGCGAGCATCGCAATTCTCGAAACCGCAATCTTTCTCGATCGTCTGTTGCGCGTGGCGGGCCTAACGCTGGAAGCACCACCGCAGATCAACTGGAACGCGTTGATCACAGGGTATGAACTTCGCGACTGTCGCCTTCGCATTGCGTCCACAACCACCTTGAACCCCGCAGCCTGACCGGCGTTTGCCGCATTGCCTCCCGCAACCATCATATGGCTCGGTAGGCCCCTCCCTTGCCTGACGGAACTAGCAAGAATGACAAGACGTTCAAAAGATTACATGGAACAGGAGAAAACGATGCTTCGAACTCTTATACTCTCCAGCGCCGCGGCTATCATGATGGCAACGCCGGTCGTTGCTCAGGACATGATGGCTTCTACCGGATCCCTGACCCCGACAGAGGTGGGGGTGTCGCCCCTCGCTGCGACATCAGCGACCGACTATGTCAAATTGGCGGCTGACTCCGACATGTACGAAATTCAGTCCAGCCGCCTTGCTCTGACTAAAAGCAAGCGCGACGACATCAAGTCGTTTGCCCAGCAGATGATCACCGATCATACCGGCACGACGAAGGCACTCATGGCAGCGCTGAAGAACGACGACCGTACGATCGCGCGGCCCTCGACCAAGCTGTCCGCGGCAAACGCGGCCAAAATCGCGTTGCTGAAAAAAGCGCCTAAGGCGACGTTCGATGATCTTTATCTGCAGCAGCAAGCGCAGGCGCATCAGGCGGCTTGGGCTCTGCACAAGGGCTATGCCACTGACGGGACCGATGCTGCCCTGAAGCAGGTGGCCTCGACAGCCGTTCCCGTGATCGAGCGGCATTTGCAGCACGCCAAGCAGATGCTGCCCGCTGGGCTATCGCCCGTATACTGACGACTATAACGCCAGCCGCGGCTTGATCTCTGGATCTTGGCCGCGGCACGGCAACCTCTGAACCGACCGACTCCGGCGCCATCCTGTCGATGCGTAAATGTCACGTGCTGTGGATGATTCGCCGATGTCCAACGGGGCAGTGTGAGCTTCCTTGGATCATGCAAGCCCGTGAAAGACCCGGCATCCGCCGCGAAGTTCTAGCCGGCGAGCGGTCCAAAAAACGGTCGTATTCTGGACACCGTATAGAAGGTGGGCGCGGCGAACGCCGTCCCAGCGCTTTGGCGCTGGCGACTGTCCACCTTTCAGTCTAGGTATCAGCGTCTAGATAACGTGGGGTGGACTCGAATGCTGGACAATGACAGCGCAGCGATCAAAAAGGCAGGCCCGATGCGGGTGGGCTACGCGCGCGTGTCGACCGACGACCAGAACCTAGCAGGACAATTAGATGAGCTGCGCGCCAGCGGATGCGCCGATATTTATTCAGAGCATGGCAGCGGCAAGAAGGACGACCGGCCCGAGCTCGCGAACGCGCTGCGCACGTTACGCACTGGCGATACGCTGGTGGTGACGCGGCTCGATCGGCTCGGCCGCAACCTGCCCCACCTGATCGCTACGGTGAATGCCCTCGCCAAGCGCGGCGCCGGCTTTGAAAGCCTTGCCGAACGGCTCGACACCACCAGCGCCGGGGGCGAGCTGATTTTCCATATCTTCGCCAGCATGGCGCAATTCGAGCGCCGGCTTAACAGCGAGCGGACCAGGGCCGGGTTGAAGGCCGCTCGCGCGAGAGGCCGCAATGGCGGCCGTCCCCCGATACTGTCGCTCTCGCAACTGCGCCAGGCCAAGCGGCTGCTGGACGATCCAGAGGTGACGGCCCGCGAGGTCGCGCACACATTCGGCGTCAGCCGGTCGACGCTCTACAACAACCTCGCCCGCCTCGACATGCCCGCCGGCGAGCGCGTCACATGAGTTTATCCGCGAAAGCACGAATCCTAGCCCCTAGGGCGGCGTCGACAAGGACGGCCCCACAGGCCCGCCCTCTGTCTTCGTGCTTTCCCGGATCAATTCCCCGAGCTGGATTCGTGCTTTTGCGGATCAATGCAAAGGGGGCGAGAATGGAACCGCGTCATTGGCGCCATGATGGAGACGAGGCCGATGCCGCCAACCCAAGCTGATCTTTTCGCCCTCGACAGCCCGCTTATGAGCGAAGTGCGAGGCGAGCGATCCTTGATGGCGTTCCCGTTCTTCGCACTCAGCAAGGGCAAGTGGACCAAAACGCTTTCCTACAAGACCGACAGCGTTTCGATAGAGATCGTGCCTACGGCAAAGGGCGTTGCGACGATCTATGACAAGGAGATCGTCCTTTACATCGCCAGCTTGATGGTTGCGAAGCTCGAAGCTGGCGGTGAAGTCTCGCAGGACTTCTATTTTACCGCGCATGACCTGTTCACCGTGACGGGCAACAATCCTTCCGCGCGATCCTATACTCGCCTGTCGCAAGCGCTTGAACGGCTTCAGGGTACGCAGATCAAGACCGACATTGAGGCGGGTGGCGAAGGCGAGGAGGGGTATTTCTCGTGGCTTTCCGAGGCGAAGCTTTATTACACGAAGAACGGTGACCGCCCAGGAGAGAAGCGTCTGAAAGCGGTCCGGGTGCGCCTGTGCGATTGGCTCTTTCGGGCGATCCTTCGCGATCGGCAGGTTCTCGACTATGCACCCGCCTATTTCCGGCTCGGTCCAGTAGAGCGCCGCCTATATGAAATCGCCCGTTCGGCTTGCGTTGATGGCGCTTACGAATTGAGCCTCGACGACCTGCGTCTCCAGCTCGGCTATCAAAACTCTCTCGCCCATTTTCGCCATGCTTTGAAGGCGATATTAGAGGCCGATGCCATACCGGACTACCGGGTAATACTGTGCGACGCCCCGCCCAGCGGCGCGAAGACAGCGCCTCGACCCGGTAGAAAGACCGGATACTGCCAAGTCGTGATCGAACCGAAAGTCATGAAGCTAGCGAGCGCATCCGCGCTCGCCTGATTCGCGGCAGGGGGCGGCGCGCGGGTCGATTGATCCGCGAAAGCACGAATCCAAAACCTTCATTGATCCGCGAAAGCACGAATCCCGATGGCATTGATCCGGGATAGCACGAACGATTTTCGGCTTTGATCCGGGATAGCACGAACCGCCAGCGCTTCCGCGTCGCCGTTTAATTCTGCAAAATCCTCTCGACCGGCAGCACGTCGGCAAGATCGAGGAAAGAGCGGCTGTGACCACATAAACGAATGCCCGGCACGAAGGCCGGGCACCCTGGAACGTGATGAGCGATGCTTGGCGGCATCGATCAGGTCGTAAGACACCTCTCTCATACCCGTTCCCGAGCCTCGGTTCAAGGGAGCGCGCTTCGCGCCACGCTCTAGTTTTGCCTGGTCCCAGCCCTGAAAGGGGACGAAAGATGGGAGCTGTTTCAATCGCGCGCGCGAGTTTCATGGCGCTCGAAAGGGTGACGAACGAGCGGGCCAGGTCGCGATCGGGCGCCCCGAACCCGACGCGCGCGCACGTCCATCCTCACAGCCGGAAGGCCGGCACGTTCGAGGACGACTTCTTCTACACCTATGCGAAGGGCGAGACGGACCGGCTCTATCGCAACGCCGTCGAGCTGCTGAAGCGTAAGAACGCGATCAGGCGCCTTGCCCGCGCCGAGGCCCGTCAGCTCACCGAGGCCGAACGCCTCGTCACGCTGATTACGCCCGCGGCCGTGCGGGTGTTCGAGCAGCTAACGCAGATCGCCCGCACATGCGCCGGCAAGGTGTTCCCGACATGGGAATGGATCGAGACGCACACGGGGTTGTCGCGCGCGAGCGTCGGGCGCGGCCTCAAGATTCTCGCCAGTATGGGGATGCTCGACAAGCAGCGGCGATGCGTCCCGGTCGAACCAACCCCCGATCGCCCGAAGGCGCGCTATGAGCAGACGTCAAACGTCTACCGGATGCGCTTCCCGAACAGGCTTGTCCCTTTCCTTCCGCGATGCTTCCGTCCGTCTCCCCTGCCCGACGACGTGGTGCAGCGGGAAGGCGATCGTATCGAGGAGATCGAAGCGATGCGCCTATGGCGCTCCCCCCGCCAAGTCGCGGCCGAGGATATTGATGACGCCGGCCTGCGCAGCATCATGATCCGCCTCGCTATCGGCATCGAGGAACGAGAGTCTCAAAAAAATGGTCAACCGCTCCATGATTCATCTATTCTATGTTCAGATGGAGTTGGCCTAGTCGGCCAACGCTGACGCCTGACGGCGAGAACCGCCTAGACCAACCCGAAACCCACACAATGACCGGTAATACCAAGCCGAAGCGTCCGACGCGCCTACGGCGCGGTGCTCCCGAGGGGAGCATGCGACTTCTGTTGCGCTCAAATGGTTGAGCTGATGCCCGGTCGAACCGTTTTTCGTCCTTGAGCGCGGCCGTAGCGCCGAGCCCCGAGCGAGGGCGGCGCGATTGTCGTCGGCATCCTTCCCTTTCCACGTGGTCGACTCCTAATTTCCCCGCGGCCGAGCCGAGCTTGCGCCGATCGTCACCTGATACCGAGATCCTTGCGCCTGCCGACAACGCACCGATCGCGACGGCCCAGGCCGAGCCCTTCGTCTGGCTATTCCTATGTCGATGGGAAAATGGGCGCTCGCCGCCTTCTACGATCAAGAGAATAACCGGCTTCGCCTACGGTTTCCGCTTCGCGGACCCTCCGTTTTTTCTCTTGATCGCGGCGCCTTCGCTCCCCTTCAAATCCCATCAGGAATTAGCCTGATCGATCGAAAGGGCAGACCATGCAAAACATCGCGGAGTTTCGGATCATCGGCCGGGTCGGCAAGATCACCGAGCATGACAAGGTGACTAAGGTCAGCGTCGCCGCCAACTACAACCGCCAGGAGAATGGCGAGTGGGTGACGGACACGCACTGGAACGAGGTGACGGTGTTCGGCAAACTGATCGAGCGCGCCGGCAAGTCGCAGAAGGGCGATTTGGTGCATATCACTGGCCGGGTCCGGCAGAACTCCTACGACGCGGCCGAGGGCAAGCGCTACACTGTGGAGCTGATCGCCGACGGCTTCGCGATCCTCGCCAAGGGTTCGGAGGACCGCGACTAATCGCGGTCGGGGCCGCCTACCGGCGGCCCTTCCCGCCTTCGCAATTCCAGCTCGACCGCCTCGCGCAGCAAGTCAGCCTGACTCTCGCCTGGCCGCAGGACGGATTTGATGCGACCAAGCGTTCCTTTCGGAAAGCGCGCGAGCGTTTGGTCCTCCATTGGAGGGCGACCGACTGACCGGATATTGCTAGACGTCATCCAATGCCCTAGTAATTACCGATACCGCATATTGACGGCATTAGCGGTATCGTATATTACAGGATGCGCCTTTCATCAAGGCGACGGAGGCAAAGGCCATGTTGGGAAATCTGCTGGTAGTCGGGCTCTTCGTCCTAATCGTGTGGGCCATCGCCAAGGGCGGCTCCGGCTACAACGGCGCGCGCACGTGGAGCGGCGACACCCCGGACGAGGAAGGCCGTCGCAATACGCGGACGGATTCCAACTATCAGGGGCATGACCGCTGGACCGACAACCGCTCCGATCGCGGCTGGTAGAGCGTGCAGACTATCGCCATCAACGTCGAGAAGGGCGGCGCCGGTAAGACAATGATCGCCTGCCATGTGGCATGGCATCTTGCCGACGCCGGCCACCGCGTCCTGTTCCTCGACCTCGACCGCCAGTGCAACGCGACCGACGCGCTCGCCGACTTCGAGAGCCTTGGGAGTTGCAAGCCGCTGTTCGAGCCGGGCTACACACCGCCCGCCACCTTTCCTCGTCTCGCGATCTACTCGAACCGCATGGGCGGCGAATATGACGCGAACTATCCGCCCGCGCTGTCCAACCTGAACGCCAACTTCCCGGCGCTCGATAGCCTCTTCGATTATTGCGTCATCGACACGCCGCCCTCGTGGTCGTGGATCAACTATGCGGCCTTGTTGGTGTGCAACCACCTGATCGTCCCCGTCGAGCTGGGGCCGTTCGGTCCCGCATCGACGAAGCAGGTTTCGGACTCGATCCAGACGGTGAACGCTAAGCGCCGCACGCCCATCCACATGGTCGGGTTGATCCCCAACCGCGTGCGCGCCAACGATCGGCATCAGATGGACATGCTCGCCGCGATCAAGAGCAAGACCGGCCGCAATCTGTTTTCGACTTACCTTCCCGAGCGCGCGCATTACAGCCAGGCCATCCAAGAGCATGTGCCGGTGTGGCGGTTCGACAAGGACGTGCGCACCTCTCTTCCGCCAATGCGCGCGTTCCTCGAGGAAGCGATGACCCGCATCGGGAGCAAGGTATGACCGACTTCTCCGGCTTTGACGTTTTCAGCGAGAAGGCGGCCGTAGCGGACGCCGATCGCGTCCAGCTTCTCGATCCCGAGCTGCTGTATCCCGATCCCGAGAACGTCCGCAGCGAGATCGACCCGGCTAAAATCGACGAGATGGCCGAGACGATCAAGGAGCGCGGCCAGCTTCAGCCGATCACCGTCGCACCTAGGGATGCCGACGGGCGCTATCGGATCAAGTTCGGAGAGCGGCGCTGGCGCGCCTGCCACAAGCTCGGCGTGCAGGTCCGCGCGATCGTCGACAAGACCGACGACATTGAGCAGGTGCGCATCGACCAGTTCATCGAGAACGATCAGCGCGAGGATTTGTCGACGGCCGACATGATCCGGTTCGTCACCGGGCAGGTTGCGAAAGGACGGTCCCTCGCCGAGCTGGCGCGCGCGACGGGGCGCAACCGCACGTTGCTGACCCGCTATCAAGGTCTCGCCAAGGCGCCAGATTACATCACCGCACTGTTTGCCGACATTTCGATGCGGAGTGCGGTCGCACTTACCCAGGCCGCGAAAGCGGACGAGGCGGCAACACGTGCCTTCGTTACGGACACCGCGACCGAGGACATGACGGTGCTGGCGTGCGAACGGTTTGCGCGTGAGGTCGGGGCGAAAAAGACGACCGCCGCGCCCCCTGCCCCTCCGCCGATAGAACCAATCGGGACCGACAGCGCAGAAGCAGGGGGCGCCGCCGAATCCGTCTTGATTGAGGATGCGGACCCGGCTTCCGCGCCGACGACGGACGAGATCAGGGACGACGAGGCAGACCGCGCGCTTGCCGACACGCCAGTCGCGGTATCGGAGTTGAGCGTTGCGCCGATCGCGAGCGACGCCCCTACCCCCCGGTCATCGCCCAAGACGAAGCCCGGCAAACCGAAGGTGGAGCGCCCCACGATCGAGATCGATGGGAAGCGCGCAATGGTCGTCGAGGCGCTGTTGCACTTCGACGGAGAAGAGCAGCCGCGTATCTTGAGCTGGCGCTGATCGCGCCGGCATAGCGGAGAGCGCCGGCAGGGGCCGACGCTCGCATCCAAGGCCAATCCTTCCTTTCGCGACTTCATCGCTTCCGAGCAGATCGGGGTGTGCCACGTGGCACACGTGGAAGCCAATTTTGGTGGGGGATATTGAATGGCAGGATAGGTATTGCGGCGTCCGTCGTATTACATTACCCCTTCGGAGCATGTCATCCACGCCGCAGCTTGCATCCCCCACCAAAGAGTCAGCGATGTTGACGGCGCGCGTCGATCGCGATCTGCTGGCTGCGTTTGACGCGCTTGCGGAGGGCAGGGGAGGGCGGAGCGCCTTGCTCCGGACCGTGCTGCAACAGTCGTTGCGCCACGTCGCCGACGCGCCGCGGATTGCCCCGCGCGCAGACAGCGCCAGTAATCGCGTCTCGCTTCGCTTCACGGATGCCGAGACTGCGGTTCTCGATCATAAAGCGGCAGAGCGCGGCATCGATCGCGCTGGCTGGATCAAGGCGCTCGTTCGTAGGCACCTCGCGTTGAAGAACCGAGTGGACGACGGGATGCGAGATGCGGTCGCGCCAATCCGGATGCAGCTTCAACGCATCGGCCGGAACCTCAATCAGGCGATGAAGGCAGGCAACGCGGCGATGATGGCCGACAGCGGCTTGCAGATCGATCGCGAGCTGCGCCGGATCGCGGATATGCGGGAAGAGATCAACGAGCAGATCGCTGCGCTGGGCGACGCGCTGCGCGGTGACGCTGCATATTGGCAGGTTGCCGACTGATGCCGTTCGGAGATCGCGAGGATGAGCTTTGGGAGGCGATGAAGCCACGCTTCAAGCCTCGCACCGTAAGCGATCCCAACATCAGATACGCCCGACACCTGGTCAACGGCACCGGTCCCTTCGCCACTTCCGCTTCCAGTCCAGCGCCGACCGCCAACGACGCCAGGGCCACCCTCGCGCGCGTCGTCAGGCGCACGCCCGAGGTCGTGGTGAAAGTGACTGGTCGAAAGAAGGGGGCAAGACACTTGGGAGCGCACCTCGACTACATCGGCCGCCACGGTGATATTGAGCTCGAAACGAGGGACGGCGAGCAGATTACGACCAAGGTCGATGCGGAGCGGCTTGCGGACGAATGGTCCGACGCTCTCTACTGGCGCCAAGGCACAACCGTATCCGCAGTGGCGATGGTGTTTTCGATGCCGGCCGGGACCGATCCCGAAACCGTCAAGCAGGCGGTGCGGGAGGCGGCCGAGCGCATGATCGGCGATAACCACGATTATGTCATGGCGCTCCACACGGACACCGATCGGCCGCACGTCCACCTTACCGTTCAGGCCGAGGGCCTGGACCGCAAACGGTTCGATCCGAGGCGCGAGGATCTGTTTCGGTTTCGCGAGGCGTTTGCCGAGGCACTACGCAGCCGCGGCGTCGAGGCAGAGGCGACGCCCCGCTACACCCGCGGCCAGGGCAGGGCAGGGACCAGCATGGCCCTCACCCAATTGCGCGCGCGAATACGCAGCGGAGCGTCGCGGCAACCGACCGAGGCCGATCTACGCCAAGCCCGCGAGGCCATGCAGATCGCGCT